>Ga0181601_10001719_pt1 | contig 18812 bp, 19 predicted proteins | sample 041ome_8_FD_133020 | JGI IMG/M metagenome (GOLD analysis project Ga0181601, IMG submission 133020) | Coastal salt marsh microbial communities from the Groves Creek Marsh, Skidaway Island, Georgia - 041407BS metaG (megahit assembly) | ecosystem: Environmental > Aquatic > Marine > Intertidal zone...
GACCCGACAAACGCGGCGGTATTCCCGCCGCGTTTTCATTTGGGGCGTTGCCCCAAACCCCAGGATATTTGGGGACAGAAATGATTGGGTATACGTATTTTTACAGGGTTCATTTGAGTGCTTTTTATTGTTTTAATTTGTTCAAACCGCGCCATGCGGTCGTTTGAGTGTTGTTGATATGGTATAAGGTGGTGATCAACCCGTTTTCTATGGCTAAAGAATTTGTCGTTATGGGTGCTGGACAATGCTGTCTATTGAACCCAAAGTCTTTAAAAAACTGAAGTGGAATACATGATGTCTGATCAGCCAAGTGATGCGGATGAAAGACGGGCGGTGCGCCCTGTGATTTGTTACCCGAATGACACTTTGCCACCCTTTGATCGTTCGTTTTATTTGTCTGCAAGAGACGGAGCAGAATTGGTGACACGCGTTGTTGCAGACCCGAGGGACGCGGCAAGCTTTCGTGTGGATGCAGGTCAGTTTTTTCGGATCATGAGTGTGGATGGTCCTCAGGTTGGGGATTTAAACCTGTGGAACGCGCATGATTTGTCTGAACGTTTTTATTCGGGCAAAACACGTGCATTGCACGGAACCCACGTGACCGAGGGGGAGAGGCTTTGGTCAAGTTTCCCCTTTTTGCGTCCTATGGCGACGATCACCAAAGACACTTTGGGGTGGTACGGAATGGATGCCTTTGGCGGATCAGTTCATGATGTGATTGGCACACGGTGCGATCCATATACGGGCAATCTTTTGTCAGGCAGTCAATATCATCACTGTTGTCATTCAAATTTAACACGCGCTTTGGCCGATGCGACTGATTTGTCCTTGGCAGAAGCGGAAACACATGTTCACGACGTATTAAACGTTTTTATGTGCACAGGTTTCACGCGCGACACTGGGCAATACTTTATGAAAGCAAGCCCAGTGCGTCCGGGCGATTACATTGAATTTTTTGCTGAAATAGATTTGCTGGGTGCATTATCCGCCTGCCCGGGAGGAGATTGTTCCGCTGAGCATTCCTCAAACGCTGCAGCATGCTATCCGCTGGTCGTTGAGATTTATCAACCGCGCAGCGATCGTTTGGCGGGTTGGGAACCACCACAGATAAATGGTTATGACCGTAGCCATGGCCGTTGATCAGCTTTGATGTATAAAGTGCAAAGTGTTGAAGCTTTTGCGCCAATCTGCAACATCTTTGGCGATTGATGTTGGGTTATTTGAACGTAATGCAGTTGCGATAAATTTTGCCAGTTGGGGCATGTCTTCTGAGCGCATACCCCAACGCGCCAATTCTGGTGTCCCCATGCGCAATCCGTTCAAATCACCCGATATCTCTGCTATCGGGAGGCCAATGCCGCAGGCCAAAAATCCACCTTTGCGCAATGTCTTTGAGGCCGCTTGCCCGCCGCCAAAGGGGGCTGCAATTATTGCGAACTGGTGGGATGCTGTTGGCCCCTTGGCAGTTTGAAAAACATCAATGTCCAAGTCCATCAGCGCCTTTGCAAGGCTTATAGATAGCTCTATCATCCTTTGTGCATAAGCTTTTCCATGATCGCGCCAGTCCAATAGGGACACTGCAAGCGCGGCTGACTTGGACGCGTCAAAATTGGCGGTCATGCCCGGAAATGCGATTTTGTCTAAACGCTCGGCCAAACCTTCATTATTTGTGACGATCAAACCAGATGGGGGGCCACCTAGCGATTTATAGGTGCTCATTGTCATCACATCGGCACCTAGCACAAGCGGGTTTTCCCAAACACCACCCGCAATGATACCGCATTGATGCGCGGCATCAAATAAAACTGCTGAACCCACGTCGTCCGCGATGGCGCGAATATCTTTGATTGGATGGGGTAATAAATTCAGGCTTCCACCAATTGTTATGACCTTTGGCTTTACTGTCTGTGCCAAATCGCGCAACCCGTCGATGTCAATGGTGTATCCGTCCGTGTCGACCGGTGCAGCATGCGATACCAAGCCGTACAAGCCCGCACATCCATCCAGATGATGTGTCACATGCCCGCCAACGGTCGCAGGGGGCACTATAATATGATCCCCTGGTTTACACAGCGCCATGAATGCGTAAAGGTTTGCAATCGCCCCAGACGGCACGCGTATTTCTGCGTATTTTGCATCAAAAATTTCAGTAGCCAATTCGGCAGAGATGACTTCAATTTCTTCAATCGCCTCAAGTCCCATTTCATATTTATCGCCGGGATACCCAAGGGATGGGCGTGTGCCCATGCCGCTTGCAAGTAAAGCTTCGGCCATTGGGTTCATGACGTTTGTGGCCGGGTTCAAATTAAAGCATTCGCGCTCGTGGATTGTGCGGTTTTGATCTGCCAAATGCGCGATACGTTTACAGAGTTCTTCGCTTGACTGCACAGACGTGTCTTGCGCAAGTTGTTGGATATGCTGTTCGGCATGCAGTGGCACCCAAGGACGTTTAGCAAGATGTTTCATTTTTTTCTCCTCGGGTTGTTGTTTATCTGATCGTTGTGCTCAGTTCAGCAAATTTCACATCCAAATAAAAATCAATCGTCTACATTTTCTGTCTACAAAATTCTTGGGTGAATTCTGCATCGCAGAAGAGGGCAAAGCCCTTTTGTCATTCCTCTCCAAATGCGGCGGATAAAGCAATTTCGACCATATCGCCAAATGACCGTTCGCGATCTTCTGGCGGCAAGGCTTCATGCGTCAATAAATGGTCAGAGACTGTGCAAATCGCCAAGGCTTTTGCACCGTGACGTGCCGCCACGAGATAGAGCTCGGCAGCCTCCATTTCGACACCCAAAATACCATGCCGCGTCATCGTCTCGGTCAGATCTGGTCGCTCATCATAAAAGACATCTGACGAATATATTCCACCCACATGTGTGGGTGTCCCTTTACGCCTTGCCGCTTTCACGGCCTGTTCTAATAGGTTGTAATCGGCACAGGGGGCAAAATTAAGATCGCGCATAATTCCCCGCGAAGGGGTCGACATTGTGGTCGCTGTCATCGCAATCACAACGTCGCGGACGTTAACGTGATGCTGCATTGCGCCGCATGATCCTATTCTGATCAAAGTCTTTGCCCCATAAACTGTGATCAATTCATTTGCGTAAATTGATAATGAGGGCATGCCCATGCCTGACCCGTGGATCGTGACAGGTTTGCCTTTGTATGTGCCTGTAAATCCAAACATGCCGCGGACCTCGTTGACCAAGCGCGGGTTGGTCAGAAAATTCTCAGCCGCCCATTTGGCGCGCCTTGGGTCCCCCGGCATAAGTACGGTTTCGGCTATGTCGTCTAGCTTTGCATTGATATGTGGTGTCATAGGGTTTTACCTGTTGTATTTTATAAAGGGTGTCAATGTCGCGATGCGATCATAGAGAGTGCGCGCCGCTGTGTTGAAGTCTTGGGTTAGCCAATACACCGTTGGAGTGCCATTTGAATCAGCTGCCTGATACACGGCTTCGATCAATGCGCGCCCAACCCCCGTTCCGCGCGCTTTTGGCGCAGCATAAAGGTCTTGAAGATAACAAACGTCCTCGGGTCGCCAATTATGAGGGTGATAGATATAATGAACCAAACCTATCAATTCGCGATCTTGTTCGGCGACAAATGCGTTTTGGTTGCTGCGGTTTACGTCCAATAGCCGTGCAAAGGTAATGGCATATGTATCATCTGGAACAGTTGTCTCATAAAACTTTAGATAGTCGGTCCAAAGGTCGCGCCATTGGTCAAAATCGCTTTGTGCTAAAGTGCGAATGCTTAGTGTCATTTTCTGTCCTCGTTCCGCTAATAGAGAACAGTGGCAGATCAAGTGCAAGTTGAATTTTACTTGACATCAGGGCAGGGCTCCTCTCAGCAGGAATGAGAGTGTGAAAAGGTTTAGACGTGATTTCATTTGGATATTGTATTGTTTATGTTGAAGACGTCTGCAAATCACTTGATTTTTTTGAAAAATCGTTTGGTCTGCAGCGCAGATTTCTACACCCTTCGGAAAGCTATGGCGAATTAGAGACCGGACAAACGGTTCTGGCATTTGCTCGGTTTTCGATGGCCGATGATCATTTTCCGGACGGATATGTTCGCGCGAATGGGGCCAAGCCAGTTGGAATGGAAATTGCGCTTGTCACTACCGATGTGCATGGCGCACATGCAACGGCCTTAGGGTTTGGTGCTCTAGAAATTTCAGCACCGCAGCAAAAGCCATGGGGGCAATTGGTATCTTACATTCGTGCGCCGGATGGTGTGTTAATCGAACTTTGTTCCCCTATGACATAAATACCTATGGCTTAGAAATCTTTTCCAAGGCTTTGAAATTTGATCCAAACCCAGTCATTTGATGTGTCATTTTGAACAATACATTTTTGTCTGCAGAATAAAATTGCAAGTGAGCTTGTGCACCATTTTCAAACGCGGTCATAAGCTCTTTATCGGGTGCAAGCAAAAATATACAGCCGTATCCTTCGCAGGTTTTGGCCGCAAGTGCCAATGTGCGCCCTGCGTCGACCTGGAGCGTTGCCCCGTCGGCAGATCTATTCCTAACGGCGTCATGATCATCATCGCGACGCCTGTTTCGCCAAGAGTTAACTCAAATCTTGTGGTGAGACCTGTGTCAGGAGCGGTCACTTCGTTCGTCAGTCGGCATTCGTTTGTGCTGTCGCAGCCTAGGGCCCAGCCATTGCCGAGCGCTTGGGCATGCCCTGCAAATGCGACAAGGGCCCCAAGTACTGACAACACCGAAAAAATGTGACGCCTTCCCATTGCCATAACAAACACGCACCAAATCCAATTGTTTTGTCTTGGGTTCCGCGGGCAAGGCTGATCCGGCCGCGAAGATTTTCATCCAGCCTTGAATTCAAAGCCACTGCAAATGCGGCCTTGCCATCATATGCCCCTAATCCAACGCCAAAAGAATGATTTTTGAGTGGATCAATATAATGGGTGATATTGGACATTGCGTAGGACATGGCCATGCCTGATTGGAGCTTTTCGGTTGCACTTTCTAGATTGGCAAAGCGGTTTTGAACCTCTGGTGCAAGCTTTGCGTTGGTAATGGATCGATCAGCAATATGGCTAGTGTCAATCGAGCTTGGACCAACTGACGCCGCGCCCAGTGTCGAAAACAGCTCTGTTGTCGTCACCGATTGAATATTTCCTGAGGCATCGACCGTAACAATCCGATCTGTGCTTGCATCACCCTGTGCCAGAGCTCCTGCCATTGTGATTGTGTCGGCGGATGTGCCGATGGCAATTTGATTTTGCTGCGTGGTCGTTACGCCGATACCGATTGCGATCGCGTTCTGAAAATTTGAAACCGAGTCAATTCCCAAAACCATCGATTAATCCGCATAGGCGCGGCTAGCGCGTCCAAGCGCAACAGATTTAAGTCCGCTTGCGGTATTCAAAAAGCCAAGCGCGGTACTTTGCTCGCCGCTCGCAAGGTTTGCAAAGCCCATTGCGGTAGAATACTGCGCCTGCGATCTATTTGATACGCCCACAGAGGTAGAGGTCGCACCGGAAGCGTTATTCATACGTCCCATCGCCACGGCGTCAACGTTGCTTGCGTAGTTCGCGCTTCCGATTGTGATAGTCCTCGCCGCTGTCGGTCTATTGCCAACACCAACCGCAACAGCTGAGTCGTTTACAATAATGTTATTAACGCCCAATGCTACTGCGCCTTGGCCCGTAACCGAGTTATCGATGCCACCTGCAACTGAGTTGGCTGCCGAGACGCTATTGCCGTCTGTTGGTGCCCAAGAGCCGTCCGCCTGTGCACTGCTGCAGGCCAAAAATAGGCTTATGCCAGTTGCAGCAATATAGTTGTGATTGACCGGAATACATGCCCTTGAAGCTGAGCGTAAACGAGTATTCATTTTACCGTGCCGTCCATAATTATCGATTTGATAATTTGGGGAACGGCGTGGAAGTCATTGCTTTTACAGGGCTAACTGTGGAACTTAGGATATAGGAATGCAAAAGGCGGCCCAAAGGACCGCCTTTTCCCTACCGAAAGTATATCCGATTAGTTCTTGGATTTATCAACCATTTTACCTTTGGAGATCCAAGGCATCATTTCGCGCAATTTAGCGCCTGTTTCTTCAATCAGGTGTTCATCGTTCGCGCGACGTGACGCTTTCAATGTTGGCTGGCCAACAGCGTTTTCTAACATAAAGTCACGAACGAATTTACCTTGTTGGATGTCTGTCAAAACCGCTTTCATGCGGGCTTTGGTTTCGTCGTACGGCAGGATCCGTGGGCCAGTGACGTATTGACCGTATTCAGCAGTGTTCGAGATCGAATAATCCATGGTCGCGATGCCGCCTTCATAGATCAGGTCAACGATCAATTTCACTTCGTGCAGACATTCGAAATAGGCCATTTCAGGGGCGTAGCCTGCTTCGACCAATGTTTCAAAACCGCAACGGATCAATTCAACCAAGCCGCCGCATAGAACCGCTTGTTCGCCGAACAGGTCGGTTTCACATTCTTCGCGGAAGTTTGTTTCAATAATGCCCGAACGACCGCCGCCGATTGCAGAACAATAGGACAGACCGATTTCCAACGCTTTACCTGTCGCGTCTTGGTGAACGGCCACCAAACATGGAACGCCGCCGCCTTTGACGTATTCGCCGCGCACGGTGTGGCCTGGGCCTTTGGGTGCCATCATGATGACGTCAACGCCTGGCTTTGGTTCGATCAAGCCAAAGTGTACGTTCAAACCATGCGCGAATGCGATGGCTGCACCGTCACGAATGTTGTCGTGGACGTATTTTTTGTATGTTTCTGCCTGCAATTCGTCGGGCATGGTGAACATGATGACGTCGCACCATGCGGCCGCTTCGGCGATACCCATAACTTTTAGGCCTTCTGCCTCTGCTTTCTTCGCAGAAGGGGATCCTTCGCGCAGGGCAACGACAACGTTTTTCGCGCCAGAATCACGCAGGTTCAATGCGTGTGCGTGACCTTGGGAACCATAGCCCAAGATTGCCACTTTTGCTTCTTTGATTAGGTTTACGTCGCAATCGCGATCATAATATACGCGCATGATATTTTCCTTATCTCATGTGGTGATGGGCGCAGAATATGGATATTCTCGGAATAAAGGTATCTTTGTTGCTGTTTATTCCTAAAAATACGTGATATTAACTCGTAATTTTGCGAATTTAGGTAAAAATTATGCTCGATGATCTGGATCGGCGTATTCTGCGCCATTATCAGGTGAACCCGTCGATGACGATGGCGGAATTGGCGGATCGTGCCACAACGACACCTGCCGTCGCGTCGCGTCGTTTGGCACGGTTGCGTGACGACGGGGTCATTAGAGGGCGCGAGATTGTCATTGATTGGCATGCCTTGGGGTACGAGGTCGAGGTATCGCTGCGCATTACCTTGGATAAAACCCAACCACGGGCGTTTGACGACTTTATCGAAGCGGCGCGCGTGGTGCGCGAGGTGATTGAGATCCAGACCTTTCTGGGCCGTGTCGATGTGCGGTTGTCTGTCATTGCCCGCGATATGCCGCATTATCAGACCATCTATCGCAATCAAATCCTGACGCTGCCCCACATTGCCGAGATCGAAGCATTGATGCATGTCGCCCGTATCAAAACCGCCGAAGGTTTGCCGATATGATTGAATTGGATGACATCGATCGCGCGATTTTGCGCGACCTTTCCCGTGATGCTGGAAAAAGTGCCGGTGCATTGGCCAAGGAATTGGGCCTATCGCAACCCGCAACATGGCGCCGTATCAAACGATTGTCAGATCTTGGCGTGATAAAATCCGAACGTCTGGTGTTGGATCAAGAAAAGCTTGGTCTTGGTGTGACGGTTTTCTTGGGCGTTAAATTGGCTACGAAAGGTCGCATTAGCTTGGAGGATTTCGAACGCGCCGTGACCGCCATTCCCGAAGTGCAAACGGTCGAACACGTGTTGGGCATGTATGATTATCGCCTGCGCATCGTGGCCCGCGATATTTCCGATTTTGAACGGGTCCTGCGGCGGCGGATCATGACCTTGCCAGGGGCAGGGGACCTAGAGGCGAATGTTCTTTTGTCCGAAGAAAAGCGCCCAGGCCCATTATGAAAAACGCCCGCGGGGTGCGGGCGTTTTCGATTAAATTATCGTTATGCTTTTGGCGCAGTTTTTGGGGCAACCAGCCATTCGCGCCCTTTGAGCATTGCGTTCCAATACATCCACGGCAACAGACCCGCTTTAAGGATCCATGCCAATTTGCGGGGTTTTGTGCTGTCCCAGGGGAAGGATGGAATAATTTTTCCGCCATAACCGAATTCGGCCAAGATCACTTTGCCGTTTTCAACTGTCAATGGGCATGATCCATATCCGTCGTAATGATACACAGGATCTTGGCCATTCATCACGCGCAACAGGTTTGCCGCAACGATGGGTGCTTGTTTACGGGCTGCGGCAGCGGTTTTTGCGTTCGCTGTGGAACAGGCATCACCCATACCAAATATGTTTTTATATTTCGTGTGTTGTAGCGTATATTGATCAACATCGATCCAACCCGCATCGTTTGCAATCGGGCTCCCAACGACAAAATCATGGCCCGTTTGTGGCGGAACAACATGCAACATGTCGAATTTCTTATCGACCGTCGTACGATTGCCGTCTGCGTCGGTGCCCTCGAAAGTTGCGATTTTCGTGTCGCCGTCGACCTTGATTAATTTGCTGTTCATGGTTAATTTTGCACCGTATCGGTTCACGTATTCCATCAAAGGTGGAACGTAATCTGCCACCCCAAACAGGCTAGGGCCGGCATTGCAGAATTCAACATCAACGTTTTTCAATGCTCCTTGCTTTTCCCATTCAGAGCACGACAGATACATCGCCTTTTGTGGCGCACCTGCGCATTTGATCGGCATAGGGGGCTGGGTAAAGATGGCTTTGCCGGCTTTGGTTTTTTGAACCAATTTCCACGTGTAAGGCGCCAAATCGAAACGGTAATTTGATGTGACACCGTTTTTGCCCAACGTGGCCTCAAGCCCGTCAATGCCGGCCCAGTTCAGTTTCAGACCTGGTGAGGCAATCATGTAATCATATCTAATCACATCGCCGTTTTCCAATGTAACTTTGTTGTTGTCTGGTTGAAATGTTTTTACAGCGCCTTTGATGTGTTTGACGCGCGATGGCATGACCGAATGGGTTGGGCGAACTGTTTGTTGGGCATGAAATATGCCGCCGCCAACCATTGTCCAGCCAGGTTGGTAGAAATGGTCATCATTTGGTTCAATAATGGCAATGTCCAATGATTTGTTGCGTTTTAGTAAGCTGGACGCCGCTGCAATGCCACCCGCGCCGCCACCAATGATTAAGATTGAATGATGCATAATAGTCTCCACTTTGTGGCCGACGGTATACATTTATCTGGAAAAATCAATTAAAAAATTCACAAATTTGAATGTATTGCACTTGGCCGAAAACGGTATGCCAAAGTAGACTTTGCGTTTCAAGACATTCTCGGATACGACTTTTTCAACCAAAGTATAGGAGTCCCTTATGTCTGCCCTACTAAACTCTGTCGACCCAGATGGCTTGTTAGAATTTTCCGTAGTGTTCACGGATCGTTCCTTGAACCACATGTCCAAACAGTTTCAAACCGTCATGCGCGACATATCAGAGATGTTGAAAGAGGTCTATAACGCGGATGCAACCGCATTGGTCCCGGGTGGCGGCACTTATGGGATGGAAGCAGTTGCACGTCAGTTTGGCCAAGACTCCAAAATTCTCGTGGTGCGAAACGGCTGGTTTTCCTATCGCTGGAGCCAGATTTTTGACGCCGCAAAAAATGCGCAAACCGTTGACGTGCTCAAGGCACGCCGCACCGGAAATGGAACCGCAGAGCCTTTCCAACCTGCTCCCATTCAAGAAGTCGAGGCAAGAATTCACGATACCCGACCCGATATCGTGTTCGCTCCGCACGTGGAAACATCTGCGGGTGTGATCTTGCCAGAAGAGTATATCAAACGCATGGCCGCGGCGGCACATGACGTGGGTGCGCTCATGGTTCTAGATTGTATCGCATCTGGCTGCGCTTGGGTCGATATGAAGGCAACGGGCGTTGATGTTCTGATTTCGGCACCGCAAAAAGGTTGGTCAGCGTCGCCCTCAGCTGGCCTTGTAATGTTGTCCGACCGTGCGGTGGCACGCATGGAAAATACGACATCAGACAGTTTTGCAATTGATTTGAAAAAGTGGCACTCGATTATGCAGACCTATGAAAATGGTGGCCATGCCTATCACGCAACGATGCCCACCGATGCGCTCAAAGCATTTCGCGATACCATGCTTGAAACGCGCGAATATGGCTTTGATAGGTTATGTGCAGCACAATGGGATCTTGGCAATCGCGTGCGGGCCTATTTGGCGCAAAAAGGCGTTACCTCGGTGGCTGCTGACGGTTTCGGAGCACCAGGCGTTGTGGTAAGCTATACGTCGGATCCTGCGATACAAAACGGGTCAAAGTTCGTTCCCCTCGGCATGCAAATTGCCGCAGGCGTCCCGTTAGCGTGCGATGAACCTGCGGACTTCATGACCTTTAGGCTCGGGTTGTTTGGCTTGGACAAGCTCTATGATGTCGATGCCACGATGGCACGTTTGACCACTGTGCTGGATCAAGTCGTCTAAGAAAACACAAATATTTTGGACAGAAAATACCAATAAACCTTCATTTTCTGTCCGAAAATATCCTGGGGTTTGGGGCAAAGCCCCAAGGTTATCGCTATACTGCGCCTAGCCCCATTTGCATAAGCGTTTTACGTACTTGTGGTAATGCATAAAGCGCGGTCAATCCTGCTGCGCGAACATCGCGCAGGGATTGTAGATCAACCATAGATGTTTTGTTCAACAGCCTGATCCCTTGGACACGTATCTGAAGGTCACGATAACGCGCTGTGTGATAACGATTCAGCATGTCTGTGCTTCCCAAACTGTCTGGCGCAGCCACCGCGAGGTCGCGCAAGGTTTTGATGTCAGTCAAGCTCATATTCAATCCCTGCGCACCGATTGGTGGGACGACATGCGCAGCTTCCGCGATCAATGCAACACGTTGGCCGCTTAGCCGTTTTGCAAGCTGTGCAATGATTGGCCACACAGATCGCCGCGTCACCAGCTGCAGTGGCCCAAGAATAGAACAAGATCTTTCCGTCATGGCACGTTCAAAGTCTTTTTCTGACAATGACATGAGGCCCGTGGCATTTGTCCCACTTTCCATCCAGACCACAGCAGATGATGGTTGGCCCTGATGATCAGGCAAAGGTACAAGGGTAAATGGCCCGCCTGAGCGATGTATTTCGGTTGATATGTTTTCGTGCGGTATGGGATGGGTTACTGCAAAGGCCAATGCTTTTTGCCCAAACCGTGTCGTCGTTACGTCAATACCGGCTTGTTCGCGCATTTTGGAATGCCGGCCGTCGGCGGCAATCACCAATTTCGCGCGGTGTTGTACACCGTCGCTTAAACTAACCCGGGCCTCGGTGTCGCGCGTGAAAAGTGTTTCGCACGACAGGCCGGTTTTGAATGTGATGTTTGGCTGCGCGTTTATCGCCTCTAACAATATGCGCCGTGATAACCAGTTGGGAATGTTCCATCCAAATGGCAGATCCGAAAGTTCGGTTGACTTGAAATCCTTTGCTACCCGCGCAACTGGGGGCAAATCAGGGCCGCCGGCATCGATGATGCGCATAACGTCCAAGCGCGTGGCGTGTCCTGCAAGCTTATCCCACAATCCCAGCTCGTTCAAAAACGCTTGGGCCGGTTGTAAAAATGCTGTGGTCCGCAAATCTGCACCTGCGTCAGCTCTATCGGTGATTGGCGGGCTTGGATCGATGCAGACAGTGTTAAATCCTGCTTGCGCAAAGGCTAGTGCGCTGATCATGCCAGCCAAACCGCCGCCCGCTATAATGATGTCATTATGTTCAATAGTCATCACACCACCCAACTGATTTCACATAGCTTAAGATGCTGGTACGCGAATTGCCAGTGTGCAAAGATGTCGCGCCCTCAGATCAAGCGCCGTAAAAAGCTTGGCAAACATGGGGCGCAATGGTGAATATGATCCGCTTTGGCGTCGTGATGTACCAAAACAGTTTTCATACCCATTTCGTGTGGCACTATTAAGTTGTGGTGACTGTCCTCAAACATGGCGGTTGTCTCGGACGTTATGCAAGCGCGTTCTATGATCATTTCATAGGCACGACGCTGTGGTTTGGGGATTAGATCACAATGTTCCGTTCCATAAGTCGCGTCAAATATATCTGCCAAGTCCAGCGTTTGTAATACGTTTTTTGCATACTGAATGGGGCCATTGGTGAAAACTATTTTGCGTCCAGGCAGTGCTTTTATCGCGTCTTTTAGGTCGATATTCGGGGTCAGAACTGCAAAGTCGATGTCATGTACCGTCTGCAAAAATGCATCAGCATCAACGCGATGATGTTTGATCAGCCCTGCGACAGAAGAACCATAATCGTTCCAATATTGCAGGCGCAATTGATCAGCTTGGGCAACTGGTAGGTCGGTGACGGCGCTGAAATAATCAGACATGCGCACTTCGATTTGCGAAAATAGACGGTTGTCCGCAGGATACAGCGTATGATCCATATCAAACACCCAAGTATCCACATGAGCAAAATCTTTTTTGGGCATTCTAGGATCCTGACATATTCAAACTTTAGAAACTTTTGCTTGATTTTATACGGTCTGCGCTTTTAGGGTATTCACACCAAGTTGGAGCGGAAGATGGCACAGGTCAAGTCAACACATAAAGATGCCTATACACTGATACTAGAGGCAATTGACACCGGTATCTATCGCCCAGGTGATCGTCTGGTTGAAAGTGAGTTGGCAGATCGGTTGGGCGTATCGCGGACGCCTGTTCGCGAAGCGCTGCAGCGGCTTGAAACGCAATCACTGTTGGCGCGCGATGGGCGTAGTTTGATCGTTGCATCGCTGGATCATAACCAGATGGCCGAGCTGTATGTCGTGCGTGCCGAATTAGAAGGGCTGGCGGCTAAATTGGCCGCCAAACATGCAACCCCTGAGGAAAAGCGCGTTCTGCAAGACATGGTGGATGAGGATCGCAAGATCGTAAATGATCCGAATGCCTTAGCACGTGCAAATCGGCGGTTTCACAAACAAATTCACCTTGCATCTCACAACCGCTTTTTGGTGCAGCAACTTGACCTGTTACATCGCTCAATGGCGCTGATGGCGACGACATCGCTTGCCGCTGAGGGGCGTGGTGAGGTCGCTATGCAAGAGCATCAGCAAATTGTTGATGCCATCATTGCAGGCCATGAAAACGCGGCATTTGATGCGCTGCGCACCCATATTTCTGTTGCATTCATGACCCGCCTAAAATTGGATGCAAAAAGCCATTCATAACCCGTTATCCATGATCGGTTTTGTCCCAATAGAAGGGGGCAGCGATCATTTCCCATGCGCCTTTGTACATTGCCACGCTGCCAAGGTGAAAATAGGCCCATGTTGTGATTACCCAGCGCCCAAGCGCAATGTGACCGCTTTTTGAAACTGCGATCGTACCGATCAAGGCTTCGATCGCAAATGATCCGACGCAGGCAATCGAAATCACCCAATAAACCCAAGTGGCCAGACCTTAGTCGTGAGGCCCGATTAACCTAAGACTTATCCCCCACAGCACCCAAAAAACTGGCGCGAGGCTAAAGCCCAAAAGCGTGTTCAAAAACAAAAGTTGAAACAATAGAAATTTTCGGGGTCCTAGGTCTCGCCACAGTCTGAGCGGTGATCGCATATGTACAAGATAAGTGATCAAGTAACCCTTTAGCCAACGAGAACGCTGTTTAATCCAAGCAAGCGGTTTATTATTTGCCTCTTCAAAGGTTGTGCTGTCCAACATCTCACAACGATAGCCCGCTCGGGCGAGGCGTACGCCGAGATCAGCATCTTCGGTCACATTATGCGCATCCCAACCGCCCAATTCCAAAAGCGCTGATTTGCGAAAAAACAAGGTCGTCCAACCCAGCGGAACGAGGCCTCCAAGGGTTATCAGCCTGGGCAATATCACACGAAACCAACTTGCATATTCGATCGTAAAACAACGCGCCATCCAATTAGAATGGGTATTGTAAAAATCCAAGCGGCCTTGCTCGCAAACAACCTCTGGTGGGCTTTGGGCAAAGTGAACGGCGACTTTGCCAAGTTGATCTGGTTCAGGTGCATCCTCGGCGTCATAGATCCCGATAATGTCGCCGCGGCAAAACGGCAATGCATAATTCATTGCCCGCGGTTTTGTTTGGACACGGCCTTCGGGGACCTCGATAATACGCATCCAGCTCGGCAATGCTGTATGGATCAGAACGTCGCGTGTTTTTGGATCGCATTCCTCCAGCAATAAGATGACGTCCAGATGCGAACGCGGATAATCCAGCATCTTTAATCGCTCGATAAGCCGCTCAGCGATTTTGGTTTCTTTGAAAAGAGGCACCATGACCGAGATGGTTGGCCAAATGTCGATCGCATTTTTTGGTGTACGCACTGTCTTTGTCAGATCGGTCGTCGACAAGATAGCGGCTTTTAACGCGATCGACCCAAAAAGACCCAAAAGTGAAAGTCCCAGTACGACATGGAAGAGCCAAGTGGCCGTCCCAGCCAAAAATAAGAGCATCATGCCCAAGGCCATAATAGCGGCAAGGAAGAGGATCGCCTTGCGCGGTTCATAGTCGCGACATGACCAATAAGTGGGTAAACCGAATTCAGCCTGATGGCAGAGATACGATTGAAATTGGGATGTTTGTGCCGACTGAATTTGGTCCGGGCTTGCCCATATCAAATCAAATTTGCCTAATATGCTTTCTAACTCTGGGCGATATTTTTCGCCCTCGCGTGGGTTGCTTGTTGCAACTTTCCACCCTGTCTTGGTTCTTGACCATGGCATAAGCCCCGCTCTAATCCAAAACTTTGGATCACCTGGAATTGTCAGACCCGCTTCATGCGAGCGTCGCGCAGCGCCGTGTCCTGATTGGGCGGCCAATGCTTCGCTTACTTCTTCTGGGCTGATAAAATGATGGGCGACAAGGATCTGTCCCAAGGGGCCACCTGTTTCAGTTTGCAGATCCAGAGCAAAATCCAGCGATGCCTGAGACAAGCGTCCCGATGATACCAATATTTGCCCCAAGGGGCGGCCGCGAAATTCACGACGACGCAAAGATCGCGATGGCGGTGTATGTCGCGCGGCCAATGACAAAAAAAATCTCCTCTACCATCAGATAGAGGAGACAGAAATTTGTTAAATTTTAATTAAAACGTTAAGCCATTGACGCAGCAAAGCGTTCGAATAGGTAAAAACTGTCTTGCGGACCTGGCGATGCTTCTGGGTGATGCTGAACCGAGAACACTGGGCGACCCTTTAGGCGGATACCGCAGTTTGACCCGTCAAACAGAGAAACGTGGGTTTCTTCTACATCGTCAGGCAGTGTTTGCGCATCGACGGCAAAACCGTGGTTCATCGACGTTATTTCAACCTTACCCGTTTGGTGTTCCTTGACAGGATGGTTCGCGCCATGGTGGCCATGGTTCATTTTAATTGTTTTTGCACCCAATGCCAAAGCCAACATTTGATGGCCCAAGCAAATCCCAAAAATAGGAAGATCTTTTTTCAGCAGTTCGCGGATCATCGGGACGGCATATTCACCGGTTGCTGCAGGATCCCCGGGACCATTTGATAAAAATATGCCGTCAGGATTATGGGCCATCACATCTTCGGCGGTTGAATGTGCTGGCATGACAATTACGTCACAGCCTGCCGATGCAAGACAGCGCAGGATATTGCGCTTTGCACCATAGTCCAAAGCAACAACTTTGTGGCGTGGTTTTTCCTGGGCTGAATATCCCTCGGGCCATGCCCACCGCATTTCGTCCCAATGATAGGATTGTGCGCATGTGACTTCTTTGGCCAAATCTAAGCCTTCAAGCCCTGCAAATTCGCGCGCCTTTTTGATCAAGGCATTGGTGTCAAACACACCTTCAGGGTTGTGCTCTAATGCTGCGTGCGGTGCGCCTTGCATGCGGATTGCGCGGGTTAGACGACGCGTATCGATGCCGCCAATCGCGATACGGCCGCGACGGGCAAGCCATTCTGACAGCGTGCTTGTAGACCGCCAGTTGGACGGCGCAGTTGGATCCCATTTGACGACCATTCCTGCGGCCACAGGATCGGCAGTTTCGTCATCTTCGTCTGTGACGCCTGTATTACCGATGTGTGGGAATGTAAAAGTCACGATTTGACCAGCATAGGACGGGTCGGTCATGATTTCTTGATATCCAGTCATTGCCGTGTTGAAACATAACTCCGCTACCGTAACGCCGGTCGCGCCAAAGCCATTTCCGTAAAACAAGGTTCCATCGGCAAGCGCCAGACAAGCTGTTGGCGTTTTCTCGGACAAAGCTGTCATCGTTCGACTCTCCTGGATGCAAATTTGCGGCAAACTAGTGTCATGTCTGCGCGGGGTCAAGGTCGAATGCGGTGAATTTCAAAACCTTTAAAAGGCTTGCTCTTGCTTTGTGTTACCGATAACCTTACGGCTCTGTAGGGGATAAGGATGAGGATGCCCAAAATGGATTTGCGCTCACGTATTTCGGCGGCGACCAAGCAAGCTATGAAAGACAAAGATGCAGCACGTCTTTCGACGCTACGACTGATCAATGCAGCGATCAAAGATCGCGACATCGCTGTGCGCGTCGACGGAAATGAGGTCGGCGTGGATGATGGTGAAATCCTTGCAATCTTGGGCAAAATGTCTCGGCAGCGTCAGGAAAGTGCCAAAACTTATGAAGAGGCTGGGCGTCTTGATTTAGCCGAGCGCGAAACATCAGAAATTGGCGTGATCGAAGAATTCTTGCCACGTCAGTTGGATGACGAAGAAGTTGATGCCGCGATATCCGACGCAATTGCAGAGTTAAGTGCAAATTCGATTCGTGACATGGGCCGCGTGATGGCAGTGCTAAAGTCTAAATACACCGGTCAGATGGATTTCGGCGCAGTCGGGCCAAAGGTCAAAGATCGTTTGTCCTCATAGATCAACGATAGGCATGAAACCTATCTTTTAGGTCTTGGTACAGGGCTTTTCGTTCATCTTCTGACAAAAATGCCCCGATTTCGACCTCGCGTCCATTGCCGCTTAGTGTAACATAGTTCGGTACTGGACCTCCGGTTTCGTGTAAATGTACCCGCACCCAAAATGGATTGCAGTTCCAATTTTGGATATCCCCTTTTGGATTTTGACGGGTCAGCGTACACTCTTGTTCCTGAATGCTAAGGCGCTCAAGAACTGATCGATCTCTAACGTTTTTTCTAAGCGCAAACCAAATTCCCCAAACAGCCAGCAGAATAAACGGGAACAAACCCCAAAAAACTAGGGTTCCCATAACCACATAAAGGGGTAGGGATAATAGGGTGAATGTTGTCATGATAAAGGCCGCGAAGCCCTTGTTCGGTAAGGATCCATAGGGCCAAAGATCCATTTGGTGTTCTATTTCTGAATCGGTTGGCGGGGTCCATTCATATGGCATAGGCACACTCCAAGATTAGAGCCGCATTGTAGCAAATATTCCGACTGAGAAAAGCTGCATTTTTGTCGTGATTTGTCATTCTGTCACTTGGTTTATAAATTGACGCAGCGATAATCAAATGCAACGCTAGTGTCGCATTACAAGGTGATTTGACATGTATATCTATCAAGACCTGATCGCCCGACAAGATCGAAACGACCCCGTCAAAGTGGGCTTGATCGGGGCGGGCAAGTTTGGGTCAATGTTTCTATCTCAGGTGCCAAACAGTACGGCGCTAAAAGTTGTCGCTATCGCAGATCTAAATCCACAGCGTGCGAAAACCGCCTGTCGTGACGTCGGTTGGTGCGAGGCATTGATTGATGCAACTGAATTTTGCGACGATGCGCATGACATGATGAAACGATATGACTTAGACGTCGTGGTCGAGGCAACCGGTAATCCAATTGCCGGTATATCTCATGCGCTGGGTGCGATCGAGAATGGCCACCACATTGTAATGGTCAACGTCGAGGCAGATGTTTTGGCTGGTGGCTATTTGGCGGCGCGGGCGCGGTCGGCGGGTGTTGTGTACTCTATGGCCTATGGGGATCAACCTGCGCTTACCTGTGAATTGGTGGAATGGGCGCGCTCAACTGGATTTAACGTCGTTGCCGCAGGCAAAGGCACAAAGTTTTTGCCAAGCTATCATAATTCTACGCCTGATACAGTCTGGAACCATTATGGTTTGACGCCAGAGCAAGCCATGGCTGCAGGAATGAACAGCCAGATGTTTAATTCGTTTTTGGATGGGACAAAATCGGCACTGGAAATGGCTGCAATTGCGAATGCGACAGGTTTATCTGTTCCGCAAAATGGGTTGGCTTTTCCGCCCGCTGGAATGGACGATTTAGCCCACATTTTGCGCCCCAGCACCGATGGAGGGCAATTAGAAGGTAAAGGGTATGTTGAGGTTGTTTCATCCCTTGAACGCGATGGACGGCCTGTTTTCAAAGATTTGCGTTGGGGCGTTTACGTTGTAATCGAAGCACCGAATGATTACGCTGCGGCGTGTTTTCGGCAATATGGCATGAACACCGATGCGACTGGGCGTTATTCTGCGATGTACAAGCCCTTCCACTTAATCGGGCTTGAATTGAATGTGTCCATAATGTCAGCTGCTATTCTTGGCCGCCCGACGGGATCAACACAGGGATTTAATGCAGACGTTGTTGCAGTTGCGAAATCTGATCTATCAGCGGGCCAAGTCTTGGA
>Ga0181601_10001725_pt1 | contig 18786 bp, 14 predicted proteins | sample 041ome_8_FD_133020 | JGI IMG/M metagenome (GOLD analysis project Ga0181601, IMG submission 133020) | Coastal salt marsh microbial communities from the Groves Creek Marsh, Skidaway Island, Georgia - 041407BS metaG (megahit assembly) | ecosystem: Environmental > Aquatic > Marine > Intertidal zone...
GCCGACCTCCATGGCTCGATGCTGCTCACCAAAGGGTACCAGTAGGTCCTTGGCCAGACCCCAGTCCAGAAAGGTACCATAATCTGTGTTGGCGACGGCTTCGAGATAAGCAAACTCACCCACTCGTACCTTGGGTTCCAGGGTCGTGGCAACGATGCGATTGTCTGAATCGAGATACAGGAATACAGACAAACAATCGCCGAGCTCAATATCGCTCGGCAAGTAGCGATTAGGTAGCAGCACTTCGCCCAGATTCTCGGCGTTCAGAAAAACGCCAAATTCAACGTGCTTGATGACTTCCAGCGTGTAGGAGTGGCCGATCTTCAACATGTTGATTAATCTCGTGGGTAATAGCGGGTCTGGTTTGGCGAGTCTGGTTTCGCGAGTCTGGTTTCGCGATTCAAGTATAGCGCGTCTAGTATAGGCGTTAGTGCCGCGGGTTACAGCTTTGCTGACCTGAAAGCAGAATAAAAGCCGAGTTGAGTGAAAGATTGGCGTCTTGGCGTCTCCTCCTCATTATCGATACGTTACTGATAAGTTACTGATAAGTTAACGATAAGTTGGCGGTAAATCGATTATTATGCAAAGTCAGCTCGGCGCTAACCTAAGGAGATATCATGTCAGAGTCAAGATCCCATTACGCATGGGCGAGCGAACCCTTGGCGCAGGACCAAGTCGGCTTGCTAGAAGGTATTTGCAGTACAAGGGCCATTCGCCGCTATTCTGATGAGCCGGTGTCAGAACAAGATTTACGTGACATTCTATTCGGTGCTACTCGGGCCCCCAGCGGATCGAATCGCCAGCCATTTCGGTTCCTGGTACTAACCGACTCGCCTCGGGCGCGGCAGGCGAAGGCGCTGATTGGCGAAGCTGCCAGAGCACTGTGGGCCGAAAAATTTGAGCGAGACGGCTATGCGCAAGGATCCGGCTCTGATACCCAATCGCCCAAGGCTCGGATGGCGCGCACCATGGATCAGTACGTTCAGGGGTTTGAGAAGGCGCCGGTGCTCATCCTGCCTTGTCTGGTACGTTATCGAGAGCCGACGCCAGCCGAGGGCGGTTCTATTTATCCGGCAGTACAAAATTTGTTATTGGCCGCGCGTGCAGTGGGGTATGGCGGGGTAATTACCGGCTTTCATCACGCAGTGGATGCGGCGCTCAAGGCCTTGCTTTCCATCCCTGAGGAGGTCTTCATCGCTGCGACGGTGACCTTGGGCAAACCCGCGGGTAAACATGGCCCTGTGCGACGCCGTCCCATGGCGGAGTTGGTTTATGGGGATAGCTGGGCCCAGTCCCCCGACTGGGCGATTGATCCGCCGGGTACTCGCTATACTCGTGCGGGTCCGCCCGTAAAGTCGACAAGCCAAAAGTCGACAAGTTAAAAGTCGACAGTAATACTTCTCAAACGTAGTATGTTGGGTTTTATGATGCCAGGAGATGCCCTTGAACTATCAATATATAAAAGTCTCGATCGAAAACAAAATAGCCACTATTACCCTCAATGCACCAGACGTCCTCAACGCCTTGTCAAAGACAATGGTCGAAGAATTATCCGCTGCTATCAGTGAGGTGGCGCATGCGAACAGTGGTGCGAGATGTCTGATCATGACCGGTGAGGGCCGCGCCTTTTGTGCCGGTGCTAACTTGGCAGCCAGAGGTGAGACTGGAAGTTTGCCGCCAGTGGGACACATTCTGGAAACGCATTACGCCTCGGTCATGAACAAGCTGCGGCGCCTGCCTTTTCCCTTTGTCTCTGCTGTTAATGGTCCGGCAGTCGGCGTTGGCATGAGCTTTGCGATCATGGCAGATATGGTCGTTATGGCAAGAAGCGCCTATTTTCTTCAGGCTTTTGCTAATGTGGGTTTGATTCCCGATGGTGGCGCAACCTGGCTATTGCCTCGAATTGTCGGTTGGCGGCGAGCCACGGAGCTGTCCATGATGGCAGAGCGATTGCCCGCTGAAAAAGCCTACGAATGGGGGCTGGTCAACCGCTTGGTGGAACCCAGCGATGTCATGAGTGAAGCCATGAAGATTGCTGAAAAATTCGCCAATGGGCCTTTCTCGTTGGGATTGATTCGCAAGGCATACTGGGATTCTCAGGAGAACAGCTATAGCGAGCAATTACAGCTGGAAACTGAATTGCAGACTCAGGCTGGCGCATCATCAGATAATGTCGAGGGCATCAGAGCCTTTCTTGAGAAGCGACCCGCCAAGTTCACCGGAAGCTGATGCTCATCTGATATTGCTCTGATATGGGCTCTGATATGAGATCTGAGCATGATAATCGCTAGCATCCGGCAAGCCTGAATAAGGCTATGCGCAGGAGTAAAGAGGGAGCTTAGCTCGAACTCAGACGATAAAAAAAAAGGGGCTTTCGCCCCTTTTTTGTCGCTATCGTCCCTGTGACTAATTACCTGTCGGTACTTCCGTGAAGGGAATTCCCTTATCGACACGCACATCCTGAGGCAGACCCAGAACCCGCTCGGCGATAATGTTAGCCATGATTTCGTCAGTGCCGCCAGCAATGCGCAGACCAGGAATGCTCATATAGGCTGATTGGAAAATATTCTCCAGTTCGGCACTTTCAGGACTCCAGAGAATGCCAGCTTGATCCATTAAATCGATTGCAAAGGATGCCAGATCCTGGGTCAAAGGCGCACCCACGAGTTTGCCAATAGAATTCTCTGGCCCTGGAATCTCACCCCGTGACAAGGCTGTCATAGACCGATAGCCAGTGTATTTCAACCCGGCCTGACGCACATACCAGTTCGCCAAATTGGCGCGAACTTGCTTGTCTTGGATTGCCGGCTTGTCGTCAATGTTAAGTCGCTGAGCCAGTTGCATGATTTGCTCAAAACCTGCACCTCCGCCACCGCCACCGATTGACGCGCGTTCGTTCATCAGAGTCGTCAACGCGACCTGCCAGCCCTGACCGACTTCGCCCAGTCGTTGGGCGTCAGGTATGCGAACGTCGGTAAAATAGACTTCATTAAAACCCGAGGCGCCAGAGATCTGTTTGATTGGCTTGATCTCGATGCCAGGTGATTTCATATCGAGAAAGAAATAACTCAAGCCCTGGTGCTTGGCGACGTTAGGGTCTGTGCGCAGCACCAAAATACCGTAGTCCGAATAATGGGCGCCGGAAGTCCAGATTTTCTGACCGTTGACGACCCATTCGTCACCGTCTCGCACAGCACGGGTACGCAGCGCAGCCAGGTCGGAACCGCCAGCTGGCTCACTGAACAATTGACACCAGATGTGCTCACCGCTGGCGAGCTTCGGCAAGAATTGTTTCTTCTGCTCTTCGGTGGCCCAAGTCATCATGGTGGGTGCTGCCATACCCTGACCAATGCTAAAGAAACCGGTATTCGGGGCCTTCACCTTGGCCTCTTCCTGATTCAAGATGACCTGCTCAATCGCATTGGCACCGCGGCCGCCGTATTCTTTAGGCCAGCGTATACAGGCCCAGCCGGCATCGGCTTTGCGTTTCTGCCAAAGTTTGGCGCGTGCCATCTCGTCAAGACCGGTGAGCTCTGCCTCACTGGGTGTGTTGGCGCCGAGCCACTCTCGGACTTGCCCGCGAAATGTGGCTTCTTCGTTACTATCGTTAAAGTCCATGCTGATCTCCTCTCAAGCTGCGCTAGTCTGTTCGATGGCGGTAATGAGTTTGTCTTGCCATTGCCGTTCGCTACCCACATTGACGGCCAGAATTTTCGAACGTCGATAATGGAACTGGCAATCAAATTCCCAGGTAAATCCCATGCCGCCATGGGTCTGAATGTTTTCTTTAGATGCAAAATAATAGGCCTGAATCGCGCTGACCCGCGCTGTCGCCGCGGCGATAGGTAGCTCCGCGGCATTGGTGTTCAGTGCCCAGGCGCCGTAATAACAGTTCGATCTTGCCAGGGTATTGCGCACGTACATCTCGGCAAGCTTGTGTTTGATGGCCTGGTAGCTGGCGATGGGGCGCCCAAAGGCATAGCGACCCAGGGCATAATTCTTAGCCATCTCCAGAGCGGCATCGGCGCCGCCGACCTGCTCCCAGGCAAACAGCACGGCGGCCCTATTCAGAAGGTTCTGAGTCGCAGCCCAACCGCCGCCCTCGGTACCCATGAGTTCAGCTGAGGCGCCATTGAAATCGATTCTGGCGTGTGAACGACTGGGATCCAGGGTTCTAACTTTTTCGCGGTGTATTTCGCTCTGGTTTAGATCCACCAGATACCAGCTGGCACCATCGCCCTGGCTTGACTTTGCGACGACGACCGCCAGGTCGGCATAATCACCGTCAGGCACAGGCGTTTTTATGCCGTGAATTTTGTTGCCGCTGACGGTTGTCGTCAGGTTGCTCGGCGAGACCTGACCGTGGGTTTCCGCCATGGCAAAGGTGGCGATCACTTCGCCAGAGGCCAGCTTGGGCAGCCAGGCCTCTTTCTGAGCCTTTGAGCCGTGCGCCAATATCGCCTCGGTGGCGAGATAGACGCTGGATGAAAAGGGCAGGGGTGCCAGGGCACGACCCAGCTCATCGGCGATAACCGATAACTCCAGGTGGCTGAGCCCAAGACCATCGTATTCCTCTGGAATCACTGTGGAGGTCCAGCCCATCTCAGCGACCTTGCGCCAGAGCTCGGCGTTAAAGGGACCATTGGCTTCCAGTGCCGCACGCACCACTTTGGGCGAACAGAAGTCCTTGAGAAAGCCACGGGTTTGCTCCCGTAGCAGGTTTTGTTCCTCCGAGAATTCAAAGTTCATTGCTATCGTCCTCCAGATCTAGTTTTGTCTTAGACTAAAGATACCTTGTTGTTGCGTGGATGAGTAGCGCTTCGTCACCAGGCCCTGGCGTGATGATCTAGGGGTCTGGGTGTTATACTCACCGAAGTGAGTGAGCCTTTGCCAGCAACGTGCGGCTGGGCAACGATTTACACCCAATGAGGTGCCAAACGGTATGCCAGATTATGCCCAGAGATTTCTTTTTGATGACACCGATATTCGTGGCGAAACGGTTCGTCTTGGCGACAGCTATCGAGCAGTCGTGAACAATCACGCCTATCCGCCAGCAGTCGCGCGTTTATTAGGCGAATTTTTGGCCGCCAGTGTGCTTTTGGGCAGTACGATCAAATTCGATGGCCGTCTGGTTCTTCAGGCGCGCGGCAGTGGCGGTTTGAAGGTCATTGTTGCCGAATGTCGTTATGACCGCACAATTCGCGGTATTGCTCGAATGGATGAAACGCTCGATGGGCAGGATTTTGCCAGCCTGCTCGGAGAAGGGACGCTGGTGATGACGGTTGAACCGACCGTCGGCAAAAGCTATCAAAGTCTGGTGCCGCTGACCGGTTCCAACCTGGCGGCGTGCTTGGAACACTATTTTCTGCAGTCGGAACAACTGATGACTCGAATCTGGTTGGCGGCTGACGAGCAGCGGGCAGGTGGCTTGCTCCTCCAGCAGTTGCCGCGGCAACTGGTGAGGAATCTAGAGACTCGAGCCCGGCAATGGGAGCATGCAGTGATTCTTGCCGATACAACTCGGCCAGAAGAGTTGTTGGATCTTGCCACCGAGACCTTGCTGAAGCGCCTGTATGTTGCAGAGCCCGTTCGGTTGCAGGCGCCCAGTCCGGTAACGTTCGGCTGCAGTTGCTCTGCCACGCGCACCGCCAATGCATTGGTCCTGTTGGGCGAGGACGAGGTCGACAGCCTGTTTGCAGAGATGGTTGAGGTCGTGATGGGTTGTGAGTTCTGTGGAAAGCAGTATACCTTTACTCAGGAAAGTTTGGCCGAAACCCTGCGTGAAGGCGAGGTACCTCATTAGTGCGGCTTGAATCGGCCCAGATGATCTGGCTACACTCAGCGCTGATGCGGCGGCGAGCTAAAGCTCAGCGGAATCTTGAGCCACACCGGGAGACGAGGAATGACGATACAAACTTTAAGCGCGATTACGCGTACCCAGCGCGCCCTCAGGCCTGACCAGGTCGCTCTGCATTATTCGCTGGATGATCGTAGCTGGACCTACGAGGCCCTGGATATCGAAGCTTGCCAGTGCGCCAATGCGCTGCGGCAAATGGGCGTGGGTGAGCAGGATCGAGTAGCGTATCTGCACAAGAATGCACCGGAATATTTCACCAGCCTGTTTGGCGTCACCAAACTCAACGCCGTCTCGGTGGCGGTGAACTGGCGCCTGGCGCCGCCCGAGATGGAGTACATTCTCAATCACAGTGAATCTCGAGTGCTGTTGATTGGCGATGAATTTCTTGGCCATCTGGCGCAGATGACCCTGAATCTGGATCAGATCGTCGTCATAGGCGATCCAAGGGACTCGGGCTATCCCAGTTACGAGCAGTGGATCGCAGGTCAGTCTGTGGTGGACCCCAATGTGCCGGTCGCGCCAAGCGATACCTGTTACCAGCTCTATACCTCAGGCACAACAGGTCTGCCAAAGGGTGTCGAAACCACCAACAATAATATGATTTCCCTGATGAGCGAAGGATTGAGTGGTCTTAATTTTTCGCCAACAACCGTCAATCTGGTCTGCATGCCGCTGTTTCATATCTCCGGTAGTGGATGGGGTGTGATAGGACTTTTCAGCGGCGCGACTTCGATTCTGCTACGCGATGTTGATATGCAGGAGATTCTTCGAGTCATACCTGCGTTTCACATCACCCATACGATTTTCGTGCCTGCTGTCATGCAGTTCCTGCTGGCTCAGCCTAATGTACAGGAGATTGATTACAGCAGCCTTGAATCCATTACCTATGGCGCTTCACCGGTGACAGAAGAGGTGCTGGTTGCCGCCATGAAGACCTTCAAAGCCCGTTTTTATCAGGTTTATGGTTTGACAGAAACCACCGGTGGCGTGACGATTTTGATGCCCGAAGACCATGATCCCGGTGGTCCCCGTGCCGGATTGCTTCGATCCTGCGGCAAAGCGGTGGTCGGCCATGAACTGCGGATTGTAGATCGGCAAACCGGCATGGTGCTGGGCGATGGCGAGGTGGGTGAAATCTGTATCAAGGGTCCGCAGATCATGCGTGGCTATTGGCACAACGCGCAAGCCACCGCAGAGTGCATTGATGCTGAGGGCTGGTTCAAATCCGGTGATGCCGGTTATCTGCAGGATGGTTTTTTGTTTATTCACGATCGCGTCAAGGACATGATCATCTCCGGAGGAGAGAATATTTATCCTGCCGAGATTGAGAATGCGCTCATGAGTCACCCGGGCATTGCCGACGCTGCAGTGATTGGCATCCCCAGCGAACGCTGGGGTGAGACGGTCAAGGCCATTGTGACGCGCAAAGACCCCGCGCTCAGCGAGGAGGAAATTTATGCCTACTGCCGTCAGCGTCTTGCGGCTTACAAGTGTCCAACATCCGTTGATTGGATGGAGGCTATTCCCCGTAATCCATCGGGCAAGATTCTGAAAACCGAGTTGCGTAAACCCTATTGGGCTGGCCGAGAGCGTAACGTTTCCTGATGTGGCGTAGGCAGATGCGTGTTACAACCTTCAGGTTGTTACTCAAAGTGAGAAAGAAAGAGGAAGGCAGATGAGCGCTCAACTGGCATCTTTATCTTGTTATGCAGACATGAATTACGTCGACACATCCTTTGCCGAGCCGATTGTGGTTAGGGTACCGATACGAGACGGCAGACTGAGTTCGCCGGGAAGCTGGCAAGACTGTGGATTTGAGTTGCTACAGCACGAAAGCCAGGTCAAAGACTGGCAAGATGCTGAGATAGCCCAGATTCACTATGCAGAGATCTCGGCGTTGGCCCGACAATTAACCGGTTGTGATCATGCGCTCGTCAGCAGTCATATTGTGCGCAATCCGCAACAGGCAAGTCTTCATCCGGATCTGGCGCCGATTTGTTCGGTACATTCAGATTTTGCAGCCAGCTACGGCGATCTGATTCGCGCGCGGTATCAGGGGAGTGATGCGCAGATGCTAGCCAGCCTGGATGAAGCGGGTATTACCGGAGTGGAAGTCATGCAAGCAAGACGGCTGCTGATTCTGCAGTTCTGGCGCAATCTAGGTCCGGAAAAGATGGATTTGCCGCTGGCGTTCTGCGATGCCAGAACCGTGCCGCAGACGGATATTCGGCCGTCTCTGGTAGAGGACTACGCGGGTGGTGGCGTGAATTTTGAAACTCTGGGTGTCGCGCCGCCAAGAATCCCGAGTCAGCATGAATGGTACTGGTACCCGAATATGCATCGTGATGAAGTGGTCGCGTTTCGTACCTATGACAGTGAGCGCCTTGCTACGGACCAGCCCTACTGGACGCCCCATTCAGCCTTTGCTGACCCTCAGGTCAAGCTGGGTGAGCCGAGCCGCGCTTCCATTGAGCTCCGCGCGACCTGCCTGTTTTTGTAGGTTGTTCAGGTTGCGGCTGATTCCGTGAGTGGGTCGCCACCAATTCGTGAGTGATACATCACTCGCGGTTCTGTCATGTCCCAAGGGCAAGCCCGATGCAGCAAGCAGCGGTTATCCCACACGACCGCATCACCGGCAGACCATTGGTGATGATAGGTTCGAGGTGCCTGACAGGCGAAGTTCACCAGAGAGTCCAGCAGCGCTTCTGACTCGCTGTCGCTAAGCCCGGGAATGCCATAGGCATGGCGCCCAATGAGCAAGGCCGGACGGCCGGTTTCAGGGTGCACCTTGACCAGCGGTCGCAGCGGCGGCGGCAGGTCGTGTAAGCCGTAACCACTGTAGCTACCATTCTTGTTCGGCATGCTATTGATCTTCGCCTGACTATAGTGCAACGAGTGATATGCGCTCAGGCCATCAACTTTGGCTCGCAACGTTTCATCGAGCGCAGCATAGGCCGCGCGCATGTCGGCCCAGCCAGTTTGTCCGTCTTTGCTGGGCACGATATGGGCGGTAAACACAGCCCCCTTTGCTTGTACCGGCATGTAGGTGCTGTCAGCGTGCCAGCCCATATTACCCAGTAGTACCTTGACGACATCATCTGTGCCGTCGGTGGAACGGATACTGCCGTCGCCTCTGACGTTGCTGATGGGTGCCAGATCAAACTCCAGATCACCAAAGCGTCGAGCAAAATCAATCTGTGCCTGATGGCTCAGGTGCTGGTCTGGAAAAACCAGCAGGGCGTATTCCAGCCAAGCCGCGTAAAGCGCGTTAAATCCAGCCTCATCGAGCCTTGCCAGATTCAAGTCTGTGACTTGAGCGCCAAAACTGGCATCGAGTGGCGTGAGGTTAAAATATCGATTCTCTTTCACTAGTTGCCGCTCCTGGTTATTCGGGCTGAGTTTGAGGTGCGTTGACTCAGACCCTGTTGCATAGACTCCTGTACTAGAGGCTAACGTCGAATGCACTGGTTGCATGGCCTAAATAATAGGTAACAGTGCCGATAGATGCCAGACCCAAAATTGTCTTCATTAGCTGGCGGTGGTTAGCGGCCCTTCGCGTCTGTTAGATCGTCTCGCATGCCAGAACCCTGGCCATACAACTCAAGTAAGCCTGTTTAGCAAAGCTTCTATTCAAACAGCTTAAAAAACGGGCGTGTGAGTTGATTATGCGTATCGATGCGCTTTTTTTGTTCGATATACAGGCTCTGCAGGCAGGCTAGCCAGCCTTCCTGTTGGTGTTGAATTCGCCGGTCCAGATGTCGGATGCCCGCACCCAGCCAACCAATAGGCGTGTGCAAGGCTTGCAGTTCAGTGACTAGCTGCTGGCTGTCTTCGAGCCAGTATTGCCACTGTTTCGAGGATATTTTTCTCAGTCTTGCGTGAAACTCCATTTCAATGCCCACATCCTCGGTGAGTTCGGTGGCAGCTAAAAACTCTACCCCAGCAAGATCATCGGCAAGCTCGGTGACGACCTCGCCAAGGTCTCGAATACGATGCTGGGTGTCCGCATCGACTTCAAGGGTCTCATCAGTGGTCGAAAGCGCAATGTGACTATTGGCTGTTATCGAGTCTTTACGTGATTGAGTGTGCATCTCAGCTCCTTATCCGTTCGCAGTAGCAGCAACTGCCCGATGCTGATCAACGAGCCGGCCGCAGGCTGACTGGGCGCGGGCAGCGGCGAGCAATTATTGTCGCCAGCCCTGCCGGCTCGCAGGGTCCAGTACATGCGATCTTTTTGATCCTGCAACTGTGCCCGGATTAGCGGATAGGGTGTTGATCAGAATCAATTATTAAAGCTGGGATTGAGCTAGAAATAGCATCTGGCGGTCTTGATCTAATGCGCTGATTTAATGCGCTGGCTCATCACTTTGTCATGTCCAGCAAACCGTTCGTGCGACTGATCTGCAGGTGAGACAAGGTCTTATCGGTGGTGCGCAGCCGCCAGCTCAACAGCCGCTGTGCATATTCCGCAACGACCGTTGTAGCGCTGGTAGCTATGTTCACAAGCTCTTCAGGATCCTTCTGCAGGTCGAACAACAGGCACGGCAGGTCGGCGAAGTGCACATATTTATAGTGCTGATCACGAATGACGTTCAGGCAGGCTGACTCCATGTTCAGGCCGAGGGCATTCTCAGCCTGGGTATGACGAAAATCAAATTCGAAATGGGCACTGGTGCGCCAGTTGGTGAGTGGCTTGCCCTGCAGGATGGGCAACAGGGATGCGCCGTCGCATTGCCGCGGCACACTCAGGCCCAGGGTGGTTAAAATTGTCGGCAGAATATCCACATGCTCGGTGAATTCCTCACAAATGCCAGGTTCACCGCCCGGCATGCGAATGATGAGGGGAATATGGTAGGACTGGTCAAAGAATCCTGCCTTGCCATACATCCAATGGTCGCCCATCTGCTCGCCGTGATCAGACGTGAAAATCAGCAGCGTGTTGTCCCATTGGTCAGTGTCTTTCAGCCAGTTGATCAACCGCCCCATATTGTCATCAACCTCGCTCATCAGCCCGTAGTAACTGGACTGCAACAACCGGTGTCTGTCGATGTCAACGTGGCTGCGGTTGCGGGCATTGCCCAGGTGCTCTGCCAGCCAGGGATGGGAGTCCCGTTCTACGTCAACATTGGCCTGGCGAACCGCGACTGGCAGGGTATCGACCGGATAACGCAAATGATAAGGCGCAGCAGCGACCCAGGGGGGATGTGGCGCGCGCAACGACAAATGGGTGCACCAGCCTTGTCCTATGGTCGATGGATTCTGTTTGAAGTCATGGATATAGCTGATGACTTCGTCCGTGAGGAAATAGGTGTCTGTATGGGTTTTGTCGAAGATCAGGGGCTCGGGTGTGAACTTGTCGAGTGCTGTGCCTCCTCTCAGCGAATAAGTTGCGCCATCAATCTCAGGTAACTCATAGCCCTTGCTGAGCAGGAATCGCCGCCAGTCTGGGCACAACGTACCCATATCAATGATCGGCCGAATGCCTGGCAACAGGCCCTCGTCATTGTGCAATCCGGCGTGATCTTCGGGGACCCCGCGAGGATCCATGGCGGTATGGGTATAACCAAACAGCACTGGGTCATAGCCGTTGGCCCGAAGCTCTCTGGCCCAGTTGGTAAACCGATGGTCTAAGGGCGTACCGTTGGTGCCAGAGCGATGATTATGCAGGTACAGACCAGTATGCAGGCTGGCTCTGCTGGGTCCACAAGGGACCGCGTTGGCATAGTGGCGCCGAAATAGAGTGCTTTCGGCAGCCAGCTGATCGAGGTTCGGCGTTTGCACGACGGCATGGCCCATGCTGCTGAGGCAGTCGCCGCGCCATTGATCGGCGGTGATAAAGAGCAGATTTATTGGCTTCATGCTGCAATCATCCGGAGTGCTGGGCTTTTTTTCAGGATCCCTCTGCTCGCTCACCTGGCTTAACGCTGACGCTCGCGGGTATCCGAGTCCGAGATTGTTATTCGAGATTGTTTGTAGTTGGTGTAATCCTGCAGAATATTGGCGGGTTAAGCAATGACAGTGCGGCTGCGCCTAGGTAAAGCACCTGGTTAAAAGCTCCTATTTAAAAGTACCTGTTAAAAGTACCTGTTAAAAGCACCTGGCTGAAAGTACGTCACGCCCCTGACTGGCAGTGCGTCATACCCCATTAGCGATTTGTTGGCGAGTGAAGGACAAGGTTAGTTAGAGTCTTCTATGTCGTGTAAGCACCGACAAAAGACAGGAGTGCCTGATGTTAGGCGGAAAGGCGAGTCGCTAGTCGTCATAATAAAAAAAGCCAATTTTTGCGCCGCACCATCATTGAATATGATCATTATGCAGGGTGTTTACAAAATGCACCAAGAAGCATATTGTGCAAGCCACGGCAGTTATTGCCGTAGGCGTTTATAAAAAAATTTGATGGTTCGGAGGGGATCCATGATTAAAGTAGATAAGCGAGTCAATCGCGTACTTCTGCTAGGTGCGGCAATAGTGCCGTTCGGAGCAGCAGTCGCGGAAGAAGGCTCGAGACGCATTGAGGAAGTTATCGTCACTGCGGAACGAAAGGAGGCGTCAATTCAGGATACCTCTATTTCTATTACCGCTTTTACCGATCAATTTATCGACGATTTTGGTATTCGTAACCAGGAAGATCTACAGAACTTCGTGCCAGCGACTACTATCCAGCCTTACGACGCGACAGTGCGCGGTGTTGGTCGAAATTTCCGCGCCTTAGGTGGTGATCCCGGTGTTGCGACTTACATGAACGGTGTTTATTCAGAAGACTTGCTGACGGCAACGGCAGCGACCTTCTGGGATGTTCAGCGAATTGAGGTTCTGCGTGGACCCCAGGGCACGCTGTACGGCCGAAACGCGGTCGGCGGTGCTATCAATATCCTGTACAAAGAGCCAACCTATGACAGCGAGTGGGCAGTTAAGGGTATCGTCGGCAACTTTGGTACAGAGGAAATCTACGGTATGGCATCCGGCCCATTGGTCGATGGCGTATTGGCTGCGCGCCTGAACTTCAGTCTGCGTGACCGCGAAGGTATTATTAAAGACATCGGCTCCAATCCGGACGGCGCGATCGACGGCCTCGGCACAGACAACATTGCGCTGCAATTGAAGTGGAACCCCACTGACACGATTGAAGTCGACCTGCGTCAGAACCAGATGAACATTGACCGATCTTTTGGCGGTGCTAATGGTGCTGGTTTGGTGGTGTTGAACGAAGAGAGTGAAAACTATAGAAATACCACTGATTTGATCCCTGGCTATCGACGAGTCGATGCCTCCCAGACAAGCGCGCTGGCAAACGATTTCTTGGTACCCGGTGCGCGAACCTACACCTTCACAGACCCTGTGAGTGGTGCTGCGGTTCTGGCACAGCACAATCGTCCTGGTATTGACCTGGCTGACTTTGACGGCTTTCAAAACGCCGCTGCCTCACTGGACGGTTTCAATCAAACATCCGCGGCGAGTGCTGCAGCTTACAACGCCTGTGTTTTTGGCGGTGATATCAGCGGCAGCAGCGTCTGTGCGGCAACCAATGGTTTGAACCGAGAAGAGTTTGACCAGCAAGGTACGCAGATGACAGTTGCGTGGGATGTCACTGACGACCTGCAACTGAAATACATCTACGGGTACAACAAATTGTCTTATCGTCGTACCACAGATGATGACAATACCGGCAGCTTGTTTATTGACAGGCAGTTCTACGTGAACCATGAGGCAGATTATTCTTCCCATGAACTGCAGGCGTTTTATGATTTCACCGAAAATTTTTCGATCACCAGCGGTATTTTCTTTTATGACGCGACGATCGATCAGCGCGGCGACTTCTATTCGGCAGTGGGCTCAGAGAAGTTTGAAAATCCGTACAATGATGCAACAGGGTTAGCAACGGCATTTTTTAACCCCGGCGGCAACACATTGGTGCCTTCTTTGCACTCGGCCCGTGCCGCTTGTGAAGCAAGCCAGGCGGCGACCTGTCAGCGAAACTACTCTGTGACAGCTTCAAATGCGGTGCTAGCGCTTACAGCCGGTGGTCGTAGCGACAACCTGCAGATTACGCCCTGGTATGGTGACGATGGTACCAACCCTGATCTGGATGTGCAGAATGGTCCTAACACACGCGGCAGTGATTTGTTGTACCACACGCAAACTATTCGTGAAGCCTTTGCGGCCTACACTCAGGCCGTATGGGACATCAACGACAAGTTCACGCTGACCGTGGGTATTCGTTATGCTGAAGACGATGTAACAGCTGAGGAAAACCTATTCCGCTATACAGAAGTGGGTACTACTTTCGTCAAGGCGCTGTTTGACGCGACCGGCGATGGCACCTTCCCGTTCTTTGATACGACGCCTGGAGTTGATGGCGATTCTGTCCTGCCGTTTGACCTATTTACTTATAACGCGCTTAATGGTGCTTTTGAGACTGATGCTGCCGGCGATATTATTTTTGACGCCAATGGCCAGCCGACAGCGACTGCACGGGCAGTTAACGGTGGTATTCCTGCTGCGGTCAGCGTTTATCGTCCTTTTGAACGAACGGATGAGAAGTTTACCGGTCGAGTCAACCTGGACTGGAACATCGATGACAGCTCCATGATGTATTTCTCAGTCACGACTGGCTATCGTTCAGGCGGTTATAACCTGGTGTTCTTCAGCACCTCGCCAACCTATGATCCAGAAGAGTTGACGGCTTATGAGATTGGCTATAAGGGCCAGTTTGCCAACGACACGGTTCAGGTATTTGCCTCGACCTACTTCTACGACTACAAGACGATCCATACGGTTGCGACCGAAATCTCAAGCATTGGTGGTCTGAGTACTTCTGTACTGGAAGCACCGGGCGCGGAGATCTATGGTATTGAGGCTGAAGTGCTGTGGTTGGCAAGTGACAATCTGACATTGGGTGGTAACTTCAGCTATACGCCAAGTGAATACACCGAAGATCTGTTATCCAAAGACACAGCAGGGTTTGACAAGCCTGATAGCTTGTTCCCTGCAGCCAACCAGTTCGTGAATATCAATGGCAACCAGTTACTGCAGGTACCGGAGCTCAAGTACACAGGCTATGCCACTTACCGTATCCCGGTTGAGAGCGGTAACATCGATATCTCTGGCGTCTACAGCTGGACGGATGAGGTTTATTACTCACCCTTCCAGTCAGAGTTGGAAAAGACTGAGGCGTATGGCAGAACTGACTTACGTGCTAGTTGGGCTTCTAACGATGGCAGCTGGATAGTCACAGGGTTTGTTAATAACGTGTTTAACGATGTGGCGATCCTGCAGATCCTGCGCAACGACGAATCGGAGTTCTTCCGTCAGTCAGCGGGTGTGACTTCACCTCGCTTGTACGGTCTTGAGGTCACCTTCCAGTCAGGAAGCCTGTGATTATCAAGCAGTGCTGAAATCTGTGGCGCGCAGCGCCACAGATTGATCAAGAGTAAAAAAGGCGGCCCTTGGGTCGCCTTTTTTTTGTACCCTATTCGGCGATGTTGTTGCGGCAAGAGCCTTGCAGAATGTGACACAACAGACAACAGACAACAGACAACAGACAACAGACAACAGATGGTAGGGCGGAGTACAGCAGTCGTCGGCGTGTTTAGTATCGCCGATTCGAGTAGGCTTGACGCATACCAGGGAGCTTAATATGGGAGCTATGAATAATGCGTATAGGCATTAATGGTACCGGGCTGGTGCAGGGAGCGTCCGTTGCGGCGATCACGCGTCATGCCCAGTCGGCAGCTGACGACGGCTTTTCCAGCTACTGGCTGGCAGAACATCCGAGCGGCGGGCTGGATGCCTTGACGGTGCTAACTGTCGTGGGTTTGAGTGTTCCTGATATGGAGCTGGGTACGGCTATTGTGCCAACCTTTCCCCGTCATCCGATGGTCATGGCGGGTCAGGCACAGACGGCGCGGAATGTCCTGGGGCCGCGCCTGACGCTAGGTATTGGTTTGTCCCATTTACCCATGATGGCGCAGTTGGGCATCCCCTTTGATAAGCCCATTCGTCATTTGCGCGAATATCTCAGCATCTTAGTGCCGCTCCTGAATGAGGGTCGGGTGAATTTCAAGGGCGAGTTGCTATCCTGCGAGGCTGTGACCTTCTTCAAGCCCACAGCACCGACGCCGATTGTGGTTGCCGCCTTGGGTCCACAAGCACTCAAAGTTGCCGGCACCCTGGCGAATGGCACGACCCTCGCCTGGGTTGGACCAAGAACGATTCGAGAGCATATCAAGCCAAGACTGCATGAGGCAGCCGCAGCTGCGGGCAAACCGGAACCCCGCATCATTGCCACATTGCCAGTCTGTGTGACCAGTGACGAGGCAATGATTCGTACCAGGATTGGCCGTAATCTGGCCTTGTATGGCGAGCTGCCATCTTACAAGGCAATGTTTGAGCGAGAAGGCGTCGAGGGCCCGGGACAGCTGGCTCTCGTCGGTCCTGAGGAAAAGGTGAGCGCTGCAATCGCCGCGATGCGCGAGGCCGGAGTGACTGACTTTGCGGCATCGGAGTTCACGACCAGCGAGGACGAACGCCAGCGTACGCGTGCTTTGCTCAAGACGCTGGTGGCATGAGGCAGGCTCTTGTTTAGAGCCTGTCAAGTGCTGCGAGCAGCGCCTCAGTATATTCGGTGGTAGTGGCGTGGCCGCCGAGATCTGGGGTCACCTGCTTGCCTTCGCCGATAACGATTCGCACGGCCTTACGGAGCTTTTCTGCAGCAGCGCTCAGGTGCAGGTAGTCCAGCATCATGGCTGCGCCGAGCAATAATGCAGTGGGGTTGGCGATATTTTTGCCGGCAATATCCGGCGCACTGCCATGCACCGCTTCAAAAATGCCCATGTTCTCGCCAATATTAGCGCCTGGTGCCAGGCCGAGACCGCCCACCAGGCCAGCGCACAAGTCCGAAAGGATATCGCCAAACAGGTTGGTGGTTACGATGACGTCAAATCGGTGGGGGTTCATCACTAACTGCATGGCGCAGTTGTCGACAATCATTTCCTCGCACTCAATGTCGGGGAATTCTTGCGCGACTTCTCGAGCGACATTCAGGAACAGCCCGGAAGTTGATTTCATGATGTTGGCTTTATGCACAACGGTCACCTTGCGCCGCTTCAAGCGTCTGGCAAGCTCGAAGGCGTGACGCAGAATTCGAAGGCAGCCTTTGCGGGTCACGACGCTGCGCAGCTCTGCCCGTTCGCCGTCTTCGCTGAGGGTATGACCGATACCGGAATACAGGCCTTCCATATTCTCACGGACGATCAGAATATCGATATTCGAATATCGGGTCGTAGCGCCGGGTATGGACAAGGTCGGCCGAACATTGGCAAACAGGTTGAAGTGTTGGCGTAGAGAGACATTCACGGAGGTAAAGCCCTTGCCTATCGGGGTTGTGATCGGGCCCTTGAGGGTTGCCGCACTGTGCTCTATCTTCTCCAGCGTCTCTTCTGGTATCAGATCCAGGCCCTGTTGCATGGCTGGCCCGCCAGCCAGGGCCTCATCAAATGCCAGGCCGACGTCGAGCTTCTTCAAGACCCTCAGAGTCGCGCTCATGATTTCCGGGCCAATGCCGTCGCCGGGAATAACGGTAATAGGAATAGTGGGCATGCGCAGGACTGCTAGATTGAGTTGCCGTCATATTACCATAGCGACGCGTTGCGCGCTGTGCTAGCTTTAAAGCTGTTAACCGATTGATACGAGAATGTCGCGATGAAAACACGAGCTGCTGTGGCGTTTGCCGCAGGTCAACCCCTTCAAATCGTTGATGTCGACTTGGAAGGTCCTCGCGATGGTGAGGTACTGGTGGAAATGAAAGCGTCCGGCGTGTGTCATACGGACGCCTTTACGCTGTCTGGAGATGATCCTGAAGGTGCATTTCCGGCGATACTCGGTCACGAGGGTGCTGGCGTTGTGGTAGAGGTGGGCCCAAACGTCAAACATCTGCGAGTCGGCGATCACGTCATTCCTTTATATACACCCGAGTGTCGCGAGTGTGACTTCTGCCTGCATCCTAAGACTAACCTTTGTCAGGCGATTCGAGAGACACAAGGCCGCGGTGTGATGCCGGATGGTACCAGCCGCTTTTCCTATCAGGGCAAACCGATTCTGCACTATATGGGCTGCTCGACATTCTCCAACTATTCGGTACTGCCAGAGATTGCACTGGCGAAGATTCGGCCAGATGCGCCCTTTGATAAGGTGTGTTATATCGGCTGTGGCGTCACCACCGGTATCGGTGCTGTGGCCTTCACCATGAAGGTGGAAGCGGGTTCCACCGTCGCCGTATTTGGGCTGGGTGGTATTGGCCTGAATGTGATCCAGGGCGCAAAACTGGTGGGTGCAACTCGTATTATCGGTGTCGATATCAATCCGTCAAAAGTCGCCTTGGCAACCCAGTTTGGCATGACTGACTTCGTTAATCCGAAGGAGCACAAGGATGTCACGGCCACCCTGATCGAAATGACTGGTGGCGGCGTGGACTACAGTTTTGAGTGTATCGGCAATGTCCATACCATGCGTCAGGCATTGGAATGCACCCACAAGGGCTGGGGTCAGAGCTGTATCATTGGAGTGGCCGGCGCCGGTCAGGAAATTTCGACCCGACCGTTTCAGCTGGTCACAGGTCGATCTTGGCGAGGTACAGCGTTTGGCGGTGCAAGAGGGCGTACCGATGTGCCGAAGATCGTCGATTGGTATATGGACAAGAAGATTAATATCGATGACCTGATCACTCACACCATGCCTCTGACTGATATCAACCGTGCCTTTGATCTGATGCATGCCGGTGAAAGCATCCGCTCCGTCGTCCTTTACCCTTAGATTCGTGGCTTTGCGCCAAAGGCGCAAAACATGAATGCCGGCAGGCGTATCGCAAAGTGACATGCCGAGAGGCGAGATTCGTGGCTTTGCGCCAAAGGCGCAAAACATGAATGCCGGCA
>Ga0181601_10001726_pt1 | contig 18782 bp, 22 predicted proteins | sample 041ome_8_FD_133020 | JGI IMG/M metagenome (GOLD analysis project Ga0181601, IMG submission 133020) | Coastal salt marsh microbial communities from the Groves Creek Marsh, Skidaway Island, Georgia - 041407BS metaG (megahit assembly) | ecosystem: Environmental > Aquatic > Marine > Intertidal zone...
AAGAGGTGCGATTGATCCATTTATCTATAGCGCTTTAGCAGGTGAAATGACTCCTGAAGAAGCTTTAGATGGTGCGTGTCAAGCTCTTGACCAAGTCATGGCTGACCTTGGCTATCAAGGCTAAACATTAATAACAAAATAAGGGAGGTGTTATCACCTCCCTTATTCTTTAATGCTATCAAAAAACAAAACTGGCTGGCTCCTTTTATCACCAACAATTTTTATTTTAATTTTAGTTGGATTGGTTCCTTTTATATATGTTTTGTATGTAGGTTTTTTTAAGTGGAATCCACTTGCCGTTGATCCTTCAATGCAGTTTGAAGGTTTCGGTTTTAATTACCGAAGATTAATATTTGATGAAGTTTTTTTAGCCTCCATTTGGAGATCTATTAAATTCGCTTTTGTTACGCTTTTTTTTGAATTAACTCTTGGATTTGTATTAGCCTTATCTCTTTTAAGCTCCTTTCCCTTACGATCTTTTTTTAGAGGTGTTCATACACTTCCACTTGTGATTGCACCAATTGTTGTTGGTTCAATCTTTAAACTATTTACCGTTCAAGGTTTAGGCCCCTTACCTCACATTTTAAAAGATTATTTTGGATACTCTCTAAACTATGGATTAAACGCTGATCAAGCCTTTTGGATGATTGTAATTATGGACATCTGGCATTGGACACCTTTCGTTACTCTGACTCTTTTAGCTGGATTAAGCGCTCTTCCTCAAGACCCGTATGAGTCTGCAAAAATGGATGGAGCAAATAATTTTCAGATCTTTGTTTATATTACGATCCCTATGATGGTCCCAGTTTTGATCGTGGTGATATTTATCAGATTGATGGACTCTTTAAAAATTGTCGACGAAATATGGATGCTTACAGGAGGGGGACCGGGTTATGCGACTCGATTTACGGGTATTCATATTTGGAAAGAGGTTTTTGAAAAGCGTTTTTATGGGCTTGGATCGGCGATGTCGATTTTATATTTGTATATAACTATCGTGATTTGTTGGATTTTATATAGCGTGATGGTTTCAAGAGGGCAAAAAGATGAAGATTAAGAAGTTAGTAGGAAAGATTTCCACAACAATTTTGTGGACCTTATTAACGATTATTACTTTGCTTCCAATTTATTGGATGGTTTTAGTCTCTACTCGAACTCCAGTTGAATTATTTGGAAAGCCCGATTTAAGTCCTACTTTTTTTGAGAAAGTGCACTGGAAAAATTTTACTAAACCATTCATTGATGGCATTTATTCTGACTATTTAATGAACTCTATTATTATTGCTACCTCGAATGCTGCCTTAGTGACCGTATTAGCCTTGATGGCTACTTACGCGCTCTCTAGATTTAAGTTACCAGGGTCGGAGAGTATATTCTTTTGGACCATGACAAATCGTATGGCACCTCCGGCCGCTTTCTTATTGCCATTATTTTTACTATTCTCCACTGTCTTTAAGTTTGGTGACTCTACACTATTTGATACTAAAATTGGTTTGATTTTATTGTACTGCGTTTTTAATTTGCCTTTTGCTATTTGGCTTTTAAAAGGAATTATTGATGGTATTCCAAGAGAGCTAGATGAGGCAATGATTGTCGATGGGGCTAATTTATTTACAGTTTTTCGAAAATTAATTATACCCTTAGCGGCGCCCGGTATCGCTGTAACTTCTTTATTAAGTTTCTTATTTGCTTGGAATGAGTATTTGTTAGCATCGACTCTAACTAGTGTTTATGCCAGAACAATACCAACTGGATTATCAGAATTCGTTACAACTACCGGAACAAATTGGGGAACTATGGCAGCTGTGGCGTTAGTCTCAATGCTCCCTGCTTTGCTATTCTTATTCTTAGTTCAAAAACATATTGTTTCTGGTCTCACGTTTGGAGCGGTGAAAGGATAATATGAAAAAAAAAGGTTTTATTCCTCTAAAAACAAATTGGTTTGATAGGTTATTTATTGGAGTAATTAGTTATGTGGCATTACAATTATTCTGGATGAGATTTATTGAAAGTTTTCTTTCATTAAATATAAGTATTGGCATTGGAATAGCCTGGATCATATTAGTTATTTGGAGAGGATAAAGGAGGAGAAAGGAAGAAAGTTATGAAAGCTTTAGTATTAGAAAAACAACTAGAATTGAAATTACGTGATATTAGCTTGCCAACACAGGTGGGTCCAGATGACGTAAAAATCAAAATGCATACAGTGGGTATCTGTGGATCTGATATTCATTATTATGAGCATGGTAAAATCGGACAGTGGCATGTGAATGCTCCAATGGTCTTGGGTCACGAGGGTTCTGGTACGATTATAGAGGTTGGCGATAATGAAAAAATCTTAAAAGTGGGAGATAGAGTTTGTATTGAGCCTCAAGTTGTAAGTAAAAAATCAAAAGAATATAAGCTTGGAATGTACAATTATGACCAACAAGTAAAGTTTTGGGCTACCCCGCCAATTCATGGATGCCTTGCACCAGAGGTAGTCTTTCCTGGCGATATGGTTTTTAAAATTCCAGATAATTTATCTTATGCAGAAGGCGCCATGGTTGAGCCCTTAGCAGTGGGGATGCAAGGAGTTACAAAGGCCAAAATCAAACCAGGACAAATAGGTCTAGTGATGGGATGTGGTCCTATAGGCTTGGTAACAGGCTTAGCGGCTTTAGCGGGCGGTTGTTCAAAAGTTTATATCGCCGATGTCCTAGCAGAAAAATTAAAAATGTGTGAACACTATCCAGATTTAATTCCTGTTGATCTAACAAAAGAAAACCTATCGGAAAGAATTATGGATGATACTGGCGGATGGGGAGTTGATCGATTTTTTGAATGCAGTGGAGCTGTCAAAGCCTACGAGTCAATATTTTCCTGTTGTTCACCTGGGGCACATGTTGTCCTGATAGGTAATAACGCAGAACCAGTTCCGATGAATTGGGCAATCTTGTTTGCTAAAGGTTTAGAGTATCAAACTGTTCATCGATACTCCCATCAATATGAACCTTCAATTAGATTGCTTGGAAGCGGGAAAATTGACGTTAAACCTATGATCACTCATACATTTAAATTTGAAGAGAGCGTTGAAGCTTTTGAAAGAGCAGCAGAACATAGACCTACAGATGTTAAGCTTCAAATTAAAATAGATGAAGAAAACTAATAGTTTGATTGCAAATTATAAATAATCTGGAAGCTATCTAGTAGTATAGCCTCCGTCAACAACAAGCACTTCTCCAGTGACATAGCTTGATGCAGGGCTACATAAAAATAGTGCAGCAGAGGCTACTTCATATGGTTCTGCCATTCGGTTCATGGGTGTTAACTCATTCCACGTGGGATACCAATGTTCATTTTCTTTAGGCAAATTTGTCATTTCTGTTCTTATGTAACCTGGCGCAATTGCATTGACGCGAATATTTTGGTCGGCATAATCGCTCGCTAAGCTCTTGGTCATCATATGAACAGCCGCTTTAGAGGCGTTATAAGCTGTTTGAGGTTGAGGAATATTAGACACCAAACCCGAAATAGACCCTATATTAAGGATTACCCCTTCACCTTGTTTTTTCATAGGTATGAGAGCCGAGCGACACATCCGAAAAACTGCATCGACGTTGAGGTCCATAATTTTATCAAGTAAATCGTCATTAAATTCTGCAGTATCACCGTGCTGAGCTACTCCTGCATTGTTTACCAGAATGTCGATCCTACCATGTTTTTCTAATGTATAATCAATAGTTTTTTGAGGTACTGAACGATCAAGTAGGTCTGCTTCAAAAAATGAAACATCATATCCGGCATCTTTTAATTCTTGAACTCCACCAACGGGGTCTGTTCTGTTTACTAAAACGAGTTTTGCACCTGACTCACCTAGGGCGTGAGCAATCGAAAGACCTATGCCTCTGGTTCCACCCGTAATAAGGGCGACTTTGCCATCTACTCTGAACTTATCTAAAAACATTCAATCCCTCCTATCAATTATAAAATTAATCATAACTTATTTAAAAGCTTGCTCACTATTATCAAAAATATGACAGCGATCAGCAGCAAAACCAACTTTAATGGTATCACCAACTTTAATATTGGAGTCTCCATCAGTTTGAACAACTAAAGGCTCACCCTCTTTATCGAGGTAAAGAAAAGTTCCTGAACCTAGTTTTTCAACAACAATAACTTTTCCTTCCCAACTTCCATCACCATCTTGATTAACTGTTAGGTGCTCTGGTCGAATTCCTAACTTAACGGAGTCACCTTCATGGGCAGAAGAGGACGTTTTATTAACGGAAATTTTAGAAGCTCCCATTAAATCCAATTCAGTGGAAGTAGTATTTTTACTTAATATCTTGGAAGAAATAATATTCATTTTTGGAGATCCAATAAATCCACCAACAAAAAGGTTATTAGGATGATTATATAAATCCAAAGGAGAACCTTTCTGGGAGATTACACCGCTATTTAAAACGACAATATCATCTGCCATAGTCATAGCTTCTGTTTGATCATGGGTCACATAAATCATAGTGGCATTGAGTCGGTCATGAAGTTTTGCAAGTTCTACGCGCATTTGCACACGCAGCGCTGCATCTAAATTGGATAGAGGCTCATCAAATAAAAACACTTGTGGTTTTCTGGTAATAGCTCTTCCAATAGCCACTCTTTGTCTTTGACCACCAGATAATTGTTTAGGCTTACGGGATAAATAATCTTCTATTTGAAGAGTTCTTGCTGCCTCTTGAACGCGCTCATTAATTTCATCTTTTGATCTTTTCTCTAACTTTAATCCAAATGCCATATTATCAAAAACAGTCATATGCGGATACAAGGCATAGGATTGAAATACCATAGCTATATTTCTTTGTTTTGGTGGCAAGTCATTAACAACTGTTCCTCCAATAGAAATTGTACCAGAGTTGATATCTTCTAAACCAGCAATCATTCTCAACATGGTAGATTTACCACAACCTGAGGGTCCTACAAGAACTGTAAATGATTGACTTTTTATTTCGAGTGAGACGTTCTTAATTACTTGAACATTTCCATAGAACTTATTCAGTTCATCAATTTTTATATCTGCCACTTCATCCTCCTTTGAGCGATCTTTCAAGTGTATTATTTAATTATAAATGATGTCATTGTATTAAGTAAGTAAAAAAATATTTTATATTATTCACAATCTTTTATAGATACACGTGGCATAAGATTTTTATTATTATAATCTAATAAAATGGGATGGTGGCTTGGAGAAGAGGATAAGCAAGAAGAATCAACCATTCCCTATGCCAAATGTACTGAATGCGGCGATTACAAGGAAGTTTCCAAGAAATACATAAATAAGACATCCGAGGAGATGGTTACCATCTGCTATGACTGTGGAAAGCAACGCTATATTGAGTCTTTAATGGTCGTCTCGGCAATCGACGGATTTGATGATTTTTAATCTTCTGTAAAGTAATTCTGAGATTTTATCAAATATCTCAATACAATAGACTTTAAATATCTAACTTATTGAAATTAAGTAAACTCTTATAATCTTTCAATTTGACTTCATTGTATATAAATAAGTTTGAGTAATTTTTATTTTTATAAGTGTATCGGAATATTTTTTTTACTCCTGCGGCTTTAGCTGATTTGATACCGGCATCAGAGTCTTCAATGACCACCACATCTGTCGGTTTGAGGTTAAGTTTTTTGCAAGCCATTTTATAGCCATCAGGGCTAGGCTTTGGTTTCACGTTATTTTTACAAGAAATAATGAAAGAAAAATATTGATTGATATTATGATATTTTAATACTTTAAGGACGCGTTCTTTTTTGGCATTTGTAACAATCGCTTTAGGTTGACTAATCATCCCGAGAGTTTTTTTTAGGTTTGGAAACAAAGAGGGAGTATTTTCAAAATATTCGTCCACTAAAAAATCGTATTCTCTGAGTATTTCATTTATTGTTTTCTTAGATTTTATATTTGGAAAATGTTTGTTAAGAATACTAATTACTGGTGTTCCGATAAGGTGGTGATATGTGATAAATTTTTCGAATTTCATGTTAAATTTTCTAAGGCATTTTTTTAAAATGTAAAAGCGTTTGGGCTCTGAATTAATTATTACGCCATCAAAATCAAATAGATAAGCCTTAAATATTTTTTCTTTCTTCATAAAAACAAAATTAAATTTTACTCTTTAACAATTATTTAACTTATCTCTTTTATATTAATCTAATGTTAAGGCCGGAGTGGATTTCAATTTTCTCAAAAACAAATGAAAGTCTTCTCAAAAACTCACTTGATCATATAAACTTTAAAGAGAACTATGATGTTTTATTGGGCCCAGAGATTGGCTCAATTATGATCCAAGGAAGAGCAGGAGGAACCGGTGATAAATTTAATTTAGGAGAGGCTACACTTACTAAATGTATTGTAAAATTTCAGGAAAAAACTGGCTATTCTTATCATTTAGGTAGAAATCTCATCAAAAGTGAGTATGGAGCTATTCTTGATGCATTGATGCAAATCGAGAGCTACCACTCAAAACTGTTAATTTACGTCAAAGAATTTCAAGAACAAATACAAAAAGAAAAAATTAAAATTATTGCTGACTCTAGTGAGAGTAAAGTCGATTTTTTTACTATGGTTAGAGGGGACTAATCTTTTTGGAGCACGTCGGCTTTAAAAATAAAACATTTGAGTCTCAAGAGGCTTTTCATTTAATTTTACAGGCTACCGCAAACCCAGGAAAAAAAGTTAAATTTATGAATCATAATTATTCTCAAGAGGATCTTCACATCTCATCTGTTAACATCATCTTTACACTATTGGATCTTGACACAAATGTATTCATTCAAAGCGCTCAAGAAAACATTATTTCTAACTTTATTAAATTACATACCGGCTCACCAATTACTAAAAATAAAGTGGAGTCTGATTTTGCTATTGTTACCCATGGTGATTTAGACTTTGAATCTTTTAATGATGGGCTAGATCAATACCCTGATAAGTCCACTACAATCATAATTCAAATTCAAAGTATGAGCGAAGGAGAAGATTTTGTACTTTCCGGACCTGGTATTAAAAATTCAAATCAAATCACTCTAAGAGGAATTCCTCATAATTTTAAAGAAAAAATAAACTCCAACTCTTCAAAATTCCCACGAGGTGTTGATATTTTTTTAACCTGTAATGATGAGCTTATCTCCTTACCTCGAACTATAAAGATAATTAACTAATGTATGTAGCGGTCAAAGGAGGAGAAAAAGCTATAAAAAGTTCAATTGAGCTTCTTGAGCAAAAACGAAAACATATCTCTTCTAATCAAGATATTAAAATTAGCCAGTTAATAGAACAGCTTAGTTTTGCAGTTGACCGTGTGGTCTCAGAGGGATCTTTGTATGATAAGAACTTATCTGCCCTATCTATTAAGCAAGCCCAAGGAGATTTGGTAGAAGCGATCTTTATTTTAAGAGCTTATAGAACAACGTTGGAGAGATTTTCTTACAGTGTTCCGATTGATACCAGTTCAATGACTTTAAAAAGGAGGATATCTGCAACATATAAGGATATTCCCGGAGGTCAGATATTAGGACCGACATTTGATTATACACATAGACTCCTCGATTTTTCGCTGCTTAATGGAAAAGAAACATCCAACAAAAAAAATACTCCAACGAGTAACGATAATGTTTTTTTTCCAAGAGTAATGGAATTCTTGAACAATGAGGGATTGATGGAAAAAGAAATAGAAAAATTAAAGTCTAAACCTTTTGATATTACCCGAGAGCCCATGAAATTTCCTGCATCTAGAGATCAGTGGCTTCAAATCTTGTCCAGAAGTGATGAGGGATTTTTGTTAGGGTTATCGTATTCTGCAATCAGAGGATTTGGCAGCAAAGGAACCCATCCTTTTGTCGGTGAAATACGATACGGTTTTGTTGAAGTCAAAATATATCCTGAAGAACTAGGGTTTGAAATTTGTGTTGGTGAAATTGAGGTATCGGAATGCGAAATGGTCGATCAATTTGAGGGAAGTAAAAAAATAGCCCCACAATTTACTCGAGGCTACGGCCTTACTTTTGGTTATAACGAAAGAAAAGCCATGTCTATTTCTATTATTGACAGAGCACTTAAGAGTGAGGAATATGGAGAAGAAATTAAATTTCCCATTCAAGATCAAGAATTTGTGCTTTATCACTCTGATAATGTGGAGGCCCAAGGATTTGTCTCGCACCTCAAACTCCCCCATTACGTAGATTTTCAAGGAGAGCTAAATCTCATCAGAGAATTAAGAAAAAAAATTTTGAAAGAGAACAAAGATGATTGATGGTTTCAATTTTGCCTATTTGGATGAAGCCACTAAAAGAATGATCCGAAGAACCATATTAAAAGCTATTTGCATACCCGGTTATCAATGTCCATTTGGAGGTAGGGAGATGCCCCTCGCTTATGGTTGGGGGACTGGAGGTATTCAAGTGACGGCTTCAATCATCGGCATTAATGACACGCTCAAAGTCATTGATCAGGGAGCGGATGATACTACCAATGCCATATCCATTAAAAATTTTTTCAAAAAAGTATGTAAAATTGAAACAACTGAAGATACTGAAAAGGCTACCATCATCCAAACGAGACATAGGATCCCAGAAAAAAAATTATCAGAAAATCAAATTCTTGTTTATCAAGTCCCTCAACCAGAACCTTTACGTCGCTTAGAGCCAAAAGAACAAGAAACCCGCAAACTTCATGCATATGAAGAGTATGCCTTGATGCATGTGAAGCTTTATGAAGAAATATCTCACTTTGGATCTGTGATAAAAACATATGCCTATCCTGTTAGAACAAATAAAAGATATATCACTGACCCCAGCCCGACACCTAAATTCGATAACCCAAAGATGGACTTTATGGAAGCGCTCCAATTGTTTGGCGCAGGCAGAGAAAGAAGAATTTATGCGATCCCTCCCTATACAAGTGTTCAAAGTTTAGATTTCGAAGATCACCCTTTTCAAATTCAAACTTGGGACGAGCGCTGTGATATTTGCGGCTCCAACAACAGTTATCTGGATGAAATTATAATAAACGATAAGGGAGAGAAAAAATTTATTTGCTCTGATACGAATTACTGCGAGAAAAATTTAAAAACATAAATGATAGTTAAAGACAAGATTTTAGAGGTAAAAAATTTAACTCACTATTATGGTGAACAGGTGGGCTGTGAGGATATTTCTTTTGATTTATATCAAGGAGAAATACTAGGCATAGTCGGTGAGTCAGGCTCGGGTAAAAGCACGCTGTTAAAATGTCTTTCAGGTCAAATTTCTCCATCTCAGGGAATGATAAATTTTTGTATTGATAAATCCCAACCTTTACAGGATTTATGTAAAATTTCAGAGCAGAAAAAAAGAGCGCTTATGAGAAAAGAGTGGGGGATCGTTCAACAAAACCCAAGAGACGGTTTGAGGCTGAGAGTCAGCGCAGGGGGGAATATTGCAGAGAGAATTATCAACGAGGAAATTAAGAATTACTCCAAAATTCGAAATAAAGCCCTGGAATGGATGGATAAAACAGAAATGGAAAAATCTCGAATTGATGATTTTCCCTTAAATTTTTCAGGAGGGATGCAACAAAGACTTCAGATTTCTAAAATCTTATCCTCTAATCCCAAGCTCGTATATATGGATGAACCCACAGGAGGGTTAGATGTTTCAGTTCAGGCTAAATTGCTCGATACTATTACCATAATTGTTAGAGACTTGAACGTTTCCATGATAATCGTCTCTCATGATCTTGCGGTTGTGAAGTTTTTAACCGATAAGCTATTAGTAATGAAAAGCGGCAAGGTCGTTGAAAGTGGTTTAACAGATCGAGTACTGGATGATCCCCAACACTCTTATACACAATTACTTACTTCATCAATTTTACAAGTATGAACCCCTCCATCAAAACAACAAACCTGCAAAAAACTTTTACGCTTCACAATCAAAACTCAACTGAATTGAAAGTGTTGAAAAATATTAATTTTTCAATATCACCTGGTGAATGTGTAGCGCTCACGGGCAAATCAGGAACAGGAAAATCTACTTTCTTAAGGATGCTCTATGGTAATTACCTTCCAACTGCTGGATCAATTGAGATTTTATATAACGACACTTACTTCGATTTAATGAATTGTTTAGAACATCAAGTTATCTATTTAAGAAAGCATGCTATTGGATATGTCAGTCAATTTTTAGTTGTCATTCCGAGAGTATCAACATTTGATATCGTTTCAAATACGCTTAAACAACAAAATACATTGGAAGATAATTCCAACGAAAAAATTTCTCACCTACTGGAAACACTTAATATCAAAAAAAATATGTGGCATCTTCCTCCCATGACATTTTCGGGAGGCGAGCAACAAAGAGTAAACATTGCCAAAACATTTATAGGTAATTATCCCATACTTTTTTTAGATGAGCCCACATCGGCCTTGGACAAAGAAAATACAGAAATTGTCTTAGAATTAATTAAATCTAAGCTTAATAAAAATGTAGCAATAATCACTATCATACATGATGCAACCATTAGAAATCAAATTTGTACAAGGGAATTTAATTTAGAAAATTTTACAGAAGTATGATCATCACGAACGCAAATATTGTAACACCAGAAAACAATTTTATTGGCTCGTTGGAGTTCGAATCCGATTTCATGAGTATATCGGACAGCAACCACCATGGATTGGGAGCATTGGATTTCGAAGGGGACTATCTTTTGCCTGGTTTTATTGAATTACACACTGATAATCTTGAAAAACACTTTGTTCCAAGACCCAAAACTTTCTGGCCAAACAAACTCTCTGCAGCCTTAGATAATGATCGAGACATTATCGGCTCGGGAATCACAACTGTGTATGATGCAATCTCCATAGGAAGTTATACCCGTGCTAAGAACGAAATTGTGCATGATGTGATTAATGCAGTTGATGAGGGCATCAAAAAAAATATTTTTAAAGCAGATCATTTCATCCATTTGCGATGCGAGCTATCAGACCCTAATTTATTAGAAAATATTGAAAAATATAGTGATAACCAAAATGTTTGTTTTGCCTCTTTGATGGACCACACGCCAGGTCAAAGACAGTGGCAAAATAAAGAAAAAATGATCGAGTTCTATAAGAAAGATAATGTTGTTATTTCTAGTGGAAATATTGGAATTGACGAGGATTTGATCCGTTCCAATGATATAGCCATGAAAGCAGAAAGAGAAAATAGACCTAAGGTTGTGGAGATTTGGAAATCTCGAAAAATTTTAATGGCAAGCCACGATGACACAACGGAAGACCATGTCATCGAAGCTAATGACTACGGTATCAAAATTGCAGAATTTCCTACGACTATGACTGCCGTTAAAAAAGCAAAAGATTTAAAAATGACTAACATTCTTGGTGCGCCAAATTTTATTCGCAACATGTCTCATTCTGGAAATGTTTCAGTGAATGAAATTTTCCAAGAAGACCCATCTTTTGTGGATGCCTTATCATCCGATTATGTGCCATCTAGTTTACTTCAAGCTGTTTTTAAGCTTTTCAATCAAGGGCATAGCATTAGTAAAGCTGTTAGTTATGTTACTAAAAATCCTGCTTTGATTTTATCTTTGGGGCACTTAGGTGAAATTAATGAGAAAAAAAAATCTGATTTTTTAAGAGTCGCTCTTATTAATAATACCCCATTGATTAAAGAGGTTTATAAATCAGGAAAAAGAGTCGCCTAAGTTCGTAACACAAACTTAACTTTTTTTTAATCAAAAATATTTATTTGAAATATACGTTCTTGTCATAGTCCTAATTGAGGCGATTCAAAATGATTGAAATAAAAAATTTAAACAAATACTTTGGCTCAAATCATGCGGTTAAAAATGTAAATATTACCATTCAAGAATCAGAGATGATTGGCATCATTGGCCGGTCCGGTGCAGGAAAATCCACTCTTCTTCGAATTATGAACCGCCTAACTGAGGAGAGTTCTGGTGAGATTATCGTTGATGGTCAAGATATAACTAAACTTAACAAAAAAGATAAAAGAGCATGGCAAAAAAGCTGCGCGATGATATTTCAACAGTTTAACCTTGTTCCAAGACTAGATGTCCTGACAAATGTTGTTTTGGGAAGACTGAATGTTCAACCAACCTTTAAAGGAGCCCTCAAGTTATTCACTAAAGAAGAAAGAGTAGACGCTCTTCTCGCTCTTGATGAACTCGGAATGTCTCAAACAGCTCTTCAAAGAGCTGAAACGCTATCGGGCGGACAACAACAACGAGTAGCAATTTGTAGAGCGATGATGCAAGACCCAAAAATGATTCTGGCAGATGAACCTATTGCTTCCCTCGATCCTTTAAATGCTCGTCTGGTAATGGAGTCTCTTAGAAAAATACACGAAGAGAAAAAAATGACTGTAATAGCAAACCTTCACACTCTCGATACGGCCAAACACTATTGTGACAGAATTATTGGGATGAGTTTAGGAGAAGTAGTTTTTGACGATGTGCCCTCCAAGCTGACAGATCAACTTGCAAAAGAGATCTATGGTGCTGAGGCTGATGAAGCCTTTGAGGCCTCACTTACATCAACAAGTTTGGGGACTACCCAAAAGGCAGAAGCAAGTTAATGCATTTGTCTCAAAGCCTTAGGGCAAACTTTATTAAGGAGAATAACATGACACTTATAAGAACCGTGATCACAATGTTTGCTATCTTTGTGGGTAGTAACGCATTTGCTGGTGGTCACTACGATGGTCCAAAAATGGACTTAAACGCAATGACTGGGAAGACGTCATTCAACCTTGGTCACCTAGGTGATGAAGCGGCACAAGACATTATTGCAAGAAACCAATGCTTAGACTACTACGTCGAATCTGCATTTGGTGTCCCAGCAAAAACTTTTACATTTAAAGACTATGCCGGAACTATGCAGTCTATGCTTGGGGGTAACCTTGACTGGACATGGTTTGGTGCATCAGGATACGCTGGTATGTATCTGGAAGACCCAACAGCTGTCGTTCCAATTATGACTAGAATGCAACCTACAGGTGATCTTGGTTACTACTCTGTTATGGTAGCAAGAGCTGACTCTGGTATCACATCTATCGAAGATCTAAAAGGAAAACACTTAGGTTTCGCAGATCCTAACTCTACTTCCGGTTACTTAATTCCTTCAATCGAACTACCTGAGCAAGGTATTGATATCGACTCTTATTTCTCAGAGACCTCTTTTAATGGTGGACACGAGAACAATGTTCTAGCAGTGTTAAACGGTGACATTGACGCTGGTGTAACATGGGTATCTGGTGTTGGTGAATGGGAAGAGGGTTACTCATCAGGTAACTTAAGAAGAATGGTTGAGAAAGGTATCTTAAATATGGATGATATCGTTCAAATTTGGTCATCAAAACTTATCCCTAACGGTCCGCTAGTAATGCCAACTAATCTTCCAGTAAGAGCTCACCAGGTTTTTGTTGGAATGATGCAGTGGATGCATGAAAACGATCCTGAGTGTTCAGAAAATGTTGCAAACGGCGTCGTAAGAGCATGGGTTCCTGTTGACCACTCTTTCTACGAGACAATTGTGGCTGCAAGAAAAGCAAAAATTGAGGCTCAAAAAAGTAATTAAATAATTATTTAAATAAGGTGGGATATTTACATCTCACCTTATTTCTTTGATATGAACTCAACTAAATCTATACCCGATCATATTCAAAAAATAGACAATGATCTGTTAAAGCTGGAGAGAGCAAAAAGAAACTACTCTTTTCTCTCTATTGGGATAGTGATTTTAGTTTGTTATTTAGGTATCAGCGTTTCGGAAAATAGTAACGCTGGGAGTTTCGCAAGGGGTATCAGCAGTTTTTTTGACTACCCAGTTGATATTATATCTGAAGCGTATCAATCTGGATTTAGTTTCTACGGATTAATCATCAAATACATTCCTGTTTTAATTGAAACCATCAATATGGCTGTATTTTCTACTACCGTTGGTTTTATTGGTGGTTTAATTTTTAGTATATTTTCTGCAAGAAATTTAATTAAAAACCCGACTGTTATCTTTTGGGTCCGCAGACTCATGGACGTTTGTAGAGCGTTTCCTGAGCTTGTGATCGCTTTATTATTTTTATATTTGATGGGAAAATCAGCTCTGCCAGCCGTTATTGCAATCTCCATCCATACCGCTGGCGCGCTGGGCAAGCTCTTTTCTGAGGCTGTGGAAAATTGTGATATGAAACAAATAGAAGGGCTAGAGTCTGTTGGAGCAAAATGGATTATGCGAGTAAGATTTGGCATCATCCCTCAAGTATTTCCCATCCTTTTATCCTACACTCTCCTTCGTTTAGAGATCAATGTTCGTGCTTCAACTATCCTTGGTTTTGTGGGGGCAGGGGGAATTGGTGAAATTTTATCGAAAAATATTCAATGGAAATATGGTGCAGATATTTGTGCTGTAATTCTCATACTAGTACTTACCATCACAGCAATTGATTATCTCTCTAGGTATTTTCGAGGGATCTTGATTGGCGACGGAAAAAAAGGTTTGGGTTTCGGTGCAAAAATTTTACCAGGAAAGAATGAATAATGAGTGATGTATCAATTCCTTTAAGAGATAAAATTTATCAAGATAACATTCACGTCTTTGAAACCGCTTCCAAAAAAGCAAAACAAAGCGGTATTATCTTTACTGTAGTCGTCCTTTACTTTCTTTTTGCCTTTTTTTCATTGGGCGTCGACAAGATTGCAGAGAAATGGAATCCTGAACGAGCGAGCTTCCTTGCTTTGGATATTTATGCGCATAAAGATCACTTTAAAATGCCTTGGAAAAAAACTGAAAATAAACTCCAAATAACTTTAGAGGGCAATCTTCGCCAAGAGTATAAAGTTACCCCAGAGTGGGCTGAGAAATCAGATGACAATAAATGGACAGTAACTTTTAAAAATGGTGGCAAAGTTGATGCCTACTATTTTCCTGATAACCCTTTAGCAGGTTACGCTGTTATGTACGATTTCCCTGGAGTGGAAGAAATATTCACTTTCAGAATTAATGAGGATAAAAGACCTTATGTGGAAGGATATGAGGACCGAGTTGAAGAATTACCAGAATTTATTCGACAAACCAAAAATAAGCTTGAGGTAAGACCCTCTCTTTTTTCAAGAATTCAATTTACAAAATCAAAAATTGAAATTCATCGTTTTAGTAGAGGATGGAAATATTTTTGGTTTGATAACAATGGCCCACTCGACGGATACTCACTATTTGGGGCTCTGAGTAAAATCTTTAGTGGAGATAGAATTGTTGAAGAGATGTCTAACGCTAAGTTGATTTGGGTAGAGTTCACAGAAAATGAATTATGGCAACATGGTAAGGCCTGGTACGCACTGCTTGAGACGATTATCATGGCCTTCATGGGAACACTGATTGCTATGTTAGTGGGTTTTCCCCTCGCTTTTTTAGCAGCTTATAATATTACCCCTTTGGCAGGTGTAAGGTTTGCGGTAAGAAGACTTTTTGATTTTTTAAGAGGAATAGACTTTTTGGTTTGGAGTTTAATTTTCTTGAGAGCATTTGGCCCAGGGCCCTTTACTGGTATCTTTGCCATCGCCTTTACAGATACGGGCACTCTTGGAAAATTAATGTCTGAGGCTATTGAGAATACAGAAAAAAATCAAAAAGAAGGTGTTGAGTCAACTGGTGCTAATAAGACCCTTCAAAATAGATTTGGTATTATTCCACAGATCCTTCCCGTTTTCATATCTCAATCTCTTTACTATTTGGAATCAAATACTAGAGGGGCGGTTATCATTGGTGCGATGGGTGCTGGTGGTATTGGCTTACAATTTTTAGGGGCATTACAAACAGGTACTGATTTTGAAAATGTAGCTTATTACACCGTCCTTGTTATTAGCGTTGTAATTGCCATGGATATGTTTTCCGCTTGGCTTAGAAAAAAACTCATCGTTCCTTTTGGACAATTTGGATAAACACATGTTTAATAATTTTTTAATAATTAAAAATTATAATATTATTATGAAAAAATTAATTTTGTTATTCCTTTTATTTTCTTTTAACTCTTTTGCAAACGATCATGGTGAAAAAACAGATGAGGGTTTGATTATTCTAGATGAAAAAACTGCAGAAAATCAAATGGCTGGTTCTGCTGAGGATACCGACGCTGTCTTTGAAAAAAACTTGGCAAATTGTACTGACCTAAAAGTCGCCATGCTAAGAGGCAAACTACTTTTAGATATGAATAAAGCCTGCACCCAGGCTAAAGATGTCGCTTTGGAAAAGTTGGAAGAAGGTATTAAGCTTTGCTCTGAGGGTAATAGCTTTATGGCCCAAATGACGTTACAAGAAGGTATCGACGCAGCTGTTAAGGGAAATATATCTGGAAGAGATCTAACTGGGAAAGATTGTTCCGAGTTTGATATTACAATTAATTAAGAATTCTTTACTGAAGATTTAATAGTTCTAGAACTTTTTGTACACTTCCCTCATGATATGAGGCGTGCTGAGGCTTCAATTCCAAATTTAAATTTAGATGGTCGGGAAAACTATTGTCAGTAAAAATTTTATCAAAATTGATATCACCCCATCCCAAAGGTAAATGCAGGTCGCCTAATCCATAAGAAACTTCCTCGGTGGAGTAATAAGGCTGAAACGTTTTTAATTTCCCAAAAGAGTCATGAATATGGACGTGTTCGGCATAAGGAGCAATCGCATTAATTTCAGAGAAAAAATCTAAATTTAGCCAATTGGAATTAATATAAGCATGAGAGATGTCTAAACAGGCACGAAGATTTTTGTGATCAATTTTGCTAATTTGGTTGGAGAGCTCTGAAGGGGTGGGGGCGTAATGTTTAGGGGTTACACAAAATATGGTTTCTGTTGCAATTACAACATTATGTTTCTCGGCGTACTCAGCTAATTCACTATACGCATCTTGCTGTTGTGACATCAAAGATTGGTAAACGTCTTTATTTTCAAAATCCTCAATCTTACAAATCCCAAAATGAGTTACTAGGTGTGAGGCATTAATTTCTGCTGAAACCTCGATATCTCTTTTAATAATTTCTTTGTGCATTTCGAGATGGTCCGTATCAAATAAATTGGCGGAGAGTTCACCATGAACGCTGTAATCTAATTCTTGGGATAACAGTGACTGCTTCAGTAATCTGAGTTCATTTTGATTGATTTTTTGTCCGACAATCACATTAGTTGAACAGATGGGCACCTCGATCGAGGTCACACCGAAACTTCTAACTCTTTCTATTTGTGAGTTAAAGGAGAGTATATTTTCTTTTTCACATTGAATCGTGAAACCTACTTTTTTAACCATTTAACAATGTTAATCAGTAATGTTAAATTAGTGTGAATTTTCAATGAACTAAAAAAAAATTATTTTTTTTTCTGATAAATGATGCTTATTAATTTATAAGTTCCAAGTGATGCGATAATTGTTAAGCACATCATCAATACGATTGTAATGTTGTATCCAAAAAATCCCCATAAAATAGATACAAGAAAAGGTCCCATCGCATAGGTGCTTATTCTTATACTGCTCATGTATAGGGCCGTCTTTCCAAAATTTGTTGTTCCAAATATTTCTTTTTGAATGAGAGGAGATATAATGGAGTCGATACCAAATATGGCCCCTTGAAGGCACATATACAATATTGGTAAAAAAATAGCGGTTTCTGAAAATAGTAACATAATCAAACAAGCCACTAAAATAAATTCCCCAAAAAATCTAATATGGAGGTTTTTGATTTTTTTTGGAACAATATTGATAAGGACCCTCCCGGCCACTTGAGAGGGACCGAGTAAAGACATTATAAAGACTCCAAAGCTATTAGAATAATTTTTTTCAATTAGTATAGGGATTGTATGAGTGACTAGTGCAGCATGATTAAAGCCGATAAAGGTAATAGGGATCAAAATTAAATAAAATCGATAGTCTAAGTAAATTTTTTCATAATTGACATTCTCTACTCTTGTCACCTCAGGGAGTTTATTTTTTCGAATAAAATAGATACCCAAAAAATTACAAGGAATTCCAATTAATAAAGCTATTAAAAAAAATATTTCGACTACAAATTTCCAGTCCCCCATTGTTAAAAGAAAACTACTTAATGGAAAGGTAATAGTACTTGCAAACCCAGCGATGAGCGTAACAATCGTAATGTATTTTCTTGGATTATTTTGAATTCTAATCGTGAGAAACGAAAAACAAATATCATACCCAAGCCCCGCAGAACTCCAACCAATTAATATCCAAGAAAGAGCAAAAATATAAAAATTATCAAATGTAATTTGAAGAAAAAGCCCTATTAATAAAACAAATCCAGATATTGTCATTAAGATATGAGTTTTATCTCGATCGAGGTATTTCCCAATAAAAGGGCTAGTTACCGCATGTAATAATAAGCCAAAGGTAAAAATCATAGTGAGAGTAGAAATAGGTTGAGTTAGAACGCTATTCCACTCCAATAGTAAAGACGGGAAGAGATACCACGTACATCCATAGAAAACTGTTTGGGCAACGCCCAATAATAAAGCAGGTAGAATCATGGGATGTAATAAAACTTTAACTAACGTATGTGAATGTAATATTAACATGGTACCAAATATTTCCAGATTAACAAAAAATATTTTTGCCCTAGTTGTTTATGTAAAAAAAAGAAATGCCTTTTTAGGAATTGATGATCCTATTTATCATCAATTTAATGAAAAATTCATTCAAGACTTAATTAATAAGGACCAGTTTAATTTTCATAATTTAATATG
>Ga0181601_10001729_pt1 | contig 18765 bp, 16 predicted proteins | sample 041ome_8_FD_133020 | JGI IMG/M metagenome (GOLD analysis project Ga0181601, IMG submission 133020) | Coastal salt marsh microbial communities from the Groves Creek Marsh, Skidaway Island, Georgia - 041407BS metaG (megahit assembly) | ecosystem: Environmental > Aquatic > Marine > Intertidal zone...
TCGACAGAGAGGGCTTTGGCCATGCAGGCTGGCCTCCTTCACCAGCCCTCATGATGAATCACAAAATAACGCCAAACGGAATCCCTAATGATTCAATTGCCGCTCAATCCGCTCTAGTTTACGGGAGAGCCTACTCGAACGCTAAGTCAGAGCTGACAACATCGCTTTGCAAAACGCACACAGGTTCAGAAGCGCTTACGTTGGCAACTTCCTCTTGGCTGCGCTCGCGGTCGCGGCGGGATTAATGGCGCTTTTCATTTCGCATGACAAGGGAGTCTGGGTTGAGCAAGCGTTTGATGCTTGCCCTGCTACGGCAGGAACTTTTTGCCCGTCGCTTCTATTCAAATCTATGACCACAAGCGTGGAGCTTCTTATCCTGGCCGTCATGGTTTTCATCACAATCATGGGACGTAAGCAACGATGGCAAGAGCATTGGATGACTGGGAGAAGCCTTGCTGAAATCCTGCGGCCAAGCCGACTGCATTTCATCATTGGCGGCGCACCCTATCGGCGGTCAACCCACACGGATGAAGCAGGGCTGCAACGGCACCAGATCCGGCTACCATGGTACATTCGCGCAAGCCTCCGCGAAATTGAGTTGCCAACGGGTGTCGTTGGACAGGATCAGCTGCAGAGGGCCATCGACGTCGCAATTGTTGAGGAGCTTGGAGCGCAGGAAGAGTACCACGAACGTACGCATGGGCTGCTCGAGGCACTTGACCATAGGCTTGAATTGATTTGTCTCGCTTGTTTAGGGGCTGCGTTCTTGATTGGCCTGTATTTCCTCGGGGCGTTCTTCGCACAAACCACATCTGATGGTTCGGGCTATGCAGCTCTCTACAAATGGAAATCTTTGGCGACCTATGCTGGCGGCGTACTGCCTGCTATCGGCGCTTCATTGTTCGGAATTCGCTTGATTGGCGATTTTAAGAGCGCGGTACGTCAGTCAGAACGAATGATTGGGCGGATAGCCGAACTCCGCGACCGGTATGAGTACGAGCGGTTCAGGCCTGCCCGCCTCACGTTGCGAGAATTGAATGCGCGGACAACACTGATCATGGCGGATGATATACTGATATGGAATATGATCTTTAGTGAACGTGAGCTGACGCCCGGCGCATGATGGGACCAACAGCTTCATGAAACTGCTTGGCAAGCCAGGAACGGCGGCGTGGTATGTGAGCTTAGCCGCACTCATTACCATCGTCCTGCTTGGGACCTGGGGGTTCCAACGGTATGACATAGCCTTTGGTGCGCCGCAGAACTTATCGCAGAACTTCTTTGATGCATTGATCCTGTTCAGCTTGGAAACCGAGCTCCGCCACGAGGACGCTGACGGCCACTTCCTGCCGTGGCAAATCCATGGGGCGCGGGTTAGCATCGTATTGCTGTATTTGATGGTCGCAGCGGCCGCTATCGGGGCCACCGTCCGGGCGGATTTCAGGCGTTGGCGCGCCGGCTCACTCAGCGGTCATGTCATTATCACTGGCCTGAATCCAGGGGTGCGCGCACTGGCTGCGAACCTGCTGAAATCTGGCCGAAGTGTTGTTCTATTAGCCCCAGAGCCTGATGAAGACTTAAGCGCTGCCGGGGCCGTGGTGTTTGATCGTGCCGCACCCGATGAAGCTGCATTCAGCTTGGCGGGTGCTGGCCGGGCGGCCAAAATCGTCATCGCCAGCGAAAACGATGCCGCCAACCTAGACGCCATGGCCGCAGCCGAAGCCGCTGTCATCAAATCAGGTCAATCCGGTTCTGTGGTTGAGGTTTTGGCGCGGATTTCCGATCCGCCGCTCTATCGCCGCATGGCCGCTGAACGGCGCAATCTAGCAGCTGCTCCAAACCTCCGCGTGACGCTGCTCAACGAAAAATATCTGGCATTGCGCAAGGTCTTCAACACACACCCGTTTGAGCTGGCGGCGGCAGTGCATGGTGCCGAGCGACCGCATTTCCTCTGCATCGGGTTTGGGCGCATGGGTGCCAGTATCGTCCTGCATATCCTGAAAACGTGCGTGTATGACCCTGCCACACCGGTCATGATCACGATCATCGACCAGGGTGCAGATGCCGCCGGTGCCGCCTTTCGCGACGCCAATCCCTGGGCAAATGATTTTGCGGACATCACGTTTATCGAAGCAGCGTTGGCGAGCAATGGCCAAGAAACCGCATTCAACACGGCCTTCGCCCAAACACCACCCCCAACGGCTGCGTTCATCGCGCTTGGTGATGACGAAGCCTCATTAGCGGCTTGCATGGCCCTCACGGATTTCCTGAAGCGCAGTGAGCGGGCGATCCCCCATGTCTTTCTCCGTCAGCGCGCAGCAGCCAACCCGCTCGGCATACAGCGGATGACAGAACTGTTCGGTGCCGACGTCGCAGTCGTGCGCACATTCGGCGCGGTCCAGGACGTCTGGGCGGATGGCGATGTATTGCGGGATGCGGGAGATCGGCTGGCCCGCGCGATCCACGAGCGGTATCTGGCGGAATATGGCGCCAACGCCAATCCCGCAGCCGCAAAGCCATGGGCGGAGCTCGGTGAGCAATATCGGAATGCCAACCGCGCCCAGGCGGACCATATCGCAGCGAAGCTTCGGTTGGCTGAATGCTCCATCGGACCGGATGCAGCAGACACAGTACCCTTCACACCCCGTGAGATCGAACACCTGGCAGCAATTGAGCGCCGGCGCTGGATGGTGGAGCGTTTGGCGACTGGATGGCGGCTCGGCCCACGTGTGGATCGCCGCCGGACCCACCCCAATCTCATCCCATTTGCCGCACTGGATGAAGATACCAAAGCAAAAGACCGCTCAACCGTGCATGAAATTGCTGGCCATCTGGGTGCGCTCGGGCAAGGCATCCGGCGGGACCGGCGCGTCGCACTCCGGGCCAGCACCGGTCAGGCAGAACTCGAAGCACTTGCCGCCACGCATCCGGGCGACTGGATCGTCATATTCAGTGCCGGGCTGCTGGCAGGCCATCGCACAGCCATTCGCCACCTGCTGGACCAAGGCTTAGCCGACTTCGTCGCCATCCCGCTTTGCCACGATGGCCTGTCACTCACCGATGCGCTGCCGGGCGAGGCCGAGCGCGATCTCAAGGATATCACTGCCCGCGCCCGTTACAGCCTCCTGCTGGACCTTGGGCCGAATTTTGACGCACCTGCAGATGATGCTGCCGCCATCATCGCTGCCACCGATGCCGCCGCTACACTTTTGGCCGCCCGTGTGCCAGGCGCTGAGCTGCTCTAAAGCGGCTCCGCCAGCGTCACGATACCGTCGTCTATGGTGAATTTGCAGCGATCCAGCACATCTCCAACGCAGGGACCGTCGATACAGAGGCCAGTGTCCGGTTCAAAGCTGGCACCGTGGGTGGCGCAGAAGATGAAATCGCCGCTGCGGTCAAAAAACCTGTCTGGAATCCAGTCGAGCGGCGTGCCAGCGTGGGGGCAACGATTGCGGTAGACGATGGTTTCGCCTTTCCAGCGCAGCACCACGAATTTCCGCATCTTAGCGCCATCCCGAATGGTGACGCCGCGGGCGTCATCTTCCGGCACGTCAGCCAGCGCCATCAGCGCCATGCCTTCAAAGCTCATGGTTTGACCCCGCCCATTTCGCAGAGCATCGTCCAATGCTCATCCGATATTGGCACGACAGATAGGCGCGATTGGCGCACCAGGGCTAAGTCCTCGAAGCGGTCATCAGCCTTGATATCCGCTAGCGTCACCGGCGTCTTGAAGGGCTTTACGGCTGAAATCCCAACCATGCCGAACTTACCGCTTGCATCCGAAGGGTCAGGATGGAATTCCTTCGCCACCTTTACGATGCCGACAATCTGCTTCTCTTTGACGGAGTGATAAAAGAAGCCTTCATCGCCAATCTTCATTGCGCGCATATTGTTGCAGGCTTGGTGGTTTCGCACGCCGTCCCAGCCTTCAATATCCGTATTCATCTGATCGTCCCAGGACCATGTCCCAGGCTCGGTCTTGAACAGCCAATAGGCCATCGCGTACCTCCTCTGATATGCAGTACAGAAAGCGCGAGTGCTGGCGCGCCGTCAACAGGGTTTGGAGTCCGACATGACAAGCGGCGATGATGCAGCGGCCAAGATTGCCCGCAAAGCGGCGGATGGCGGATTGAAAGTCGCGGTCGTGGGCCTTGGCTATGTGGGATTACCGCTGGCGCTGGCCTTCGCGGCCAGGGGTGTCAACGTGCTCGGCCTCGATATTGATCCCGCGAAGCCGAAGCGCCTGCTTGCGGGCGAGAGCTATTTGACGACAGCCCCAGCAGCAGCAATCCAGGCGGCCAATGCCAGCGGATGCTTCGACGCCTCCACCGATATGGCCCGCGTGAACGAGGCAGACGCTGTGCTGATCGCCGTTCCAACTCCGCTCGCCGCCGGGCGCCAGCCGGACATGGGCTTTGTCGAGCGCACAGTTGAAAGCCTGGCACCACATTTAGCTCCAGGCGCACTGCTCAGCCTTGAATCCACAGTTTATCCGGGTGCGACACGGGCATGCGTGCTGCCAATCTTGGAGGCCGCAGGCCTGACCCCAGGCCAGGACGTTCTGGTCGCCTACGCGCCAGAGCGGGAAGACCCCGGCAATGCCACATTCGGCATTTCGGACATCCCAAAAGTGCTTGCGGGCTTGGACGATGCATCGCTGAAAGCGGCGGAGGCGGTTTACGGCCTCGTCTCACCGAAGCTGACGCCGGTATCTTCACTGGAGGCAGCGGAGGCCACGAAGATCACGGAAAACGTATTCCGCGCCGTCAATATTGCACTCGTGAATGAATTGAAGGGTGTCTATGCAGCCATGGGCGTTGATGTGTTTGAAGTGGTGGATGCGGCTGCGACCAAACCCTTCGGCTATATGCCGTTCTATCCAGGCCCAGGCCTTGGCGGACACTGCATTCCGATTGATCCGTTCTATCTGGCTTGGCGGGCGGAAGCGCTTGGCCTGCCAACGCGCTTTGTCGAACTTGCAGGCGAAATCAATGCGGCCCAGCCCGCAGGCGTCATCACTGCATTGGCGGAGGCGCTTAGCCAGAAAAGCCGGATGGCGCTGAATGGCGCACGGGTGCTGGTACTGGGGGTCGCGTATAAAAAGAACGTCAACGACATCCGCGAAAGCCCCGGCCTGGAAATTCTTGACTTGCTGCAAGCCAGGGGCGCTGAAGCTGCATATCACGATCCGTTCGTGCCAGAGATTGGCAAGACCCGCCGGCACCCAAACCTTGCAGGCATGCGCTCAACATCGCTCGATGATCTATCCCAGTTCGACGCTGCCCTTGTTATCGCGGACCACACAGACGTCGACTACCGCCGCATCGCCGAGACCATCCCCGTCGTTGTCGATTCGCGTGGCATTTATCGCCAATGGCCAGATCTATTGCCGAAAATCACGCGTGCCTAACCAAACAGTGTGAGCACGCCGGTGTAGCCGTAGATGCGGTCGTGGGCGATTTCACCGTTGGCGAAGAAGCCGACAACAGGGCAATCGCCGCCAATAGCTGCGTGCAGGATGGCGAGCTCCTGGTCGCCGGGGCCAAAGAGGTTCGGGCCGCGAGCGAGGCACGATACATAAAGCGCGCCGCGCGGCGGACGGCCTAAGCGGCGGCGGGCGTCTTTGGCCATGCGGTTCAGGTCTTCGGCAGCGCTGGTGCGGTCGCGCCGGCAGAACATGGCCCGATCGCCATCCGCCACGGCCTCAGAAATGCCAACGAGGCCACGTTGCACATCAATACCTGTCAGATTGCGGACCAGATAATCCTCCCGGTCTGCACCTGCTATCGGCAGCGCTATGTGAATATCACGCAGCGCCTCCCGCAGATCAGCCACATCAGGCTCTGCTGAAAGACCAAGCTCCGCCAGGAGCACGCTCATGGCAGGGGTGTCATCCATGCGGCCAATAACACCATCGCCCTCGACCGTGATTGTGCGGGCCGGGCCAATTGGCCGGCAGCCTTGGCTGACGCCTGTCGCAACGCCGCTTTCAAGCGCCACCAATGCGCCGCCCACTGCCCGCGCTGCCAGGCCTGCAGTCGCGGCGATGGGCATGGCGTCCCGGCCTGAGGCCAAGCCGCCGACGAGATACAGCCCGCCAGCGTCCGCAAGCATACCCGGCAGTGAGCCAAGACCCTGGCCCAGCGGATCGCCCGTCGGGTCCATGTGGATGATACCAAGTGCGGCACCCGCATCCTCAGAAAAACTTGCGGCTTGCTCTACTGCCACTTCAAAGCTCGCAGCATCAGTGATTGGGCCGTAAGGCTGGACCGCATCATCAGGCAGATCCAGCAGCATCACGGCGAGTGCCGGGCTCTCGAACAATTCTTTCCGGCCCGCGATCACGCCAAGTGCTGCCGCACCCGTCCATTCTGCAACGCCGGTGGCGCTGGAAAGAATCTCGACTACGGCGTCCATGTCATCCGCAAACAGGTCCGAGATATACAGCAGGCCAAGTTTGGGACGCGGCCCCTGTCGCATCTGGCCAACCAGTTCTTGTGCCACGGCGCGGGCCGCGACCGCAGCATTATCAGCTTCAGACCATGCGAAGGGAAACGGTGTTGCGTCACTCATCGAAGCGACTTCTTGCGCAGGAGTTTCAGGATATCCGGGAGAATGCGTTGCACGATAATCGCCACTCCTTTGACGTTCGGGTGGATGCCGTCCGGCTGGTTAAGCTCCGGCTGGAGCGCCACGCCTTCAAGGAAGAATGGATATAGCGCCACGCTTATGCCACCGGAAATATCGCGGTAGATATCATCGAATTCATCAGCATAGTCATCCCCAAAGTTCCGGGGGGCACGCATACCAGCAAGCAGAACAGGCACATGCGCCCGTTCCAGCGAGTCCAAAATGCGTTGGAGGTTTTTCTTCGTTTCTTTCGGATCCACGCCACGCAGCGCATCATTGGCACCAAGCTCCACCAGCGCATGGGTTGGCCGTTCGGTCAGTGACCATCCAATCCGAGCACGCCCGCCGGCTGATGTATCCCCAGATACGCCGCCGTCTATCAGCACAACCTCATGCCCGGCCTCTTTCAACGCTTGGTCAAGCTGGGCGATAAACCCGGCCTCTCGCGGCAAGCCATAGCCCGCAACCAAGCTATCGCCGAAGATCAGCAGGCGCTTCTGTTGGGCGTTGGCAGGGTTCACGAAAATGGCAGCCATCATCGCCGCAAAAAGCGCTATATTGAAAACGCGGCGCGGCGCGCCATATCCAAGCGCATCACCCATTCGTCTTTTCAGGCCCAGGAATTTCATACCAAACATGCCGGACCTCGCCATTGATTTGCAGGACGTATGTCTAAACTTGGAAAGCGACGCAGGAGAGGTCAATGTCTTACGCGGCGTTAATTTTAAGGTAAACGCCGGAGAAACAGTTTCTCTGGTGGGTCCATCGGGTTCTGGCAAGTCATCCTTGCTGCTTGTGACAGCAGGCCTGGAGCCTGCAACATCCGGCCAAGTGCATGTGGGTGGACGGGACCTAACAGCGCTTGGCGAGGATGCCCGCGCCCGCTTTCGTCGGGAGCGCATCGGGTTCGTATTCCAAGCATTTCACCTGATCCCATCAATGACCGCACTGGAGAATATCGCGACGCCGCTGGAGCTTGCCGGTCGCCGGGATGCCCATGATCGCGCTGCTGCTGCCCTTGCGGACGTTGGATTGAGCCAGCGCGCAGGCCATTTGCCAAGCCAGCTTTCCGGCGGCGAGCAGCAACGCGTCGCCATTGCCCGCGCCTTCGCTGGGGACGCAGATATTCTATTGGCGGATGAGCCCACCGGAAATTTGGACGGTGAAACAGGTGCCGCAATCGTCGAGCTTATGTTTGCGCAAGCCGCAATAAGAAAGGCGGCTCTCCTGCTCGTCACCCACGACCCTGCCCTCGCAGCCCGCTGCACACGGCAGTTCCGTATGGCTGATGGCCAAGTGAGCGAGGCATGAGCGAACCAAGCGAGGCAGCAAATGATTGGCGCTCCGCGTGGACGATCGCGCGCCGAGAGTTGCGGGATGGATTAGGGCGCGGCCTTGCCGGATTTAGAATTTTCATCGCGTGCCTCGCACTTGGCGTCGCAGCCATTGCTGCCGTAGGTGCAACGCGGACGGCTGTTGAAGATGGTATCGCCCGGGACGCACAGCGCTTGGCCGGAAGCGATCTGGAAGCACGGTTGCTCTACCGCGAGGCCAGCCAGGAACAGCAGGACTATATAAAATCCCTTGGCCGCTCCACCCGGATCGCAGAAATGCGCAGCATGGCACTGGTCGGCGAAAAACGGCAGCTGGCCTCATTGAAAGCCGTAGATGGCGGCTACCCGCTATATGGCGGGTTGACGCTCTCTCCCGATATTCCGGCAGAACAGGCCCTGGCTCAGGCAGATGGCGCATTCGGTGCCGCCGTCGAGCAAGCCTTTCTGGATGCCACCGGCCTGAAGATTGGCGACCAGTTCCGATTAAATAAAACCAATCTCATCGTCCGCGCTGTCATCACCGAAGAAGCAGATCGGGGCGTTGGTCTTCTTTCACTCGGGCCACGGGTGATGGTCTCCCACGCAGCATTGGATGCAGCCGGATTGGCCGTGCAGGGTGCGCTGGTGACGTGGCGCTATCGGGTGGCGTTACCGCCAGGGCAGAGCGCAGATGCCGCACGGGATGCCCTCAAAGCCGCATTCGATGATCCAGGCTGGCGGCTTCGCACGGCAGCAGAGGCAGCACCAACGCTCCGGCGGATGATCGAACGCCTCAGCCTGTTTTTGACCTTGGCGAGTTTGGCCGCATTGCTGGTCGGTGGTGTCGGCGCCGCCAATGCAGTTAAGGCCTACATGGATGGGCGCGCGCGGACGGCGGCGATCTTGAAGTGCCTTGGCGCGCCGGCCCATGTGATTTTCCGGGCCTATCTGATGCAGATCGCACTGATCGCTGCTTTCGCATCCATCCTGGGTGCCGTAATTGGCGGCCTGACCCCCATGGCACTGACCGGTCTACTGGCGGATATCCTGGGTGTGCGGCTGGCAGCAACGCCTGCATTTGCCTCCATGGGTTTGGCCGCTTTGTTTGGCCTAGTGACCGCATTCGTCTTTGCACTTTGGCCGCTTGCAGCGGCTGAGCGCTTGCCCGCAGCCCGCCTGATCGGCGCTGCCGCACTTGGCATCTCCGGCACTCGTCCGGCGCGCGGCAGGCTTTGGCTGCTTGCGCTCGGCGCGATTGCGCTTGCGGCATTGGCCGTCCTGACAGCGGCGGACAAAATAGTCGCTGCAGCTTTTGTAGCGGGCGCGCTTATGGCGACGCTGCTGTTTCTTGGTTGCGCAACTTTGCTGATCCGTGCCGCCCGCAAGATGCCGCGCAAAGGCGGGCCGTTATTCCGATTGGCGATTTCGGGCATCGCCCGCCCCGGCGCGCCAACGCTTTCCATCGCACTATCGCTTGGTCTTGGGCTGGCCGCGCTGACGGCTGTCACCATGACAGAATCTGCGTTCTCCAGCCGCCTGGACCGCACGGTCGCGACCAAGGCACCGACATTCTTCTTCATCGACATTCAGCCGCAACAATTGGAGCCCTTCCGCGCCATCCTGCAAGACCTTCCCGGCGTGACGCTCGACGGTGAGGCACCGATGCTGCGTGCCCGGATCACCCACATCAATGGTGTACCCGCCGCCGAAGCCGTCATCACCGATGACACCCGCTGGGCCATACGGAACGAACGCGGGCTGACCTTCGCCGCCGAACCGCCAGCAGCGACCCCCATTGTTGCCGGTGAATGGTGGCCAGCGGACTACCAGGGCAAGCCGTTGGTTTCGTTCGATGCCGCCATTGCGGACGGCTTCGGCATTGGCCTTGGCGACACGCTGACCTTCAATGTGCTTGGGCGTGCAATTACGGCAGAGATCGCCAGCCTGCGCCAGCTCGACTATTCCAGCTTCGCCATGAATTTCTCCACCATCCTTGTTCCCGCCACCCTCAAACCGGCACCACACACCATCCTGGCAACAGCATCTGCCACCCCAGAAATGGAAGCAGAGACAACCCGCCGCGTCACCGATGCACTGCCGAACGTCACTGTCATCCGCGTCAAGGATGCCGTCGTGATCGCCCGGCAAATATTGGACCGGATTGGCGGTGCCCTTGCTGCCGTCGCTGCAATGTCCGTTATCGCGGGCGCGTTAACGCTCGCAGGTGCCGTCGCGGCCAGCCAACGTCGACGGGTGTATGAAGCGGCCTTGCTGAAAACGGCAGGGGCTACACGGGCGCAAATCATCACGGCGCAGGGGATTGAGTTCGCGCTGATTGGCCTTGTTACAGCCGTGCTGGCTGTTGGCATTGGCGCGCTTGGTGCCTGGGCGATTGTGACCTTCCTGCTGCAGACGGATTTCGTATTCTCCATCCCAGCCGCAGCAATTCCGGCTGGATTGGCGTTGGCACTGGCCGTATCTGCTGGCGCATTTGGCGTCTGGCGCGCATTGCGATTGCCGGCCGGGCCAATGCTGCGTAACGCATGAGTATGCATGCCAGAAATTTCGCCTTATTCCCGCCTTCGAATTTTGGCTAAGATTGCGCATCAACGTTTGGGGAAAAGACTTTGAGCCGGAAATTCATTGCAATCGCTGCACTTGGTCTAGCCTTCAGTATCGGAGCAATCGCGCCCGCCATCGCCCAGGAAGGCAAGCCCGCCAGCCGGGAAGAGACTGCCGCCGCGGTCTGCATGCTCGCACCCATGACAGCAGAAAAGCGGCTTGAAGCGTGTGATTACATCATCGACAGCGGCTCCGTGGGCGGCAATGCACTGGCGGTGGCGCTGATCGCCAAGACCAACGCCTATCTGGAGATGAAGGAGGACGAGAAAGCCCTCGCATCCGCCACCAAAGCCATCGCCGCAGCGCCGAACCTGCCGCTCCCCCACGTCACGCGGGCTGCCATCTATTCCCAAATGGATGAACACCAGAAAGCTATCGCGGATGCTTCTCGCGGTATCGAATTGGACCGCCGCAACCCAGGTGGATACGCCATCCGTGCTGAGGCCTATATCGGCCAGAAGAACTATGCGTTTGCGCTCGGTGATATCGATGAAGCGCTGACCATGGCACCAAAGTTCCCGCAGCTACACCTGCTGCGCTCGATCACACTGCTTGGGCTGGACAAAGATGACGAAGCATTGAGCGCAGCACGGTCAGCGCTCCGCCTAAACCTAGAATTGGCAAGCGCGCACCTTGTTCGGTTCGATATTTTCATGAACCGCAAGCAATATGCCCTCGCCGCCGCAGACGCCAATCGTGCGGCAGAGCTAGAGCCGAAGTTCTACGAAGCCCAGCACGCTGCCAGCACGGCCTATGCGCATGAAGGCAAGTTCGAGCGATCTGTCGAAATTATGGATGACCTGATCGCGAAAACACCGGACAGTGCCCAAGCCAGAAACGGTCGCTGCTGGGCGCTCGCTCTCATGCCGGACCCCGAACGCGCACTGCCAGACTGCCAACTGGCCATCAAGAAAGAACCGGAGCATTTCCAGGCACTTGATAGCCGCGCCTTCGTCTATTGGCAGACGGGACGGATCGAAGAAGCCCGCGCAGACTTGAAAGCGGCAAAGAAAATTGATCCGGACTTTTGGGATTGGGATAAACGGGAAGAACGGTTTGTGACCGTCCTCGCACGCCGATATCTCATCTCACTCGGCCACTATACCGGCCCGATTGACGCGAATTTCGACGATATGACGCCGACCGAAAACGCTGTCAAAGCGTTCCAAAAACAGATCGGCGTGACGCCAACCGGCAAAGCAACCCTGGCGCTCGTAACCCGCATGGGCCGGGAATTGCGTTAGAGCAACCGGCCAGATTGGGTTAGTCGTCAAAGAAGACCAGTGTGCGGATTTCAATGCTCTCGCGGGGCCGCGCGTCCGCCGGGGCATTCGGGTCAAAGAAGGCGGAGTGCGCGGTGAAGCGGGCGCGGCCATCTTTGGCACTGTCAAAGCATTTGATCAGAATCGCTTCATCCGGCGTCTGCTTAGACAAATAGACCCAGTGATGCGCCTCTGAGTGCTGAACCAAAGTCGTCTCACCAACGCGGTCTGCATAGATCAGATCCTGCTCGATGAAATCCTTTGGTGGCACGCTCTTTGCGGAAGCGATTGCGAGCGGTGCGTCTTCAACCGGATGGCCGATAGGACGCCACAAATTGACGATGGCGAAGCGGCCTTTCAGTAGCGTTTCCGCCTCATCGCCCATGAGGTCCCGTACCCGCTGTGGCCCGGATTTCTCTGTGTAGTCATTATGGACACGGGCGACCGGCGCGCGGTCCGCGCCTGGAACAGCGCGGCGGATCGTGTGGTCAAATGTGATGACCCGCGCGGCACCCGTCGCCTGGGCGACAATGGCCTCACTTTGGGCGTAATAGGCCGTGCGGATCGCCTCTACATCCGAAAAATTCTGAATAGCAGACGGAGCGTTCACAACGGCGAAGCCTTCAGCATCCAAAGTCTGCTGGCCATCCGTTTCCCGCAGATCATGCACCCGCATCTGGATCGGCGCGTAGGTCGCGTTGGTTTCCAACTGGCCAGGACCAGGCGGATCCATACGCCGATATGGTTTTTCGCCAGATGGAATCGGCTCAATATAGTTGAACGCAGCCTCAATAGCGGTGCTGGCGGCAGATTGCTGGTGCGAAAATGCGGTATCCGGCATGGTTCAATTCTCCTTCAGCAAAAACATATGCGCTTATCTTGAACATCAATATGACCATGTAAAGCCGGATTGATAATACAGCCAGGAGCGAAAGTCGCTTTGCGCTTAGCGCATAGATGGCTGGATATTTGATCCATTGTTGCGCACTTACACACCAGAACTGACACACCAGAATTGGCACATATGGCGAAATATATCCGGGTGCTCCGCTTCGATAGCATCCCATCGCCTGAGATCAGCCATGGCTGGATCATCGGGGAAGCGCTGACGGTAAAGCGATGCAGCATCGGAATGCGTGAGCTCCAACCCTAGAACACGGAGCCCGAGCGCCTCTGTCATATCAGCCAGTTCTGCTGGAGAGAGTTCATGCTCTTCGGCGTGAAACAGGAAATCGCGGGCACCGCTCGCCGCATAGAAATCAAGCTCATCAGCAGCCTTGCGTGCGTCGCTGCCATCCGGCTCTGCCATGGCAAAGGTGCGAGCAGCGCGAAGATCAGCATCTGATTGGCCATGGAAACCAGCATCCCGAAGGGCAGATCGCGCGGCCTCGATCCGGCTCCGCCCGCGCTTGCTGTAAAACCCAACCCGCATGGACCCGCCCGGCTTCAACAATCCCGTGAGGATGCGCCAGCCCGCCAACGGGTCGGCCAGATGATGCAACACGCCAACGCTCTCGATATGGTCGAACCGTTGTTCCCAATTCCCCAATTCCATAATGTCTGCCTCAGCGAAGGTCATGCCCGGGCGGTTTTTCAGCATCCTTGCCGCATAGCCAAGCGATGCGCGTGAAAGATCAATAGCTTGGATGCGCGCGCCCTGAAATCGGGTGGAAACATCGGCTGCATGTTTACCGGTACCGGAACCGGCAATCAGAACGTCCAACCGCCGCGCGGGCCAATCTGGGAGGTCCGCATGGGGAAAAAGGCCCGCAGCAATCTCATGAATTGGCAGCGGTTTGCGGCGAACAGCCATGGACCAGCGGGGATAAGGGTGCGCTTCATACTGCGCTTTAACGGCAGCGGACGCGCCCTCGGTCGATACTGCCCCGCCGACCCGCTCTAACTTCGCAGCAAGGCGGCGCTCTTCGCCAGGGTCCTGGATCAGCAGGCGCGCCGCATCCCGCCAAGGCCCTTTCACCTGGATATCTGCAAGGCCGGGGACATCCGCTAACGGACGGTAGAGCGCGTAGACGATATGCACATAGCCAAACGGCAATTCCGGCAAGCGTGGCGCCAATATCCCAAGGGCTTGGGTTTCGCTTGGAGCCTCCGCCCACATCCACCCGTTCAACTGCGCTTGGGCGGCCATAGCTTGGGCAAACCGCACCGCTTCGGCCTCTGGTACAAAGCCTTCCGCCGCCAGTTGTAGAAGCTGACGGCGCGCCGCGATCAACATGGCTTCAAGCTTCGGGCTCGGCAGCATAGTGCGTTCAAGCAATGCCAGCAGGAGCGGGTCTCGCGCCATAGCAGCACCAATAGCAGGCGCATCAGCCGACAGAACGTTGTGTGTCGCCAACAGAAGGGAGATTGCCGCAGGTGCGAGCGACTGTGGATTGATCCATGGCGCATGCAGAGCATGTACGACAGCGCGGGCCACAGCTGGGCTGGCCTCTTCAAACCGCATATCGCCCAATAGACGGGAGAGTGGGGGATAAAGTTCCGGCGCGTCTGGCTTATCCAACACACCTTGCAACAGTGCTGAAAGGGCCGCGTCGCCATCCCCCACACGTTCCGCCGCTGCCGCCCGCGACAACGCATCCCGCACCTTGGCGGAACCGCCTGCTGCTTTTCGAGATTGACCTTTGGCCATGGTATGGTCCTTCTACGCCATCGGCGAATTCTATATCTGGCAAATCGATAGCACGGGCAGGCGATGACCTACGATCAAATTGCGAGCGTGAGTGTGCTGGGTTTAGCCCTGGTGCTGTTTGCCTGGGGGAAACTTCGCTACGACATTGTGGCGCTGTCCGCATTGTTAGCGGGCATTATCCTTGGCGTTGTACCCGGTGGGCAAGCGTTTGTGGGGTTTGGCCATCCAGCCGTTATCACCGTCGCTGCTGTACTGATTTTGAGCCGGGGCCTTGGCGAATCAGGGGCGACGCAAATTATTGCGGACGCCTTGGCACCCTTGTTCAAAAGCCGCTTCGCCCATACCGCCGGTCTTTCAAGCGTCGCTGCAGCTCTTTCCGGATTCATGAATAATGTGGGCGCTCTGGCGTTGTTGATGCCGGTCGCCGTGCAGTCAGCGGCGGATGCAAAGCGGTCTCCCAGCCTGCTGCTGATGCCATTGGCCTATGGCTCGATCCTCGGCGGCTTGCTGACACTGATCGGCACGCCGCCGAATATTATTGTCGCCACATACCGGGATCAGGCGCTTGGTGAGCCGTTTTATATGTTTGATTTCATGCCGGTGGGCTTCGTCGTCGCCGTTGCTGGCCTGTTGTTTGTCGCACTGATCGGCTGGCGGTTGATCCCAATCCGCAGGCCCGTTAGCGGCGATGCAGCGTCCGCCTACGGCATGGAAGATTATCTGGCCGAAGTGCGCGTCGTTGAAGGGTCGCAGGCGATTGGGCTGACCGTGCGCAAGCTTGATCCACTGATCGGTGATTTCGATGTGAAGGTTGTTGGATTGATCCGGGGCGACCGCGTCTTTCCCGCCGCCCCCCGGTTCGCGCGCCTAGAGCAAGATGACATCTTACTGATTGAGGCAGCGCCCGGCGGGCTGCAAGACGTGGTGGCCGCACTTGGGGTTGAGTTGATTGACCCAACCGCGCCGCGCACAAGCCTGCTGCATTCCGAAGATGTTGAATTGGTTGAGGCTGTGGTCGCTGAAGGCTCCCGCCTCGCCAATCGAACGGTTATGGCAGCGCGCTTGCAGCGGCGCTACGGCGTCAATTTGCTCGCAGTGTCCCGCCAGGGCCAACCACACAGAGGACGGCTTAGGAACTTCCGCTTTGCTGCAGGTGACGTATTGTTGCTGCAAGGCGAAGGTGAACGCCTGACAGACGTGATCTCGGAGCTTGGATGCATGCCGCTGGCGGCACGCGGCCTTAAAAGCTTCGGCGGCAAGCGCCGTGGGCCAATTTTGGCGGTCGGATTCTTCGCAGGTGCGATTGCGCTGGCGGCCCTTGGTGTGCTGCCAATCGCTGTAGCCCTAACGGGTGCGGCGCTTGCCATGGTGTTCTCCGGCATCTTGCATGCCCGCCAGCTTTACGAGAGCGTGAACTGGTCAATCCTTGTGTTGCTGGGCGCGCTCATTCCGCTGGGCAGTGCTTTGGAGGCATCGGGCGCTACCGCACTCGCGGCCAACGCTATCGCTGAATTCGCCGTCGATTTACCGCCCTGGGCGGTGCTGACGCTCATTCTGGTCGTCACCATGACGGTGTCGGACATTCTCAACAACGCAGCAACTGCCGTCGTGATGGCACCATTGGCGGCCAATGTCGCCGCAGCACTCGGGAACAATCCGGATCCATACTTGATGGCTGTGGCCGTGGGTGCATCCTGCGCGTTCCTCACGCCAATTGGGCATCAAAATAACACGCTGGTGATGGGGCCGGGCGGGTATCGCTTTGGCGATTACTGGCGGATGGGGCTGCCACTGGAAGTGATTATCGTCATCGTCGCCATTCCCGCGATCATGTTCTTCTGGCCGCTATAACGCCTGCAAGCCGGTCCAGCGCGACCTCCATTTCCTCCGGTGAGAACGCGCAAAATCCCAGCAGCAGCCCAGACACTCCACCTTCGCCTGCGCTAAAGCCAGAAAGCGGCAGGCACCCAACCCCAACCGCAGACGCATCCGCCGCCAGCGCTACATCATCCGCGACACCCGGCAGCGTGACCGCGATCTGCATTCCCGCCTGATGATCTGTGAATGTGGCGGCATGTCCCAATTTTTCTTCGATCAGGCGGAGGAACACTGCCCGCCGCTCGCCATAAATCCGCCGGGTCCGCCGGATATGACGATAGAAATCTTCATCCTCAATGAACGCGCCTAAGGTGCGCTGTGCAGCGATGGAGGCTTTCACGCCGAAGCGCCGCAAGGTCTCCGTAAAGCGCTCGATTAATGGCTCTGGAATTACGAGATATCCAAGCCGCAGCGCATCTGAAAACACTTTTGAGAAGCTGCCGATATAAAGGCTACGCCCTGCCTTATCGAGGCTAGCGAGCGCAGGAATTGGGCGGCCTGCATAGCGGTACTCGCTGTCATAGTCATCCTCGATGATCCAGCTCTGGTTGGCATCCGCCCAATTCAAAAACGCGATCCGTTGCGCCGTCGGCATCGCGCCGCCAAGTGGGAATTGGCAGGAGGGGGTGAGCATGGCGATCCGTGCTGGAACATCCGGCAAAGCAGCACCATCCACACCAACCGGCATCCAGACCGAACTCAAACCAAGGCTTTCGACAAAGCGGCGGATTGGCAAATATCCAGGATCCTCCAAAGCCACCACATCGCCCGGCGCACCGAGCGCACGTATGCAGATTTCAAGGGCGTCGCCAGATCCGGCTGTGATCAGAATTTGCTCTGGGCTGGCGACAATCCCGCGCCATTCCGCCAAATGTTTTGCAAGCGCCTTACGGAGGACCGGATCACCGAAACGGTCTGGAGATGTCACCAGCGCTTCCGGGCTGTTCCGGGCCGCACGCGCCATCGCGCGCGCCCATTGGCGATAGGGAAAAAGCCGCATATCCGGCCGGCCAGGTTCGAACGCCCTGATCTTCGGCAGGCCTGATGGGGGTGGTGCAGGCTTCGGCTTTATCGGCCGCGTTGGCTCCGCACGCACTGGCTGCTCGACTTCGCCAATAGCGCAGACGTACAGGCCAGAACCCGGCTTGCCTTCCACAAACCCCTCCGCACCCAGCTGATCATAGGCTGCGACAACAGTCGCGCGGGAAACGCCGAGCTGTTCCGCCAAGGCCCGGCTGGCAGGCAACCTGTCCCCCGGTGCCATATCGCCCGCGATGATCCGATCCCGGAAGCGGGTATAGACCTGTTGGAACAAAGGCGCGGTTGATTGGGCGTCCGGCGCAATAATTGGATTGGTCATTTTTTCCATAATTGGTCATTTTGTATAGTCCAAAAATCCCATAATTATCCCTCCAACGCAATTGGAGACCAAGACGATGACTGCTGATTTATCCCGCACAGACCGCACCCGCCTCCGCCGCTCCCATGAGCGCGGGCATTTTGACCGGGAAACCCTTTACGGCATTCTGGATGCCATGCCGCTCTGCCATGTGGGTTACAATATTGACGGCAAGCCTGTCGTGATGCCGACCTGCCAGTGGCGTCAGGGGGACCATGTGTATTGGCATGGCTCCAGCGCCAGCCGGGGTCTTCGCGCTGCTGAAAAAATGGATGTCTGCTTGACGGTGACACTCATGGACGGGTTGGTTTTAGCGCGCTCCGGCATGCATCACTCCGCCAATTTTCGCTCTGCCATGATCTACGGGGTCGCGCGAAAGATTGAGGACACAGACGAGAAAGTTGCCAGCCTGGAGGCGTTCGTTGAAGGCCTTACCCCTGGCCGTTGGGACACGCTCCGCCCCATCAACGCCCAGGAAATTAAGGCAACAACGGTGCTCTCAATGCCCATTGACGAGGCCTCCGCCAAAATCCGCACCGGCGGCCCAAAAGACGACGAGGAAGACTACGCCCTCCCCATCTGGGCTGGCGTCGTCCCCATCACCATGACCATCGGCGAACCAGAAGCCGATCCACGCAACCTGCCCGGCCTAGAGGTGCCAGCAGATGCAAAAGCAGTGAAGATCGGCTAACGGTGCCGGAGCGCGTGCATGCGCGGCGCTGGTTCAAAGATCACCAGCGCCGCACTCACGGCTCGTCCTGGTACCAAGGGTGATCTTCGGGGAATTGCCAGTCTTCGGGCGCGCGGGCGCCATAGTCGAGGAGGCGGTTGGGTTCCGCGCGTTGCCAGCGCAGCGCGCCGTAGCCGAAGCGTGGTCAGCCCCCACAGAGTGGTCCGGGTGTAATGTTAGTGGATAGCCGGTCTCTGCTCTAGGGGCAGGACAGCCTCAGGGGCTGGCGGCCGCCAGCCCAACGCGCTGTGTGGGCGCTTGCGGTTATAGTGCTGTCGCCA
>Ga0181601_10001734_pt1 | contig 18750 bp, 19 predicted proteins | sample 041ome_8_FD_133020 | JGI IMG/M metagenome (GOLD analysis project Ga0181601, IMG submission 133020) | Coastal salt marsh microbial communities from the Groves Creek Marsh, Skidaway Island, Georgia - 041407BS metaG (megahit assembly) | ecosystem: Environmental > Aquatic > Marine > Intertidal zone...
ACATCCAGCTTGAAGACATCAACGAGGCCTTCGTTGAGATGAAGAAGGGCGAGATCGCGCGGTCCGTCATAATGTTCAATTGATCAGCGCATGAAGCATTGCCTCGTCATTGGCGTCGGGCCTGGCACGGGCCTCGCAACCGTCCGCAAGTTCGCGGCGGAGGGCTATCATGTCTCGATGATCGCGCGCCATTCCGGGCGGCTTGAATCGTGGGAACGCGATATTCCAGGCACATCCGGCCATGCTGTCGATATTGGCGATACCGAAGCCTTCTGCGCAACGCTCCGCGAAATCGAAGCGGCGCACGGCACGCCAGATGTGGTCATCTACAACGCAACGCTGGCCAGTCGCGGGACCTATGATCAGATCGACCTGAAGGACTTCGAGCGAAACTTCCGGGTGAACGCTGGCGGATTGCTTGCGACGGCGAAAACACTTGGACCGGGGATGGAGGCGCGCGGATCAGGTGCCATCATCTGCACCGGCAATACCGGGGCAATGCGTGGCAAGCCGGGGTTCATTGGCTGGACCCCCACCAAAGCCGCCCAGCGCATGGTCGCCGAGGCTTTGGCGCGGGACTTGGGGCCGAAAGGCATTCACGTAGCCTATGTCGTGATTGACGCCGTTATCGACATGCCGTTCGCCCGCAAGCGCTGGCCAGACTACCCAGATGATTTCTACGCCAAGCCGGACGACCTAGCCGGCGAGATTTATCATCTGGCGCACCAGCCCAAATCCACCTGGAGCTTCCTCATCGAACTCCGGCCATTTGGGGAAAACTGGTAGGGCTGCGTTTTCGGCGCTGTCCACTATACTTAGCCGCTCACTCCAGCGAAGGACTTGCCCCCGTGCCTGACAGCATTGCGCCCCAAACGACCGAACATGTTGATTGCCTGATCGTCGGTGCCGGAATATCCGGTGTGGCGGCGGCTTACCATATTGGCGAGCAATGCCCGGATCACAGCATTGTCGTGCTGGAGTCTGAGAAAAGCTTTGGCGGCACCTGGTGGACCCATCGCTCACCGGGCATCCGGTCCGACAGCGATTTGCACACGTTCGGCTATCGCTTCAAGCCCTGGATCGGCCCGCCCATCGCGACGGCGGAAGAAATTCTGGCCTATATGGGCGACGTGATCGAAGAAAACGATCTGGCGCAGCATATCCGCTACCAACACAAAATCCTCACGGCCGACTGGTCAGAGGCCGATAGCCTTTGGACGATTGATGCCATCCGCACGGACATTGATGAGCCGGTGCAGTTCACTGCGAATTTCCTGTTCATGTGCCAAGGCTATTACCGCCACAATGAGGGCTTCACACCGGAATGGCCGGGCATGGCGGACTTCAAAGGTACCATCGCCCACCCGGAAAACTGGCCTGATGATCTGGACTATTCCGGCAAGAATGTCGTTGTCATCGGCTCCGGTGCTACGGCGGCGACCGTTGTGCCCGCGATGACTGACAAAGCGGCCCACGTCACGATGCTACAGCGCACGCCCACATATTTCCGCACCGGGCGGAATGCGATTGAGATCGCTGAGGAGCTGCGCGAATTACAGGTCGATGAGACCTGGATTCACGAGATCGTCCGCCGCAAAATCCAATATGAGCAGACGGCATTCACCAAGCTCTGCCGCACCAAGCCGGACGTGGTCCGCCGTGACCTGATTGCCAATATCCGGAATTTACTCGGTCCTGATTTTGATGTGGAGAAGCACTTCGCACCCGATTACCGCCCCTGGCGCCAGCGTATCGCCTTCGTGCCGGACGCGGACCTGTTCAAGCGGATTGCGGAGGGCAAAGCCTCCGTCGTCACCGATCACATTGAGCGGTTCACTGAAGATGGCATACAGCTCAAATCCGGCGAGACCTTGAAAGCGGACGTTATTGTCACCGCAACTGGATTCAATATGAACGCCATGGGCGATATTGGCTTTTCGAAAGACGGCCAGCCGTTTGCGTTCAATGAAACAGTGACCTTCAAAGGCACGATGTTCACTGGCATCCCAAACTTGGCCTATGTGTTCGGTTATTTCCGGGGCAGCTGGACTCTCCGCAGTGAGATCATCGCTGATTTTGTCTGCCGCATACTGAACCATATGCGGGACACGGGTGCGGCAAGCATGCGCCCAGAACTTCGCCCCCATGAGCAGGATATGGAACTCCACTCATGGGTCGACGAAGAGGACTTTAATCCTGGATATCTGCTCCGTGCCAAGGACCTTTTGCCGAAGCGCGGCGAGTCCCGGGACTGGCGGCATACCCAGGATCATTGGCGCGAAAAGGACGAATTCCCAGCCATCGATCTGACCGACGAAGTTTTCCAATATCGCGCCAAATCCCAAAGCAGCGTCGCCGCCGAATAAACTTAGCCGGGCATTTTGTCGAAAGCCTTTAACGCCGGATCGATTGGCGTCGAGGGAATGCGGCTTTGCATGTAGACGTTGACAGCAGGCTTCACGAGATCGGTCTGATCGACCATGCCTGCGCGCAAGCTGATCATGGTCGGGCGGTTTGAATTCCGGCCAAACAGTTGAGAGCCGCAGTTCGGGCAGAAGTGCTTTTCCATATCGGCACCGCTGTCAGCTTTGTGCTTGAAGACCTTGGGCGCACCGGTGACGTTTAGTTCGTTTGGATCAACAAAAATCAGCGTGCCATAAGCAGCGCCCGTGGCGGCCCGGCAATCCTTGCAATGGCAATTCGCCATCATCTTGATATCAACATCACCGCTGAAAGAAATCTCTCCACAGAGGCATTTACCTGTAATTTCAGCCATTGCTTGGCTCCCTATATGGTGCTGCGGGAGACCATGCCGTTCCGTCGGGTCGAAAGCAATGTAGGGGCTACTGGACAATCTCAAGCAAGCGGTCGAGCGAACGCTCGTGATACAGCGGCTCTGCCTCCGCTTTAACGCTGATGCGATTGTGCCAGTAGACCGGCATGCCAAGCGCCATCGCCCCCGGTACATCAGCCGCAGACCCTGCCACGAACAAGACCCGGGCTGGGTCCATATCCATCACCGCAAGCGTTGCCGCATAGGGCTCCGCGCGAGGTTTGTAGAACCCGGCCTCCTCCGCTGTGATCACAACATCGAAGGCGGGGGATACCCGCGCCGCCGCCGCCCGCCCCATCACGATGGAGCAGTTGGTGACGACGCCAAGCTTAGCGCGGCCTGCCAACGCTTCGACCACGCTCACCGCTTCCGGCCAGGGCTGCAACTCCGCCCAGCGGCGGGTGAGTGCGTCCGGTGTGTCTGGCCCGATGCCCGCAGCCATTGCCGCTTCCGCAACAATCGTCTCGTAAGGCCGGTAGACGCCGGCACCGCAGGTCAGCCTGAGATAGGCTTGGCGCCAGCGCATGCCGTCTTCATCGGAACCGGCCACATCATTCCAGAGCGTCCAGCTATCGATGAGCGCCGTCAGCAGGTCAAAAATGACGGCGTCATAGCGCTTACCCATTACAGGGTCGCGCACATGCCGCCGTCCAGGTTGACGGCTGTTCCGGTGATATAGCTGCCGACTTTGGAGCACAGAAATGCAGCTAGGTGAGCGTAATCATCAGCCTCACCAACGCGGCCCATGGGGACGATCTTGCCCATGTCCGCATAGAATTCATCCAGCGGCTTATTGCCTGCCCGGGCTTCCAATTGCGCGCTCTTAATGCGGCCAATGCAGATCGCGTTGACGCGCACATTCTCCGCCGCATAGGCGTTCGCCAAGGATTTCGTGAGGTTGAGACCTGCCGCGCGGGTCAGTGATGTTGGGAGTTGGTTCGGCCCCGGCGCTTTGCCGCCGCCAATTGCTGCATTGATGATGGAGCCACCGCCAACAGCGCGGAAATGCGGGAGCGCCATGCGGCAAAGCCGGACGGCGGCCATGACTTTCAGGTCAAAATCAGCCTGCCAGGATTCGTCGCTAACCGCTTCCAATGACGCCGCCGCAGATGTGCCCGCATTGTTGATCAGGATATCGAGACGTCCGAACTGTTCTATGGTCGCGTTGATCAGGTTCTCGCAATCGGCACCGTCGGATACGTCCGCCCGAACGGCAACGACCGTGCCGCCGCTTTCCTGTGACAGCGTTTGGGCAGCGTTTTTCAGGTAATCTTCCCGGCGCCCACAAATCACGACCTTAGCACCTTCCGCCGCCAACAATTTCGCCGTAGCCCGCCCAAGCCCATCACTGCCGCCAGTGACGATTGCGACCTTATCCGTCAATCCATAGTCAATCATGCATCTTCTCCCTGATGAAACGGTGTTTCCAGTGCTTTAGCATCAGCCAGCAGTGTCCGGTAGCGTCGTGCCCTGACAGACAACAGGAAATCCCGCTATAGGGTTTGGATTCAGCGCTATTTCAGCCGGAGCATTAGGCGTGGACGTAATCGACATCGGCTTCGCCGCAAAGCTCGCCAGCACGGCCATGGTCGTGCTGCTTGCTACGCTGATTGCAGAGCGGGCTGGTGCATTTGTCGGTGCGATGATTGTGGCCCTGCCGATTTCTGCCGGTCCCGCATACTTGTTCCTGGCGCTGGATCATGACGCCGCGTTCATCGCCGAAAGCGCGCGCATCAGTCTTGGGGTCAATGCGCTTGTGCCGCCATTTCTTCTGGTCGCGGCAGTGGTCATCCGAAAAGCTGGGTTGGTTGCGGCGCTGGGCGTAGCATTCATCGTCTGGGGCGGTGGTGCTGTTGTTGTTCTGGCGACGGATATATCGCTGATCGGCGCGGTCTTACTCAACATCGTCAGCTTCATCATTTGCCTACCGCTCTCCCGGCCACTTCTGGCACAGCCGCCAGCCCAGGCGCTGCGGCGGGGCTATATCGACATCATCGTGCGCGTGATTGCCGTGATGGCGGTTGTCGGAACGGCGATCATCGTTGGACGGCGGCTTGGGCCGGAAATTGCAGGCATTGCCGCTGTAGCACCGGTGGTTTGGACCAGCCTGACCGTCGTCGTCTACGCACGATCCGGCAGGGCGGCATGCTCTGCAATTTTGGCCAACGGCATAGGCGGCATGATCGGGTTCGCGATGGCACTACCAGCTGTTGCCCTGCTGGCCGACCCAATCGGTTGGCCCCTCGCATTCATCATCGCCCTCGGACTCTGTGTTGCGTGGAGTACAGGCCTTACGTTCGCCCGGCCATATATTCCACTGTACCGTATCGCCAAATAGGCCCATCCTTCTGCCCTCAACATTGGGAGAAGCGGCGTGGATTACTATGACCTTGGGGGCTATTCACGGAAAATCAGCACAAATTCTGATGATGCACAGCTTTGGTTTACGCGCGGCCTGAACTGGTTGTTTGCTTTCAATCATGGCGAAGCGGTCGCCTGCTTTCAGAAAGCGATCGCTGCTGATCCGGCCTGCGCCATGGCCCATTGGGGTGTCGGATACGCAGCCGGGCCGAACTATAACCTGCCCTGGGTCCGCTATGATCCTGCAGGCCGCGCGACTGCACTGACGACAGCCTATGACGCGACGCAGGCGGCCTTAGCTCTCGCTCCCACAGCCACACCAGGCGAACGCGCGTTGATAGAAGCACTGCCGATCCGCCACCCACAGCGGGAAATTACGGATGATGTGGATGAGATGTCCGCATGGGATGTCGCGTTTACGGCTGCCATGCGGAAAGTCGCCGCCGAGTATCCAGGCGATCTGGATATCAAGTCTGTATTCGTCGAAGCCATCATGAACGAAACCCCCTGGCAGATGTGGGATCTGGACAGCGGCACGATTGCCGAAGGCGCTGGTACCGCCGAAGCCCGTGCCGTTCTGGAAGGCGCGTTCGAGGCCATGCCCGCCAGCTGGGATCACCCAGGGCTATTACATCTCTATGTGCACTTGATGGAGATGTCGCCGTTCCCTGAACTGGCGCTTAGAGCAGGCGACCGTCTGCGCCACATGATGCCAGACGCTGGGCATCTTGTTCATATGCCAACCCACATCGATGTCCTCTGCGGTAATTATCACGACGTCATGGTCTATAATCAGCGCGCCACAATCGCGGACCGGAAGTTTCTGGCACGGGAAGGCGCGCTCAATGTTTATGCGATGTATCGCACGCATAATCTGCATTTCACCATGTACGGTGCCATGTTCCTTGGCCAATTCACCCCAGCGCTGGCCGCCGCTCAAGAACTGATCGACACAACCCCGGAAGAACTTCTGCGCATCCCCTCCCCACCCATGGCCGATTTCATTGAGGGCTATATCCCCATGAAGCAACATGTGCTGGTGCGCTTCGGCAAATGGCAGGAGATCATCCAGCAGGAATTGCCGGAAGATCAGGCGCTTTACGCCTCGACAACAGCCATGATGCTCTATGCAAAGTCCGTCGCCCATTCCGCCATGGGCAATGCGGCGGACGCCGAAAGAGAGAAAGCCGCGTTCCTGGTGGCGAAAGCGAAGGTCCCGGAAACCCGGCGCATCCATAACAATCTCGTCGTCGACGTTCTGGAAATCGCTGAGGCCATGTTGGATGGCGAGCTGGAATACCGGAGGGGCAATCATGAGGTCGCATTTGACCACCTCCGCCGTTCCGTTGCCCTGGATGATTCGCTGGCCTATGACGAGCCTTGGGGCTGGATGCAGCCAGCACGCCATGCCCTCGGCGCGCTTTTGATGGAGCAGAACCAGTTTGAGGAAGCGGAAGCCGTGTACCGTGCTGATCTTGGGCTCGACGACACCCTCAACCGCGCCTGCCAGCACCCGAACAATCTATGGAGCTTGCACGGCTTGCATGAATGCCTGACACGCCGGGGCGAGACCGTGGAATCCCGCCTCATCAAGCAACAACTCGACCAGGCGCTTGCCCGGGCCGAGGTCAAAGTCCACGCCTCCTGCTTCTGCCGCCAACAGGCCGCCGCATAGGACATCTAACGCCGCATCCGTGAGGGTCCCCTCGCCCGCCAGAGGGAGGAGAGGGTTCAGAGAGAGGGGGAAGGTGGCGGGACTGACATATCTTTGCCGCTAGCGAGGTGACTCCTACTTCATCCTGCAAAGTGTGCAGTGCCGCAGTCACCCCCCTCACCCTGCCCTCTCCCCCTGTTGGGGGGCGAGGGTTCTATAGGCAGGCTTCCTTCTGCCGCCAACAGGCACCGCTTAGGAACCCTAACGCGGCATCCGTGAGGGTCTCCTCGCCCCCCAGTGAGGGGAGAGGGATCAGGGTGAGGGGGGAAGGTGGCAGAACTGACGCTCCTTTGCCGCTAGCGAGGCAGCCCCTACGTCTTCCTGCAAGGAGCGACGCGCCGCAGTCGCCCCCCTCATCCTGCCCTCTCCCTCCGTTGGGGGGGCGGGGGTTCTATAGGCAGGCCTGTTTCTGCCGCCAAAAGGCCACCACTTCGGAATTCAAATGCGGCATCCGTGAGGGTCCCCTCGCCCCCCAGTTGGGGGGAGAGGGATCAGAGTGAGGGGGGAAGGTGGCGGGAATGACATATCTTTGCCGCTAGCGAGGTGACTCCTACTTCATCCTGCAAAGTGTGCAGTGCCGCAGTCGCCCCCCTCACCCTGCCCTCTCCCCCCGCCATACGCCCATTGGGGGCGGGCGAGGGTTCTAAGGGCGGGCCTGCTTCTGCCACCAAAAAGCAACCGCTTAGCTTACGAAGCTGCAGATGGACAAAGTCCGGCCATGGATTAGGTCCTGATAGCTTTCGCGCACATCGGCGAGGCGCTGGGATTGCCTGTGTTCCACAAAAGCAGCGTCATCGGCGTAAACTTCGTGCAGGTGGACCGCAGCGCTGCCATCGGTCGGGATTAAGATGTCAAACCGTTCGCAGCCAGGCTCGACGGCAAGTGTGCGGGCGGCGTGCGCTCGAATGATGTCCAGGAATGGGTCTATCTGACCTTCCTTCACCTCGAACGCGACAATAACTGCGGTTTTCGCCAAACGCTTTCTCCCTCTGCCGCTGCTTCAGCGGTTCGCCGCATATGCATCAAGCATCGCGTTGGCCTCTGCAGTGCCCATGCGCTCTGCCGGCATGTCACGATCTTCAGGCTCACGGCTAACTTGATCCCGCAATTCCACGGTTGTGTAACGCCGCTTCACAGTTGGATTGTCGCCCGCCATCGCCTGCATGAAACGGGTGCTGTCCCGCCAATCCGCCGCGTATACGAGCCGTGCCATATTGGCCAGGATCATTGTTGCGACACACATGGAACACGGCTCTGCAGAGGTATACATCTCTGCCCCGGAAAGGTCCGTCGTGCCTAAGCGCTTGCAGGCATCCCGGATCGCCTCAACCTCACCGTGGGAGGTGGGATCGTGCAGCGCCACAGCCCGGTTCAGGCCTTCACCAATAATCTTGCCATCCAGCACGACGACGGCACCGTAGGGCAGCGCGCCCTCTTCATCGGCCGCTGAAGCTGCAATCTCAATCGCTCGCGCCATGAAATCTTCCCGGTTCATAGGCCTATCTCCCTGCTGTTTGATGCCTAACCTTATGCCGCCAGCGCGTGCTTCTCTACCCGGAAACACCATGAATTCTTGGCATGCGCAGTCCTTGCTAAGGCAAGCTTTCTAAGAATGCATCAGCGCTCGCCAGATAGGTATCTCGCTTTTCGTCTGACCATCCGCTCAGTGTGCGGTACGGCATCAACAGGCGCGGATTGCCTTGGAGCGTCGCCTCATTCCGGATGAGGAACGCCCAGTACATGGCGTTGAAAGGGCAGGCGCCAGGTCCAGTTTTCTGCTTAACATCATAGGCGCAGTCTTTGCAGAAATCCGACATTCGGTTGATGTAGGCCCCAGAGGCCGCATATGGCTTCGAGGCCATGCGCCCGCCATCTGCAAACACTGCCATACCGAGAGTGTTTGGCATTTCCACCCATTCAAACGCATCAGCATACACAGCCAAGTACCATTGCTCGATTTCCGCAGGGGCAACGCCAGCCAGCAAGGCAAAATTGCCCGTCAACATAAGGCGCTGAATATGGTGTGAATAGGCATGATGCCGGGTGCTATCGATGGCCTGATGCATGCAGTGCATGTCCGTCACGCCGCTCCAATAGAATTCTGGAAGCGGGCGTGACGCTTTCAAGGCGTTCATCGCTGCATAGTCTGGCATCAGTGCCCAATAAATGCCGCGCACATATTCCCGCCAGCCTAAAATCTGACGGATGAACCCTTCCACTGCATTCAAGGGCGCGTCACCGCCTCGCCACGCAGCCTCTGCCGCGACGCATACTTCACGTGGTGATAGCAAACCAATGTTGATGGCCGGTGCGATCAGCGAGTGATAGAGGAACGGCGCGCCTGCCTTCATAGCGTCCTGGTAATCGCCAAAATGCGGCAGCGCGTTTTGCAGGAAATCGTCAAGTGCCGCCAGCGCCTCCGAGCGTGTGACAGGCCAACCGAACGCCTCCAACGTGCCGAAATTTTGGGCGAATTGTTCTTCCACCATCTCGATCACAGCGCGGGTTATCTCATCCGGCGTGAATCGGGCACGGTTTGGGGGCGTGGTTTTGGCTGGCAGACGCTTGCGGTTGTCAGCGTCGAAATTCCAACGGCCACCCTCCGGCTTTCCGTCGGACATCAGGATATTGTGCTCTTCCCGCATCTCCCGATAAAAATGTTCCATGGTCCAAGTTTTTCGGCCCTTAGCCCATTCCCTAAACCGGGTATGAGACGCAAAGAACCTGTCGTCCTGAAGCACCTCCACTGGGACGTTTAGGCCAGTTTTCCAGTCGTCCACCATCTGTTGAACGCGCCATTCGCTTGGCTCCGTTACCGCCACCTTGCACGGCTTGAACCGATCAACAGTCCGCTGGAGTTCACCCGTAAAACTCTCCGTATTGTCTGGGTCGTCCAGGTTCACATATTCGACCCGAATGCCAGCTTCCCTAAGATCAGCCGCAAAGTGGCGCATGGCGGATAGTATAAGCACCAGCTTCTGTTTGTGATGCGGGACGTATTCAGTTTCATCCCGCACCTCCATCATCAACACAGCGTCACGTTTGGGATTGAGCCCCTGAAGTGCTGCCACGTCGCGGGAAAGCTGGTCGCCGAGAACGACGCGAAGAACATCCATATCCTGCACTCACCAAAGCACCTGATCGCCGCGCCAATCAAAAAATCCGCCCGTGGCGTCTGCATCCAATTGGTCAATCACGGACAGCAGATGTTGGGCGGATTGGGCTGGTGTCAGAACATCTAACCCCGCCTTCGCGAAACTATCTGACAGCGGTGTTGCAACTGTCCCTGGGTGCAGTGCCACACACAGCGCATCGGGCGCGCGGCGGGAAAGCTCGATGGCGGCGGTCCGGACGATCTGGTTTAAGGCGGCTTTCGATGCGCGGTAGCTATACCAGCCGCCAAGGCGGTTATCCTCGATAGATCCAACGCGGGCTGACAGTGTTGCAAAGACCGCTTTGCCCATGCGCGGAAGCTTTGGCAGCATGTGCTTCATCAACAAGGCTGGCCCAATCGTGTTGATGGCAAAGGCATGAGCCAGTTGATCCGCATCCAGCGCCCGCCAGGTTTTCTCTGGCATCATACCCTGCCCGTGCAAAAAACCAGTCGCGTCAATGACCAGCCGGACCGCACCAGATTGCGCAGCGACCTCTACCGCATTGGCCAAGCTGGCCTCATCCGTCAGTTCCACTGGAACCGCACTTTGACGACTGAAGCCGTGGACAGCCTTAAACTGGCCTGCATCCTGAAGGGCCGCGAAAAGGGCCGCCCCTATGCCACCAGATGCGCCAAAGACAACCGCGACACCGCCTGATTCCAGTGATTTCAAAGCCGCTGCTCCTACTTGCCGTAATGCCCCGCCACCGTCGCAGAGAGACTGCAATTGCCGATATCGGCGTGTGCGTGGGAAAGTAAATCCCCATCAGCTGACTTAGAGCGCGCCTATGACAATCACAATCCGCCCCGCACGTGCCGAAGACGAATCCCGCTGCCTTGAGCTTCTGTCCATGCTGCGCGGCACGCCGCCAGAGCCAGCATGGGCTAGCGTATTCCGCGCCCTGCTGGATGGTGAGCGCGGCATGGTGTTGGTGGCGGACGAAGCTGGCGTTCTGCTAGGCAGCGCCGCTTTCTCCTTCAATTTGGCGATGCGGTATGGCGGAATTTATTGCCAGCTCGAGGAGTTGATCGTCGACCCTGCAGCGCGCGGCCGTAGTTTGGGCGGGTTGCTTCTTGAAGCTGCGATTGATGCAGCAAAGGCCAAGGGTGCGGCTGAATTTGGCCTCTACCTCATTCCGTCAACAACCCATAACCGTCCGTTCTATGAGAAATATGGCTTGGTAACTCTTGGCGACGAAATGCGCATGCCGCTCGTGCCCGCAAAAGTGACTTGATTGACGCCTGTGCAAATTGCCGCACATACTTTGGGCAGTTGTCGCCGGTAATGGCGCTAACAATTAGGGAGAAGCATCATGAAACGGATTTTGGCGGGCGCTGTTGCGCTCGCGGCAATGGGAGCAGGCTCAGCCGCTCTCGCACAAGATATCAAGATCGGCGTCCTGTACCCGACATCGGGTGGCGGCGCGATCTATGGCGGTCCAGCAATGGTCGGCCACAATCTCGCAGTGGACGAAATCAATGCAGCAGGCGGCATCAACGGTCGCATGCTTGTAACAGTCGCCCGCGATTCAAAGCTGAATCCAGCCGCCGCAGCCTCCGCCGCTAAAGAAATGGTGACGAAGGATGGCGTGGACGTACTGATGGGCGGTCTTTCGTCCGCCGTCGGTCTCGCGATCTCTGAAGTCGCGAAACAGGAAGGTATCGTTTATCTCGCGACCATTCCAAAAACCATTCAGATGACAACCTCTAAGCTGCATCCCCATGTGTTCCGCACATCGTCCAATACGGACTTTGAAGGCGATGCCATGGCGCAACTCATCAAAAAGATTGGTGGCAAGAAGGTCTGTGACATTCAGCTTGATTATGCTTACGGCCACGATCTGGCCGACGGTCTAAAAGCTGCCCTTAAACGCCATGCACCGGATGTGGAAGTCGTTCTCGACCTGCGCCCAAAACTGCGCGCGACGGATTACAACGTGTTCATCACCCAGATCATGGGCGCTGGCTGCGATGTCGTGACGTCCGGTCTCTGGGGTTCCCACTTCGTGGACTTTGCGCAGCAGGCCTCACCGTTCGGTCTGTTTAACAACATCAAAGCCTATATCTCTGGCGGCGAAGTCGCTTCCCACGAGATTGCTGGTAAAATGGGCGACGATTATCCGCCTAATGTCATCTCCAACACCTATGAGCTTTGGTATCACGCTGTGAGCCCTAACCATAAAGTGTTCCAGGAGAAGATTGCCGAGAAATCCGGCACCAAAGAAACGGCAATGTGGCCGGTTCTGTCCTACACCGGCGTGAAATTCTACGCCGAAGCTGTTGCCAAAAGCGGTGGCACTAAGTCTGAAGGCATCATCAAGGCGCTTGAAGGCATGACCATCGACACCCCTGTCGGCCCACGCACCATCAACGCTGCAGACCACCAGGCCAATACTGGCCAGTTCTGGGGCCCAATGGTGAAAAAGGACGGCTTCTCTTACAAAGTGATGGATCCCGTCACCTACATCCCGGCTGAAATCAAGTAAGCAGCCGCGATCTCATAGCGCCCCCCGCCCCGGATATCTGGGGCGGGGGACCGTGATTACTGTTTTAGGAGGGTCGGAGCGCGATGCTCGATCTGATACGCGAATTCAGCCCGGGGCTAGCAATTCTGCTAACCAACCCGCAATTCGCCTTTATTCAGCTTTTAAATTCGATCAGCCAAGGGATGAACCTTTTCATCATTGCGGCCGGTCTTTCGCTGATTTTCGGGGTATTGAAGGTCATCAACTTCGCCCACGGCGTATTTTATATGTTCGGCGCTTATGTCGTTCACACAGTTTTCATGGACTGGGGCGCCCCGTTCTGGGTGGGTGCCATTGCGTCTGCTCTAGCACTTGGCGTCATTGCGGCCATTATTGAGCGCACACTGTTCCGCCAAATTTACGAGGCCGAACATCTGATGCAGCTGCTCCTAACATTCGCCATCGTCCTTATTATGGGCGATCTGGCGAAAGGCATTTGGGGTACAGAACAATATAGTGTCTCCTACCCCGCCAGCCTTAAGGGTGCGACGGACCTGGGGATTACGTTCTATCCATCCTACCGGTTAATGCTCTGCATTATCGGCCCGCTGATCCTGATTGCGCTGTATTGGTTCGCGGAGCGCACCCGCTGGGGCCGCATGACGAAGGCGGCGACCCAGGATCGGGAAATGCTGGCCGCTCTCGGCATCAATGTGCCGTTGATCTACACCAGTGTCTTCATCCTGGGCTCCGCACTTGCCGGGTTTGGCGGTGCGCTGGCCGCCCCATTCTCCAGCCCTGTTCCCGGCATGGACGCAACGTTGATTGTTGAATGTTTTGTCATCGTGATTGTCGGCGGGCTTGGCAGCCTTTGGGGCACCTTTGTTGGTGCCTTGTTGTACGGGCTGGTCTTTAACTTCGGCTCAGTCATCTATCCGAATGGGCAGGATGTGTTCGCGTATCTGCTGTTGCTCGTGGTGTTGCTGATTAGGCCTTGGGGCCTCTACGGCAAGCCGGAAGCGGGAGGGCACTGATCCAATGACGTCTCCTCTCTCAAAAACCGGCATGGCAGCCTGCTTGATCATTCTGATCCTGTGCGCACTCACGCCATTGCTGCAGTCCGACTATCTCATCGATGTTGTAACGGAAATCCTGATCGTCGCGCTGTTCGCCCTCTCGCTGAACATCATCATCGGCTATTCCGGCAATGTGAGCTTCGGGCACGCCGCGTATTTCGCTATTGGCGGCTATGTGAATGCGATCCTGTTGACGACCTATGGCTGGCCACTGTTGCCCTCCGCCGTCGCGGGCGTCCTTGCAGCGACGCTGACGGCAGCGATTGTAGCCTATTTCTGCACACGCCTAACGGACATCTACTTCGCCATGCTGACCTTGGCGTTTTCGATGCTGGTCTGGGCGATCGTGTTCAAATGGCGCTCGCTCACCAACGGCGATGATGGCTTCACACCGGTACATGTGCCAGCCATGATCGACGACCGTACGGCTTTCTTCTACTTCACCATGATCGTCATCGTGGTTTCGATTGCCGTGCTTTGGGTCATCACCCATTCCGCATTCGGGCGCTCACTCGTAGCGGTGCGTGAGAATGTTGGACGTGCGGGATTTGTTGGCATTCACACAAGGCGGATGCGGTGGCAGGCGTTCGTGATCGCCGGGTTCTTTGCGGGCGTCGCGGGCGTACTGTTCGGCATGTATCACCGCGGCATGTACGTAGAGAGCGCCTTCTGGACGCAATCGGCGCAGGTGCTGATCATGACGCTGCTGGGCGGCATCTATTCGTTCTTTGGCCCGCTCATCGGCGCTGCGGTGCTGTTCATGCTGGAACGGCTGACCAACGAATACACTGAATATTGGCCCACAGTGCTTGGCGTCATTCTGCTGGCGATCCTGCTGTTTCAGCCGGACGGACTGGTCGGCCTGGGCAAGCGAATAAAGAATAAATTCGGCGGAGGAGGCAGCCCATGAGCGCGCTCTTGAGCATCAAGAATCTCTGGAAGGATTTCGGTGGCTTCGTCGCGACCCGGGACGTCACCTTTGACCTGGAAGAAGGCGAACGGCACGCGATCATCGGACCGAACGGAGCCGGTAAAACTACGTTCTTCAACCTGATCACCGGCCATATGCACCCAAGCAAAGGCAGCGTGGAATTCCGGGGCAAGGACATCACCGGCATCCCGCCGCATAAGGTCGTCAAGCTTGGCATCGCGCGTTCTTTTCAACGCATTAACATTTTTCCGCGCATGAGCGTTTTTGAGAATGTGCAGGTGGCGTTGATGAGCCGCGAAGGCCAGTCGCTGAAAATGTTCAAGCTCTGCTTTGATCTGCATGTGGCGGAGACCAATCAGCTTCTGGATACGGTTGGATTGTTGACCGAGGCAGAGGAAACCGCGGGCGAGTTAGCCTACGGCAAGCAGAAGCAACTTGAACTCGCCATCGCGCTCGCTGAAAACCCAGACGTGCTGCTGCTGGACGAACCCACTGCCGGCATGTCACCAACGGAAACCGGGGACGCGATCAAGCTTGTTGACCGCATCACAAAGGAACGCGGGCTGACGCTGCTGTTCACAGAACATGACATGGGCGTCGTATTCGGCATCTCCGACAGGATTTCGGTCCTGCATCATGGCGAAATTATCGCCAGCGGATTGCCAGACGACGTACGCAATGACCCAGAGGTCCGCAGGATCTATCTAGGCGAGGACGCCGATGCCGCAGCTTGAAGTCAACGACATCCACACGAGCTATGGCCTGAGCCAGGTCCTGTTCGGCATTACCTTGGACGTGGAAGAGGGCGAGATCGTATCTCTGGTTGGTCGCAATGGCGTGGGCAAAACCACGACCATGCGATCCATTATGGGTCTCACCAAACCGAGCCAAGGCAGCGTAAAGTTCGAAGGCAAGGAAATCGCGGGCCTTGCCGCCCATCAGATATCCAAGCTTGGCATCGGGTTTGTGCCCGAGGAACGCCGCATCTTCCCAGACCTGACCGTGTGGGAAAACCTGGATATCGCGCGCCGTCCCGCACCTGCAGGCCGCGAAGCCTGGGATGAAGAACGGGTCTACACGCTGTTCCCGGACCTGAAAGAAATTCCAGACCGCCCAGGCGGGGTCCTATCGGGCGGGCAGCAGCAAATGCTGACAATCGCCCGCTCCCTCATGGGCAATCCACGCCTGCTCCTACTCGATGAGCCATCCGAAGGCTTGGCACCAAAGGTGGTTGAGAATGTGCGTGACCAGGTGAAATTGCTGAAAGAAAGCGGTCTCACCATCATCCTCGCTGAACAGAATCTGGGGTTCATCCTGTATCTTTCAGACAAGGTGCACATCCTGGAAAAGGGTGAGGTCAAATGGTCGGGAACGGGTGCGGCCCTTAAGGCTGACAAGAGCATCGTTGAGCAATATCTGACGGTGTAATCTAGCCGCCGCCAGATCATAGGAATTGATGTATGACCGCTTCTACCGTCACACAGTCTGACGTTGACGTTCTCGTTGTCGGCGCAGGATTTTCTGGCCTCTATCTGCTGCATCGTTTCCAGAAGGCCGGATTCTCCGCCAGATGTTTTGAGCGCGGTGACGGCGTCGGCGGCACCTGGTACTGGAACAGATATCCGGGTGCGCGCTGTGATGTGGAAAGCATGCAGTATTCCTACGGCTTTGATGAGGACCTGCAGCAGGAATGGGACTGGCCAGAAAAATTCTCCGCCCAGGCAGATATCCTGAGCTACGCCAACCATGTGGCGGACACGTTCGACCTCAGGAAATACATCACGTTTGAAACCGAAGTCTGCGCCGCCCAATATGATGAGCGCGCACAGATTTGGCGGATTGAGACAGCCACAGGCGAAACCGTCACGGCCAAGCACTTCGTCATGGCGGGTGGATGTATCTCAACAGCCCAGGTCCCCCAATTTGAAGGCCTATCGGACTTCAAGGGAGAGACCTACCACACAGGTAATTGGCCACGGCAGCCGGTGAGTTTTGCTGGCAAACGTGTGGCCGTGATTGGCACCGGGTCCTCTGCCATCCAGGCAATTCCAGAGATTGCCAATGAAGCGCAGCACCTCACGGTGTTCCAGCGCCAGGCGAACTTCTCCATCCCCGCGCGCAATCAACCTATGACGCCGGAATATGCCGATACCTGGAAATCTGATTACGCAGAAAAGCGCCAGGAAATGCGTTACATGCCAAACGGCGTGCTGCGCGAAGTGAACAATAAGTCTGCGCTTGAAGTCAGTGAAGCCGAGCGTCAGGCAACATTCGAAGCCCGGTGGGAAGCTGGCACGGGCGCGTTTTTGGGTGCCTTCAATGACATCCTCACCAACAAAGCATCCAATGATACAATGGCTGAGTTCGTGCGCGGCAAAATCCGGCAGATCGTCAAGGATCCAGCAACCGCAGAAATTCTCTGCCCCACCACGCACCCCATCGGCACCAAGCGCATCTGCATCGACAACGGCTACTACCAGGCCTTCAACCGGGACAATGTGGATCTGGTCGACATCAGCGAAACACCAATCGGGCGGATGACGGAGACGGGCTTCCCTGTCGGTGACCGCATGTTCGCGTTCGATGCCATCGTGTTCGCCACCGGGTTCGATGCCATGACCGGCACGCTGTTCAACGTTGATATTCGGGGCCGTGACGGCCGGGCGCTCAAGCAAAAGTGGGAAGCGGGCCCACGCACATATCTTGGCCTGATGTCCGAGAGTTTCCCGAACTTGTTCATGATCACTGGCCCGGGCAGCCCTTCGGTTAAGGGCAATATGATCAATTCAATTGAGCAGCATGTGGACCTCGTCGTCGATACGATCATCCATATGCGTGCGGAAGGCCTGCAGTCGATTGAGCCTGAATTGGAGGCGGAAAACGAATGGGTCGATCACGTCCAAGTGGTGGCCCACAAGACGCTCTTCCCCCAGGCGAATTCCTGGTACATGGGTGCCAATATTCCGGGAAAACCACGCCTGTTCATGCCTTACATCGCTGGCGTCGGTGCCTACCGCCAAACCTGCGAGGAGATCGTTGCGGCCGGTTACAAAGGCTTCCAGTTTAAAGCCTCAAACCCAAGCCAGACGCCCTAAGACCTACTCGATAGACGCACCGCCGTCGGACAGGGTGTCAGCCTGGCCATCATCGGACGCCAAATTGGCATGATCACTCTGACGATGGACACGTAATGGCAGATAACCGGGAAGACGACGCGAATGGGTTAGAATCTGCCGCCATCGAATCCTCGCCTAGGCGCGGCGGCGCGTTGGTTTATTGGATTACGATCACCCTTGGCGTCTTAGGCGTCGGCGCGGCAATCAATCAGAGTTTTGGGATCAATCCTGCGGGCTTCATTCTGATCGACAATGCCTATTACTACCTGCTGATCGCGATCTTCCTTTCCCTCTCCTTCCTGCTGTTTCCCGCCATAAAGCGGCATGAGAAGCGTGTGCCGGTCTATGATTGGGTCCTGTTCGTTGGCACGCTCTATGTTGGTCTGTATCACGCCTACTATGGCGGTGAGATCATCGAGCGCGGATGGGACACGGTGGCACCGCTGGAGCCGACGCTGATGGCCGCCGCATTGTGTCTGCTGGCCCTTGAAGGTGTGCGCCGCGCTGGCGGGCTCGCACTTTTTGCCGTTTGCATAATCTTCTTCACCTTTCCGCTCTGGGCAGAGCAGGCACCCGGTTTCCTTTGGGGTGTGGGCAAAACGCCAACGGAACTGGTCCGGGCCTATGCCATGGGCTTCGAGAGCATTGTTGGCCTGCCAATGCGAGTTGCAGGCAATATTCTGATTGGCTTTTTGATCTTTCGCGCAGCGTTGGTCGTAACAGGCGGCGGCGCGTTCTTCATGAATTTTGCGGCCGCCATCTTAGGACGAAGCCGCGGCGGTCCAGCCAAGGTCGCGGTATTGGCAAGCGGCTTCTTTGGCTCTCTGTCCGGCAGCGTTATTTCGAATGTTGTCACGACAGGGCGGCTTACGATACCGACGATGAAACGGGCGGGTTATTCCGCGCCCTATGCAGGTGCGGTTGAAGCTTGCGCGTCCACAGGTGGAACCCTAATGCCGCCGGTGATGGGCGCTGTTGCCTTCATCATGGCTGAATTCTTGAATGTCAACGGCGCCGTAAAAACCAGCCATTTGGGCGCCTACAAAACCAGCCACTGAAGTCGATGAAGCCCCATGCCCGGCGATCGCCGGGCATGGGGC
>Ga0181601_10001739_pt1 | contig 18734 bp, 21 predicted proteins | sample 041ome_8_FD_133020 | JGI IMG/M metagenome (GOLD analysis project Ga0181601, IMG submission 133020) | Coastal salt marsh microbial communities from the Groves Creek Marsh, Skidaway Island, Georgia - 041407BS metaG (megahit assembly) | ecosystem: Environmental > Aquatic > Marine > Intertidal zone...
CGTCGAACCTGCAACGAAATACTTGATCAGCTCAATCTGAATACTTCGCGGAAGCCTACTCCGCCGACGCATGCTAACCATATGACCTGCATAGCCTTTCTTAGCTATCTAGGCCAGCCCCAAGATCAATTGTCGTCATGCAAGCAACTCCAATTTTTCTGGATAAACCGGCGCAGTTGGATGGAGTATCTAGCGAAATTACTACACAACTTTAAATCTGAACAAATTGGTTGTGTGAAGACGCATTAACTATCGCTATCACACGAATTTATGTACCGGATATAAAGAGAATTTCAGAAAATTGTTCTAAACTCTGGCCCAAATTTTATAGATTTTGATTGCTGCAGCTCCTGTTTAGGTTCTGCAATATCTGCAGAAATCGTGGATTATTGGAGAAAATTGTGGCGTAGCTTGCAAAGCTGCGCGGTCACAACAGGTCACGAATACAATCCTAGATAAGAAATTGCGCCTTCAAGTATGCCGTGATTGTTCGTGCCTCAAACACCGATCGCGCCGAGGGGAGCATCCCGCACGCGATCCAGGCTTGGCTCTGCCAATCCTCGTTCCACCTGCTTAACCGCCTCGACCAGGAATGCGTTTGCAGGCGCTTCCAGGCCAATTTCGGCGGCTTTCTCAACAATGAAGCCGTTGATTTGCTCGATCTCGGTGCGGCGGCCTTTCTGGATGTCCTGGCCCATGGAGGGGCGGGAGCCTTCGGCGGTGGTTTTGGTCTGGGCAAGGCGTGATGCCTCGACGGCGGCCAGTGCTTTGGCATCCCCAGATGCGGCGGCAATCCAATCTTCCGCTGGGTGCTTGTTGATTTCCTCTAGCGCATATCCCAGCGCCTGGCCAACAGCGATAGCCTCACCCGCCAGCTTGATCTGTAAGCGCCGGGTCAGTGGTTCGCGCGCGACTTCGTTGGAACTGAAGCCGGTTGAGGCCGACACACCATTGCCCATAGCGTTGGCGCAGAGCTTCGACCACCGCTCCCCCCACAGGTTTTCAGTAGATCGCGCACTGTCGATGCTGGACAGCATCGTGACCAGTTGCTGCACGCGCGGCGTGATGCGGCCATGGGGCTCGCCAACACGGAAAACGGTGTGCTTATTGCCGCCAAGGGCAACGCCCCTGCGCACTGTGGCTGGGCCTGTCATCTCAACCGCAATCTTGGCGGCGATGCATCCAGCGACACGGCCCCAGCCAACGATGCCCGCAATCGTTTCCTCATTGATGCAGTTTTGCAGCGACAGTACGAAGCCAGTCGGTGCGAGATAATCCTTGATCATCGCCGTCGCCCAGGCGGTGTCATAGGATTTGACGGACACGATGGCGATATCAATCGGCCGACTGCGCACCAAGCTTTGGACGTCTGCGATATGCAGCGCCTTGGCTGGCGCGTTGAAGCATTCGGGTTCCGTCAAGCCGGAGAGAGTGAGGCCATTGGCGTTGATGGCGTCCACATTGGCAGGCCAGCCGTCGATCAGCGTCACATCATTGCCGTCCCGGGAAAGATACCCCCCGATATAGGCACCAACAGCACCTGCGCCGACGACTGCAATTCTGGGCTTTTCGGTCATTTGGGCGGTTCCCCTTCGATGGTGACGCGCCAGGCTTCGCGACGAAGACCCTGGTAGTCATTGATTGCCGTGTGTTGAACGGCACGATTGTCCCAAAGCGTAACCGCACCCTTGGTCCATTGCACGCGGCAAGTATGTTCAGGCCGCGTGATGTGATCGAACAAGTAATCCAGCAGCGGCTTGCTTTCGGCTTCAGTCCACCCGTCGATACGCTTTGTATGGATGCTGTTCACATAGATGGATTTCTTGCCTGTATCCGGGTGCGTGCGGATCAGTGGATGGGTTGCCTCAAGCTTATTCTCATCCTGGTCCGTGATCGCCATGTTGGAGAACTTCAATCGCCCCGAAGCCCGCCCACCGGGGACGCTGGCATTGTTTACGCCTTTAAGGCCGCTAAGCATGTCCTGCATAGCAGGGGACAGGCGCTCATAGGCAAGCTGGGCGGAAGCGAAGGCTGTGTCGCCGCCATATTCGGGAATTTCCACCCCATAAAGCATGGTTGCGATGGGCGGGTTTGGCAGATAGGTGGTGTCGGAATGCCAGCGCTCGCCAAAGGTTTTGTCGTCGCTGGGCTCCTTGACGATCCGGATGACTTCCGGCTGCTCATCGAAACCTTTGACAAATGGGTAGATGTTGGGTGCGCCAAAGTTCCGGGCAAGCGTCACCAAGCCTGCGGGCGATAAGTCTTGGTCTCGCAGCACAATCACCTGATTCTCAAGCCATGCCGCCTTGAGCGCTGCAGACACATCATTCGACAGCGGTTTCGTCGCATCAACGCCAAAAACCTCAGCCCCGCAGGCACCAGCGAGCGGGCGGATATCAAGGGTAGCGGCGGACATGGGCGGGCGCTCCATCGGGTTCAGATGCGGGAATGGTCTCAGGCAGCGGCGGAAAACGCAATCGCGTATGTTAAAGCTTGTTTCCCTTTGCAAGATTGCGCCGATATGCCTGAAATACAGTCCAAGCCGGAGCGCCCCTGATGCGCCGAGTGTTGATCCTTGGCGGGACGGGGGAGGCGGTTGCTATCGCCCGGATGCTCTATGATGAGATGGCAGATCGGGTAGAAGCAATTTCGGCACTGGCGGGCGTCACCCAATCCAGGGCACCCATTCCAGGCACCGTCCGCGTAGGTGGGTTTGGCGGCGTGGATGGGCTGGTGGAGTATATCCAGGCGGAACGGATTGATGTGTTGATTGACGCGACCCACCCATTCGCGGCCCAAATGGCAGCACAGGTTTATGCAGCTGCAGAACGCACAGCCACGCCACGGCTCAAGATCATCCGGCCCATGTGGCGGCGTGATCCACGGGATCGCTGGATTGAGATTCCAGACCTTGCCGCCGCTGCCGCCACAATCCCGCGCGTTGAAGCCCGCCGTGTGTTTTTGACTGTTGGCGGGCGCTCACTTCAGGCGTTCGAAGATATGCCAGATGTATGGTTTCTGGCGCGGATGACGGATGCACCGCCATCGCCGCCGCCGCTGGCCAACGCTGAATATGTCGTCGCACGCGGGCCGTTTCAGGCTGATGCTGAGATCGCCCTTATGCGCAGTCACGCCATTGACCTGTTGGTTGCGAAAGCCAGCGGCGGCGCTGCGACGGAGGCCAAAATCCACGCCGCCCGCGCGCTTGATATCCCAACCGTCATTATCCGCCGCCCACCCGCGCCAAGGGGTGATGCGGTTGCGGATGCAGACGCGGCACTTGCCTGGCTCAATCGGCTGCTAGCAGATTGATGATCTCAACCTGGAAAACCCAGCGCATCGTGCTAAATTTTGGCGGCGGTGATGTTCCTGCCGTGCAACGCCAGAAAATGAAGTCCCGCTATGCTGATTGAAGTCTACGCAGACGTCGTTTGCCCCTGGTGCTTTATCGGCAAGCGCCGGTTGGAGCGCGCATTGGCAATGCGACCTGAAATTCAGGCGAATGTGAAGTGGCGACCCTTCCAACTGAACCCCTGGATGCCGCCCGAAGGCATGACGCGGGCAGAATTTCTAACGGCCAAGTTTGGCGCTGCAGATGCGGGCCGCATCTATGATGGCATCCGCCGCACCGGTGAGGGCGAAGGCCTGGAGTTCAGCTTTGATCTGATCGAAACGATGCCCAATACCTTGGACGCACATCGTTTAATCCGCTGGGCGGACCAGCAGGGACCAGTGGAAGAATTGGTCGATGCGCTGTTTCATGCCTATTTCACTGCGGGCGCGCGCTTGGGCGAACACGGGGTTTTGGCCAGTTTGGCAAGTGCGGTCGGATATGACCGGGACGCGGCGATGGCTTATCTTATCAGCGGCCTGGACACGGACATCGTGCGGGAAGCGGACGCTGGCGCCCGTCAGGTCGGCATTCAGGGCGTGCCATGCTTCATCATCGAAGAACGTTATGCGGTGTCCGGCGCACAGGAGCCAGAATACTTCATGCCGCTGTTCGATTTGGCCCTGGGTGTGGCTGCCTAGAGTGTCTTTGCCGCTTCTTCGCCGATAATGGTGCCGATTAGCGTGCAGTCGGCTTCATCGAATGTCAGCGGAATGCGCATGTCGAGCAGTTTGGACAGCGCATCCAGCGTATTCGGCAGGGGGGCGATATCTGCCAGATAACGCCAACTATCATAGCGGCTGGTGAACCCACGCGGATCTGCCTCCCCGAACCATTTCACCTCAACACCGCGCGCTGCCAGCCGGGCCAGCAGATCCGGGATCTGCGCTGGCTGCAAGCTAATCGCCTGAAATTGGATGGAGGACCCGACATAGGCTTCAGAAGTAGGCCGGGGAATGGGTGCGAGGCCTTGGGTTCTCGTGATCGCTGCTTCCAGGATCGCGTAACGGCGGTTCCAGGCGTCTATCTTGCCCGGCAGGTCAGGCAGCTGCGCGCGGAGTAGGGCAGCGCGCATATTATCCATGCGACCGGAACAGTTTGGCGTCGTTAGCCGCACATCCTCGAAGGCTTGAGTGTCTGGTCCGGCACCATGGCGGTCATAAAGCATGTAGGAGCCGGAAAGGATGGTGGCGCGGGCCGCAATTTCAGGGTCATTCGTCGTCAGTAGGCCGCCTTCGCCAGAGTTCATGTGTTTGTACGTCTGGGTCGAGAAGCAGGCGATGTGGCCAAAATTACCGGACAGCACGGCATTCCATCGCGCACCCATGGTGTGGGCGCAATCCTCGATCATCACGATGCCCCGGCTTTCACATATTGCCTGGATCGCCTCCATATCGGCGATATGGCCGCGCATGTGGGAAAGCATCAGGAATTTGGCGCCGCTGGCGTCCGCCTTGGCGGCCAAATCAGTCAGATCAATGCGGCATGTGCTATCGATTTCCACAAAAACGGGTTGGCCACCGCTGGCGTAAATTGCGCCGGGCACAGGTGCCAATGTCCAGGCATTGGCCAGCACCGTATCGCCAGCCTGCAATCCTGCTGCCCTTAGAGCGAGTTGCAGTGCATAGCCGCCAGATGTGCAGGCGAGGCAATAGTCTGTGCCTTGCCAGGCTGCGTATTCGCGCTCAAGCCTTGCGGCTTCAGATTCCTCACCATCGTCCACATTGTAGCGGTGCAGGCGGCCCGTTTGGAGGACCGCAGCGACGGCCTGCATCGCCGCGTCTGCTATTGGCTCTTGCTGTGTGAAGGACTTGGTGAAGACTGTTGCGTCAGTGCTTATCAACGTCGAGGCCCCAGGCCCGTGTTGCGTAGCCTTTGTCGACGATATCGAACACGACGCCGTTTGGGTCTCGGAATTTTACTTCAGTGGCACCCTCATCTGAGTCCGGCAGGCGCATGTGGTAGCTGCCGCCATTGGCTTCGATCTTTTGGGTCATGCCGTCCAGGTCATCATCAACAAAGCCCATGTGATGCAGGCCGTGAAAATCCTTGCCGCGTTCGTCGCCCGCTTGCTGGTCCGTTTGGAACTTCAGAATGGCGAGGCTCATCACGCCGTCAGTCATAAGAATGGCAATTTCTGATTCCGTGGACCGCGTCATCCCGAATGTCTTCTCATAGAATTGGGCCGCAGCCTCCAGATCAGGCACGGTCAAAGCGATGTGGCGCAATTTCGGCATGATGATCCTCCATTTTGCTAGCGTTCGAGTATGAGCGTGGCCGAAGTGTCTCGCGCTCGCAAGGTGGTGTGCCGATTATGCCAGCCGGGCATTCTGCGATAGGGTTGGCATGATCGTGGCCAAGAAGATTGGCCAGCAGCGGAATTCAAAAAGGCGGGAACACATATGGTTTGGCTTTTGACGGATAGTGGCGAACGGCAAATGCCGGACGCTGTTTTAGATGACGGAGGGCTTTGGCTTTCGCCGGAGGACATGACAGCGGCAACGGGCTGGGAATTGAAGCCCGAGGGCCTTTGCCTGGGTGAGGTCTGCGTGTCAGCCACACCTGGCGGGTTCGCCCGCGACGGGAAGATCGACGCTGCCGCGTTCTGGCGTCATATGGGCTGGCCTGTCGCGAGCAGCGATGATGGCAGCGCATGGCTTCTGGGTGAGGGTGCTGAGACGCGCCGGTCCTCACTTGAATCACTAACGGCCCCTGATTTTACCTTGCCGGACCTGGCGGGCGTACAGCATGCGCTTTCTGGCCAGCGGGGTAAGAAGGTCTTCCTTGCGACCTGGGCCTCGTGGTGAGGCTGTCGTGCTGATCTGCCCGTGTGGCAGGCCTTGTTCGACGAATTAAAAGACCAGAATTTCGCCATTATCACCGTCGCCATGGACGCTGACGCTGAAGCAGCCCGCCCGTTCATTGAGGCGGCCGCGCCCGATTACATTTCCCTGATTGACCGGGACCACCGCGTTGCCGGGCTCTATAATATGGTGAACGTGCCCCAGGCTTTATGGATCGATGAATCCGGCCAAATTGTGCGCCCGCCAGAAGTCGCGGGCACTTACGATACCGTCCGCGCCCGGGATAAAGTCACCCGTGAGGTTCCAGCCGAAGTCCAAGCGCGACGGGACAAAGCGCGGATCGTGTATCAGGATGCGATCCGGGATTGGGTGAAGCATGGCGCTGAAAGCAAGCATGTTTTCAGCGCGGCCGAAGCCAAAGCCCGGATGACCATACCTGACGACAACGTGGCGACGGCCCATGCTAACTTCCGCTTGGGCCAGTTCCTAATGCGGCAGGGCAAGGCTGATGCAGCCGAACCGCTATTCACTGAGGCGCGGCGCCTGCACCCTGAATCCTGGACGATCTGGCGCGAGACTGAGGAGAAGAATGAGGCTGGCCTTGCCGCTGGCCCAACCTTCTGGGCGCGGATTGATGCGCTCGGCGAGAAGAAATTCTACGATACCGTCGATATGGCGGGCATGCCCGGCTAACGGCTGGGCGTATTTTACGAGAGAATTTCTATGCGCTCAGTACTTCGCGCCGTCGGCGTTCTGGCGGTTCTGATTGTGGGTGGTCTAGCGCTTCTGCGCTGGGCCACGCCGCCGCTGGAATGGCGGCAGAGCTTTGCCGGCAGTGGGTGCTGCATAGACATCACCCACGCTGGCGGCTTGCTTGATGGCGTTGCCTATACCAATTCGCTGGAAGCGCTCAATCAGAACTACCAATCTGGGCGACGAATATTTGAGATTGATCTGGCACTGACGGCGGATGAGCACATCGTGCTCGCCCATGATTGGGACGCTTACGGCGGCAAAGCGCCAGACCGCGCCACATTCCTCACTGACAGGACCTTAACGCGGTTGGATTTCGGCCAGTTCATCGATTGGGTTCGACATACCTGCTTGGACTGTCGCATTGTGACGGACACGAAATTTGAATTTGAGCCGTTCTGGAAAACCTACGCAGCCACGGTTCCGCCTGAAATGCAGCGGGACCAGTTTGTTTTGCAGACCTATGATTTTGCAACGGCCCAAAGCTTAGCCGCACGCACACCGACCCAGCCGCAGATCCTAACGCTATACCTGCTGGAAAGTGTGGCTGAAGCTGATCTCGCCGCCCTCGCCAATGTGCCAAGCCTAATTGCTGTCACCATGCCGCTGGACCGGGTCCCGTTCCAAAGTGCACAGGTGCAAGCAGCGACAGGCAAGCCAGTTTTTAGCCACGGCTATCCCTGGATGATGCGTTCGCAGGTTGTCCTACGGTTGGCGCGCGCGTTTGCGGTCACGGGCTTTTATAAAGACTGAAGCTTTGTCGTTATTCAGCCAATTCCTGAATGACCCAGAGCGGCGCTTCGCCCCGGTCCACCCGTTGCACATTATCGAACGCATTGCGGACGCGGGCTTTGTGGCTCTCAAAGGTCGGGCCGGCCATATGGGCGGTGAGAGTGACGTTGTCGAGCTTCAGCAGCGGATTGTCTGGTGACGTTGGTTCTTCATCAAACACATCAAGTCCTGCCGCTGCAATCGCTCCCGTGGAGAGGGCGTCAATCAGTGCGGCCTCATCCACGACTGGGCCACGGCTGGTATTGACCAGAATGGCGTCGTTCTGCATCGCGGCGAATTCTGGCTTGCCGATCATGTGCCGGGTGCTGTCATTCAAGGGGACGTGCAGGCTGATCAGGTCCGATTCCTGGATGATTTCACTGAACAGGCGGAAGCGGACGCCAAGCGCATCTTCCTCGGCTTCGCTCAGCCGCGCGATATCGTAATAGGTTACGTGCATGCCAAAGGCGGCGGCGAGGCGGGCGGTCTTCTTGCCGATGCTGCCAAGGCCAATAATGCCGACAGTCTTGTCCCGCAGCTCATGCAGTTTTGGCGGCTCATTGCCCCGCCATCGACCTGCTGCAACATTCACATGCTGCTTCACCAATTGGCGCGATACCGCCAGCATCAGCAGGATCGCATGCTCAGATACTGCTGTGGAATTGGCGCCGCCATTGTTGCAGATCGGCACCCCAGCCTTACGGGCAGCTTCAATATCAGCGCTGTTATAGCCAGCGCTCAAAAGCTGGATCAGCTTCAGGTTGGGCGCATCAGCGAACAGTTGATCCTGCACCAGCATATCGACGAAACCGACAAGATATTCAGCATCCGCCAGTGCGGCTTTGTACTCAGCACTACCGGCTTCGGTGACGACCAGATCATATCCGGCGGGGACCATATCCCGCCCGAAATCAGCGGCAACGGGGAAAGTTGTTACGAATACGATGCGCTTGGACATGAAACGAGGCTTTCGTTGCGGTTATTGTGGGGCGTTGCGACCCATCATGATTTCATCAAATAAATAATCTGGCCCTAGCTGATCGAGCGCCAGGCAGCCGATTTGCGCCATGACTTTCTTGATCTCATCATGGACGATATGAACAGCCTTGGCCGCGCCCGCATCACCGCCTGCGATAACGCCGTAGAGGGTCGGGCGGCCAAGCCATACGAATTTGGCACCCATGGCCTTGGCGATCACGATATCCGACCCACGGCGAAATCCGCCATCAATCATCAACGTCATGCGGTCGCCAACGGCGGCGTCCAGATGCGGCAGCACATCAAGGGCGGAGGGTGCGCGGTCAAGCTGGCGGGCACCGTGATTGGAGACGATCAGGCCGTCCACACCGATATCAGCCGCGCGCTGCGCATCATCCGTCCGCATAATGCCTTTCAGAATAAGCGGACGCGGCCAGAGCTTGCGGAAGGTCTCGATGTCTTTCCATTGTAAGCTGGTTGGCAATTGCGTGGCGACGAATTCGCCAACCTCTTCAGCGGAAGCGCCCGGTGGTGCATACTTTCGCCAGTTCTCCATCATGGCGATGCCGTGCTTGGCATAATCCTTCATCCAGAACGGACGGCGCAGCGCATCGAGTTTGGAGGCCAGTGACAGCCGGAGCGGGCGGCCAAACCCATTGCGGCGATTGCGCTCGCGGTTAGGGGTGGTCGGCACGTCGACGGTGATCATCAGCGCTGGAATACCAAGGTCTGCAACACGCTTGATTTGATCTTCGCTAATCGAACGGTCCTTCGCCGTATACAGCTGGTACCAGCCATGGTCAGGCGCGATATCTGCCAGATCTTCCATCCGCGCAGTGGCAGCGCCGGACATAACAAACGGAATATTCGCGTCCCTGGCGGCGGCGGCCAGCATTAGGTCTCCGCCACGGCGAAAGTTGCCGATGCCGCCAGTGGGGCCAATACCGTAGCAGCTTGAATATGTGTGGCCGAACAGGGTCGTTGATTGGTCGATCTTCGAAATGTCGACCATATATCGCGGTGCCAGGGCGCGACGGGCGAAGGCATTGCGGTTTGTCATCAGCCCTTCTTCGTCGTCCACGCCGCCTTCAACGAAGTCATAGACAATCTTGGGGATGCGCTTTTTGGCAAGTACGCGTAGGTCTTCCAGATTGATGCAGTCGTCTATTTTCATAGGTCCCATTCCCGGTATGTCGGGGTGTGGGCTCTATTCTGCGGTGTAGATCAGAAAATGGGAATGGTTACGCTGTAGCGGGCCGCCAACGCAGCGCGACGACGGACGCATCATCCATCTGGCCGTCTTGAATGTAAGACATAAGCCGCTGCTCAAAAATGTCATTCGACGTTGCGGCGGAAAACCAGGGGTCAGCCGCAAGGTCCGGCGCGCCTGCGATGCCATCTGTGCAAATCACAGCACCACCTGAACCGCTCGCATCAAACTGCTGAACAATGGGGGTTACAGTTGGCTTGGCGCCCATGGCAGCGGCCAGGCGTGTGACCATTTTTGAAGGATCGCGTGTAGACGGCCGCTGCACCTGCTGCGGTTCGGTCACACGCGCCACATCACCATCAAGATTCAGCCAAACTTCGGCGTCACCCACGTGGAAAACCGTGAAATCGAGCGCGCTATCCGGTTTCAGCAGCATGCCAGCGAGGGTGCAGGCCCCTAAGCCTGCGCCCTTAGCGCCGAGACCACCTTTGACGTTTGACCGTTTCGCCCGGCCTTCAGCGAAGAGCCGGCCGTTGATGCCTTTGATGGCGGTGCCTACGGATTCGCTGGTTGGATTTTCTACGCCTTCCAGGCCAAGCGATAAGTAAGCCAGGCAGCGCCGGGATGTCTCGGCCGCCCCTGGCAGGGTACTCACGCCATCAGCGACAGCGAAAAGCCCGAAAGCTGGCCTGGAAAGCATTGCATCACTATTCGCGCGCCGTCCGCCGCCTTGGCGGGTTAAGGTCGCCACATCCAGCAGCAGCGCGCCCCACTTCGCGGACGCCATGGTCACGATAGAGCCTGATTCGGTGGACTCTTCCGCTAGCAAACCGGTCTCGGTTGGATGTTCTTCTGTCAGGTCGGCATTGGCAGTCACGTCGCCGCCGCGTCCAGAACGCTGATGGCATATTCTATGGTGACGGGGTCAACGCTGTCCGGCGGATCACCAAGGGTAATTTTGCCCGCTCCGGATAAAGGCGCGCTGACATTCATTGTCACATGCTCAATGTCGCCATCCGCATTCACAACGAAGCTGCCGCGTCGGCTTTCGTCCACCAAATGGAACTGACCGTCGATCCAGACCAGTCGTGCATGGGGGCGGGAGACACGTCGGTCATCAATGACCAGATCAACGTCACCGGCTTTGGCGTTTGCGCTTAGTCGGCCGATGACGAATTCATTGGCGCTGGCGAACGCCTGATAGCGTTGGCCGGCATGGGTAACAGCAAGGATCGCGCTGGCGGCAGTGTCGTCATCACCATCATCCATGACGGTCAGATCATCTTCGTCCATAGCGGCAAGCAGGCGCTCGCCGGGCAGAATGATGGACACACGCGCACCGTCCCCAGGCGAGGTTTCAATTTCGATCCGGCCATTATGCTGGGTGATCAGCGATTGCGCCAAATAAAGGCCGAGCCCCGCACCCTCGTAATTGCGGTTTAAATTTTCGTCAGCCTGCTTAAAGGCTTCAAAAATTTGCGCCAGCTTTTCGCTTTGAATGCCGCAACCCGTATCGCTGACCTGAAGGCGCAGGTCACCATTGGCTTCCAAGGAGTATTCCAGCGTTACCAAGCCCTGATTGTCGGTGAATTTTACGGCGTTATCCAGAATGGCGCCTAGCGCTTTTGCCATTGCACGCTGGTCGGCCCAGATGGCGGGGGCACCATCCTCAATCAAGTTCTGGAGAACGATGCCTTTACGGTTTGCTTCTGCAGTGATGCTGGCCATAGCCTTTGCCGCCAAGCTGACAATATCAACATGGCTTTCTGCAAAAGCGACAGCGCCTGCCTCGGTTTGGGCGACCGCGATCAACTCATTCACGAGCTTGAGCAGAGATTTGCCGCTGGTTTGAATTTCCTGTGCAAAATCCTTGTAACCGGTATCTCCAAGCGGCCCCAGTGCTTCAACTTCGATAAGATTGGAAAAGCCTAAGATGGCGTTCAGTGGCGTTTTTAGCTCATGGCTAATCATGCCGAGAAATTTCAGCTTCTCTGCTTCTGCCGCATCTGCGTTAGCGCTTGGTGTTGGGCGCTGTTCCGCCGCGTCTCTCATTAATTGCCCCTAAGCATCAAAGACCGTGTTGGTGCTATCAGGCGGACAATGGCGGACGAACGTAAACAAGTCCCAAATTTGGTGATAGTGATCTGCTTTGATGCGATTTATGGCTTTGTTGGTTGTTGCAGCAGCGTTTGCTCTGCCTTCGCCGGATCGAGCGCCTTGTACTGCTTGAGGTTGATGATCGCAGAGCCAAGCTCCAACTCGGCGATGATCTTCACAGGCATCATTGGAGCGCCTGGGGCGGGCCGACGATAATAAGCGCGACCATTGGTGGGTTCGTCGTCTGCCGCGATTTCTTTGCGGAATCCGGCTACCCGCTCAAACACAAATTTGCACCGTTGCGCATTGCCTTCATATGGCGTGCGGCGGCTAGGCTCCAGCTCGGCGATGCCTTGATCTTCAATCTTCAGCGTATAGCGCCTGCGACCATCATAAACTGGGTACGACGCCTTACAGGAGCCGGTTTGCTCAAGTGTACGGCCAACGGCGATGATGGCGGTAAGCGGGTCCAGAACATCTGTGCGCTGTGCCGCTGTAATCAGTGGGCGTTCTTCGTCTTTGACTGGGTGCGGGGCGGCCTTCGTTACTTCGGCCACTCCGCCCTCGCGAACCTCAAAATTCACGAACCGGTCTTTTTTCTTCCAGTAGGAGTCTGCGTGGTAACGCTCCACCGTTAACGGTGCGCCGTGGGGCGCTGGACCCTGGTCGGGCGACGCCGCTCCATGAACAGACGTGCCGTGCCGCCATTCGACGAACCAACCGACCATGCCTGCTGTCTCCAGGCGCATTTTCGCTGCGTAGCGTCCATCCCGCAGGGCCAAGTCCATCGCCACTTCGCCAACTTTAAAGCCGCCAGCATAGCCTTGATACACAAACGAGCCCGCTGCTGCAGGCTTTGCTGCCGGAGCACCATTCATCACGCTGCCGGCGAGCGCCGGTGCGACAGCGGCACTGGCTGCGATCGTGCATATCAGGCCAGCCAATGTTTGACGGATCGCCATTGCAATAACTCCAGATGAACACAGTTGTAGCGGATATGCGCAATCTCAGCGCCACATTCAAGCGACGCCACGACATTGCCTTAATTCACGGCACCTTCCCACGCGGCTGGATCCGGCATCAAACCGCCATATCATGCCATTGACAGGCGCGGCCCCAATGCCGTAACTCCCCCTTCTTCGCACTAGCGTGCCGGGCGCGTAGCTCAGCGGGAGAGCACTGCCTTCACACGGCAGGGGTCACAGGTTCAATCCCTGTCGCGCCCACCATTCCCGGTCCTGAGCGGCTGGTCCCGAACAGCTTGTATTGTTTCTGGCGGCCGCATTCATGCCAATACCCATTTCAACTGCTGATCCTGATGCGCTGGCGGACGGCGTTTTAGCCGGTGATCGGGCATTGATCGGCCGTGCAATTACGCTGGTTGAGAACCGTAACCCTGCCCGCCGTCGCCAAGCCCAGGCGATGCTGCAGCGTTTGTTGCCACATACAGGAAACGCCCGCCGGATTGGGATTACTGGCGTGCCTGGTGTGGGCAAGAGCACCTTCATTGAAGCACTTGGCCAGACTTTGATCGCCGGCGGTTCCCGTGTCGCCGTGCTGGCGGTGGATCCCACATCATCGCGCACCCACGGCAGTATCCTTGGTGACAAAACAAGGATGGCGGCATTGGCGGCGGACCCACGCGCCTTCATCCGGCCATCGCCGTCTGCTGGAACGCTTGGTGGCGTCACCCGTGCGACGCGGGAGACCATGCTGGTTATGGAAGCCGCTGGCCACGATGTCGTGCTGGTGGAGACCGTTGGCGTTGGCCAATCTGAGATCGCTGCCGCTGATATGACGGATTTCTTTCTGGCGCTAATGCTGCCCGGTGCTGGCGATGAGCTGCAGGGCATCAAAAAAGGCCTGCTCGAAATTGCGGACATGATCGCCGTCAACAAAGCGGATGGCGATAACGCCAGTCGCGCCCAGGCGGCGCAACGGGAATATCGCGCAGCCCTGCACATCATGGCCCAGGCGGACCCTGACTGGGCCGCCCCCGTCGTGCTGTGCAGCGGGCTGAGGAATATTGGCCTGGATGCGCTTTGGGCAGAGATTGAGCGCCATCGTGAAATCATGATCGCAAACGGCAAGTTCGACCGTCGTCGCCAGGACCAACAAGTCGGCTGGCTGCGGGCCATGCTCCAAGACCGGTTGCTGGCTGGCATGCTTGGGGCGGTTGAAGCGAGGGCCCAGGTGGCGGCGGCTGAAGCTGGCGTTCGGTCTGGCACTATTACTGCACCCCAGGGCGTTGATACGGTGCTGGAGGCTATTGGCCTGGGTGCTGAGTTCGGCGAGGTTTAATCTCTTCCGTTCATCCTGGTTAGCCGCCATGCTGTTAGCGACGGTCTGGAACAGGAAGGAAGTTGATGGATACGTATAAGATCACCATCGAAGAGGTCTACGTGCCAGCCAAGCGCAAGCGCGACATTGATCAGGCCAAGGTCAATGAGATCGCGGAAAGCATGATGGAAGACGGCCAGAAAGTGCCAATCATGGTGCGTGATGACGGCAAGCGGCTGGTATTGGTTGAAGGCCTCCAGCGTTTAGAGGCGGCGCGCGCCCTTGGTGAGGAGACAATTCAGGCGCTGAAGGTATCAGCCCGCCAGCGCTAAGCGCGTGATCCGGCACTGTGCGCCTACATTGACCGTTAAGGCGCTGTGCGCCCGGCAGCGTGCGCATGAGCCACGGGCTCGCCCTCATCCCAAGGGAAGATGATCCATGTGTCCTGGCTGACCTGGGTCACATATGTGTCGACCACTTCCAGCCCGGCCGGTTTTGCATAGACCGTCGCGATATGGGCATTGGGCAGCATCTGCTTGACGGCACGTGCCGTCTCACCCGAATCCACCAAATCATCGATCACTAGAATGCCAGCGCCGTTGCCTGGGTCATTCATGCCCTTGAGCACGTTCAGCTTTCCTTGGTCCCGGTCTTCGTATGAGGCGATGCAAACCGTATCCACATAGCGAATTTCAAGCTCCCGGGCGATGATCGCTGCCGGGGCTAACCCGCCGCGCGCGATGGCGACGACGCGGTCAAACTTCGGCATGGTCGCAAGCCGCCAAGCGAGGGCGCGGGCGTCCCGGTGCAGATCTTCCCAGGACACAGGAAATGAATGGGGTGCCATGGCGGCTCTCTCCGGAAGGCGTTGTGGATGTGAGTCGCAGGCCAGCCCTAGCGCACGTAAATGCGGACTTCATCGCTGCGGGCGTCTGGTGCGATGCGTTCGGACAGCGCCAATCGATTGCGCGGCACGCCCATTTCGATCAGCGTCCGGGTTACGCGTTCGGCTTGGCGGCGGGCTGAAATCGGCGATGCGGCGGTAGCAGGTGCCGCCGCCTCAATCTCAAAGCTCGCGGATGGACGGCGGGACAAGGCTTCGCTGATCGCACGATACAGTGGTTGCTCATACTCCACCGTCGCCCGGTCAAACCGGATCACGACCAGTGGCCGACCGGAGCGCGTGGGCGCTGCGCCGCTGAATTGACGTTGCGGCGCGGCGGCGGGGGCTGCGAATGTAGAAACACCAAGATTGCCGCCATAGGATTCGCCGTTTTTAACGGCCAGCGATAGGGTCGTGATGTTCTGCCGTTCGCGCCCGACATAGGCCGTTTGGCGCGTTACATCGGTATTGATTTCGGATAACAGGCGATCAATCAGTACGACGGTGCGGTTGACCTCATCTTCCAGAATTGCCAGCTGGCGGTGGTCTTCATCCACAGCACCGGACAAATTATAGGCCGCGCGTACGGATTCGAGCAGATATCCCGCAAGGGCCGAATCGGTGGAAACCCGTGCAGCCAAATCCCCCAGCCGGGCGACGTCCGCATCAATTCGGGCAAGCTGGCCCTGCGCTTCGGCCAATTGGCTCGTGAGAATCGGGTTGCCGCGCGTGGTGCCAACCTGCAGGCGGGCATTAATCGCCGCGACCAGCTGGTGATAACGCTCAGCATGGGCGACGGTGGCGGCCTGCCCCTGGCGGAGCTGCTGACCATGGGCCGATAGCCCACGCTGCATGGTATTCAAGTCACCACGAAGCTGTAGCACCTTGGCACCAACGAAGGTGCCGGTTGGCCCGCCGCTTTGAACAGGGCGTGCCGCCAGCGAAGGTGCCGGTTGTAGCTGTGGCGCATCTGCCTGCCTGGCTGGCGGATAAGGGGAGGGCTGCTGATAGGATGGCCCCTGTTGGGCGCACGCAACCAAGCCCATCGCCAAGCTGGTGACGCATGCGCATTTGATGATCATTCCGCGAAGTCGCTGCAAACCACATTTCCCCGATTACGCGCACCGATCCCCCCGGACATTGATGCGTGTTTCATCGACCACCCCAATTGGGCGGATACAGTGGCGGATATAAAAGCAAAACGCCGCCAGATACAATCGCCCCGTCCAAGCACATCACCTATTTCCGCCAAATTTTCCGCGGCATTTCCGGCGCGGCCTAGAAAAGTCGCCCCTGCGGCCAAATTTCCAGTTGCCACCCCATACCCAATCAAGTAGCTTCCGCGCTCTTCGCATAGGGCTCAACGCTCTCTGCGCCGCGCCCGTAGCTCAACTGGATAGAGCACCTGACTACGGATCAGGAGGTTAGGGGTTCGAATCCTCTCGGGCGCGCCATTTTTTAGAAATATTTTCCATCATAAAAAGTAGATAATACAAGGGAGTAAATGCATTTAACTCACGATTCGGCACTTCGCTCAAATACGATTGCTAAACAATTGTGATGCAGAAACTCACCAAACGCGGCTCAACGTATTATGTGGTTAAGCGTGTTCCCGCACGGTTTGCGGATATCGAGATGCGCAAGCAGGTCTGGATATCGCTGCGTACGGATAGTGAGGCGGAGGCGCGGAAGCGGTCTGTAGACGCCGTGCGGTCGTTAGAAGCCGAGTGGGTGGCTAAGGCGATAGGTAAGGAGCCAACGCCAGCGCGCTATGATGCATTGTCAGCATTGGCCGCGGCCCGTGGATTTTCTTACATGCCAGCGGCGAACCTAGCAGAGGCGCCCGTGGACGAGATCACGCGCCGGGCGTTGTCATTGCGCGATTCGGAGGACGCCGCAGAAGAAGCCGTTGTCGCAGCAGTTTTAGGCGGAGATCCAACGCCAAAGCTTATGCTGTCGGAGAGTGCTGCAGCCTATATCCAGCTGCATGAAGCAGATGCGCGCGACAAAGGCCGTCATCAGCGCCGTATCTGGGAGAACACTCTGCATCGGTCCATGGGTCGGTTGGTCGAAGTGGCCGGCGATAAGCCCGTTGATGAGCTGAAGCGTGAAGATACATTGGCGTTCAGGGCTATGTGGAGTTTGAGGATCCAATCGGAAGGCCTGAGCCCGGCCTCAGCCAATCGTGAGATTGCTGCTGTCGGCGGCGTGCTCTCGACGCTGCATAAGCTGCAGGGCATTGGCGATCCGAACGTCTTCAAGGGCATTCGGTTCTCAGCTAAGCGTGGCGTTAGACCGCCTTATGAAGTCCGGTTCATCGCGACGCGTGTCTTGCCTGCGTTGCAGTTAGGCGGTTTGAACCCAGAAGCCTCGGCGATACTCGCTGTGTTGATCAATACCGGCATGCGGCCATCGGAAGTGGTCGGGCTCAATGCAGCTGCGATCCGCTTGAAGCATGCAGTGCCGCATATGCACGTTGAGCGCACGCGCGGCATCGTCAACGGTGTAGTTCAGATGCACATTGACCGCGCGCCAACTTGGACGCCGCGCCATCTCACCGAAGGCTTTCGATGAGCGCCCGGATATCTTCAACCCGCCATGCCGTAATGCGTGGCCCAAGTTTAACGGGCTTCGGATAGCGCCCGCTTTTTACGCCAGCCCACCATGTCGACTTGGAGACCGGAATCGGTCCGTCCGGCGCGATAATGCCGGGCAGCCTTACAAACCCGGTAGCTGGAAGTTGTTTTGATTCGGACATGTCCGCCTCCGTACAATTAGGAACGAGGCAGTTCTGTCCTGTCCAAAGCGCCAGCAGCGGGAATTCCCTTTAGCCGTTTGGGAATTCCCAAACCCTGTTCGCTATTCCCTCAGCGGTCATCGTCCAAATACTCGCGCGGGAGGATTTCCGCGCCTTCGCGCAGCCATTTTCGGATCGTCTTGACGTCCATTCCGATGCCGAGGGAATCTAAATCGTCGGCGATATCTTTGATTGCTTCGTTTCGGTCGCGTTCAGGGTCGTACTTGTAGCCAACTACAGCCATGCCAATCACGAGTTTCAGCAATGAGCTCCGTTCTCGGGTAGTTGGTTCCGCGCTTGGTTCGATATCGACTTGTGCTTCGTCTTCTAACTCTTCAGCTGGAACGGCAGCTTCCCATGCTTCCGAGAATGGAAAACCAACACTGGCAGCCCAATCCAAGAATTCCCGGGGCGTTGGCGTGAAAAGCAATTGACGCTTTGAGTACGCACGTTCTGCGAATGTGAGTCGTCGCTCAAAATGCTGTCGGATTTCATGGGGCAGCTGACTCACTTCATGGTCGGTGGAAACAAACATCGGAGGCACCTTCAAAGAAAGCGCGGCTCCCTCTTCATGCCTCCAACTCGGCGCTAAGGCCCATTCTGAAATCAGCTTCGCTTCGAGCTTCTGAGTGCGGGCGGTCTTTGCAGCCTGCGCGGTCAAGATTTTGCCGTCGACGCGGACAAGCGCGGTCGCGTTTAGCCAATCATCGGCGAAAACCAATCCAGCCGAATTCGCCCAGATAATGAATTCTGCGGGCGTGGGGGTGCTC
>Ga0181601_10001742_pt1 | contig 18730 bp, 23 predicted proteins | sample 041ome_8_FD_133020 | JGI IMG/M metagenome (GOLD analysis project Ga0181601, IMG submission 133020) | Coastal salt marsh microbial communities from the Groves Creek Marsh, Skidaway Island, Georgia - 041407BS metaG (megahit assembly) | ecosystem: Environmental > Aquatic > Marine > Intertidal zone...
AATTTTAAAAATGATCGCAGTAAGACAGGAGAAACTGAAGATGGAAAACCTATATATTCATATGGTAAGAATATAACATTAACAGTTAATGGTAGTAAGAAAAATTTTGATTTAACTACAAATAGTCATCAATCTGATCCTAATAATAGAGGTTTAGGTTGTGTAGGATATACTGTTGAAAATGGTATTTCTATTGGAGACTGTGGAGAAAATGAAAAGAATAATTTATCATTCAAAGTTTCTGAAGTTAGAAATGTAGAAGAATACAATGACCTTATTAATAAAATGCCTAAAGAGTGGAAGACAAGAGTATCTGAATATGATAAGGTTACATATCCATTCACTGTTCTTGAACATGCAAATAATCCTGGTTATTGTTTAGATTATGATAAGGATGAACTTAGAATTTTACCTTGTTACAATACACAAACACAGAGATATAAAACTCATAATTATCAAATAAAGCAAAACTGTGATAATAATTAAATATTATTTCTTATAATATTATAAGAGTATGAATTCAAAATGTATTTCTATAATTATGTTATTAATAATAGTTTTTTTATTAATACTACTTTTAATGAGTAAAATAAACAAAAAATCTGATACTGAAACTTTTCAAACTTCAGTTCCAGACCCATCATTAGGTGAATTACCTACTTCTTTAGTAGAACAAGAAGAACAAAAATCATATCAGTTGCATGAAGTTTTTACATTTTTAAAAGAATTACGACTTCCTAAAGAATTAGCTTCAAGATATGCACATACACTTAGGGCATCTGACCCATTTAGACAACCTGAATTAGATTCTCTTATAGATACAGCCTTAAAAAAGAAATTTATTTTGGATGAAGATGACCTTAAATCATTTCAACAAACTATTGATTTAAAACCTAATGGCTTAATAGGGTCTCTTGATTATTATAGGTCTGTTATTGATTTTATAAAATTAACTGATGCCATTGGTAAATATCATAAAGATGTTAGAAATGGATTAGTGAATAACGATGATTAGTAAAATAATTTTGTAATGTATTTATATATGGATACTAAAATTTTGAATTATTTCCTTATTTTTGCTATTGCTATATTAATTTTCCTTAATATACTTGCTAATAATAATAAAGGTTTAACTGAAGCTTTTCAGGCAAACAACAAGAAAAATAATAATATACAAAATATTAATAATAGTATTGCCAATAATGCTAGTAGAAATAGTAATGCAGTCAATAGTGCTATAAATAATGCTGTTAATAGTAGTATGAATTCCTCCTCAAGTTATGTTCCAGATACAAATAAATTGAGAGATATGATGGAAGCATTAAGTAATTCTGAAGCATTATGCGATGAGTTAGAAAAACGTCAAGAAAACAAAGATTTACTAGAACAATATGAAATTAACAAAAACACAATTCAAGAATTAGATAATCAAAGAAGAAGAATTGAAGAATTAAGAAGAGTATTAAATCAGTTGAGAAAAGAAAAGGCACAGAGAGATATTGTTGTTAATAGATGTAGAGCTAAAACACAAGATGCACTTAATAACGATTATACTATTGTTAAAAAATTATCAGATAAGGGTCTCCTTAAAGATACATCATTAAAGGTAAATTTAAATGTATCAGACCAATTAAAGAGAAACTTAAGTGGAATCAAAAAGACTAGTAATACCAATAACAATTCTAATGTTTATGCAAATGAGTCTTACAACAATGGTAATAATGGTAATAATGGTAATAATAATATAGGTTTCTCAAGAGTTAATACAAGAAGAAGTCCAAACAAAAATGTAGGTGCTAAAATTAATAATTCTGTAAATTCTGTAAATACAAATAGTAACATTACAAGAAGAAAAATAAGAAGATGTAAAGGTGTAGATACAGATAAATATATTCATGCTAACAGTATTAGAGGAAAATGTGTAGGATGTGATGTCGATAAATTATTGAAAAAGAATGATTATTTAAAGAAGGATTTTGCCTAAATAAAAATAATTAAATATATTATATGTGTCTTAAATTAATAGTGACTGGGACTTTTGCTGTATTGTTAGTAATACTTCTAGCTTATAAGAATAATAGAAATAAGATAGAAGGTTTTAGCACAAATGATTATTTAGATAAAATGGAATTGAGTAATGAAATGTTTTCAAAGTTTTGCAAAAAACTTAGAGTATTAGATAAACCTAATGAATTTAATATTTTATTAATGAAATTAAAGAATGAAGAAGTAGAGAAAAACAATAAAATTATTAAAGATTTAATTAAGGATATTAATGAAGTTCAAAAATCAATAATTAATGCTGACCTTGGAATGAAGAATATATACAAATTAGATACACATATTCAAGCAAAACGCCAAGGTGAAGTTATCGATAAGGCAATAGAAAACATCAAAAATAGAAATTCTATTGTTGCAAATCTAGTTTAATTTTTTTTATATTTGTATTTATTATATAAGATGTATAAGTTAATTCTTTTAGTCGCTATTCTTATACTAATTTTAGTATTACATAGATCAGCACCTGAATACTTCAATGATTACGAAGAAAGTGAAAGTAATGAAGGCAATGAAGCTAATATTAGTAATAATGACATTAGTAATAATAATATTTATAATAACACTGTTAATGAAAATGGAAAAAAGAAAAAATTTAAAAAAATTAAGATGAAAAGAGTCCTATGCAACATTATTCCAGGATATAAAAACAACTACATAGGAACATTTTTTCCAGAAGTTGGACATGATTCTAACACTCTTGTTATGACACGCTCATTAGAAAGTAATAGATGGATGGGACCAATTGTAAATGGTGCCGTTGATGAAAAGAGTGTTATAGTTGATTTAACCTATGATAAAGATAGACATTTGATGTGTGTAGCTATGAGTATGAACGATGAAGGAGAAAGTGTATTTAAAATTTATAAAAAAGAAAGTGAAGACATTAAATCAAAATGGTCGGAAATCTATTCAACTAGAAATATGAGAAGTATTACATTTGATACAGATGGAAAATTGATGGGTTGTGGAGAAGATGGACAAATTTACAAAAAATTAACTGAAGATTATAGAAAATCTGAATGGGATGGTCCAATTAATTTTGATAAACCTATGAAAAAAATATTCTTCGACAAAGATTTATATTTATTAGGAATTGGTCTTAATGATAATAAACTCTATAAAAAGAGAGGATTTTTCTGGAGTGAAGAATTATGGGACGAAGAAAATGTAAATAATGAAGAAATATTTGATGCTTTCCACCATTTAGATGGAAGACTTATTGCTACAAGTCATAGAGGACTTTTAAAACAAAAAGATGCAAATTTTATGAGTCCATACTATCATCTTAGTGAAGTTCCTAAAAGTCATAGAAAAAATAAGAAAATATTAAATTTTAATGATACACTCTATTTTAGAACTGGTTTAAATGATTTAGAACCAGTCAATATTGTAAAAAATACAAGTGAAGAAGGATTAGATATTGAAGGACCATTAAAAAGAATATTAGAATTTAAAAAGAATGCTAAAAAGGTATGCAGTAGAAAAGGTAAATTTCTTAGTAAGAGGGTATCAGATAATTATTCAAATATATTATTGGTTAATAAGCAAGCTAAAACAATAGATAAATTAGAAGATATGATATCTAAATATGAAAATGCCAATGCTTATACAATTAATGAAAATACAAGTGAAAACAGTATAGCTAACAGTGAAATAAAAAAGAGTATGAATAAAAATTAAATTTTTGTTTTATTTAGGGTCAAAGTTAAAACCTAAACTAAATCTATCAGTTTCAGAATAAATACTATGCCATATCACCTTATTCCAATTTTCATAATTATGAACATAAAAAATATTAGCATATTCATTTTTATCAGGTAAATTTACTACTTGATTTGTTTCTGGATTTATATAATTAAACCAAGAATTACCTTCATTTTTAGCTATAAAATACATTCTATATCCAGAAATATTTTTTGCATTTGTATGCCACTCTCTAAAACCTCCTCTTGGATAGTAAAAATTACCTCTTGATTCTACTCCCAAATCTGTTAATTTTTTTAATTTATCTTCACTCCAATAGTAACTTGGAAAACTTCTATTATTTACAAGATGTTGATATTTACCATTTTTTACCCTCCATACTTCATTATATGGTTGTGATAATGGTACAACAGTTCTACCATTGAAAATGTTATTAAGTTCAAAAGAATCATACATTTTTTTATCAGGATATTTCATAATGTCATTTCTGAATCTAGTTAAATACTTATCGTTTTGAATTACACTATTAATTAATCTGGTTTGATGAACACTATTGGTTCCATAATTACACATTCCTTTGAATTCCTCCCATAATTCTTTAAAAATAGGACATTGTGCAGTTATAATAGGAATAGGAACACTTATAACAAATTTATCACCAAATTTACCTGATTCGAATAATTTATCAATAAATGAATTCATATATAGTTTTAATTATATTATTTTTATAAATTTTTAACTAGAAAAATATATGTTTTATATAAGAGCAATGAATAATTTGCGTGTTTTTTTAGCATTGATACTCATTTTGATATTTTATCATTTATTTAATATTAGTGATAAGATAAAGATAATAGAAAGTTCTAATGTAGAAAATTTTACAGATGATATTAATACAGAAACTGAACAAAAGAATATTCAGGTGTATTTGAATCAAAGATTAACAAATTTTAATTTAAGTATATCTGAAATAAAAGAATTATTACAAAAAGACCTTAATATATACAAAGCCGATAATCCTATTATTATAGATAATAATGTTGAGGTTGATAGTGCTAAAATAAAATCAGATTCTCCTGTTTTTATCCCAACTAACTTATATATTGATGGGCCTTTAAAGATTAATAATCGTGATGAAGGTGAAAATATTAGTAAGAATTTAGCAATAGGAAATGCAGAATTATCAGAAAGAGACCTTATGTATTTAACAAATTATATATTACCTTTTGCTGTTACTGATGAAGATGGTGGTGTAAGAAAAGTTTGTATTGAGAATCCGGACAGATTAGGAGAATATATTACCCTAAATGACTTAGAAGTTGATAAAGTTCCACAAGGTTTAGTATCATCAGAACAAATTAATAGAATGTTACAAATTGTAAAAGAATATCACTTTGATTTAAGTATAGATACTCAAAAACTTAATTCTGATTTATTAGCAGCTAAAACACTTTCAATTGATTACAACTTATTTAATTTAGTAAAATCTTATCCAGAATTAATTAATCAATTAAAACCTGGATTAACTACTTTTGTTTCAAAAAAAGGTATAGGTAGAGATGAAAGAATAGATAATGAATATGTAGTGCCTTTAGAAGGAACAACACACAATCTAGAAAAATATTTTACTGAAAAAAAACCACTAAAATATAATTTTTTAAAAAACAGAATATATCATGCAAGAACAGGTTATGGTTATGGTAGAGGAAGAAATTTAACTAGAAGTAAAGATTATAGAGCTGTAATAAACAAATATGGCATACAAAGGTATAAACTTGAAGGTAATTATTTTAAAAGTAAAATTATTAAAGATGCAATTGATTTATATGGTATAGATGATATATTAAATGGAAATAAAATCACTGAATTCTGTGAAAAAATAATGGAAGACACACTTGCCGAATACAATGTATATAAAAATAAAATAAATAGTCACTTTGAAAAAATAACAGATGAGGAGTGTTTAAATGGAGATGACCTAAAGAGATTAAGTGGAGAAAAAAGTATAAGATTATCTTCAAGAACAGCTGAGAGACTACACAAAGGTTGGTGGGCACAAACTCCCTACTTACAAGATAGATACATAACAATACATTCAGCAAATCACGATGACAATGATGATTGCACTGCAAAAGCACACATTAAAACAAGTGTATTATCTAATAAAAGAGGTAGAGGTGAAATTGATGAAAATGGTAATTTCAAAATAGTGCCTACTTTAAATAATAGTGGAAATTATGATACAGGAATTGTATGCAAACCTGAATAATTAAAATATTTTTTATTATTAAATGAATACATTTATTGTGTTTTTATTATTAACTGGAATTGTTATAGTATTATTTTATAAACCTGATAACTTTGAAAATTTTGTAACTAAATTTAATGGAAATGTCCATATTCGTGGAAAGGCTGAAATATTAACAGATTCAAATCAAAAAATAAAATGTGATAAATTATGCATTAAAGACTCTGCTACAGGAAAAGTTTCTTGTATAGACCCTGAAAAACTTTTTTATTTAACAAACAATAAAGACCATAGATTAAAAATGATTTGTCTAGGAAATGCCTGTATAAATCAAAATCACATTGATATTTTAAAAGGGAAAAATACTTTTAAAATAGCTAATTATAAAAATAACCAATGTCTTGCAAATATTGGACGAAAAAAACCTATATGGAATACACATGATGATGACGATGATTGTAGGCACGATACAGTAAGAAATGTTGTTGCTTACAGACCCTGCAGACATGGTATTAACTTTCATTTCGAAGATGGAGTTAATGTTAGTGGTAGTGGTGGTTCAGGAATTTTCAGAAACACAAATATACCAAAAACTCATCCAATAGAAAACAAAAATATTAGAGGAGATTCCAATTATAGTGGTGATAGTGATAAAGGTATAAGTATGTGATTTATTTATTTCTTGTATTATTTTAAATATGATAGTTTTTTTATTATTAATACTTGTTTTTATAATTATAGAAAAATGGGGCACTTTTAGAGAAGGTTTTTTGAACTCAGAGTATGATTATTATCATAATGGTGATTTATATATAGATACTAGAAACAAGGGAAATGTAAATATTGGTATAGGTAATGATGTAGATAACAAGTATGCTATAAATGTAGGAGGAACACTTTTTGTTAAAGACAAACTATGTTATGGAAATACTTGCCTTACTGAGTATTTATTGAGCTTACTTAATAAAATTCCTGTATTTTTTAGTGATAAATTATGTGTTCAAGACAGTAATGGTAAGAAAACGTGTGTTTCTGAAAATAGATTAAAAATATTAACTGGAGAAAAAACTACAAAGTTTAGATCTGTAAAAACTCCAGAAAATAATTATTGGAAAAATAAAGCAAGCTTTCTTCATTCAGTTAATACTTGGTCTCCTGGTGCTCACGATGATGATAATGATATTTCTGGTCAAGCTTGTTACGATCATGGTGCTTGGTGTAGTTGGTGGGATAGACGCCAAAGAGGAATGATGTATGGAGTTGGGGTAGATACAATATACAATGATGGAGATAAAAGACATGGACATTTAATTAAATATTTTAATAGGTTTTTGGGTAATTGTGGTAATTCGAGATATCGATGGTCAGACCCTAACTTTCTTGATAATGATTTTTATATAATACCAAACAACAAAAATCCAATAAATTATAGTAGATATTCTAAAGTTAAAAATAATTTTACACCTAAACAATTTAGTTATAAATGTTATCCTACTTAAAAAATAATTGATAATGTTATTTATATTTGTATTTATGAATTGTAAGCATTTTACAGAAAATCTTCTTGAAGTTGGTGTAGATGAAGTAGCTAGAGGTACATTAGCCGGACCAGTTTATGCCGCTGCTGTAATTCTTCCAAGAGAAATAGAAGAAGAACCTCCATATATACTTAGAGATTCAAAGAAATTAAATAGAGCAAAAAGAAACGCATTAAGAGAATATATTGAAGCTAATGCAATTGATTTTTCAGTAGCAAGTGTTGATAACAACAAGATTGATAAGATAAATATTTTAAATGCTAGTCACTTAGCTATGCATAAGGCATTAGATGGATTAAATGTAGTTCCTGAATTTTTATTGGTTGATGGAAATAAATTTGACCCATATTTTACAAGTGAAGGTGAATTAATTGAACATAAATGTTTTGTTGGTGGTGATGACCTTTTTCATAGCATTTCAGCGGCTAGTATTCTTGCAAAAGTCTATCACGATGACTATATAGATGAACTATTAGAAAAAAAACCAGAATTAAAAGTATATAAATGGGACCGTAATATGTGTTATGGCACTAAGGGACATCTTGATGCTATTAAAACCTTTGGTATTAGTGAGTATCATAGAAAGACTTTTGGAATATGTAAGAAATTCGCATAATTATTTTTTATTTTTTTTTGATTTATTATATTAATAAATGGATTATCCAGATATAACGTGTAAAATAATTTTTTTAGGAGATGCCGGTGTAGGTAAAAGTAGTATTCTACGAAGATATCACCGACAATCATTCACAAATTCATATGAAAGCACGATAGGAGTGGATTTTTTCTGCAAATTTACAAATTATAAAGGAAGAAGTTTTAAATTAAATATATGGGATACTGCTGGACAAGAGAGATTTAATAGTCTTATTAAAAGTTATTTTACTGAATCTAGTTTAGCTGTAGTAGTATTTGATATTACTGATATAGGTTCTTTTAATAATGTAGATAAATGGATTAACTTATATTTTGAATATTCTGACATTCAAAAACCATTATTATTAGTTGGAAATAAATGCGAATTAGCACGAGAAAGAGTTATTGATAGAATTGATGTATTCAAGTATATTGATTCAAAAAACTATGAACATGCTGATTATTGTGAAGTTTCGGCTAAGGCTGAAATAAATTTAGAAGAAATTTATACAAAAATTTTAGATATAACAGAAGAACTAGTTGAAAACAATGATGAAAATGTTTTAAAAGAAAAATATTCCATAAAATGTTATACACCTATTTCAAGTTTTTATCTTGATGAAAATGATGGAAATTATAGACGTAAAAAAGAAAAATGCTGTATAATTATGTGATTATAAATTCATAACACCAATTACAAAAGCACCAGCTTCACTATTTCTCTTTCCCTTTCTTTGAACTTTATCATTTTTAGATTTTTTGGATTTTTTATCTTTATTTTTAAAAGATTTTTTCTGATTTTTCTTTGATTTTAAAACTGTTGGTTTTGGTGGCATTATTTATACTATAATCATTTATATTTTTCTTCTTCAAGAATGAACATTATTTCAAGAATCATAGTTTCCAAATGAATTGGAGTTTTAAACGTATCTTGCATTCTACGATTGTATTCTGCTAATACTTTTACTATTTCATAGTTTTTAGAATATCTCTTTGAAAATCTTTCAAAAATTTCATTCTTTTCTACATTCAAACACAATATATCTCCTATTTTTTCTCTTATTCCATTAAATTTATTTACACTAGTTTTTTCCATATCCTTAAAAAGCAATTCAAATTCGGTTTTTATCGGATCAATACTTTTAGATACACCATGTTCTCGCTCTAATGAAGCATATTCACAATTAAGTGTTGTTTCCATCAGATTACTTGTAATTAGTTTTGAATCAATGTCTTCAGAATATGTTTCTCTAAAATATCCTTCAATTACTTTCTGTTTTTCACAAGGAACTCTAAATAGTATAAAATTTGTTAATTTATTAATGAGTTTTGAAGCGTTAAGTGTAGTGATTATGAATCTAACACTATCATAGTATTGTTCAGATATTTTTAGTATAGCTTTCATTGTTAAGTCATTAAGATAATGTCCATTTTTTATTACAATAATATGACAACTATTTGTATATATATTTCTATTTTGTATAATTGATTTTATCATTCCTATAACTGAAAATTTATCACTAAAATTATAGCTATTAAGACTTATTTCATGATGAAAGAGACTACTTTGAATATTAAATTCTTTTGAAACCGAATCTTGAACTTTTATTTTATATCTAGTAGGTGTTATTGATATCTTTTGCTCCTGATGATAATACTGCACTATACTTCTAGCTAGTGTTAATTTACCAGTTCCACTCATTCCAGTTAGTATTAAATTCATTAATTCACCACTTTTACAAAATTTTTGTAGAGTATCAGCAGTATTTCTATTAATTATGTAATCATTGAAATTTTTAACAGAAGAAAACATAATGTTTCTAGTATGTTTTTAATTAGTATTTAGTTTTCTTTTAAACATCAATTTTAAAATAAAATATTTTTGTATATTATAATGGAATCTTATATAGGATTAGCAATTTTTTATGTTCTTTTTATTACAAACGTAACCCTTATTTTAAAATTTAAACTTAAATGGGGTCTCTACATAATACCTTATACATTAGCATTTGCTTATATGTTATCAAAGAGTGGAAATAGATTTTTCAAAGAACTTTACGAAGAAAAACCTAAATCAGTAGTATCATTTTTAAGCACTAACTTTATTAATGTTGCTACATTAATTGGTGTATTTATGATGACACTTTCATATACATTAAACACAAGTAAAAATATGTTAGTTGGAACATTATTTGGTGTAATGTTAATGGTAATTGTATTCCCATTAGCTAAATCTACATTAAATTTATCAGTTACTGGTATTGATGACCTTATTAGAGAAAAGACAGAATATGAAAATAAAGAAAAATTACCAAATATAGGTGTTGGATTACTAGTAATTGGATTATTATTTGGATTACAAATGCTATTCCAAAAAACATTAGACTATTCACAATTAGCTGGTGTAATTGTTCAAAGTAATGCAATAAATGATTTAATTAAAAATAAATTTAGTTTAGCTAATGTTCCTAGAAATGCTTTTAAGAATGCTAATAAAAATTAATACTGCGTAGTATTTTTACATTATTTTTGTTTTATTATTAAAATGGATAACAACATCCTATTAAAAGAAAAATATTCAGAATTTCAAAGAAATTACTGTCATATGTTAAGACATTTAAAAAAAAATGATGGACTATATGGTGAAAGTGATATTTATCAAATTAGTCACTATATGGATAATTTAAATGAATTATTTAAAAGAGAATTTCCTAGTATTGAAGAATTAAGAGAAAGAGAAGAAAATCAAATGATTATGAATGCTGTATTACCTATCGCCTTACACTTAAAACTCCAGCAGGGTGTAAAAAATTAAAATATATAGTTATATTATAACACTATGCCTGGAAAATCAAATAAATCTAAATCTAAAGCAGTTTCTAATACAGGACTTGCTTATTGTGTAAAATGCAAAAAAAAATGTAAAATGAGTAACGCCAAAGAAGTAACATTAAAAAATGGTCGTAAAGCATTAAAAGGTGAATGCGTAAATTGCAAAGTAATGATGTTTAGATTCCTTCCTAAAACTAAGTAAGTAAATTACTTTCTTACTAATTCAAGTCTTATTTCTCTCTCTTCGAGTATATTTCTATTTGTATAGAGTTCTTTCAAACTCTCACCATTTTCTTGTCTTAATATAGCTTCTGCACATAACCAAGAAACATCAAGTATATCAATATTTCTACAATTAAATACTTGTTCTGAAGGAGTTATAGTATTTGTTACTATTACCTTTTCAAAAGCACTATCTCTTATTCTACTTATTGCTTCTCCTGATAGTAATCCGTGACTTGCTATCATATAAATTTTTTGAGCTCCAGCATCTCGAAGGGTCTGTGCAGCTTTTGTAGCTGTTCCAGCAGTATCAATCATATCATCAACTATAATAGCAATTTTATTAGTTACTTCTCCCATTAATTTCATTGTTGCAACTTCATTTGCTCTCTCTCGTTGTTTATAAATACTAGCTACTTCACAATTTAATTTGTTAGCTATACGCGTAGCTGTTTTCATTCCACCTTCATCTGGTGCCACTATAATTATATCATTTCCTCTATTCTCAGTAATTATTAATTCATTTATGTATTTAATAAAGTAAATTTCATTATAGAGATTATCAAGAGGACATTTATTATCGAAAAATCCAGCTATTTGACCAGCATGAAGATCATATGTAATAACTCTATCAATATTAACAGATTCGAGACATCTAGCTACAACACTAGCAGAAATAGGTGCTCTTGAGTAATCTTTTCTATCACTTCTAGAATAACAAAAGTATGGCATTACTACAATTACCTTATTACTACTTCCTCTTTTTAATGCGTCTGCTATAATTAAAACTTCCATAAAACTATCATTTACTGATTTTCCATTTAAATTACAACAATTTTGAATTATTACACAGTTTTGATTTCTTACATTCTCTTCTATTACTACACTTACCTCATTATCTCGATAGGCACCAACTTCTATTTTACCCAATGGTGTGTTTAGATGATATGCTACCTTGCTTGCAAAGTCATGAGAATGAGTTCCACAAAATACTTTCATACTTAGACTATCTAAATTTAATAGTTTTAAATATATTTTATTATTATAAATTAATAAATGTATTCCTTAACCTATTTCTATATATTCGTAATTGTATTATGTTGGACACTTAATCCTTTCATTAAAAAAATGTTAATGACTAAAATGGATGCTAATGAGTATCTTATTATTAATCATAGTGTAGTAACAATAGTATTAGTATTCTACCTTATCTATTTATTAACAAAAAAGAGATGCAACTTTGAATGTTTAAAGAAGTTATCAAAGAAAGAATATATGTTAGCATTCATAGGAGGAATCACAACTATATTAGCAACCTTAATGCTTATGTATTTAGTAAGCAGTAGAGAAGTATCCTTTGTTATGGGTAATGTACAACCATTAGTTATATTATTATCTATTATACTAGGATATCTATTCTTTAAAGAAGAGGTAGGAACAGTTAAAGTAATTGGAATGTTGATGATTATAGGAGGTTTAATATTAATTAATAGCTCCAAAACTATGAAGGCTATAAAAAAGTAAAAAAAATCAATTTTTTTCCAGAAAATATTTCTAAATTTTGCAATTTCTGCCCCTCAAGCCAAAAGGGGCACAAAATCAAAAAAATGAAAAAAAAGCTGGAAAAACGAAAAAAAAATTTTAGAAGAAAATCGCACCATAAATTTCATTTTCAAAAAAAAACCGATAAGAAACGATTTTTCAGTGCGAAAAACTGATACTTTTTTCCCTCATTTTCCCTCATTTTTCCTCATTTTCCCTCATTTTGGGAGGGAAAAAAAGTATCAGTTTTCTTCTTTACAACCTACTCCATAAAATTTTATTTTTATTTTAATTTTTATAAGAAAGTAAAAAAAGTATCAAAAAGTATCAAAAAAGTATCAAAAAAGTATCAGAAAAGTATCAGAATCGCAACTCTTTTATGCAGCGAACCTATTATTTCCATTTTTTTTCTTATAGTTTATGTAGCAGATACTAGTTCTGATACTTTTTTACTCAAATTTCCTCAAAATAAGAGGGAAAAAAGTATCACTTAAAAATATACAATTATTATAGAATAATGTATAATTGCGATATATGTTGTTACACTACCACTATAAAAAGTAACTTTAAGAAGCATCTTTTAACTAGGAAACATTTAAAGAAATCACAATTACCATTAGCTACTATAGAACCAGTGAAAGCGAAAGAAAAAGAAAAAGCGAAAGAACACTACAGATGTAAATTCTGTAAAAAATCATTTACTAGAAAAGATAATTTACTGAGACATAATAGTAATCACTGCAAACATTCTATTGTTTCATTAGATTTACAAAATCAGATTAATGATTTAAGAAATGAAATAGAAGAAGGAAAAGATGCTTTCAAAGGTGTATTAGAAGAGAAAGATAAATATATTAACTATCTAAAAGAACAAAATAAAAATATGAATCAAACCACTTTTCAAATCATTCAAAATAATATTATCACTATGAGTCCTCTTAAGTTTCTTAATACCTTTTGTTCAAATAATCCAACATTAAAAGAAGTAGCCGAGGCTGTAAAAACTATGGAATTAGGAAAAGAAGATTTTGAATTACTTCAAGAAGGAATAATTTCAAACAATAAATCTATATTAGGTTCAGAGATTGACACTTTTATGAAACGTGCAAATAAATTTATTATTTCCGAGAATGGTATAAACAATGGAGTTTGTGATAATGTATTATTTATAAATGATGGTTCTTGTAGAAGATTCATTACAAAAGGAGACCCAGGATGGGATTATTATAAAAATGATGACCTATTAGATGCAATAACCTGTAGTTTAATGGAAAGTAGTATAACTCAATTTAAAAATGGAACTCTTATGAATAAAAAAGAGCGAGATACTGTAAATAAAATAGTTAAATCAAAAAATGATTATAATCAAAATAAAGAAGAAATAGTAAAAGCTATTACTTTAGAACCCTTGGACTAACCATGGATATTCTAAAGCATAAAGCGCAGATGATTCAGTTAAACCAATAAGTATATAATATGCACCTGTTTTTCTATCTTCATTATTAGGACTACTAGTTATTAGTAACTTCATAATATCTAATAGTATCTTTTGTAATTTATTATATGTTTTTTCACTTGTATTAAGTAGTTTAATTTTTGCTGGACTTATTTCAAATAACTGTCTATCTGGAACTATTTGATTTTGTCGTGTTTTTGTTAGATTGGCCCTATAATTCCAAACATCTTCTAATTCACAATAGAATTTCTGTAATTCCTTAAAAGTAAAGTCTTTAAAATATTCATGTTTAACACCACCAGCCGCAACTTCTAATGAATCAATAATTTGAAACACATTTAATATTTCTAGATTTCTCTTTTGTTCCACTGTTAATTGTTCTTTTGGAAAAGGTTGAAATTCTTTTAAATTTTTAATACTATTTAGTCTCTCGGTCATCATTTTAATAGCACTCTCTGGTATATTTGTTCTTGTATATGGATTTTCTGCATTAGTATCAACTAATTTTTTAAAAGACCTAATATCAAAAAAGAATACTGAATTACCCTCTTTAAAACTAAAAAAGTATATATCACTTATTTCTTCTTTTGTTTCGAATGTTAAAAAGTCTTCATCATTTACACATAGTGATTTATCTATAAAACCAGGACCTTGTAAATTGTTACATGTTTTCCATTCTTTGAATGCTTTTTGTATTAAAATAATTTTATCTAAATAATTTTTTTCATAGTAGTCTAATTTTCTATAGTGATTATCTAACCTTTCTACTAATTCTGCCTTCTTTCCAGTAGTGCTTAGTTTATTTTTAACTAGTGTTTTTTTTATATCAGCTAAATAGAAAAATGTTTTTTTCTCGAGCATTTCTTGAAATTTTTCCTTATCTATTACCCCTATAGGAGTGCGTTTTTTTTGCATTTCCATTCTATACTATAACTATAGGATTTCTTTAGATAAAAATTATGAATTCTTTTTTGAATCTTAAATGCAATAGTGTATCGTATATACAGGATAATAACTACTATTTTAAAATAGAGTGCTTTAAGGTAGTTAATGGTAAAACGAAAAAATATGTTTTTAAATCACAAAAATATTTGAGTGATGATTATAAAGTATTAAGTGAAGTTAATTCTACAGTTTATCTAGACCTAGCAGAATCTAATAAGTAAAATTCTAGAGTTTTTCTAGTATTTTCTAGTAAGTTCATAGGGTTTTTTATATTTTTAAGTATAATTTATTTTTCAAATTGAAAAATTGATTTAAAAAATTGATGAGGGATTATAGCACACAAACACTAAACAACAACAAAAGAAATAATGGCAGAATCAGTAGTAAAAGGCAAAAACATCGATGCATCCAAAGTTACATTTTCAGCACCAAAAGTTCTAGATAATGGAGCAAAACTAGTATATATGAATTATGATGGTGGGCGTTTCACCGTTCAGACACCCTGGATGGGCATGCCTTGGGCAATGTCGTCTTATACAGATGATAAATATCCAAAGCATAGCATCACACTTTCATTCCGAGGAATGGATGAAAGTCCAGAAATGAAACGTTTTCACGATAATATGTTGGCAGTAGAGAAGGCAACAGTTCAGGCGGGTGTCCAGAACAGTGTTCAGTGGTTTAAGAAAAAGAATCTTTCAGAAGATGTTGTATCAAATCTATTTAATCCTATTGTTCGAGTATCAACAGACAAGAATACAGGTGTAGCAGATGGAAAGTATCCTCCTACACTTCGCCTCAAGGTCCCACAGCGTGATGGTGTATGGGAACCAAAGGTATATGACACATCAGGAAATGTATATCATATCAACGACTCAGAGAGTGGTGATGTGATGGAAGACATTCTAGTGAAGGGAGCAAAGATCCGCTGTATGATGCAGTGTGTAGGTCTTTGGATTGCTTCTGGTAATTACATGTGTCAGTGGAAACTTACTCGCGCAGAAGTTGATGTCCCAGAAACATCTGGTAATCACAACTTCCTTCCAGACTCTGATGCAGAGGATGATGATGATGTAGTAGCAAGTGGAGGTGGAAGCACAGAAGCACCTCATGCTCCATCAAAGGTAACACCTCAGATGCTAGATGATACTGACTCAGAAGGCGAACCTGAAGAAGAAGTAGAGGAAGAACCTGAACCGGAACCAGAACCGGAAAAGAAAAAGGTTACCAAAAAGAAGATTGTTAAAAAGGGAAAGTAATTAGAGAAGGATTAAAATAGAATAAATATTAACTGAAAATATATTTTTTTTCTTTACTTAGAAACTTTTGTTTTTATTTTTGTAATGTCTATCAATAACGAATATAGTGATTATAAAAATTACGATAAATACAATGAATACACCTCATTATTGAAAGGAGAAAAAAGGAGGAAAAAATATAGTATTGGTTGTTTTTTGAGTTGGGGAGTGTTTGGTTTATGTGCTGCTTTTATGCTTTTTGCATACACTTGGCATTTCATTAATAGTTTCAATGATGCTAATTTTCAAAGTAAGTTAAGTTATACTTATCCAAATAGTGATGTCGATTTAACGGTGACATATTCAAGCTTAGAAAATTATTCTAATAATTACATAGAATTAGAGAATACATTATATCCAGATAGAGAACCATTTATCATAAATGGAAAGACAACTAGTTTTGAAACTGTTCCTACAGTTAAAAGATATATTCATAGAGTAAATTTTTCTAATTTGAATTATAGCAGTATTTATAAATACAAAATAAATTTAGGACCATATAATTCACCTGTTTTTACTTTCACGACACCAATAAAAAATAAAAGTGAATGGAATGTTTTAATATATGGTGATATGGGATTAATAGGAGATACAACTATAACCTATATTATAGATAGGATAAGAAGTAGTCCCACAGATTTTTTTATTCATTTAGGTGATATAGCCTATGATATGCATGAAGATTTTGGTTTTGTAGGAGACAAATATTTAGAAAATATGCAAGCGGCTAGTAGTATTATACCTTATATGACTGTTGCAGGAAATCATGAAAATTACAATAATTTCAGTAACTATTATAATAGATTCACTATGCCAGATAGGGAAAAAAATCATAACTTATGGTATTCATTAGACAAACCTCCTATAAAATTTATAAATATGAATAGTGAATCATATTATTATTCATTTCAAGAACCTACAATAAAAAATTTGGTTGATTTCTTAAATAAAACGCTAATTGAATTAGATAGAAAGGTTTTTCCATGGGTAATTGTATCGGCTCATAGACCCATGTATTGTTCTAGTAATAATACTGATGACTGCACAAAATGGAAAAGTGATAAAATAAGAAATAATTTAGAAGACTTGTTTTATAAACACAACGTAACTATTTATATGTCTGCACACGAACACTCTTATGAAAGAATATGTCCTATTTATAATGGAACTTGTCAAGAAAACAGTTTTAAAAATACTACATTTTACCTTAATAAGTTAGAGAATCCTATACATATTGTTAATGGTGGCAGTGGTAATCACGAAGGAAATTCAGGTTTTATAAATAAAACAGAATATTGGAGTATCATAAGAAATCGAGATAAAAGTTATGGAGTGCTTTACGCAAATTACAGTTATCTTAACTGGACTGAGTATGGTATAGAAAATAATGGGGAAAAGATAATTGATTATATAGATATAATCAAAAATTGATTTAAAACAAAAGGTATTTTTATTAAGCATAAAAAGAAACATGTCTCTAGAAATAGTAATTGGATGTATGTATTCAGGAAAAAGCACGGAGATACTAAGACTTGCTAAAAGATTTAAAATGCTTAAGAGAGATGTAATGCTTATTAATAATCAAATTGATACTAGATATACAAATGGACAATTGGGATTTGTATCAACACATAATCTTGAAAAAATGGAATGTATTTCTGCTAAACTATTGATTCCTCTGATTCAAACACAGAGTTTTCGAGATGCAGATGTTATTATTGTAGAAGAAGCCCAATTTTTCAATGATCTATTTGATTTTGTGATTACAGCACTTAACGAACACAATAAACATGTTATTGTTAGCGGTTTAGATGGTGATTCCAATAAAAACCCTTTTGGAGACATTTTGCGTCTTATCCCACATGCTGAGAAGGTAAAAAAATTGTCAGCACTTTGTTTAGAATGTAATGATGGAACTGAGGCATTCTTTTCAAAAAGAATTGATACAGAGAATAATGATGTAATAAATGTAGGAGCCGCTGATAAGTATATTGCAGTATGTCGAAAACACTTTAATACCTAAAAATATTCTTTAAGTCCATATAAAATTTTTTTTTTTTTGAAATAAACTAAAGATATTAATCTAGTTTTTTATAATTAAAATATGAATTCTGATGCACCAGCAGAACCAGTTAAAAAGAAAAGAGGGCGCAAACCACTCAATAAAAAAGAAGAACCGATAGAAAAGGTTTATAAAAAACGAGGACGCAAACCAAAGAATTTAGAAGAACCAAGTATTAATGCAGAC
>Ga0181601_10001744_pt1 | contig 18725 bp, 16 predicted proteins | sample 041ome_8_FD_133020 | JGI IMG/M metagenome (GOLD analysis project Ga0181601, IMG submission 133020) | Coastal salt marsh microbial communities from the Groves Creek Marsh, Skidaway Island, Georgia - 041407BS metaG (megahit assembly) | ecosystem: Environmental > Aquatic > Marine > Intertidal zone...
GCCCGGATGTGGCCAAGGCTTTCGCCGCAGGCTTTGCAGGCATCTGTCACCGTCAGATAGCCCCTGAACGAACGGCCTTCGCCGCAGTTTGGGCAGCGTCGCCGCAGGCCGCGTCGGATGACAGTTCCGAAACTGATATCTTTGGATGTTGTGTATGGCATCGCGTCCTATGCCTCAGCGCGGGATTTGCTACTCTTGAAACAGAACATAAAGCTAAGCTCCAAGAAAAGGAATGTGACATGGCGTATCGCACCTTGCGATCCTGGCTCCGCAGATTGGCGCAAACGGATAGGTTGGCGGTAGCGGAACCGGGCGTTGACCTGGATTTCGAACTGTCAGCTATCGCAAAACGACAAGATGGCGAAAAAGCCGTGCTGTTCCCAGCACCGAAACGTGGCCAGGCCAATGCGCCGAATGTTCCAGTCGTCTCCGGCTTGGTTTCGGATAGGGGCTGGATTGCGGAATCGCTGGGCATTGCGCCAAGTGAGGTACTGGCGAAGTTTCGGGATGCCGTGGAGAACCCGCTGCCCTGGCGCGAGGTTGCGGATGCGCCGGTGCATCAGAATGTCATTCGTGACCCTGATCTACTGCGTGATCTGCCAATTCCACTGCACAATGAACATGACAATGGGCCGTATATTTCTGCCGGATTGATCATTGCCCGAAACCCACGGACGGGCGTTCAGAATGTCTCGATCAATCGCCTGCAGATCAGTGGGCCGGACCGGATGGGCATCCTCATGTTGCCGCGTCACCTGCATAACTTCTATGCGGCAGCAGAAGCAGAAGGTGATGCGTTGGAAGTCGCCATCGCGATTGGTGTGGACCCGGCGACACTACTTTCATCCCAGGCCATTGTGCCGATTGATTTCGACGAGCTTGAAGTCGCCGGTGCGCTGCATGGCGAACCGCTTCGCGTGACGAAGTGCGTCACCAACAATGTCCGCGTCCCGGCAGATGCTGAGATTGTTATCGAAGGGCGGCTCCTGCCCAACGTGCGGGAAATGGAAGGCCCGTTCGCTGAATTTCCGCAATATTACGGCCCGGCTGGTCGGCGGGAGGTCATTCAGGTTGATGCGATCACAACCCGCAAGAATCCGATCTTCCACACCATTGTCTCCGCTGCGATGGAGCATTTGCTGCTTGGCGCCATCCCACGTGAAGCCACGATTGTCGCCCTCCTGCAACGAAGCTTTCCAGGTGTCCTGGATGTGCATCTCAGCCGTGGTGGCATTTGCCGGTACCACTTGGCTGTCAAGATTAAGAAGACAAATGAGGGTGAGCCGAAGAATATTATTGCCGGGGCATTCTCGACCCATGCGGATATCAAGCAAGTTATCGTCGTTGATGAAGACGTCGATGTGCATGACACCGTATCTGTTGAATGGGCGGTCGCGACACGCTTCCAGGCGGGCAAGGATCTTGTGATTATACAAGGCGCACTTGGTTCCAGGCTCGACCCATCTACAGATGACGGTATTTCAGATAAAATGGGAATGGATGCCACGATGCCCGTGAAGCGGGAGGGGCTCGACTACGTTGTCGTGCATGTTCCGGGCGAAGATGATCCCAAAATGGATAGCCGGATCGCTGGCGCTGCTACCGCCAATGACGCCATGCTGCAGGAGGAGAATTGAGCCAATGACTAAGACAGTCCCGCCGATTCCAAAAATGAAGCGTAAAGCCTACGCGAAAGAGCTGCTGGCGCTTCAGCATGAGCTGGTCAAACTGCAGGCCCATATGATTGAGGAAGGCCAGAAGATCGCCGTGATCTTCGAAGGTCGGGACGCTGCGGGTAAAGACGGCACGATCAAACGTATCATGGAATACATGAGTCCCCGCGCCGTACGCACGGTGGCCCTACCCAAGCCATCGGACCGAGATCGGGCATCCTGGTACTTCCAGCGCTATGTGCCACACCTGCCTGCGAACGGCGAAATGATGATCTTCAACCGGTCTTGGTATAATCGGGCGGGGGTGGAGCCTGTTATGGGGTTTTGCACGCCAGCGGAACACGCAGCATTTCTTGATTCAGCACCTGAGTTTGAGGACATGCTGCGCCAAGGCGGTATCACGCTTATCAAATATTGGTTGGATATTTCGCTGGAAGAACAGACAGAACGCATGGAAGCGCGGCGGTTGGACCCACTAAAAAGCTGGAAAATTTCAAGCATCGACAAGCACGCGCTCGCCAAGTTTGATGATTACACCGAAGCGCGCAATCTGATGCTTCGGCGCACCAGCACATCTTTCGCACCTTGGACGATTGCACGCACGAACCGAAAGCGGCCAGCGCGGATAGCGATCATCAAGGATATCCTCGCCAGGTTCGACTATCCCGGTAAGGATTTGGACCTCGTGGATCCGAATAGCGGGATAGTGTTCGAATTCGATCCGGTTTTACTGGACAAAGGCTGGCTGGAAGGGTAACGGCTGCATCAGGATTTATGTGCTTGGGGGGCGCCGCGCACATTTACCATTCCGTAAGTCGCAGGAACGCGCCCCATGGCCAGAACGCCAGACTACTTCGTTGGAAAAACTATCATCATTACTGGTGCCGCAAGCGGCATTGGTGCTGCTACAGCACTGATCTTCGCCCGTGAAGGTGCGAACATTGTTTTAGCTGATATCAACAAAGAGAAAGCGGACGCGGTCGCGGCAGCAGTCAAGAAGCTTGGCGCCGGTGCTTTGGTCGTTGCCCTTGATGTGACGGACCGCGCTGCTGTCGACAAGATGGTGAAAGCCGCTGTCGCAAAGTTCGGCGTTATCGATTTTCTGTTTAACTCGGCCGGTGCGGCCGGTCGGCGGGCATCTTTCCTGGAGATTGATCAGGCGCTGTGGGAACAGACATTCGCGCTGAATTCCACCGGCGTTTTCAATTGCATGCAGGCTGTTCTGCCGCACATGCTGAGCCATGATGCTGGCGTGATCGTCAACGTCGCGTCCCAATCCCATAAGCGTGGCGGGCCAGGCGCGTCCATTCATTATGCTGCTGCAAAAGGTGCAGTCGTGACCATGACGATGGGCGTCGCGCGTGAATTCGCGGCGCAAGGCATTCGTGCGCTGTCTATCTCACCAGGTCCGATTGATACGCCGTTCCAGGCCGCCGCTGAAACACCGCCTGAATTCGTCGAAAAAGCGCGGGCAGACGTGCCCATGGGCCGGTTTGGCCGCCCGGATGAAATTGGTGAGATGGTGCTGTTTATGTGTTCCGACGCCTGCGAATTCATGACGGCGGATACGGTCTACATCAATGGCGGGGGCGGCTGGCGCTAATCACCGCGCCGCCCCTTCCGTAGATCAGGCTCAGACTTTGCTGAGCGCCTGCTCAAGATCAGCCTTGATGTCATCAATATGCTCAATGCCGATGGACAAGCGGACGTAGCCAGCGGAAACGCCGGTCGCCTCTTGCTCATCAGCCGAGAGCTGGCTGTGGGTTGTCGTTGCTGGGTGGATGGCGAGGCTCCGCGCGTCGCCGATATTGGCGACGTGGTAGAACATCTCCAGGCTGTCGATGAACTTGGCTCCGGCATCTTTGCCGCCCTTCAAGACCATACCGACAAGACCGCCCTGGCCGCCGTTCAGATACTTGTCAGCACGGGCTTTGGCCACGCCTGACTGCTGGCTTGGGTGAATGACAGCTTCAACGGCGGGATGGCCAGCGAGCCAATTCGCAACCGCAGTCGCGTTCTCGCAGTGACGCTCCATGCGCAGCGGCAATGTTTCCAAGCCTTGAATGAATTGGAATGCGTTGAACGGGCTCATAGCACCACCAAGATCACGCAGAATCGTTGTGCGGGCTTTGATGATGTAGGCGACAGGACCAATGCCTTTGACGGCCTGCGTCCACACAGCACCATGATAGCTTGGGTCAGGCTCGTTCAGGTAAGGCTGGCGCTTCGGGTGCGCTTCCCAATCAAACGCGCCGCTATCAACGATCAAGCCGCCGATGGATGTGCCATGGCCGCCAATGTATTTAGTGGTTGAGTACACAATGACAGCCGCACCGTGGTCGAACGGGCGGCAGATACCGGCAGCAGCCGTATTGTCCATGATCAGCGGAATGCCAAGGTCTTTACCGATGGCCGCGACTTCTGCGATTGGGAAGACGTTCAGTTTTGGGTTCGGCAGGGTTTCAGCATAATAGGCGCGGGTTTTATCGTCAGTCGCGTTGCGGAAGGCTTCTGGGTCCGTTGGGTCCACAAAGCGGACCTCGATGCCCATGTCCTTCATGGTGTTCGCGAACAAGTTCCATGTGCCGCCATACAGATCTGTGGAGGAGACGATGTTATCGCCAGCTTTGGCCAAATTTTGCACAGCATAGGCGCTGGCCGTCTGGCCTGATGAAACGGCAAGCGCTGCAGCGCCGCCTTCCATCGCCGCAACGCGCTGCTCAAGCACATCGCAGGTTGGGTTCATGATGCGGGTGTAGATATTGCCAAGCTCAGCCAGCGCAAACAGATTGGCGGCGTGCTCAGCATCCTTGAACTGGAAGGATGTCGTTTGATGGATTGGTACAGCGACGGACCCAGTGTTTGGGTCGGCGCGGTGGCCTGCATGCAGGACTATGGTCGAAAGGTTCTTAGGCGCGTTGCTCATCCGGTCTTCCCCCGAAGCGGTAGCGCGGGCATGCTTATGGTGCAGCCCGCCTTGTTGAAGCGCGTGATAGCGCATGGTGCGGCGCATTGAGTCAAGTATTTAGGCGGATTCGCTTGTGATTAGGGGACGAACGTCCTGCATTTCGCACGATATCTGGATGAAGGATGGATTCTGACGATGGCGTTGAACATTTTGCTTTTGCCTGGTGATGGCATTGGCCCAGAGATTACAGATACAGCAGAAGCGGCGCTGGCCGCGTTGGATAAACGCTTCGGCCTTGGTGTGAACATTATCCGCCGGGACATCGGCTTTGCAGCCCTGAAAACGACCGGTGCCACCTGGAATGCCGCGACGGAGGACGCTTGCCGCGCTGCCGATGGCGTCATCATGGGGCCGACGGATACGGCAGCCTATCCACCTCCGGAAGAAGGCGGCATCGGCCCATCAGCCCATGCCCGCAAGAACTTGGACCTGTTCGCGAATATCCGCCCGAGCCGCTCAGCACCTGGGGCACCAGCGCTTAAGCATGGCGTCGATCTCGTGATCGTGCGGGAGAATACTGAAGGCTTTTACGCAGACCGCAATATGGCGTTGGGCAATGCTGAATTCATGCCGGATACCGGAACTGCGCTTGCCATCCGCAAGATCACTGCAAGTGCGAGCGAACGGATCGCCCGTGTCGCATATGAAATGGCGATGCAACGGCGAAAGAAGGTCACCGTCATTCATAAATCCAATGTGCTGAAGCTGACCTGCGGCCTGTTCTTGGATACGGCGGAAAAGCTTGGCGCTGAATACCCAGGTGTTGAGGTCGATGAATGCCACGTGGATGCGATGGCGTCTGACCTTGTTCGCAAGCCTGAGACATTTGATGTCGTGCTTTGTTCCAATATGTACGGCGATATCCTTTCAAACCTCGCGGCTGAAGTGACGGGCGGGCTAGGCCTCGCGGGGTCGCTCAATCGTGGGGATGACGTAAGCTTGGCGCAGGCAGCGCACGGTTCCGCACCCGATATTGCCGGGCAGGGCGTTGCAAACCCCGGTTCAATTCTGCGGTCTACAGCGATGCTGCTGCAGGACCTTTCTTTGCGCCGGTCGGACAATGCGCTTGCTGGCGCCGCAGCAGCATTAGATGCTGAAATTGATGCAATGCTTGGTGATGCCGGATCACGCACGTCAGACTTAGGCGGCGGGCTGACAACTTCTGCATTCGGCAACATGCTCGCCAAACATTTGAGTGAGGGAGAATAGGCGGTTATGGCGGAACAATCTTACGCTATCCGTAAGCGCGAAACCGTGGCGGAAGTTCCTGGCCTGCGGGTTCGGAAGCTGACGTTAGAAACCGGCCAGTCTGTGCCGTGGCACACCCACACGACGATCACCGATACTTTCTTTTGCATGGAAGGGCCAATGGTGGTTGAGACAGATAATCCCCGCGCGCGACATGTCCTGCTGCCAGGGGAGACAGTCGCTGCAGACCCTGGGCAACCACACTATGTTCATGGGGTGGCCATGGGGCCTTGCAAATTCATGATCATCCAGGGTGTTGGTAAATATGATTACGTAGCGGCGGAAGCGCCTGTAGAGGAATAATAGCTTGTCCAAGAAACTCGACCCGTCGCAACGCCGTGCCAAAGGTGCGCCCCTACCAAAGCCGATCGACGCCGCGACGATACTGATCGTCCGCCGTGACATGAAAAAGCCTTCCGTGCTGATGGGGCACCGCAGCGCTGCACACAAGTTCATGCCAAATACGTTCGTGTTCCCCGGCGGCCGCCTTGATCCCGATGACCATACGCCGCCGACAGCCGGCGAATTGGCTGAAGCGACGATGCATCGCCTCATGCGAAAACGCCGGGCCAGTAAACGCAAAGCGCGCGCATTGGCGCTTGCAGCGATCCGGGAAACCTTTGAAGAAACCGGCCTGATTGTCGGCCGCGAACATGGCGGTGCGATTGATCCAGCGAGTGTTGCGCCAGATTGGCAGGATTTCTTTGCTGCAGGCTATGCGCCCGCGGTTGATGCGTTGGATTACATCTACCGCGCCGTTACGCCGCCCGACAATTTCCGCCGCTTCGATGCCCGCTTCTTTTTTGTGGATGCGGTTCATGCGTTTGGCGATATCGGCGGATCAGGCGAACTAGTTGACCTTCAATGGATCCCGATTGACGAAGCATCCGTAATGGACAATTGCCCAAGCCCAACTCGCGGCGCACTCGCCGTCGCCAAGCGGCTCGTGCTGGACCAGGCGCCTCTACCGCAAGCAGCAGAGGCCCCCGTTCCAGCACTTATCACACGCTATGGGGTTGAAGCTGAAGAGTTCGACTGAGCGGGCCGCTTAGATTACGCCCGCGCTAGAGCGGCGTAATCAATTGGCTGATGGCGGTCGAGGGACTGGTCCATTGGCGGCAGGGGATACTTCAGGCCAGTCGCGCAGTTGAATAGGACGCAGGTTTCGTTGGCGTTGATGCGGCCATCGGCGCGGGCGGCTTGGTAGGCTGCGTAGGTGGCAGCACCCTCTGGGCAGAGCAACATGCCTTCGGTTTTGGATACTTCTGTCCGTGCTTTCTCAATCACTTCGTCGCTGACGGCGATGGCAAAGCCGTTAGACTCGCGCACAGCGTCCATAATCAGGAAGTCGCCGACGGCTTGTGGGACGCGGATGCCCATGGCGATGGTTTGCGCGTTTTCCCAGCGTTGTGCGTGGCGTTCACCGGCTTCATAAGCGCGGACCATCGGCGCGCAGCCCTCGGCCTGAACCGCGACCATCCGGGGGCGCTTGGAGCCGATGAAGCCGATCTTTTCCAGTTCATCGAAAGCCTTCCACATGCCGATCAGGCCGGTGCCGCCGCCGGTCGGGTAGAGGATGACATCTGGCAGGTCCCAGCCGAACTGTTCGGCGAGTTCCAGGCCCATCGTCTTCTTGCCTTCAATCCGGTACGGCTCCTTCAAGGTGGAGGTGTCGAACCAACCCATGGCTTCCTTGCCTTCACCGACGATCTTGCCGCAATCATCAATGTATCCATTCACCCGCCAGGTCTTCGCACCTTGTTCAGCGATCTCACGGAGGTTGATTTCTGGCGTGTCTTCAGGCGCGAACACATAAGATTCGATCCCGGCGCGGCTGCAGTAAGCAGCCATAGCCGCCCCAGCATTGCCGTTGGTCGGCATCGCCATGCGTTTGACGCCAAGTTCCTTTGCCATGGAGACTGCCATGATCAGGCCGCGGGCTTTGAATGATCCGGTCGGGAGGCGGCCTTCGTCTTTCACGAAAATTCCGGCAGACCCGGCCTGCTTGGATAGCGTCGGCATTGGCAGTGTTGGTGTCATGATTTCGCCAAGCGAGATGCAGTTTTCCGTCTTGCGGACAGGCAGCAGCTCACGGTAACGCCAAAGCGTCGGCTCACGGTTTTTCAGAACATCCTTCGTGAGAGCGCCTTTAACGCCGTCCAAATCGTAGCGAACCAGCAGCGGCTTGCCTGCGGAGGAGAGGTTGTGCAGCTTGTCAGCCTCAAAACGCTCGCCGGTATAACCGCACTCCAAGTGGGTGACGAAAGTCTCTGCTTCAGGGGCGGCGGCGAGCATCATGGTCATTGTTTGGGCTCCATATGGAGCACCAGCGAGCGGAGGACTGCCGGTGCGGGTCGCAATTGCGGGTTTTTGGCTGGAATCAGTAACTTTCCTGCCTGATGTAACGGACATAGCCGAGTTCGAATTGGGCGCCAAGCGGGGGCAAGCGGTTATTGACGGGTTTGCTGGCACAGCTACGCCGCAAGGTGGGCTGATTGATGTGTTGCAAGATGCCGGTGCGGAGCTGATCGGCTTGACCGATGCCGGTGTCGGCGCTGCAGCTTCTGCCAGCGACGCCGCCTATGACAAATATGTCGGCGAAATTGTGGATGGCCTGAAAGCGATCGAGGGCAAGATTGACGCCGTTGCAATCCATTTGCATGGCGCGCTGGCGACGCCGACCAATCGAAAGGCGGATGCGGGCGTGTTGCAGGCTATCCGGGCTGTCGTCGGCCCAGATGTCGCGATTGCTTGTCCGATGGATTATCACGCCAATTTGGCACCAGAGAGCCTGGAAGCCGCTGACATCATTACGGGCTTCCGTTATTCGCCACATACAGATATGTGGGAAACCGGTGCGCGGGCGGCGCGCTTGCTGCTGGGTAAGCTTAGTGGTGCGATCAATCCGGTTATGGCAATGGCCAAGCCGGGCATTGCGCTCCCATCTGTGTTCAGCGCCACACGCTTAAAGCCGTTGGCGGAATTGGTTGCCGCTGCAGAGGATGGCGGCGAGGGCTTGCTCGATTGCTCACTGTTCGGTGGTTTTTCCTACGCCGATACGCCTGACACCGGGATGACGGCCCTGGCGATCACCGATGGGGATGTGGACCACGCCAATCAGTGGGCGGAAGGCATGGCGAAACGATGCTGGGAACTGCGGGACCGCTTGTTCCAACGGGAGTTATTGCATGATGTGCAGGGTGGCGTTGACCGCGCCCTTGAAGCGGCGGCATCTGCGGGAAAGCCTGTTTGTATTCTGGAACACGCTGACCGCCTCAATGACAGCACCTACGTCTTAAAGGATTTGATCGCGCGCGGTGTGAAGCGCGCCTATGCGCCATTCATGTTTGACCCAGAGGTAGCGTCAGTTGCTGTTGCAGCAGGTGAGGGTGCGATCCTAAATATGCCGCTGTTTGGAAAATCTAGCCCGAAGGCTGGGGGAGCGATTACGGCTGAGGCGCGTGTGCTTCAAGCGAGGCACCTGAAGTTTCCCATCACCGGTCCGCTCAAAACTGGAATGGTGATTGATGTTGGCGCGGCTGCATTGCTGGAAATCGGCGGCGTTATGGTCTCGGTCATTTCCGTGCAGTGGTCCGCCATTGATATGGATTGCTTCACTGAATTCGGCCTCAATCCAGAGGACTTCGATATCATTCTGCTCCGCTCCAAGACCCATTTTCGGGAGCTTTACGAGCCGCTTTGCGCAGAAATCGTCATCATTGATACGCCGGATTGGGGACCAGCAGAGCTTTCGACGCTGCCATATGAATATCTGCCCACGGGCGTTTATCCCGTCTCCGGGTGAGTACTGCCGCAGGCCGGGCAATCTTTCCGTTGCTTGGCTTTCATGGCGCGGAGGCTCATGGAGAGACCATCGAACAGCATCAAGCGACCGGACAAGCTGTCACCAACGTCCATGATTTCCTTGATGATCTCCGTCGCCTGCATTGTGCCCAATATTCCAGCGACGGAGCCCAGCACGCCAGCTTCAGAGCAGGACGGTACAGCGCCCGGCGGCGGCGGGTTCGGGAACAGGCAGCGATAGCAGGGGCCGCCCGGTTTCACCGTCGTAATCTGGCCATCAAAGCGCAGCAATGCCGCCGTGACCAAGGTTTTGCCAAGGCGGACGGCGGCGTCATTCACCAGATAGCGCGTCTCGAAATTGTCCGTACCGTCTGCGATCACGTCATATTGGCTGAAAATATCGTCAATGGTATCTGACGCCAGCCGGAAGGGCAGAATATCGATCTTGATTTCAGGATTGATCGCTTTGGCTGTCGCCGCTGCGCTCTTAGCCTTGTTGACGCCGATCCGGTCCGTTGTGTGCGCCACCTGACGCTGCAGGTTGGATAGATCCACGGCGTCGTCGTCAATGATGCCAATGCGGCCAATTCCAGCCGCCGCCAGATACATAATCATCGGCGCACCAAGGCCGCCTGCGCCAACAATCAGAACGCTGGCCGCTCGCAGCTTTGCTTGGCCAATGGCACCCACTTCTGGCAGCAGAATGTGCCGGGAATAGCGTTCGAGTTCGCTATCGGTGAAATCCAGATCGTCCATCAAGAACCTGTGCCCGTGGAGCCGAACCCGCCTTCGCCGCGCGCGGTATTGTTGAGATCGTCAACAGCACGGAATGTAGCCTGTGGTGCTGGCGCTATCACCATTTGGGCGATCCGCATGCCGCGCTCAATCTCAAAGTCATCCTGGCCGTGATTGATGAGCAGAACAGCGATTTCGCCCCGGTAGTCGGAATCAATCGTGCCGGGCGCGTTCAGTACCGTTACGCCATTCTTATAAGCAAGCCCGGAGCGTGGCCGGATCTGCGCCTCATAGCCTTCAGGGAGCGCCATAGCGAAGCCCGCAGGTATGAGCGCACGAGCGCCTGGCTTCAGTGATTGCGGCGCGTCAATGGCTGCAAGCAGATCTGCGCCTGCAGCGTCTGCTGTTGCATAGACGGGCAGGCCAGCTGCGTGTGGGAGCAGGCGAATCGGAAGGTCGATCATTCAGCGGCCTCGGCCTTTGGCGGACCAAAATGCGCGGCGATATGGGCGGCGAGTTGTTCTGCGGCTGCAGTCTTGTTCATGGTCGGCCAAGCATCGACGGCGCTGGCGGTCACGAGATGCAGCGTGTTGGCATCCCCGCCAAACACGCCCGTTCCGGCTGAAACATCGTTCGCCAGGATCCAATCGCAGCCTTTGCGCGCGAGCTTTGCTTGAGCGTTTGCGATCAGGTTTTCCGTCTCTGCCGCAAAGCCCACAACGAGAGCGGGCCTCTTGGCACCAGCGTTCGAAATGGCTTTCAAGATGTCGGGGTTTTCGGCGAAGCTCAGGCTCGGCATCTGGCCGCTATCGTCTTTCTTGATCTTTTGCCCAGCCTCCGCCGCGACCCGCCAGTCCGCAACAGCGGCAGCGCATATGGCGATGTCCGCTGGTAGCGCATCCATGCAGGCGGCCAGCATTTCGCGGGCGGACTCGATATTGACTTGGGTGACGTCGTTAGGTGGTGCCAAGCCTGTCGGGCCAGAAACTAAGGTCACCTCTGCCCCAAGTGCTTGCAACGCGGCAGCGATAGCATGGCCTTGCTTGCCGGATGAGCGATTTGCGATAAACCGAACCGGATCAATCGCCTCCCAGGTCGGCCCGCTGGTGACAACGGCCTTGCGCCCGGCGAGCGGCTGCGATTGTGTGCCCATGCCAAGCACGGTTTCAATTGCCGCTACAATCTCCAACGGTTCAGACATGCGGCCAGAGCCGGTTTCGCCACAGGCCAATTCCCCGGAACCCGGACCAACACGATGGACACCATCCGCTTCCAGCTGCGCAACATTGCGGCGGACGGCAGGGTGTTCCCACATGCGCACATTCATTGTCGGCGCAATCAGAACAGGTTTGTCGGTGGCGAGAAGGGCCGTTGAGGCTAAATCATCCGCATGACCATTCGCCATTTTCGCGATCAGGTCCGCCGTTGCAGGGGCAACGACGACAATATCCGCCTCACGGGACAAACGGATATGGCCCATCTCGGCCTCGTCCGTCAGGGAAAAAATGTCCTGATACACCTTCTCTTCGCTAAGTGCGGCGACGCTCAAGGGTGTCACGAATTGCGCGCCGCCTTTGGTCAGCACACAGCGGACAGTCGCCCCCCGTTCCCGTAAGCGCCGAATCAGGTCCAGGCTGCGGTAAGCCGCGATGCCGCCTGCGATAATGAGTAGGATGCGCTTTCCGTCCAGCATGGCGGCGGCTCCAATTCCTGTGAATACCGATAGGTAGGGCCTCAAGGGGCGAACTTGCAAGTGCTGCGGGGTTTCCGAACCAGGGGCGGGTGATCTACAATTTAGCCAGATAATTATTCAATCTAGGAGTCACTTATATGTCGGACAGCGTGTCCAGCGCTACGGATGAACCCGTACTGCCACTCACGGACCAATATCCTGAAATCCGGGAAGCGGTCGCAAAGCTCTGCGAAGGCTTTCCTGGCGAATACTGGCGGGAGAAGGATGAGGCGCGGGCCTATCCGACAGAATTCGTGCAGGCGTTGACTGATTCTGGCTTCCTGAGTGTGCTGATTCCAGAAGAATATGGGGGTGCTGGCCTGCCGCTTTCTGCGGGTGCCGCAATCCTGGAAGAAATCCACAAAAATGGCTGCAGTGGTGCAGCCTGCCATGCCCAAATGTACACCATGGGCACAGTGCTTCGGCATGGCAATGATGAGCAGAAGAAGCAATATCTGCCAAAGATCGCCAGCGGTGAGCTTCGCCTACAGGCATTTGGAGTGACGGAGCCGACGAGTGGCACGGATACGCTAAGCCTCCGCACCACGGCCGTTCGTGATGGTGACGAATATGTCGTCAATGGCCAGAAAGTATGGACCAGCCGCGCCGAACATTCAGACCTGATGCTCCTGCTGGCGCGTACAACGCCCAAAGACAAAGTGGCAAAGCGGACAGATGGGCTGTCGGTGTTCCTGGTCGATATGCGGGCTGTGAAAGGCAAAGGGATGGAGATCAAACCCATCCGCACCATGATCAACCACAACACCACCGAAATTTTCTACGACAACATGCGCATCCCGGCCTCCAGCCTGATTGGCGAAGAAGGCAAGGGCTGCCGCTACTTCCTCGACGGCATGAATGCGGAGCGTGTTCTGGTGTCCTCAGAAGCGCTGGGCGACTGCCAGTGGTTCGCCAAAATGGCGTCTACCTACGCAACGGAACGGGTCGTGTTCGGCAAGCCAATTGGCACGAACCAGGGCATTCAGTTCCCAATTGCAGAAGCCTATGCCCATTTCACAGGCGCGCAGATGATGGTGCAGAAGGCTGCGGCTTTGTTCGAAGCTGGGCTGCCCTGTGGTGCGGAAGCCAATATCGGGAAATACCTTGCCGGTGAGGCCGTATGGAAAGCTGCTGACACCTGCATGCAGACTTATGGCGGCTTCGCATTCGCGGAGGAATATCACATCGAGCGGAAGTTCCGGGAGGCTCGGATTTTCCGAACGGCACCAATTTCCTCCAACCTTGTACTGAGTTTTGTTGCCGAGCATGTGCTTGGCATGCCGAGGTCTTACTGATCATGGCTGGCGCACTCGACGGCGTTCTGGTCGTTTCGCTTGAGCAGGCGGTCGCTGCACCATACCTGACATGCCGATTGGCAGATTCCGGTGCGCGTGTTGTCAAACTTGAGCGGGCAGAGGGTGATTTTGCGCGCGGGTATGACAATGCTGCCGGTGGTGAATCTGCGTTCTTCGTCTGGCTGAATCGCGGTAAGGAATCACTCGTCGTCGATATTAAGAACGACGATGATTGTGCACTGCTGCATCGGCTTTTGGCCAAGGCCGATGTCTGGGTGCAAAACTTGGCACCCGGTGCGACTGAACGTGCTGGCTTCGGCTCTGAAGCGCTCAGGGCGAAGTATCCGAGGCTGATCACTGTTGATATTTCGGGCTATGGGGCTGCCCCGCCGCCGTTCGACACCGCCAAAGCCTATGACTTGCTGGTGCAGGCCGAGAGTGCCGTCATGTCCGTCACCGGATCAGCGGCAGAGCCTGGGCGCATTGGCTATTCCGCCTGTGACCTGAATACCGGCGTGAATGCGCTCTCTGGCGTGCTTGAGGCGCTTTACGCCCGTGAGAAAACAGGCAAAGGGGCAGGCATCAGTGTCGCCATGTTTGATGCAATGGCGGATTTGATGGCAGCACCTGTGCTGTTCAACCAATATGCCGGCAAGGATTGGCCACGCACGGGCCTCCGGCATAATGCCCTGGTTCCATACGGGGCATATCCAACCGGCGATGGTCGCCTGACTATGATTGCGATCCAGAATGAGCGGGAATGGGGCCGATTTGCCGAAATGGTTATGCAACGGCCAGATATGAAGGCTGACGCCCGCTGTACGCCAAATCAGGCGCGCATGGAAAACCGGGAATGGTTGGAGGGGCTCATAGAGGAGATATTTAGCCATATAACCCAGGCTGATCTTCAAGCGCGCCTGCAAGACGCCGACATCGCCTATTCAAGCGTGAATGAGGTCGCCGATCTTGTGAACCATCCAGCACTTCGGCGCATTGACGTCGAGACAGGGAAGGGCGTTTTCTCAATGCCGGCGCCGCCCATTCGCAATTCTACGGCCGAGTCCCCAGAATATGGCTCACCGCCTGCGATTGGCGAACATACAGACAGCATTAAACGTGAGTTCTCTGCCTGATTTTTCTTTGAATGCTTTAGCGTTCTGAGAGAGGCAAGTAGGGGAGATTGGCGCCGGGCAGGTTACGCGATTTGCCGCCCGGCCTCCCAATCCCCCAACTTGAGCAACCGGCTATTGCCATCGGATAGTTCGCGCTATCCTCTGACCCATTCCTCGCACACCTACCTGATGTACGGCGCCTTCGTGGTCGCCCATGCTGGTCTCAACGACCTGCATGGTCATCGTTACTGCTGCATTGACCTTACAAATATGGAATCCGCAAAAACAACCAGTACCAACCGTTGCCGCCCATTTGCTGTACGACCGTGAATAAACTAGCCTTCGAAATATGTGGTCGGCAAGCATAAAATTAATGAAATAGTAAGAAGGGTTAATCGGTTGGCAGATATCTGGTGCCTATCATTAGAAGAGCAAGCAAAAGCGATAGAGCATAAATTACTCTCGCCTAAAGACCTTGTTGAAGCTTCGTTTGCGCGAATTGATGCGCTGGATGAAAGGCTTAATACCACCGTGACGGTGATGGCCGAGAGTGCCCGTGAAGCTGCCGACGCCGCAACTAAAACGCAACAACAGGGGGCCACAACAGGCTTGCTCCATGGGCTGCCAATCGGCCTGAAAGATATTTTTGATACGGCTGATGTGCTGACAGCCGGTGGGTCCAAAACCCAGGATTCGCGCGTTCCGAATCGCGATGCGACATCTGTCACGAAGCTAAAAGAGGCCGGTGCGGTCATCGCGGCTAAGCTGACGACCCATGAGTTTGCGCACGGCGGCCCAAGCTTTGATCTGCCGTGGCCGCCTGCAAGAAACCCCTGGAATCGTGACCATTTTACGGGAGGCTCCTCAAGTGGTTCTGGCGCTGCAGTCGCAGCAGGCATATTTGCAGGTGCCATGGGTTCAGACACAGGCGGATCGATTCGCGGACCAGCAACCTATTGCGGCGTCGCAGGCCTAAAGCCGACCTATGGCTTGGTGAGCCGAGCCGGTGTCATCCCCAATTCCTTCACGTTTGATCATTGCGGCCCGCTGGCCTGGACCGCACGGGATTGTGCGCTGATGTTGGATGCGCTCGCAGGGCCGGACCAGGCAGATCCTGCAAGCGCCAATGCGCCGCCGCCAAACGCCTTCGCCCAGCTTGGCACCTCGCTTCAAGGCTTGAAGGTGGGCGTCCTCCGGCATTTCTGGGAGGAAGACGTTACCGTCTCGCCAGAGATGATTGCTGTTGTGGAGAATGCCGCTGCGGTGCTGGCTGACCTCGGGGCGGACGTGGCTGAGGCGCGGATTGCACCAGTCCAGGATTACTACGATGTCAAAATCGTTATTGCCGAGTCGGAATTATTCAACGTCCACCGCCAGGACCTTCTGAGCAAACCCCATGATTTCGGCACGGATTTCCTCGCCCGTAGCCTAGGTGCGCTTCTCTTCACAGGACAGGACTATGTGGCGGCGCAGCGTCGGCGGCGGCAGCTTATCCATGATATGCAGCCTGTATATGAGCAGTTTGATGTGTTGCTAGCTCCTGCCGCAACTGGACCAGCACCAAGGCTTGATGCCCATAACACGGCCAATTTCTGGCGATATCCGAATGTTCTGACCCCTTTCAATGTCACGTCTGGCCCGGCGCTGAGTGTTAATGGCGGCTTTTCCGGCACTGGCTTGCCGCTGGGTGTGCAATTGGTTGGCCGTCCATTTGATGATGCCCGGATACTGAATATCGGAGCGGCGTTAGAGGCCTCACTCGGCTTAAAGTCGATGCGCCCTGATGTGCAATCTGGGCCGGTCCCAACAGAAGCAATTCCGACGCTGCCCGCACCGGTCGTGGAGATCAGCGCTGAAGATGGTGCCAGGATCGTCGCCATCGCAGCCGCAGCGGGCTTCAAGCTGGATGAGCGGCTATTTGCATTGCTCGGCGAAGGTGCGCCCTATGCCTGGGCGATGGGTGAGCGGCTGCAGAAAAATTTCGGCTATGGGGATGAGCCGATGAACATTTACCAGCACGTCCGCTAGGCACTGGGTGCCTCTATTTCGGGCTTTCTGCTTAAAAAGTGTGCATTTTCGGAGTTTGCTCTGAAATAAGGCGATAAGTGCTTGCGAATTGGGCGGTATCGCGGGCACCTTGCAATCAAATGCGTGTGTTTAGCGGAGAATTCCGATGTTGAGAGCAAGGACTATCGGCCTGGGTATAGGGGCCTTGACGCTGTTTACAGCTGCCCCTGCAATGGCGGCAGAGATCAATAGCGGCGATACCGCCTGGATTATCGTCGCGACAGCCCTGGTGCTGTTTATGACGCTGCCGGGCCTCGCATTATTCTATGCAGGCCTTGTGCGCGCGGGGTCCGTTCTTTCTGTGATCATGCAATGTGTGATGATCGCATGCATCGCATCTGTGCTCTGGATGGTCGTTGGCTATTCGCTGGCATTTGGCGACAGCGTCGGCGGGTGGATCGGCGGCCTGGACAAGATGTTCTTTGAGGGCGTCGGGACAGATTCGGTCAACGGGACGATCCCTGAAATCGTCTTCGCCATGTTCCAGATGACGTTCGCAATCATCACACCGGCACTAATTGTTGGCGCTTATCCCGAACGTATGAAGTTTTCGGCCATTCTAGTGTTCAGCGCTGCATGGCTGCTGCTTGTCTATGCACCGGTTGCCCATTGGGTTTGGGGTGGCGGTTGGATGGCAGCCATGGGTGTTCGCGATTTCGCGGGCGGCATTGTGGTCCATGCGACTGCAGGCGTTTCAGCGCTGATGCTGGCGAAAATGCTTGGCCCCCGTAAGGATTTCCCAAATCACCTGCGCCCTCCACATAACCCCGGGATGACAGCAACTGGTGCTGCGATGCTCTGGGTTGGTTGGTTTGGTTTCAATGGCGGCAGTCAGCTCGCGGCAGATGGTGGTGCGGGTATGGCGATCGCTGTCACGCATATCTCGGCAGCGACAGCGGCGATCACATGGTCCGTCATTGAATGGGTGAAGTTCGGCAAACCAAGCCTTGTAGGTGCTGTTACAGGCGTGATTGCGGGCCTTGCGACGATTACGCCGGCGAGTGGGTTTGTTGGCCCAATCGGTGCGCTAATTATCGGCGCTGCGGCTGGGGTCATCTGTTTCTATCTTGTTGGCCTCGTCAAGAACCGTTTCAAGATCGACGATTCCCTGGATGTATTCGCCGTTCATGGCGTTGGGGGCATCTTGGGCACGTTGCTCCTCGCCCCGCTAGCTGCTGTTTCACTCGGCGGCGGCGGGCAGGCTGATGGCGTATCGATGATGGACCAGCTGGGTGTACAGGCGCTTTGCGTCGCCATCGTTATCGTCTGGTCGCTTGCGGTTAGCTATGTGATCATCAAAGTAACGCAGGGCTTGTTTGGCCTCCGTGTTGATCCCGAGGATGAAAATACGGGCCTTGATCTGCCGTCCCATGGCGAACGCGGGTATGAACTGTAATAGGCGCTTGCCGCTGAAGGAGATAATCCGATGAAGATGGTCATGGCGGTAATCAAACCGCATAAGCTGGATGATGTTCGTGAAGCGCTGACCGGCGTTGGCGTCGCAGGCCTAACGGCGGGCGAAGTTAAAGGCTTCGGTCGCCAGCGCGGCCATACGGAAATTTATCGTGGTGCGGAATATACTGTCAGTTTCGTGCCGAAGGTGAAGATTGAAGTGGTCGTAGCCGACAATCAGATCGAGGCTGCGGTTGAGGCAATTCAAAAATCTGCGCAATCTGGACAGATCGGCGACGGCAAGATTTTCGTCTACGATATCGCCAGCGCCGTGCGGATCCGCACGGGCGAGACGGGCGACTCAGCGCTGTAGCTCTGCGCGCCCACAATGAGAGGGCGCTAAGGCTTTGGGTACGCACGACTATCTAGACGATCCCCGCAACGCGGACATCCTGATCGATATTAACGGCGAACATAAACGCCGTGCGGAGGCCATGGTCTCCGTATTCGATTCGGGCTTTATCTTGGGTGACGGCGTGTGGGAAGGCATTCGCCTGCACAATGGTGCGCTTGCATTCATGGACGCGCATATGGAGCGGCTGTGGGAAGGGGCGACGGCCATTGATATGGACCTCGGCCTCACCAATTCTGAGCTGACGGACCGGACTATGGCCGTCTGCGCTGCTAACGGCATGACAA
>Ga0181601_10001752_pt1 | contig 18688 bp, 18 predicted proteins | sample 041ome_8_FD_133020 | JGI IMG/M metagenome (GOLD analysis project Ga0181601, IMG submission 133020) | Coastal salt marsh microbial communities from the Groves Creek Marsh, Skidaway Island, Georgia - 041407BS metaG (megahit assembly) | ecosystem: Environmental > Aquatic > Marine > Intertidal zone...
GTCAAACGCCGAGCCAGGGCAAAGCGCCGGTTCTCGCTGAAGCCCAAACGATTGAATACCATAGAGAAGAAGACAAATTGGTACTTCGGGACGGTGCGCGTATTGAGCAAGATGGAGCTGTCGTAACAGGCGCAGTGATCGACTATTTCGTTAGCTCGCAAAAGGTCAATGCTATGAGCTCTGAGACCAAGACGGAGCCAGATGCAGACGACAACGCTAGACAACGCGTCGAGGTTATCATCCCGCCAAGCGCTCTTAACTCCAAAGAAAGGTGAGAGCAACGAAAACATGCCGTCTATTCTTAAAGCAGAAAACCTAGCCAAATCTTACGATGGTCGACAAGTCGTATTGGATGTCTCGCTAGAGGTAAGCTCCAGAGAAATTGTCGGGCTGTTAGGGCCAAATGGCGCGGGCAAAACCACCTGCTTTTACATGATTTTAGGGTTAGTAAGCGCGGATAAAGGCCAGGTGAGTCTGGGCGACCTCAGCCTTACGCACCTACCCATTCACGCGAGAGCTAAAGCGGGAGTCGGTTATCTACCACAAGAAGCTTCGATTTTTCGACGCCTAACCGTAAAAGATAACGTTCTGGCCATTCTCGAGACACGCAAAGATTTGAGCCGAAAACAGCGCACCTCTGTTTGCATGGAACTGCTCGATGAATTCAGCGTAGGCCATCTTGCCAACACATTGGGACAGGCTCTTTCAGGCGGCGAACGGCGCCGGGTGGAGATCGCGAGAGCGCTCGCACTTGATCCAGCATTTGTACTCCTCGACGAGCCATTTGCTGGCGTCGATCCGATCTCTATCAACGAGATAAAAACCGTGATTCGTCATCTTCGTGATCGCGGCATCGGCGTTCTCATCACCGACCACAATGTCAGGGAAACGCTGGATATATGCCAGCGGGCCTATATTGTTGGAGAGGGGCATGTAATCGCTTCAGGCACCCCTGAAGAAGTGTTGAACAACGGCAAAGTCCGTGAGGTCTACCTGGGCGCCGATTTCACTCTTTAAAGTAATTTCGCCTTTGTTTTCGTTGATAAAAACGCTTCGAATATTGCGAGGCCTGAGTTGAGAGGGCTACACTTATTACTCAAATACCAGCTTAGCGCATCTGAGGTGTAATGAAGCAGTCGCTGCAACTAAAACTCGGCCAAAACCTGGCACTGACGCCTCAGTTGCAGCAGGCTATTAAGCTTTTACAGTTGAGCACCCTTGATCTACAACAGGCCATTGACGAGGCACTGGAAGGCAATCCGCTGCTCGAGCGCGAAGAAGAGCACAGCGATAGTGAGACTGATGCCCTTGGCGATAACGGCGAACTGGACTTTACGGAAACCAAAGACAATTCACCCGATGGCGACGATGAGCTCGCCGTAGATACGCGTTGGGAAGACCTTCTTCCCTCCTCCGCACCGGCCGGAAGTGCTGATTACGAAAATGGGTTCACTGAGCGGGATGTCGCACCCGAATCGCTTCATGATCAGCTCCACTGGCAGTTAAACCTGACCCGATTTTCGGACACGGACCGAAAACTTGCGGAAGCTTTTATCGATAGTGTCGACACCAATGGCCGACTCACCCAAACCCCGGAAGAAATTCTAGCTGCCGTCGACCTACCCGAGGTTGAAATTGACGAGGCCATGGCGGTCTTACACCTGCTTCAGCACTTTGAGCCCACCGGCGTCTTTGCCAGAGACCTTAGAGAGTGTCTGTTACTACAGCTTCGGCAAATGCCTGCAGACATCCCCTGTCGTGATATTGCTGGTGGCATTGTCAGCAGACATCTCGACCATATCGCCACCGTCGATCCTAAGAAACTAGCCAAGAGACTGCGAACTGATGAAGACTCGGTTCGCGGCGCCCTCGCTCTCATCAAGTCACTTGACCCCACGCCTGGGGCAAATATAGGAGTGAGCGATACGGAGTACGTCATCCCAGACGTCTTTGTATCGAAGAAAAATGATCAATGGCGCGTTGAACTCAATCCCGACATTGCCCCAAGACTTAAAATCAACACTATGTATGCCGAGCTCGCGAGCGCCGGCAACTCGGCGACTGACCGATCTTTTATTCGAGACAATCTGCAGGAAGCCAAGTGGTTTATGAAGAGCTTACAGAGCCGCAATGAAACGCTGCTCAAAGTGGCGAGCAAAATTGTCGAGCATCAAAGGGCATTCCTAGAGCTGGGCGAGGAGGCTATGCGGCCTCTTGTTCTCGCCAACATAGCCGATCAAATCGAAATGCACGAATCAACCATTTCTCGTGCCACAACACGAAAATATATGCACACCCCGCGGGGTATATACGAACTTAAATTTTTCTTTTCGAGCCACGTCGGCACGACCGAGGGCGGAGAGTGCTCTTCTACTGCCATCAAAGCGTTGATCAAAAAATTAGTACAGGCCGAGGACTTAAAGAAGCCACTTAGTGACAACAAGCTCGGGACATTACTCAAAGAACAGGGCGTAGTCGTTGCGCGCAGGACGGTGGCTAAGTACCGTGAGCAGTTAGGTATTCCGCCCTCTAACGAAAGAAAGCGACTAATCTGATATCAATAAAGCAAGGAGATCTGCATGCAACTTACTGTTAGTGGACACCATATCGAAATTACTGATGCACTACGCGAGCATGTCTCCGAGAAATTTGAGAAGTTGCAGCGCCACATTGAGCACATCACTAATATCGACGTGACGCTGGTGGTTGAAAAAGCGACGCACAAAGCGGAAGCCAATCTTCATATTTCAGGCGCGGACCTTTTTGCGTCAGCGGAAAATGAGGACATGTATGCAGCGATTGATGCTCTCACCGAAAAGCTCGACCGCCAAATCAGCAAGCACAAAGGCAAGCACCGAGGGCACTGATTCATGGCCGGGCTGATGAACTTGTTAGACGAATCTCACGTGCTTTGCCGCTCAACCGCGCAAAGTCAAAAAAATATATTTGAACTTGTAGCGAGAGGGATCGCGGCAACCCACGGGGAACTTGACGAGCAATTTCTATTCAAAAAATTTCTGGCGAGGGAGAAGCTGGGGTCCACCGGCTTGGGCGAGGGAGTCGCCGTGCCTCACAGCAGAATTGAAGGTCTTGAATACCCTATTGCTTATTTATTGACTCTCGCCGAACCCGCGCCTTACGACGCGCCTGACAATCAAGACGTGGACATATTATTCGCCTTGCTTGTTCCCGAGGAATCTACACAGCTTCACTTGGATTTGTTATCGGAAATAGCCACCATGCTCTCTGACAGTGCGTACTGTGAGCGTCTTCGCGGCGCTACCGACCAGGGTGAACTTCTTGCCCTCGCCAAGCACAGCCTAGCGGCCTGACGATGCACCTAGTTCTACTCACAGGTCGGTCAGGCTCGGGAAAAAGTACGGCGCTACATCAACTCGAAGACAGCGGTTTCTACTGCGTCGATAATTTGCCAGCCGGACTTCTTCCAGATCTTGTATCTCAAAGCACACGCGATGAGTACTCCGCCTACCAGGGCCTCGCCGTCTGCATTGATGTCCGCAACAGCCGCCAGGATCTAGAACGTCTTACACGAGCACTCAATGACCTTGAGTCGCTTTCTTCATGTGATGTGGTTTATCTCGATGCATCTGACGAAGTGCTCACTCAACGATTTAGCGAAACCCGCCGGCGCCATCCGCTAAGTAATAATGACATCTCCCTGCATGAAGCGATACAGCTAGAGGCTTCTCTGCTGGAAGCGCTCAGGCTGCGATCTAATTTAATTATCGACACAAGCAATCTTACAATCTATGAATTAAGAGAGGCGATTAATACCCGCCTTCTTGATCACACCAGCGGTTCCTTATCGTTACTTATAGAGTCTTTCGGTTTCAAAAGGGGTGTCCCCACCGATGCTGACTTGGTGTTTGATGCGCGGCTGCTTCCCAACCCCCACTGGAGCGCTGAGCTCAGGACGCTCACTGGCAAAGACCAAGCCGTCATCGACTTTTTAAGAGATCATAAAGACTGTGGCGACTTTATAGCGTCCATCACAGGATTTTTGACACAGTGGCTCCCTTTGTATGAACGATCTCAAAGGACCTACGTGACTGTAGCCATAGGCTGCACGGGCGGACAACACAGGTCCGTTTTTGTAGCCGAAGAAGTTTTTTCCGTTCTCAAAGCGGCCTATGAACAGACGCAGATCAGGCATCGAGAATTACGGGCGATGATGGCGGAATGATTGAGCAACCTGTAGAAATCATCAATCGACTAGGCCTGCATGCCCGGGCAGCCGCCAAGCTCGTGGACTGCGCATCGCGCTATTCGTGCGCAATCAAGTTGCGTAAAGAATCCAAAGCAATTGATGCGAAAAGTATTATGGCGGTGATGATGCTAGCCGCCGGACAAGGCAGCAAGCTCACGCTTATTCTGGACGGCCCCGATGAAGAACAGGCCTGCGAAGCGCTGATCGCCCTGATTAATGATCGATTTGGCGAGCCGGACTGAAGCCTACCCCACCCTAATCTCTGTCATTTTTACTCACTCAACTAGTGCAGTCGGAGCACGCCTGCCCGATAATGCGCGCGCGGGTGGGAGGGATGTTTGTGGAAATCTCGGTCAAAACTGAACAGCAATTCGAGCGTATCGATAGTGCCTTAGAGACAGGGACGCTCGGCGATATTTCGAGCATCATCGGCGAGCTTTCGCCGGGTGATATTGCTCACCTGCTGAGCTCCTACCCTCCCCGGGTCCGCCAAGTTCTATGGGGCCTACTGGAGTCAGACCAAGAAGCTGATGTTCTCAACGAGCTTCCTGAAGAACTGCGTAATGCATTTCTGGTTGAAATGGAGCCCGAAGTATTAGCGTCGATCGTTAATCGTCTAGATGATGATGATGTCGCCGATATCCTTCAGGACCTTCCCGATCAACTGACTGAGCAGGTGTTAGCCGTTATCGATGAGGCTGACCGGACTCGACTTGAGACGGTGCTGGCCTACTCTTATGATGTGGCTGGCGGATTGATGAGCACGGACACATTAACCATCCGCGCTGACCTAACCCTCGATGTCGTGCTCAGATATCTGCGACGGCACGACGAAATTCCGCAGAATACCGACAGTCTGATTGTGGTAAACAGGGACGATCAATTCGTGGGTCTCCTACCTATCAGAACGCTACTGGTATCAGATCCCGGTCAGTCGGTTCGTGAAATGATGATTACCAACCGAGAGCCTATTCCCGCGATGATGCCTGCCGCCGAAGTGGCCAGATTATTTGAACGGAATGACTGGATATCGGCGCCTGTTATTAATGACGACAATCAACTGCTCGGGCGAATCACAATTGACGACATCGTCGATGTCATCAGAGAAGAGGCAGACCATTCACTGACATCTCTTGGGCGACTCGGCGAAGAAGATACCTTTTCGACAGTGCTACACACTGCGCCACGTCGCGCCGTCTGGCTGGGCCTAAATTTGGCAACCGCGTTCATTGCGGCTTCTGTCATTAATGTATTTCAAGGCACGATAGAAAAAGTAGTGGCACTCGCCGTGCTGATGCCTATCGTGGCATCGATGGGCGGTATCGCGGGCACGCAGACCCTCACGGTACTCATTCGTGGTATGGCCATGGGTCACATTAATCGACGAAATCAAACTTGGCTAATAGGCAGAGAGGCGATGGTTGGCGCCCTCAACGGCTTATTGTGGGCTGGTGTTGTGGCGGTAGCGGCAGCAACCTGGTTTAGCGATATCACTCTCGCCATCGTGATTGCCACAGCCATGCTGATCAATCTGGTGACGGCCGGAATCGCGGGAGCGATTCTGCCCCTGTTCCTTGATCGCATCGGAGTGGATGCCGCTCTCGCGGGGGGCGTCATTCTGACCACAATCACCGATGTGGTGGGCTTTTTGGCTTTTCTCGGTTTGGCAGCCTACTTCTATGGCTGACCGACCTTTCAGTGAAGACGAATGGGATGCGGAGGCGCCTCCCAGCAAAAGCGCCCTGAAGCGGCAGATGACTGCTCTTCAGGATATGGGCGAGCGATTGGTCGAGTTACCCGACGCACAGTTGAAGAAAGTCCCCATTGATGATCCTCGGCTGAGCGAAGCCATAGCCGAAGCACGTCGCATCAGAGCGCGGGGCGGCCTGCGTCGACAACTCCAGTATATTGGCAAACTCATGCGCCAAATTGACCCCGACGGTATCCAACAGGCTCTCGACGAGCTCGACGGCCAACATCAAGAGGTGAACGCGCGTTTTCATCAGCTAGAAAAACTACGAGAGAGGTTAATTAACGAGGGAGATCGCGCCCTCGAAGAAGTGCTCGCCGTTTTTCCGGGCGCTGACCGGCAACACTTAAGGCAACTTCTTCGCCAGCAAGAACACGAGACGAAACAAGGCAAGAGCAATAGCGCGTTTAAAAAAATTTTTCGCTACTTCAAAGAGCTCGATGGATCCTGAGTCTCACCAGACTTTTGATCGCCGCGATTTTTCACACTGGACGCATCGAAGAGCCTGACAAACTTGACCTCTGGATCTGAGAGAGAGCCGGTGACGTCATACACCCCGCTGCTCAATGACTTAACTTGATCCTCAAAAACTTTGCTCATCAGATAGGCTCCCGCGGCAAGCGGCAAGCCACCGGCAAGAGCCGCCATCCAAGGAATATTGTCGATTAACGGTAACGTCACGATAAGCTCCCCCTCTATAGCGTCAGTTCTCAAATCAATATCGCTGGAAAAAGAAAACGCGCCCCCGGGACCATCGATGGAAAAATCTGGTATCGCCAGATCCCCCGTCGAGAACGCCAACTGTCCCTGAGCAGTTGCAAACGCCACTCCAGGCTCGAAGAGCTGATTGACGTTGGCCCGCTCTACTAGGCCAGCGAGATTGAGCAAACCAAACAGCCTGACAACTCCCGTAGCGCCCCCAGAAACAGGTAAAAAGGATCCATCCTCCAGACTGATCTCCACACTCCCCTTCAACTGATCCAACGCCATATCAGCAGGTGACCCCGGCCAGCTGATGTCTAGGTCCACCACCCCTGCCGTGCTACGCACTGGGGGCTCAACCGAGAATTTTTGAAACCCATCAGCGATGTCGCGCAGCAAAAATCCACCCGAAAATTGACTCTGCCAAAAGACCTCTTCATGCCGCACCCAAGAGAGAGCACTGCCCTCTATTAAGCTCGCCGCCGCAATATCCCCTCGTATATCGGTTACACCCAGACCTTCGTCACTGGAGCCTAGGGTAAAGGTCATCGCGCCGAGTCGCTGGGACTTCACGTAGAAATTGGCCACCGTGACATTTATTGGAGAGGATAGCGTCGGCGGCGGCTGAGTCGCTACAACGAGCTCCTCTGTGACTTCTTCGACAGTATCAACCTGAGGCACCGAGACGGATTCCGCATCCTTGGCATCAGCTGGCTCTTCAGCGGCGCTACCCCCTAAATGAAGCTCATTAATCACCAATTCGGCGGGAGCCTCTTCAAAGGGAAAAGCCATAACACCGTTTATATCGGGGAGGCTAAACATAATCTCGTACCAGGCATCTGCTCGCGATGCGCCGATTAACAGCGGTCCAACGCTGGCATCTCGAAAAGAGACTTTGTCAACAGTGAGTTCATTTATTACGGGCCATGGAACGGACCTAGCCTCCGTCGATTCGGCCTTGAGCGCAGTGTAAAAATTAATCCAAGGATCCAGCGCCAACTCTTGTCTGGAACCGGCAATCAAGACCCCGCTTGCTCTCCTCGCCTGTTCATCATAGACACCAAAATCCGGCCGAACTCGGGGAGTTATGTCCACTGCCGTACCCGTGATGTCACCTCCCTCTCGAGTCACCAGAGCCTGAAGGCGATCCTCCCAAAAGACTTGCCAACTCCCATCCTCTGAAAGATTAAATTGAAGCTCTAGAGCTGTCGCTTCCTCAGACTGCTTTCCCATCGGTTCTGGTAATTGGATTGCAAGACCCACTAAATCGGTTTCAACATAGACGTCGGCGCTGGCGCCAACGATTAAATCCACCGTGAGAGCTGTTTCACCGACAAACAGCTGTTCCAATGCAACATGATCGAGAAGCAATCCGTTGGTCTGGAGCCATGACAGCAGCTCACCACCCTTGATGTCGGTCACGAACCGGGCGTCAACTAAATCACCGTTTTCTCGACCAGTTTTCCCAAGACCAATGGTTATGGATACCGGCGTGTCAAACAATGTTGCAGCGAGAGCCCGGCTGGTAAAGCCATCGCCCCCATCAAAATCCAAGCCGCCGGCAACGCCCGTTAACGTGGCGCCCAAAAGTCTCGAGCGAACGACGACATCGCTCAAGTTTGTGGTTAGATTTACATCAACATCCTTCGTCCGATTATTGAGGTCGAGGTTTAACGACAGCGATCCGGTCACACTGTCCTGCGCTTCGAGATCGGCAAGAAGCCTGTCGGCTTTCTTGTTAATTGGAGTGTTACCCAAAAACGTCAGCGCTTCTTGCGCGCCGCTCTTCAGCGTGGTGCTCACGGCAAGCTCATGTTTTTCTGCACTTCGATGCGTCATGAGCACTAGATCTTGTAGCAGAACTTGCTCTGAGGTAGCTTCCTCAGACCAAAGCGCCACATCTTCAGTATCCACAAATAACCGAGCATGGGGGGTCATTGATTCGGGCCAATCGGGCTGATACTGAATGGTGGCGTCGCGGATATCCGCCGCCAATTGCATACTCTGCGTCCCAGCGCCGAAATCTTTAAAAGGTCCACGCCAGAGAAAAATGCCCTGTTCCACATCACCTGCACGCAAGGCAGAGTGGAGCCACTGATCCAGAGCTGGAGGTATTTTCTTGGGTATATAGTTGTTGCGAACAGCCAGTGGCGCTCCTGAAAACGCGACATCAAGGTACATGGCAACCGGCGTCTCCTCGGCAGCTACAGCGTTTAAGGGGATATCCATAGCAAACTGAACAGCCGCGGGATGGGTATCGGTTTCAGCCACCAGCACACCATCGTGGAGTAGCAGCACATCCCGCTGCCAAGAGGCTTTGAGCTGACCTTTAACCCGATCAACAAGGATCGGACGATCATAAACGAGGGGCAAATCAAGACCAAAACCTTCGGTATCTATCCAAGCCGTGGCACCGGACTGACTGGCGTTGACCGTTGCGTCAATGCCATAGAGCCCGGGCGCTTTTTTAAACGGTTGGAAGGTCGCGTCCCGAACCTCCACAACGGCCGACCAGCTGTCGCGCGGATGCTCCAGATCGGCAAGTTGAAACCACGCTCCACTTGCAATCCCCGATGGTTCCAAGGCACTGACAACCGCCTGAACGTTGCTCGGCAAGAGTTCAGAATCGACAATGACGCCAGCTAAGTCCGCAAGGTCAAATCCACTCAGATAGGCGGTGACAATCGGGCCGGCAATTTGCAGTTGGGCCTTGCCGAGTGTGAAACTCGCCGAATCACGCTCGATCTCTAACCCCTCAACTGAAATTTGCCAGTCTTTCTCTGCGCGACTAGCACGCGCCACAAACGAAGCGTGATCAAGACGCACCGATCGATTGTTGAACCCATCTAACAGCAAGTCGTTAACCACAGGTTTCACGGTAAATTGACGCTGCCCGCGTGTGTTTTGATACCAAAACTCCACATCGGCATTCCCCGCCAAGTTAACTTCCAAGGCCTCTGAGAGCGTCGTGATTTCGGGTACGGTTAATTGGCCGTATATCGATCCCTCAAATCGATCTAACGCCGTTAGCTGGCCAATGCCGGCACCCGACAGTGAAAATCTCGCCCCCTCTGGGCCGGTGGCGTCACCCTTAAATTGCAGATTGCTACCATCCCGAACGATCCTGAGGTCCGCGCGGAAGACTTTGCTCATAAAATCATCTCGCGTAAGCGTTACAGACGCGTTGGAAACAACGATGTCGTTGAAAACCGCGAAAGGACTGATTGTCACCGCGGTGCTCTCAGATGACGACGGAGATTGATACTTGCCCAGATCAATATCGATCTCGGCCTGGTCCACAAACAACGTTCCCAGCCGAGGCGACAAAGCGAGCAATGATGCCCAGGGATCAATCGACGCCCTCGCTTCTACAACCCTAATGGCCAGTGCTTCCGATGCGGGCAGCTGTAATCCCTCGAGCCTAATGGCAGGAGTAAAGCCAACCAGATCGCCTTGGAGCACCGTGATCGTCATGCCGCTGCCAAGTTGCCCACTCACTGACTGCAAAATGGCGTCCTTGTACACCGGCAACGTCGATAAAAGCAGTCGGACACCAGAAACGTAAACCGCTAAAAGGATGAGCAAAACGAGCAGAGATCGCCACAGCAACCTCCCTGTCACATGATAGAGACGTTCAACCTGCATAGGGTGGAACTCTGAGGTTTATCGCGATACCCCATTGCTCTAAAGCAGAGCGCGTTTGCGAAAGAGGGAGTCCTACTACACTCGAATAACTACCGTGCAGTGAATCAACAAAACTACCCCCACCGCCCTGTATGCCGTAAGCGCCCGCTTTATCATCGGCTTCACCCGTCTCCAGATACGCCTCTACCAACGAGGGTGAAAGATCGGCAAAAAGGACTTCAGTCTTAATCACACAAGAGTGCCGCTTTTCCGGCGACAACAGCGCGAGACCGGTATAAACCTGATGCCACCGACCAGACAGACTCAACAACATCGTGCGCGCATGTTCACGCGTGGCAGGCTTTCCTAAAATCACTCCATCAAGCGCTACACATGTATCCGCTGCGATGACGAGGGTGTTTGCTGCGCAAGCGTGAGTTGCTTTTGCAACAGCGAGCCGCTCCACATAGCGATCCGGCACTTCATCATCCCGCTCGGTCTCGTCAATGTCGGGAGAACAGCACTCGAAATCGGAAAGCAGGATGGAGAGCAATTGCCTTCGTCTTGGGCTGGAGGAGGCCAGCAAAACCTTCATCAGGCGACCTCATAATAGCGACGAAACGACCGCAGCAAGTTGCGCAAGGGAATCCAAAGCAGCATCGACAAGGGGATGGAGTAAAGAAACTGCAGTCCGTCACTGGAAAAACCCAGTAAATTTTGAAGCCTCTCCACCACGATTAAGACGACCGCCAGTATGAGTCCGATAACAAATGTCTGCTGCAGAGCATCAAACTGCCGGAGGCGCTGGTAATTTAACAAAATAACGAGGGCGCCCACGCTCGACCCCGCAGCTATTGCGCCCACAGCTATTCCGTCTAAAAGATCAAGAACAAGTCCCAGTGACATTGCCGAAAAAACCCCGACTCGCTGCGGCAAAGCAAGGACCCAATAAAAAAGCACCATAAGAGGCAACTCAGGCCGGAACCAGCGCCAGTCAAAAGGCAGAGGCACGAGGTAGACGACAATACTCGCGACCATGGTTGCGATGATCAACCAAGAGCCTCGGGGTTGCATCAAAGCGCCTCAGCAGTGCGTGAGATATCTGCGACACCAAGCGCCAGCATGACATGTCGCCCCCGATCTAACTCAACCATAGGTTTCGACATTACTGTCGCAAACGCAGATCCTTCATCGTCTTCTATACTGACAACTTCAGCGACCGGATAGCCCGGCGGGAATAGCCCCCCGAGTCCAGAAGTCACCAAAATATCTCCAACTCTGATATCCGTAGTAGCCGCGATATGACGCACGATCAGGTTATCGATTTCCCCAGTGCCCTCAGCCAGACCGCGCACGCCGCTTCGAAGCACCTGCACCGGCACCGCATGGGTTGAGTCAGTCATCATAATGCCCCGACTGGTAGACGCGCCCACCGCAATAATCTGACCGATAAGGCCCGCGGCCCCCAATAACGGCTGCCCCACAACCACTCCCTCTCGACTCCCTTTATCCAACAGCAGAATATGACGGGATGCATCGGCGGTGACTGAAATAATCTCGGCAACCATCACTTCACGCTCCAGCGAACCGGCTGAATTCAACATATCCCGGTAGCGTGAATTCTCTGCCAGCACTGCAGCAAGCCGTTGTGTTTGCCCTCGCAAGATAAAATTCTCCTGCTCGAGGCGAGAGTTTTCCTCGCGCAGTACCCGGTGAGTTTGAAAGAAATCCCCAACCGATCGAAGCGCGCTGGCCGGTGATGCGGCAGCCGCGTAGAGTACTGAGACAACATCCTGCGTTACGGCACGAGCCCGCTCAAAAATTGGCTGTTCGCGATAGGTGACCAGCAGCAACAGACAAACGCCCAGCACCAGAGCCAAGCGCCAACCCACATGCTTTTCCTTAAGAAAAAGAGGCTTGATAGGCTGTCCCCCTAGCTCCTGTGAGGCCCTGCAGGGTTACTCCGTTGAGAGCAAGTCCAGTGCGTGACGATCCATCAACTCCAGCGCTTTTCCGCCGCCTCTGGCAACACAGGTCAGCGGGTCCTCTGCCACAATTACAGGCAGCTCTGTCTCCGCTGCAATGCGCTTATCCAGGTCCCGGAGCAAAGCACCACCGCCGGTGAGCACAATGCCGGACTCCGCGATATCAGCCGCGAGTTCGGGGGGTGATTGCTCGAGCGCCATTTTGATAGCGCGCAGTATCGATTCCAGGGGGTCCTCAAGCGCACCCCGTATTTCGTCGCTGTTGAGCGTAAAGCTTTTCGGAATACCCTCTGCAAGATGGCGTCCTCGGACATCAATTTCACGAAGTTCACTGGTCGAAATAGCACAACCAACCTCTTGCTTGATCCGTTCCGCCGTGGAGTCTCCGATCAAGCTGCCATATCGCCGCCGAACATACGCCACGATACTCTCGTCAAATCGATCACCGCCTACCCGAATGGAGTCGCGATAAACCACACCGTTTAGTGAAATAATCGCTATCTCGGTGGTGCCACCACCAATATCCACCACCATACACCCAGTCGCTTCGTCCACCTGGAGTCCCGCTCCAATGGCCGCCGCCATCGGCTCCTCGATTAAGCGCACCTCTCTCGCGCCGGCACTCAGCGCAGATTCGCGTATGGCCCGACGCTCTACCTGCGTCGACATACAAGGCACGCAGATCAATACCCGCGGGCTCGGGCGAATAAACTGGGTCTCATGCACTTTGGCGATGAAGTGCTGCAGCATCTTTTCCGTGACTTGAAAATCGGCAATCACACCGTCTTTCAATGGTCGAATCGCCATGATATTCCCGGGTGTCCTGCCAAGCATTCGCTTAGCCTCACGACCGACTGCCTCGACTGACTTCTGACCGTTGTGAACCCGAATCGCCACTACCGAGGGCTCATCGAGAATGATTCCTTTATCCTTCACGTAAATCAGCGTGTTGGCAGTGCCGAGATCAATCGAAAGGTCATTGGAGAACATGCCGCGCAGGCGTTTGAACATCTTTCATTCCTGTTTTTATGACGGGACTCACGGTCCCGCTAAGGCGCAGAGAGCGGTTCAATCGGGGAACGACTAAACAGCTTACTTTGTCAGTTGAAGAGCCAAAAATCGCCAAAAAATCAGTTGGTTTCAGCCCACCATTAAGGTGGAAATGTATCAATGGAGGGGTTTTTGAGCAAGGTGAATCTGTGGTAGGTTCCCGTTCCCCTTATGTTCGGATTCTAAGCATGTCGGTGACAGCCTCAGACGTGGCCCAAGTAGCGCTTTTGGCTCGCCTTACAATTCCAGATGACAGGATCGAAGAGGTCACCGAGCGCTTCACCCGAGTGTTAGACCTGGTGGCCGAACTCCAGCAGGTCGATACCGACGGCGTCTTGCCCATGTCGAACCCACATGACATGGAGCAGCGTCTAAGAGCCGACGAAGTTACCGAGGTCAACGAGCGCGATCATTTGCAGCAACCGGCTCCGGCGGTAGAAGACGGTTATTTTCTGGTTCCCAAGGTCATCGATTAATGCCGGATATTAATCTCGCTACCGCGACCGCCGCCGAGGTGTTGAGCGCCCTCGAAAATCGCGATATTTCTTCCATCGAGCTCACGCAGGCCTATTTGAGCCGTGTCGATGCCCTAAATGGGCAACTGAACGCTGTCATCACCGTCGATCACGAGGGTGCGCTCGCCGCCGCCAAAGACGCGGACGATGCGCGGCACCGCGGCGAGGGGGGTGTCCTTAACGGGGTCCCGCTACTCCACAAAGACATTTTCTGCACCGCCGGCCTCAGAACCACCTGTGCTTCGCGCATGCTGGAAAACTTCACTCCGCCCTATGACGCCACTGTGGTCAGCAAGCTTAAGGCCGCAGGTGCCATCACGCTGGGCAAAACCAACATGGATGAATTTGCGATGGGCTCATCCAACGAAACCAGCTACTTTGGCCCCGCGCACAACCCCTGGGACTTCAGCTGCGTACCCGGCGGCAGTTCCGGCGGCAGCGCGGCGGCTATAGCCGCTGGGCTCGCGCCTCTCAGCACAGGAACCGATACCGGCGGCTCGATTCGACAACCAGCATCCCTCTGCGGCATCACCGGCCTCAAACCCACCTATGGGCGGGTTTCGCGCTTTGGCATCATTGCCTTCGCCTCCTCACTTGACCAAGCGGGCCCCATGACCCGGACAGTGGAGGATGCCGCGCTAATGCTCAACGCTATGTGCGGGCTTGATCCCAATGATTCCACCTCTGCCGATATGCCAGTACCGAACTTTCATGACGCCCTAACAGGCGACCTTAAGGGACTGCGCATAGGGCTACCAAAGCAATACTTCAGTGAACTGCTGGACGACACGGTAGCGAACAGGATTCAAGACGCGCTGAAAGAGCTTGAGGCCGAGGGGGCAACTCTCGTAGACGTGGATCTTCCGCACACCCAAGAAGGCATTGCGACTTACTATGTCATCGCTCCCGCCGAAGCGTCTGCCAACCTAGCCCGATACGATGGCGTGCGCTTTGGTCATCGCTGTGACGACCCCAAAGATCTCATGGATTTGTACGCGCGCTCCAGAAGCGAGGGCTTCGGTAGCGAGGTTCAACGGCGAATTCTCGTGGGGACATACGCGCTTTCAGCGGGATTCTACGACGCCTACTTCAAAAAGGCGCAACAGGTGCGACGTATTATAAGCAACGATTTCAAACAAGCCTTTGACCAATGCGACCTGATTGCCGGTCCTTCAGCCCCCGGTGTTGCCTTCTCCGCGGGCGCCAAAAGTCATGATCCCATCGCCATGTATATGGAGGATGTCTATACCCTCTCGGTCAACCTGGCTGGGCTACCCGGTCTTTCCGTACCTGCAGGGCTTATCAACGGGCTCCCTATAGGATTGCAGCTGATCGGTCGAGCGTTTGATGAGGCAACCCTACTCAAAGCCGGCCATCGTTTTCAGCTACGCACCGACCACCATCGGCTTGCTCCACCGCTGGCGGAGATATCCTGATGATGTGGGAAATGGTGATGGGGCTTGAGGTCCACCTACAACTCGCGACGAAGAGTAAGATCTTTTCAGGCGCAGCAAATCGCTTTGGCGCGGAACCTAATGTACAGGCGTGTGCCGTCGACTTGGGCATGCCCGGAATGCTGCCGGTATTAAACGAGCAGGCAGTGCGATTTGCCGTCATGTTTGGTCTCGGCATCGACGCCCGCATTGGTAAACGCTCCATCTTTGACCGCAAAAATTACTTCTACCCCGACCTCCCGAAAGGCTACCAGGTAAGCCAGTTTTTCGAACCGATTGTGTGTGAGGGGATTTTTGAGGTGCCCATGCCCGATGGTGATCTTTTTCCCATCAGAATTACCCGCGCGCATTTGGAAGAGGACGCGGGCAAGTCCGTTCATGATCGATTCCCCAATCAGACAGGTGTCGACTTAAATAGAGCGGGCACGCCCCTACTGGAAATTGTCACCGAGCCTGATTTTCGGACCGCTGAACAGGCTGTTGCCTATTTAAAAGCGTTGCATTCATTGGTGACTTATCTCGGCATTTCAGACGGCAATATGGCCGAAGGCTCTATGCGCTGTGATATCAATTTGTCACTTCGACCCGCGGGCTCTGACGCTTATGGGACGCGAACAGAAATCAAGAATGTGAACTCCTTTCGCTTTGTCGAAAAAGCCATTGCCGTAGAGGCACAACGACAGCAAGAGCTTCTTGAAGATGGCTTATCCATCGTGCAGGAGACACGCCTTTACGACGCGGAACGCAACGAAACCCGCTCGATGCGATCGAAAGAAGTCGCCAACGACTATCGATACTTCCCGGAGCCTGATTTGCTTCCCATCGTCCTCGATGACGCCTATATCGAAGCAGTCGCCCGGGATTTACCTGAGCTCCCGGGCGCCAAACGTCAGCGTTTCATCGAGCGGTACCAACTGTCCAACTATGATGCCGCCCAGCTGGTTAGCTCTCCCACTATGGCCGATTATTTTGAGGCTACAGTGACGGCGTGTGGGGAAGCAAAGGCTACCGCCAACTGGATGCTGGGTGACTTAGCCGCCGCACTGAACCGCGAGAACCTGTCACTTGAGGACGCACCGATTGGCCCACTCGACCTCGCTGGTTTAGTTACCCGTGTGGCTGATGGCACGCTTTCCAGCAAGCTAGGCAAACAGGTCTTTGAAGGCTTGTGGCTGCGCGAAGGCAGCGCCGATGAAATTATTGAAAAGCGAGGACTTAAACAAGTCAGCGATGCAGGCGCACTCGAGAGCTTGATCGCGACAGTGATCAGCGAAAATCCAGATCAAGTAGCACAGTATCGTGCGGCCGATGAAGTAAAGCAGAAAAAACTGATTGGCTTTTTCGTCGGTCAGATCATGAAGGCATCGAAGGGTCAAGCCAACCCGCAGCTTGTCAATGAATTGCTGGTAAGTGTCCTGACCGGCGGTTAACAGTTACCGCCCCTCGTAAGGCACACGACCTTTCAAAAACCGCTCTCGATTCTCGCGTTTTTTCTCCTGACTTTTCTTCAACAGCACATAAACGGCACCGGTACCACCGTGTACGGGTTGGGCGGAGTGAAACGCTTGGACATGCTCAAGCTGCTGTAACCACTGATTGACGTACCCCTTCAACACAGCCGTATTTTCCTTCTCGCTCTTTCGCTGCCCCTTGCCATGCAAAATCAGCAGCGTGCGCAGGCCAAGATCCGCCGCGTCGTCGATAAACTTTTTAACCTCATCCCTCGCCAGCTTGACGGTCATGCGGTGAAGATCAAGTCGCGCCTCAATATCGTATCGCCCCATTCGCAGCTTCTTAAATACGCCGTGCTGAATACCGGGGCGCTTGAAGTCGAGGACATACCAGGCATCCAGCGGATCGACCCCCTCATCGAGCAGCGAGTTCATTGCCCCGTTGGGGAGTGCGGCAGCCGCTTCACGTCGAAATTCAACGTCCCCCTGAACGGCTGTTTTAACCAATCGCTCTCTGGGCTCGCGTTTGAGCGGCGTTACACCAGACATCTCTTCAAAAAAAAGATCTTTTTCTGACATGGGACACACTCTATGGTTCTATCTAACGGGATATACTGACTCTTAGATCAGGGAGGATCAATCCTATGCAGGGCAACTTCATAACAGGCGCCGGATATTTCTTCAAAGGCCTGAACATGCTCTCCCAGCGCGGTATTTGGCCTTTTGTTATTTTACCGCTTTTGGCCAACATCGGCTTTTTCCTGTTCATTGGCGGCTTGGCTTACAGCTACGTGGACAGCATTGTCTCTGTAACAGAAGAAGCTCTCCCCGACTGGTTACATTTCCTCACCTGGGTCATAGCACCGCTACTTTGGCTTACCGGTGGACTCGCCACAGGGTACATCTCGACCTTTATCGTATTGATCCTTACCTCGCCTTTTCATGCCTTGCTGGCGGAAAAAGTAGAGGAGCGGGTAACGGGACAACCCCTGCCGGGACTTGAAAGCGTAACGGCCGCCATCATGGAAGTACCCCGCGGCATTCTGCGAGAAATCCGGAAGATTGTTTATTACCTGCCGCTTGCGCTGGGTGTTCTTATCGTTTCTTTTATCCCCGGCGCTCAGGCGCTGGCACCGCTGCTGTGGTTTTTACTGGGAGCATGGATGATGAGCCTCCAGTTTATTGACTATCCCATGGATAACCATCGACTCCCTTTCAGCGAAGTCCGGTCTGCCTGCGCGACCCGGCGGCTGAGCAGCATCGGATTTGGCGCTGTGGTCGCATTTGTCGCCGGAGTTCCCGTACTGAACCTGGTCGTCATTCCCGCGGCCGTCGTGGGGGCTACTCTGCTTTGGTGTGAGGAGCTAAGAAATCTCCGTTAGAAAGATCGCACTCTCAGGCGAGCAATTCCTCGGGCGGTGGCACGCATTTCAAACGCTCACCCAGCAAAGTTTCGATATCGGGAAGAAGAAAAGCATCGTCTTCACTGGCAAAACTGATTGAAACACCTGTAGCGCCCGCCCGGCCCGTTCGCCCAATCCGGTGCACATAGTCTTCAGGATCCTCGGGTAAGTTGTAGTTCACGACGTGGCTGACACCATCAACGTGAATACCGCGACCGGCTACGTCGGTAGCTACCAGCACCGCGATTTTACCTTCTTTGAAATTGGCCAGGGTCTTGGTGCGTCGTTGCTGCGTAATTTCGCCGGACAAAATGCCGCAAGAAATGCCTGCCTTGCGCAACTTTTCGTACAGCGAGCGCACCTGATCCCGCCGGTTGGCAAAGACGATAGTCGAGACTGCATCTGCCGAACGAAGAACATTCAACAACACCCGCAGCCGCTCGCTACTCGACACTAAGTACACGCGCTGATCCACAGTTGCCGTAGCCACCCGTTCGGGCTCGATCTCTACCGTGATAGGGTCAAA
>Ga0181601_10001753_pt1 | contig 18687 bp, 16 predicted proteins | sample 041ome_8_FD_133020 | JGI IMG/M metagenome (GOLD analysis project Ga0181601, IMG submission 133020) | Coastal salt marsh microbial communities from the Groves Creek Marsh, Skidaway Island, Georgia - 041407BS metaG (megahit assembly) | ecosystem: Environmental > Aquatic > Marine > Intertidal zone...
CGCAATTCAATGCCGCTATTTTGTCTCACACGCTTGCAGACTTCAAGGCCAAGGGCTTCAATGTCAGATGCGGTTGCCTGCCCATTATTTATTAGGAAATTGCAATGCTTGTCAGATACTTGTGCGTTGCCAATGCGAAGGCCTCTGCAACCAGCAGCTTCTATAAGTTGCCATGCTTTATGTCCTTTTGGATTAGCAAAAGTAGACCCGCCTGTGCGTTTTCCAATAGGCTGGGCATCTGCTCTATGTGCTAGATTCTGTTTCATTTTTTCACGAATTGATTGTTTGTCAGCACTCCTGCCGATAAATTCAGCATGGGTGAATATCCAGTCTTCAGGTGTCTGGGTATAGCGATAATCCATCCCCAGATCAGATGCGCCTACAACATGTTGGATGCCATTTCTGTCAATCGCAAAGGCGCGTTCAAGCATATCTTTAAACTCTCCGCCATTAGCGCCTGCATTCATGCGCAATCCGCCGCCGATTGTACCTGGTATGCCGATTAAAAACTCCAAGCCAGCAATTTCCCTGCTGGCTGCAAAGCGGGCAACTTCGGCGTCGCTTGCACCTGCGCCTGCTATGATTTTGTTTGGGCTCTCAAAAGTGATTTGTGTGAATAAACCGTTAAGCTTTATGGTAATCCCTTTAATGCCGCCATCTCTTACCAGCGTGTTGGAACCTGCTCCTAGAATATGAATTGGTATTTCATTGGGACAATTTTGTAGCAGAAAGACAAGGTCTTGGGTATCAGCTGGCTCAAACAGCCATTCACTTGGGCCTCCAACGCCAAACCATGTAAGTTTATCTAATGCTGCCATTGAGGTGAGCTTGCCGCGAACGTTTTTCCAGCTCTGCCCTTTTAATGATGAGGGTTGATGCAGGCTCATAGTACCGATTCCTGCTCTTTTGGAGGTGCAAGTTTTGCAATCTGCTCTGGTAATGCAGTAGCCCAGCTTGTAATAGTACCCGCCCCTAGACAAACCACAAGATCCCCTTCATTAGCGTATTCATATATCATCTGGGCAAGATTATCTTCATGATCTAATATCATAGCGTTACGATGACCAAATTCACGTAATCCCCGTACCAGATCTTCTTTCTCATATCCATGAAGTGGCACCTCGCCAGCTGCATAGATATCGGCAACGATAATAATGTCTGCATTATTGAAACAGGCACAAAAATCTGGAAACAAATCGCGAACTCGGCTGTAGCGGTGGGGTTGAACAACAGCTATCACTTTGCCAGTATCGCAATATAATCTAGCTGCTGACAAAGCTGCTTTAATTTCAACGGGATGGTGCCCATAATCATCGATAATGGTAATCCCAGCCTCACATCCTTTGTAATCGAACCGTCTTGCTACGCCATTAAAATCTGTAAGCGCTTTTTCAATTGTGGTAATATTAATGCCCATTTCAAGACAAACAGAAATAGCCGCCAGACAATTCTGGATATTATGTTCGCCTAGCATTGGGAAATGAAGGGTTGCTGTTTGCTTCTCAAAACTTGCAATGCGATCAGATAATTGCAAATCAAAAACCATTTTTCGGTCTTTTGAATGGACATTACTGGCGCGCACATCTGCATTACTGGCAAGACCAAAGGTTATAATTCGCCTATCCATAATTGTAGGGAGTAATCTTTGAACAGAGGGGTGGTCTATGCATACAGATGCAAATCCATAGAACGGGATAGCACCTACAAAATTAGTAAAAGCACGTTCTAGATTCTCATAACTGCCATGATAATCAAGATGCTCAGGATCAATATTAGTTACGACCGCAACGGTGGGATTAAGTTTAGAGAATGAACCATCACTCTCGTCCGCCTCTACCACCATCCAGTCTCCAAGACCTAATCTTGCGTTACTTCCCCATCCTTGAATTATGCCGCCATTTACCACTGTTGGGTCATAACCAGCTGTTTCCAAAATTGTGGCCACAAGCGAAGTAGTGGTTGTTTTACCATGCGTTCCAGCAATTGCTATTGACCAGCGAAGCCGCATTAATTCTCCCAACATTTCTGAACGATGTACAATCGGCAGAAACTGTCTTTTGGCTTCTTCTAATTCTATATTGTCTGGTTTAATCGCAGTTGAAACTACTACAAAAGCAACCTTGTCGATGTTGCTAGCATCTTGAGGTGTAGAAATCTGAATTCCTAATTTGCGCAGGCGCTTAACATTATTATTTTCTTTGATATCACTTCCTTGAATCTGATAGCCAAGAGAAAATAATATCTCAGCAATGCCGCTCATTCCGATGCCGCCAATGCCAATAAAATGAATCGTTCCAATTGTTAAGGGAAGGGCGGTCATTTAGCACTCCGGGTAGCTGAATTCTGGCAAGAGGTAATTGTTTCTATAATTTTGCGTAACGCATCTCTATGTGCCAGCTTTCTAGCCTTTGCGGCCATTTGCTTGCATTTTTTTGGGTTGGTAATAAGCGATAAAAGCTCTTTTGTAAGTAATGTTGGATCGCTCTCAGCCTCTTTTTGTGTCACAAGAATAGCTGCATTCTCATCTGTGAGATTTTTGGCGTTAACTGTTTGATGGTCATCTAAGGACGCTGGGAAAGGAATAAAAATAGCGGCTCTTCCAGCGGCTGCAATCTCAGCAACAGATGCTGCGCCCGCTCTTGAGATTATAATATCTGCTTTCGCCATCTCGTCTGGCATCTTGGTAAAAAACGAGGAGCAGACATGTCTGACTGACATAGCAGAATAGGCGGCTTCAAGTTCTGATTGCTGCTCTGAGTGCACTTGCTGTGTAATTGTAAGTGACTTTTGCACTTCTTCAGGTAGCTTTGAAATCGCGTTAGGGATTAGATTTGCAAATATTTCTGCGCCAAGAGATCCGCCTATAATTAGTATATGGCAGGGCTTATCTGTATTAAAGTGCGATTTTTCTGGATAGTCCGCAAGTTCAAAAAAAACATCTCTTACCGGAAGTCCTGTTAATTTAACATCTGTTTTTTTTGGTAATGGATTGCTGTTTTTCCAGCTAAGCAACATGGTTTTTACGCGGTTGGCAAGAAATAAATTCGCTCTGCCAACACGTGCATTTTGCTCATGAAGTAGACTTGGAAGCTGGCATATATTCGCTGCAATTAGGGGCGGGGCGGATGGGTATCCACCAAACCCGACGATACAAAATGGACGAAACCTTGCAATGTAGAATACTGATTGGATAACTCCAAAGCTGAGTTTAAATAATGAGAAAAGCCTTTTCAGAAACGCTCCAGAAACAGGAGATGATGCTGAAATAGTGCTAACTTTCTGTTCAGGCGCTATTTTTTCTAATACAGCCTGACCTCGTATATCTGTTAAGAATTTACAATCAAACCCGCGTTCCTTTAATCCGTTGCAAACAGCTAATGCTGGGATAACATGTCCCCCGGTTCCGCCTGCCGCTAGTAAGATACGATTAGACGTCATCATCTACTCCAATCATGTGACGCATATCACGGGTCAGGGCTAAAATGATGCCAACTGTAATTCCAGAGGCTACAAGAGATGAACCACCATAACTAATGAGGGGCAATGTCATCCCCTTGGCAGGAATAAGGTTTACAGAAGATGCCATATGAATAGATGCCTGAACTGCAAATTGCATAATTAGCCCTGCACCAGCCAGCAGATTAAACAGGCTGGTTCCACTTGCAGATCGCTCAAACCCGCGCAATAAGAAAAAGCCATATAGCCCGATGAGAAATAAGCACGCCAGAACGCCATATTCTTCTGCGGCAACAGAGAAAATAAAATCTGCATGGGCGTCTGGTAAATTAAGTTTTACCTGACCGTCTCCAGGGCCCACCCCAAAGAAACCGCCCTCTGAGAAGCTTTCGATTGATTTGCTTGTTTGCATAGAGCCGCCATCCAAAAAGCGATTTATGCGGGTTTCTACATGAGGCAAAAATAGGTAGGCTGCATATAAACATAAAGGTGCTAATGCGATTGTAATTAGAACGAGCAGCATGGGCATTCCAGCCAAGAACATCTGAAAGCCCCATGTGAGCGCAATTACCGATGTCATGCCAATATCAGGTTGCAATACCAGAATAAACACTAAGATAGCAGCAAGGCTTGTTGCCCACATCCAGCCTGGAAAATCTTCACCATCTCTCCAAAGCGTTAATAACCATGCACAGATCACTGCAAAAAATGGTTTTGCGAATTCAGAAGGCTGAACTCGGAATGGCCCAACAGAAACCCACCTTGTAGCGCCATTAACTTCATTGCCTACTAAGGCTGTTATAATCATTAATCCGATAGTAGCAGAAAGGCCTAGTAAACTGATAACCCGAATTTGTCTTGCTGAAATCAGGGAGAAAAATAACATCATGCACAAAGCGGGCAGGAGGAATATCAGTTGTCGCCAGACAAAATGTTGCTCTGGTAGGCCAATTCTGAGCGCTACTGGCGGGCTGGCGGCCATAACCAAGATGGTTCCAAGTGCCATAAGAACAAGCGCAATGCTAAGCAGCCATCTATCTACCGTCCACCACCAAATTCCAATAAGAGATCTGTCTGTTCTATCCAACATTATAGCGCCTCCATATGGTGAGGTTGCTGTTGGCATAGTTTTTGGGCAAAGTCGGTGAATTGTCTGCCCCGCTCTTCGAAATTAGCGAATGTATCAAAAGAAGCAGCAGCTGGAGATAATAAAACAAAACTATCAACCCCATCTTGAAGGGTAAATTCTTTAGCAGCTGCAAATGCTTTGCTAGTAGCGTCTTCTAGATTCTTAGCCAGCGTTGTGGGGATTAACCCTGATAATTCTGACTGAAATTGTGTTTTTGAGTTACCATATAGATAGGCGTGCTTAACCTGCCTCAATTCTTTTATACAATTTGGTAAGCTAGTTTCTTTTGCAAGGCCGCCCGCACACCAGAAAATTCGCTGAAATGAAGATAATGCCCGCGCTGCTGCGGCATCATTTGTTGCTTTGGAATCATTTATAATTCGTAATTGATTTCCAGCTATATCACAGCTTGCAACCAGTTCTAACCGGTGCGGCAATCCCTTAAAACTCAAAATAGCCATTTTGATATGTTCTTCTTTTATACCAACATATCTGCATATAGTCGCCGCAACCGCTGCGTTTTCAGCATTATGGGACCCAGATAACGCAAAGTTTTGATGTATCCCATCAGGGGTGTCATCTTTGCTTATTAAATGAAGTTGGCTCTCATACTGTGCGGGGAGTAGTGGTAGCAGGTTTGAGCCATTCCCAAGAATAATTAACCCATCTGGCTTTACGTTTCGTACAGCTTCTGCCTTGGCAGCTGCGTAATTTGCCATTGAGCCATGCCTGTCAAGATGGTCAGGAGATAAGTTAAGGATTGCAGATATATCTGGATTTAGGGAGGGTGTGATTTCTAATTGGTATGAGGATAATTCAACCACCCTATAACCATCTGCGCCAGGGCTATTTAATTCTGCCATTGACGTGCCAAGGTTGCCCCCAACAGCAACAGCTTTTCCAGAACAACTTAGTATATGAGCGGTAAGCGCTGTTGTTGTAGATTTCCCGTTAGTGCCTGTTATCACAATCCATTTAGATGCAGGCTGAAGTCTAATCACAAGCTCTATATCGCTTATGATAGGCACTTTAAATTTAGCACAAAGCGGCGATGCAGGATGTGGCTCTGGCAGATAAGTTGGAATGCCAGGGCTAAAAACAACTGCATCAAGCTCATACCAAGGCCAGTCTGAATAATGTGCATATAAATCACTAAATTCCTCTGGAACTTTTTCTGCATTATCATCAAAAACATACGTCGTGATATGATTGCTGACAGCCAGTCTTAATGCCGCCAATCCTGATCTGCCTAAACCAAGAATCGCAATTTTCTGCAGCCTTTGTTTATTTGCGGGTTTAGATTTGTGCAACATTCCTAAATCCTCTACCGCAACTTTAACGTTGAAAGACTAATTAGAGCGAGAACAACAGAAATAATCCAAAATCTGATTACAATCGTTGATTCAGCCCAGCCTTTCTTTTCGAAATGATGATGAAGAGGCGCCATCAGGAAGATACGTTTGCCAAAGAGCCGAAAGGACGCAACTTGCATTATAACGGAGACTGTTTCCAGTACGAATAAGCCTCCTGCAATTGCCAGCACAAATTCATGGCGGGTAGCAACCGAGATAGCGCCAAGTGCGCCGCCTAATGCAAGGGAGCCTGTATCCCCCATAAATACTTTGGCAGGTGGGGCATTAAACCATAAAAATCCAAGGCTGGCCCCGATAAGGGCGCCGCATAGCGTAGCAAGATCGCCCACGCCAGGAATGTAGCTAATCTGCAAATAGGAGGCAAAATTAATATTTCCAGAAAGATAAGCAAATAGAACAAAACATGAAGCAACAATCATCACAGGAACAATTGCCAGCCCATCGAGCCCGTCTGTTAAATTCACAGCATGTGAGGCGCCGACAATTACAAAGCTTGTAAATAAGATGTAGAATAACCCAAGGGGAAGAAGCTGTTCCTTGAAAAAGGGAACAGCAACGCTGTATCTCAGCTCTTCTGGTGAGAGTTCGACAAAGAACATGCTAACAAATATGCAGATAATTAATTGAAGAAGAAGTTTGCGCTTGCCGCTCAAACCTTTGCTTGTATTTTTGCTTAATTTCATCCAGTCATCGGCCAATCCGATAGACCCAAAGCTAACAATGACGGCTAAAACAGGCCAGAGATAAGGATTTCCAACTGGAACCCAAAGAAGGGCGGAAATCACAAAGCTTGATAGAATAAGAAGCCCGCCCATCGTTGGGGTGCCCTTTTTGGCAAAATGTGTATCAGGCCCGTCATCCCTTATAGGTTGACCTTCTGCCTGACGTGATTTTAGCCAAGTTATAAAAGGCGTGCCAAGAATAAGCGAGAAAAGAAGAGCTGTTAGAACAGCCCCGCCCGTTCTAAAGGTAATGTAGTTAAAAAGATTAAATATTTGGTACTGATCGCTCAAAGGTACAAGGATATCAGATAGCATTTGCGATCTCCTTATCAGACAACGATTTTAAGTGTTGCATAAGCAAATATGCGCCAGAGCCATGAGAGCCTTTGACAAGTATTACATCAGCCTCATAAATAAGCGATTCTATGGCTGGTTTAGCTTCTTCAACATTTTCAAATGTATGAACTGCTGTAATAGGTTCCAGGGCTTTTTTTATTTTCTTCAGGGCAGGGCCAACTAGAATTATGCTCGAAGGGTGCGCCTGAATGATGTCAGGGACTAACTCGGCATGCATCTCGTCGCTAAATTCACCAAGCTCAAGCATATCTGTGAGGATAAACATTTTATTCACTTCTGGCCGGCTGGCAACATCCAAAATAGCAGCTCTCATTGAAGAAGGGGACGCATTATACGCATCGTCAATTAGAACAGTTGCATGGGAATTAATGGTAAGAGGTATCGCAGCCCCTCTACCATCTAGTTCGGTTTGGTTCTGCAGACTTGCACACGCTTTTTCGATATCAAGGCCCATAAAATGACAGGCGGCAATTACACTAAGCGCGTTAATTGCCCAATGTTCTGCCCGCATTGCGATGCCGAGCTGGTAGGTGTTTTTTCCAATTCTAAATGAAATATGCTGTTTTATCTGGCTGTCATGCGCATCATCCACTATGCGTGAGAGAAGCCGAACTGTGCTAGTGCTATTTTTTCCAAAGCTAATGATGGTTCCAATTTTTGCGTTAATAGCCGCTTTTTCCAATATAGAATATTGGTAATCGTCCCGCGGTAGAATAATACAGCCATCAAGGCTCATCCCAGCGCATATTTTAGCTTTCTCGTGAGCAACTGCTTGAAGTGAATGCAGGTGACCTATGTGAGATTCAGCGATTTTTGTAATAATCGCGATGTTTGGCCTGACTAGTTGGCTAAGAGGGGCAATCTCCCCTTCATGGTTCATTCCTATTTCTGTGACTAGATATGAGAGCAGGGACGGCATTGATAATAGTGTAAGCGGCACGCCCAGATAATTATTGTAATTACCTCGATTTGCGTGCGTGTCCCCAAATTGGCTCAAGCATGTGGCGAGCATCTCCTTGGTTCCGGTTTTTCCAACAGATCCTGTAACCGCAATTTTTATTGCATTTGTTTCTTGTGCGAATGTGCCTGCTAATCGATGCATTGCATCTAAGGGGGAGGCCACAATTAATTGAGGTACTTGTGCGATATTTACAGGCCGCTCGACAATCGCAGCTGCAGGCGGCTTTAACATTGTTATAAAATCATGCCCGTCAAGATTATGGCCTTTTAGCGCAAAGAATAACTCATTATTATTGATTTCAAGGCTATTGATTTTGGCGTTTGTAAATTTAGTAGAAGGCACTTGGTCAAGATGCCAATGTCCGCCGCATATGAGGGCCAAATCCCAAGGAGACAATAATTCCATCATTGGCAATCTCCTGTGGTCTGGCTGGTCTCATTCAGGCGCTTTACAATGTTTTTGGCAACAACGGCGTCACTGAAGGGAAGCGTTTCTGAACCTATTAATTGAAGACTTTCATGCCCCTTGCCTGCAATCAGAAGAATGTCGGATCCTTGCAATCTTTGGATTGCAAATTCAATGGCTTCATCTCGGTTGCCTATTTCAATTGCATCAGGGCAACCGATCATAATTTCGGCTCTGATAGCACTGGGAGATTCGTTTCGAGGATTATCATCTGTTATAGTGATTTTATCTGCTAATCGGTGGGCTACTTTGCCCATTAAAATGCGTTTGCCTTTATCACGCTGGCCGCCGCAACCAAAAACCAAATGGACTTGTTTTTCGGTCTGTTTCTTCAGCGATAGAAGTACCTGTTCTAGAGCGTCTGGTGTATGTGCGTAATCTATTACGATTAGAGCATTCTTTGGATGGCCATAGATAGGCTGCATGCGCCCATCAATCGCAGACAGGAACGAAAGCGACCGAAGGGCAATTTCAACTGGCAGTCCAGATAGATAGGCAGATACGCCAGCTGCAAGCGCGTTACTGGCCTGAAAAGCACCTGTTAAGCCCAGAGGGCACGTATATTTTTTACCTTTAAAAAGAACGTTTAACTCTAATCCATAGTCAGTTGGCTTGATAGATTCAATGCAAAAATCGGCTTGCGAAGCCTCGCCAAAAGTGACGATTGATACTGGCTGTTTTCTGACATTTTCCAGTAATTTTTTTCCATATGGATCATCAATGTTAATAACTGCATGACCACCATCTGCAAGATAGTCTAAAAATAATTTCTGTTTAGATTCAAAATAAGCATCCATGTTTGAATGATAATCAAGATGGTCTCTGCTCAAGTTGGTAAAAACTGCAACTTGAACCTTGAGGCCATTCATTCTTTGTTGTTCTAAACCATGACTGGAGGCTTCAATCGCAAGATAGGAAATATTTTGTTTAGAAAAACTATTTAAAGCAGAGAAAAAACACTCTGACGAAGGTGTGGTAAGATCAGAAGAAGGCACTTTAAGCACTGTGGAGGAGCGTGCGCCAAGCGTGCCAAAAGATACCGCATTCCATGTATTGCGCTCCCAAAGTTGTCGCAGGAACTCTACTGTTGACGTTTTGCCGTTAGTGCCAGTAACAGCGACTGTAAAGTTTGGTCTTGATGGCCAGAATTTAGAACAAGCACTTGCAAAGCAACCTCTGACATTATCTGCGCGGAGTACGGCAATACCCTCTGGAATAACCAAGTCTCTGCCTTCTGCTAGAATAGCAACAGCGCCATTTTTTATCGCACTATCTATGTAGTTATGTCCGTCAGATAAATTGCCAGAAATAGCAGCGAATAAAGAGCCTTTTTTAACATTACGAGAGTCACTTGTTAGATGTGTGATAACTAAGTCATCATTGCCTTTATCAAGCTTCACTGTATCTGTAAAATCGAATAATCTAGAAAGATGCATACACGGTCTCCTTGCCATCTAGCATAATCGGTGGCAGAAGATTCTGGCTATTTTCCGGCTTTGTTATGTCAACGGGATGAACGCCTAAAATTGGTGCAATTTGATTCACAACCTCTTTTATTGCGGGTGCAACCACCCATCCTGCCGTTGCGTAATTATAAGAATGCTTTTGTCCAATCGGCTCATCTACCATCATCATAATCAGATAAGCAGGGTCATTTGCTGGAAATGTTGCAACAAATGACACCCGGTTAGCCTTCCGATTAAATCCCTTGTTCTCCACTTTTTCAGCAGTGCCGGTTTTCCCGCCAACAAGGTAGCCAGGCGCATCTGCAAAATTGCCAGTGCCAATTTTATTGCTGACAACAAGACGCATCATAGAACGCACCGCCATGGATGTTTCTTTTGAAAAGATTCTTAATTTTTCAACGGGCTCATTTGCGTTTCGCCTTAAAAGAGTAGGGGCGATATAATGACCATCCCCGCCCGCAGCAGCAATAGCAGCAGCTGCCTGCACCATGCTTACGGATAAGCCATAACCGAAAGACACTGTCATTGTAGTGATATGTGACCAGTTTTGCGGCACTAATGGAACGCCGTTCTCCAAGATTTCAAGAGGAGAAGCTGATAGAAGTCCGAGTTGCTTCATATAATTTTTTTGTGTTTCAGAGCCGATTAGCTGGCTTATATGGGCAGAGCCTATGTTAGAAGATCTCACTAATATTTCGGCTAGCCCAATCGAGCCTTTAATAGGGTGATAGTCATCGATAAGCTGGCCTGCAACGCGAATGGGTTTTGATACATCAATTGTGGCTTGCATATCAATTGCGCCTGTTTCCAGGGCAATGGCAGTATTGAGAACTTTAAAAATAGACCCCATCTCATACACGCCTTTGGTAACCTGATTAAAGCGCGCAGTGTCTGTGGATGTCATAATATGGTTTGGATCAAAATCAGGAAGAGAGGTTGCTGCCATAATCTCTCCAGTCTTGACGTCCAGAATTAATGCAGCGCCGCCTAATGCTTCAAATGTTTTAATTTGAGTTTTTAGTGATTTCCGTAAAATTGTTTGTAAACCTGTATCGATTGATAAATATACATTCTCGCCAGAAGCTAATGTTTCATTCTGGCTTTTCTCGATACCAGCAATGCCGTTATTATCTCTGTCCACAGCGCCAATAATATGGGCAGCCTCTCTTCCTTGCGGATAAATCCGTATGGTTGCTGGCTTAACATAAATACCAGGCAGACCTAATTGTAGAATAGCTGAATGCCTTTTGGGCGTTAGTTTTCTGTCTAGCTCTGTAAATCGCCCTTTTTTAGTTAGGCGCTTTATAAGCGTTGGTTTGTCCAATTTTGGAACATAAGGTAGAAGCGCTGATGCAACTTCTTCTGGGTTAAAAATATGCTTTGGATCTGCATATAGGATATTGACAGGAACCGTACTGGCAAGGATGCGCCCTTTTTGATCTAAAATAGCGCCTCTGGCCTTGTCGTTAATAGTGGCATAGGAATGGCTAGATGTTTTTGGTTTGCTTAACGCAAGCGCGATAGATTGCGCGCCGATAAGCGTAAATATCAAAAGCATCGAGAAACCTGAAAATATTAGTCTATAGCCAGCTATTTTTCTGGATTTTGAAGGTTCTGGTCGGCTTGGCCATAATAAGCTGCGACAAGTATTTAGAAATTTAATATGCCACATTTTCAACTCCTGCATCTGCATTCAGGATTGATGTGGTCACAGAACGTCTCATCGGTATTGATGAGATAGGTAGAATACGTTCTGGTGTTATGGAGTTCATTCCGAGCAGAGAATGCGACAATCTAAGCAAACGCTCAGGGCGAGTCAGGAAAGTCCATTCTGCTTGAAGAACATAATTATGCTCTGTTTGTGATTTTATTTCCAACTCTATCTGTTTTAGTGTTCGGTATTGCTCATCAACAGTGAGTTTTGCAAAATATAAACCGGATCCGAGCACAGCAACGATGAGGCAGGATAAAAGTACAAATCGCATTAAACTCTCCCCATCATTATCGTGCGTGCATCACGTGCCTCTAGCACTGGAGAGGACGTTCGAATACCAACCCGCAATTTAGCAGAGCGGGCACGAGGGTTAGTTTCAATCTCGCTTATCTCTGGAAGGATAGGTTTACGAGGTAAAAGCCGAAATGTTGGCTCTGTATCTGGCTGAAACGGTTGATGACGCGATGGCTGGGCTGCATACCCTGCGCGCTGGCTAAAGAACCTCTTAATAATTCTGTCTTCCAATGAATGAAAACTTACAACTGCGAGTATACCGCCTTCTTGTAAAATTCTCTCTGAAGCAAGCAAAGCATCGCATAGCTCACCAATTTCGTTATTCACATAAATCCGCAATGCTTGAAATGTACGAGTGGCTGGGTCTGACTGGCCTTTCTTCGCGCGAGGTAATACAGAGCGAACAATCTGCGCAAGCTCAGATGTTCTAAGCAGGGGCGCTTCTTCGCGTTTGGCACTTATAGCGCGGGCAATCCTGCGTGATGCGCGCTCATCTCCATAGGTAAAAATTATTTCAGCAAGATCTTTTTCAGGCATCGAATTAACGACATCAGCTGCGCTCTCACCTGCTTTAGACATTCTCATATCCAGCGGGCCATCAGATTTAAAGGAAAAACCTCGCTCTGCTTCATCTAGCTGTGTTGAGCAAACGCCAAGATCAAACACAATTCCGTCTGGTCTGTTAAACTGAGTATTGGCTATTAGTCGTTCTATCTCAGAGAAAGAGCCCTCCAAAATAGTAAATTTTTCGCCAAAATTTTGCATCTGTGCCTGCGCGCGCGATATAGCATCTGGGTCTCGGTCTATCCCAGCAACACAACAATCAGCTTGATTTAGAATTTCGCGGCTATATCCGCCATTACCAAAGGTCGCATCAATAATATGGTCGCCATCTCTGGGTGCGAGGGCAGAGATAATTTGGGGCAACATAACCGGATGGTGAAGCGCGCCCATATTCATTAGGAATTTCCTTGTTTATGTGTTCCGGCAAAGGATAATTTAGGTACTTTGCCGTTCCGTGCATTATGGCGGGTTTCAGCATCGCGTGGTCGCCAGTGCGCTGGATTCCAAATTTCAAAAGAGCGCCCAATTCCTGAAAATAACGCCACTTCCTCAAGCTCTGCATATTGAATGAAATCATCTGAAAGCATTACTCTGCCTTCATTATCAAATTTCATCTCCTGCGCACTTGATAGCATTGTTTGCAGGGTAAGGGTGTCTTCAGACAAGACATCCATTTGGTCTATTGCATCGACAATCTGGCTTATACGCTCAATGCCGCATCCCTCAAGACAAGAACTCGTTAAGGATTTATAGAGATAAAGAGGTGTGCGATTACGCTCAAATATTGCGCGATATTTAGCAGGCACAGAAAGACGTCCCTTTCTGTCTATCTTGTTTTCAAAAGTGGATAAAAATAGATCCACCCAACGCCTCCTAAATCGTTTTATTTTCCCGATAACTGCTGTTAAATGAAAGATGGGATACTATGGGATATCATGGGTTACTATGGTAGTCAATGGTATTTTACTGTAATTCCATGGAAAAAAGTGTTATTTTTCAATTGTTTGAATGTAAAATATAAGGAGTGCGATCTAAAATTCTGAATTTAAATGATAATTTTATTTTGTTTATGTTTTGTTCTTATTTTTATGCAGAAATTCAAGGGGAGCGGGATAAAATCAAGACCATTTCTAACTGCAAAAAAAGGGGGATTATTATCTATATAAGGGAGCTTATACTACCATTAGTTATACTGTTCAGAGAGCCTATAAGCCGGGTTCTGTTAGAAGAAATCTTCATTGATAGCTATTCATCTTAACCGTATTGTTACCAATAGGTTTTAGCGATCTACCCGGACAATCTGGCAGGACCGCCAGTGCGTTTAGACGCGTATGTCCCTATATGATCTTGCTTCGGATGGGGTTTACCCTGACCAGTTTTGTTACCAAAACTGCGGTGCGCTCTTACCGCACCATTTCACCCTTACCCTATCTTTTCAGCTAAGGCGGTTTAATTTCTGCGGCACTTTCCCTAAGGTCGCCCTCGCTGGAAGTTATCCAGCATCCTGATCCTGTGAAGCCCGGACTTTCCTCTCACCTTCCATTTAAAATGTTAGCCAAGCAGCTATCCAGCTCTCTGAACATATTTGTTGTGACGTGTTTCGTATTTAAAATCAAGATTGATTATAAAAACCGTGACGCATAGGCAAAAAATCCCCAATAACAAACCTCATATAAAGCGGTGGGATTATAACGCCTCGCCAAGTTCCTCTCGGCGTAATTCGAGTTCAAGCCAGCTTTGTTCTTTTTGTTCATGCTGCTCTCTTAAATCTTCAACTTCTGTTGCCAGTTTCTGATAAGTTTCTGGCTGCTCATGGAATAATGCCATATTAGATAATTTCTGCTCAATTGAAGATATCGTTACCTGCAATGCTTCGATTTCTTCAGGGAGTGTTTGCAATAGATATTTTTCCTTAAAGGTTAATCTGTCTTTGGTATTATTTTTTGGCTTATGAGCTATTTTTTTTACCTTCTTGGCTGTTTTCTTACTTCCGTAAGATTTTCTTTTTTCCAGATAGTCTGAATATCCACCTGCATGAGTTTGAATCTTGCCATCTTCCTCGAATGCTAGAACAGAGGTAACAGTTCTATCAATGAAATCACGGTCGTGGCTTACAATCAAGATTGTTCCATCATAGTCAGCAACAACTTCTTGCAGAAGATCAATGGTTTCTAAATCAAGATCATTTGTTGGCTCATCGAGAACAAGAAAATTATGTGGCTGCGCAAAAATTTTGGCAAGAAGCAATCTGTTCTGCTCTCCTCCTGAGAGGCTATGGACACGTTGCGTCATCTTAAAGTCATCGAATAGAAAATCACGAAGGTAACTTGCCACATGCTTTGTTTTTCCCGCTACTTCTACTGTATCGCCGCCATCGGGACATAATACCTTCCAAGGAGTTGAGTCTTGCACAAGCTGTTCACGTTTCTGGTCAAAATAAGCTGGCAGCAGGCCAATTCCAGCTTTTACATATCCAGAATCTGGCTCTCTTTGTCCTAACAATGTGCGAACCAGCGTTGACTTACCAGCACCATTTGGGCCGACGATTCCTATTCTATCGCGTCTTTTTATAACAAGATTAAAATGGCTTGCTAATATCACAGAAGCGTTTTTACCGTTTTCTGCCGAAATGTCCGCCGAAATGTTCGCTGGAACGGTTAGGCCAATGTTACGAGCTTCTACAACAATTTGTCCGCCTGGCACTGCCTTGCCACTTGAAATTTTAAATTCATTTTCAGCTTTATTGAAATCGCTTTTTCGCACTTCTCTTAACGCAGCTAATTCTCTCAGTCTGCCCTGATTTCGCTTGCGTCTTGCACTTATACCTTGGCGTGACCATCTCGTCTCCTCTGCTATTTTTTTATCTAGCTTGGAAAGTCTTACAGCTTCTTCTGTTAATATGGTCTCTGACCATTCCTCAAATTCTGAAAATGCTCCATCGCGTCTTTTTAGCGTTGATTGATTAATCCAGATAATACTATTACCTAGCGAGCGCAGAAACGCTCTATCATGGCTGATAATTACTAAAGCACCTTGATGAGAAGAAAGGCGCGCTTCCAGCCATTCAATTGTCGGCAGGTCAAGATGATTAGTTGGCTCATCAAGTAATAATATATCTGGCTTATTTACTAATGCTTTTGCAAGTGCCAATCGGCGTGCTTCCCCGCCAGAAAGTGTGTTTGTTAGACGCGCAGGATCTAAATCCATTTTCATAAGCATCGCTTCAGCAACATGCAACTCCGCTAGGTTTCGAAGGGAATCCCCAACATAACTTGCAAGTGTTTGTATTCCATTTACAATCGGATTTTGAGGCAGATAAGCAACCTCAACACCAGGGGCAACCCATAGACTTCCCTCATCAGGCTCTACGCTTGCGGTAATGAGTTTCATCAAAGTAGATTTGCCAGCCCCATTCCTGCCAACAAGTGCTAGTCTCTCACCTGCATGCAATGATAAGTCCACATGTCGAAGTAACCATCTATCGCCAAGATTTACCCCAGCATTTTTAAGCGTGATTAGCGGCGTTGACATAATTTTTATAACTTTTCTTCTACTATAATAAGTGAGTTTTGATGCATCATATGCGCTTTAACATGGAGTGATATGCTGCATTGATAAGGCGCAATCTATCTGTAGCAGCTTGTACAAACTCGTCTGGTAATCCTTGAGAAATTAATTTATCTGGATGATTTTCACGCACTAATCTACGCCAAGCAGCCTTGATTTCGCTCTCACTTGCATCTGCTGCAATTCCAAGGATGGTATGAGCGGCACCCTCTCCACTCCCGTAGATATCTGCCATGCGCTGAAATTCACCTTCATCAAATCCAAAAATGGAAGAGACTAAGCTTAAATAATTCCATTCTGGTGTGGAAATTTCACCATCTGCTTTTGCGATGAAAAAAAGCAACTCTAGCAATTGTTCAAGAATTGGCGCGCGGCTCCCAAATAACGCAACACTTTGTTTTGCATAAGACTGAAAACCATCTGGGGTTTGTCTTGCCAGATCCCAGAATTGTCCAACACGTTTTAAATCTTCTGTGGGGATGTGAACTTTCTGCCTGAATGCTGTGATCTCTGAGAGGGTGATAACACCATCTGCTTTTGCCATTTTTGCTGAAAGAGCGATGATAGCAACCGTAAAGGCGATTTTTTTAGACTCAATAGAATTGCTAGGCCCTTTGAACTTTGCCTCCGCATAATGACCTGCTGCTGCTCCCAGAAGAGCGCCTATGGGCCCACCAATTGCAAATCCAGTAGCCCCGCCAATGATAATTCCCCAGATATTCATATGCTATGTTGTGACTGTTTTTTGGGTTAATTGCAAGTTGCATAAGCCCTGCAAAAATGTATTGTGTGACGATAATTTATCTAACAGAGTATCCTTATCTAAATGCAAAAACAGTTATTTGATTTTACGGGTTTGAAATGTCCATTGCCAGTCTTGAAAGCAAGGCGAGCTCTAAAATCTATGGCTATAGGTCAATTAGCAGAAATAACAGCAGATGACCCAGCCGCCCCAATAGATTTTCAGCATTTTTGCGAAACATCCGGTCACACGCTTGAGCAACAATCTGAGCAGAATGGTTTATTTACCTTTTTAATTCGCAAGTCTAATGAGTAGAAAAAAGCATTTCTTGCTGGGACTGAGTGAAAATACGAGCTTTTGCGAGATCATTCTGCCAATTAAAAACGCCTATTTTCGCACAGAATGAGAAGAAACCAGAAGAGGGCAGACCAGGCGTTTGCTTTGAGAATATCATACATGCCCGCAACGGCCTTCCTGCGCGCATATCCTCTAACGTGATTTTCTCCAGCCATGTAACAATTCGATTGATTTTTTGTGGCCCCGTTAGCTTCATACAAACAGCAAAGTCAGAATAGGACATAGCTGTTCTAGTTTGTATCAAGCTTTGAAGTATGATTTCTGCAGTTAGGTACTCATCTGATGTTAGTTGCATTGGTTTATTTAAAACCCCTTATCTGAAAAAGCAACTGATCTAAAACTTTATAATGGCCTGTTATGAGATAAAATATATTGAATTCAGCTTTAATCGAGCGAGGCGTCCGGACTTGCTTGTGAGGCTTAAACGCGCTACCTGGTTATTATGAATTTTTTTCGCGCTGTGTTATTTTCGGTGTTTTTTTATAGTTCCACCGCCTTGATGGGTGTTTTGGGACTTCCTATTTTATTAATGCCAGCCAGATTTGCCTCTAAATTAGGCTCACTCTGGGGGCGCTGTGTTCATCTATGTCTCTCTATCATCCCGATTGGTTTTTCCCTTAAGGGAGATAGTGCAAAATCTAAGCAGGTTATCTATGCGGTCAAACACCAATCTGCATGGGAGACTTTGATTTTATACTGGCAATTAGATAGCCCTATTGTGGTATTAAAAAAAGAATTATTATCCATTCCGATAGTAGGCCAATTTATGAAGCGTGCTGGATGCATTGCTGTTGATAGATCAGCTGGAATGCGTGCATTAAAAAAACTTCAGGAAGAAGCACTCTTAGCAAAACAGACAGGCAGGTCCATTCTGATTTTTCCGCAAGGCACCAGAGTTGAGCCGCGCGACAATACAACACCGTATCAAATAGGTGTGTTTTCACTGTATCAAGCACTATCAATTCATGTTATCCCGGTTGCATTGAATTCAGGACGTTACTGGCCAAATAAAAGGTTTATTAAAAATCCGGGAATTATAGATGTGATATTTATGTCACCAATTAAAACGGGTTTGCCACGAAAAGAATTTATGGCAAGATTAAAAAGTGATATTGAAGATAAATGTGCTGAGCTAGAAAAAAAGAGACTTTAAAATGGATGGAGAAAGCCGATTTGGTGGCTCTCAAAGAAATGTTCTCGGAGGTCGGTTAGAGACCTGTTCACTTGAGCCCTTAACAGGCTATTTCAGAGATGGATGTTGTCATACTGATAGCGCGGACGCAGGCATTCATACTGTATGTGCACTAATGGATGATGCTTTTTTAACATTTAGCAAACAAGCGGGAAATGATTTATCCACACCGCGTCCTGAATTTAATTTTGCTGGTTTAAAGGCTGGTGATTATTGGTGCCTATGTGCAGCAAGATGGGAGGAGGCAAGGTTAGTAGGCGTTGCTCCTAACGTAAATTTGAAGGCATCGAACTATAAAACCCTTAGCCTTGTATCCTTAGAGGATCTC
>Ga0181601_10001756_pt1 | contig 18674 bp, 9 predicted proteins | sample 041ome_8_FD_133020 | JGI IMG/M metagenome (GOLD analysis project Ga0181601, IMG submission 133020) | Coastal salt marsh microbial communities from the Groves Creek Marsh, Skidaway Island, Georgia - 041407BS metaG (megahit assembly) | ecosystem: Environmental > Aquatic > Marine > Intertidal zone...
CGAGGTATCGGAAAAGCTCTTCGTGTCCGAGCGCGAGCGCAAGTCGCTGCGGTCGAGGTACGTCGCCGCCGGAGAAAAACTGGAGGCGGTGTCGCGCGAGTCCGCCGCCGTCGCCGACGCCGAGCGCGACGCCGCGACGCGGCTCGCCGTGCTCGAGTCCCGTCGCGTCGAGGCGAAGCGGCGCATCAAGTCACTGGAGAAGGCGCTAGAGCGCGCGACGCGCGAGAGGGAGACCGCGGAGGCGCTGAGGGCGCGGGCGGAGGAGGCGGCGGCGGCGGCGGCCGCGCGGCGCGACGCCGAGGGGGAGGAAAGAACCGCCGTCGCGCGACTGGCGGCGGCGGCTCCGGCTTTGGACGTCGAGTCGGCGCGGAAGGAAAGCGCCTCGCTCCGCGACGCGCTCGATCTCGAGCGTCGCGAGCGCGGCGCGGCGGAGCGCGCCCTGACGGAGTGCGAGGCTAAGCTCGCGCGCGCAATCGCCGACGCGAACGGCGCGGAGGAGTCCGCGCGCCGCGCGGCGACGCGCGCGGACGTCGCGGCGATTGAATCGGACGCCGCCGTGCGGCGTAAAGTCGCGCTGGAGGAGCAGCGTCTGTCCGTGGAGACAGAGCGGCGCGCGTTCGAGATGGAGACGGCGTTCGCGCGGCGCGAGCGCGCGCGCGACCGCGAGCTGGACGAGCTCAAGCTGGAGTTGGAGCGGGTCACCATGGAGGCGAACGAAGCCAAGAAGAGCCACGCGGCGGCGGCGGCGGCGGCGGCGGCGGCACGCGAGCAGACGCTGGCGCTGCCCGCGCCCCGGACGCGCTCGGCGAAGACGCGCGATGTTCCGTCGCGGCGCGCGCGTTCGTCGGACTCGGACCGCTCCGGGAGCGACGCCTCGCCGGACGCTTCGCGGAGCGAACGCGAGTCACCCGAGACGCACTCCGTCGCCGCGAGGCTCGCCAAGGCGGTGCTCCGCGCGCTGGACGAGCGCGCGGGAGAACACGCGCGCGCGGGTCACTTGGGTCACTCGAGCCTGGCGGCGGCGGGCGCGGCGTCTGAACTGGCGGAGACGCGCCGCGTAGCGGAGGAGGCGCGCGCCGCCGCCGCCGCCGCTCTCAAGGCGTCGGAGGATGAGGCGCGCCGCCGCGAGACGGAGGCTCTGATCGAGGCGCGCCTCTCGTCCGCTCGGCTCGCGGACCGTTCGCATCAATCTTCCCGGGACTCCGAGGCGGGGGACCGCGCCGACGGCTTTCGGACGGAGGAAGGCGCGCGCGAAGCGTTTTTTGCCAAAAAAAAGACGGCGGAGTTGGAGCGCGCCGTCGCGCTCGCCCGCGAGGAGGCGGCGACTTCGGCGAGCACCGCCGAGGCGGCTGCGTCGTCGGAAGCCGAGCAGAGGGCGAAATCGCGCGACTTGGAGCGGCGCGCGGACGCCGCGGAGCGCGCGCTGGAGGACGTGCGGAGCCGCCTGGATGCCGCGGAGACGCGCGTCGCCGAGCGCGTCGCCGAAGAGACCTCGCGGCGCGCCGCCGCCGAGGCGGCGGCGGCGGCTGCGACGGACGCCGCCGCGCGCGCCGCCGAGTCGCGCGACGAAATGGCGGCGAAGGTTTCCGGCGCTGAGTCGCGGGCGGCGGAGGCTGAGAAGACCGCGTCGCAGTCGCGCGCGGAGGCGGCCAGCGCGGCCGCGAAGGCGGACGCGCTGGAGTCGGCGCGCGCCGCGGCCGCTGCCGAGGCGTCCCGCAACGACGCCGCGTTGATGACGTCGCGCGAGACTGTTTCGCGGCTCACCGGGGACGTCGAGCGCCTCCGCTCGGCGTTGGCGGTTGCCGAAGCCGCCGCCGCCGCCTCCGGCGGCGATTTGAAAGAGCATCGCCAGAAGGTCGATCGGCTCGAGCGCGAGCTCCTGCAAGAGCGCGACGCGGTCCGCGCCGCTGAGCGCCAGACCGTGGACCACGAGCGGCGGGTCGCGGCGTCGGACGCGCAGAGAGGCGAGCTGGAGCGCGCCGCGGCGGCTTCGGCGACGCGCGTCGGCGAGCTCGAGTGGCTCGGCGCGGATGCCGAGCGCCGATCGGCGGCGGCGTCGGCGGCGCTGGCGGCGGAGAGGCGCCGGGTCGCGGACGCCGTCCGCGCGCTGCGCCGAGTCAAGGAGGCGTCCTCGCGCGAGGCCAAGACGCTGCGCGACGCGATGGGTGCCCTGCGCCGCGCGACCAAGGAGCGCCTCGAGGCGAGCTGGGAGGTGATGAAGGCGGAGGCGTCCGAGTCGGCGCGGCGCGCCGCCGCGGCGACGCTGGACCCCGCGCGCGAGGCGCTGGCGGCGGCGACGGCGGCGGCGAGGGAGGAGCAGAGACTGGCGAGGCTCGCGCACTTGGAGGCGAAAGCGAGCGGCGAGACCGCGGTTAACGCCGCGCGCGAGGACGCGAAGCGGCAGACCGAGGAGCTCTGGAAGGAAGTGCACGCGGCGCGTCGGAGCGCCGACGACGCTAAAGCCGAGGCGTGGATGAAAACCGTCGAGCTCCAGGCGCTTCGCGAGACGGGAACGGACTCCTCCGCGGCGGACGGGTCTTCGCCGGCTGAGGCGTTACGAACGCGCGCGGCAGACGCCGAGGCGAGAGCGCTTACTTTGGAGACGCAGTTAGCCGAGCGCGTCTCCGCGGCGGCGTCGATGACCGCCGAGCTCGCGAAGGCGCGTTCGGAGGCGGAGAAGGACCGCGACGCTGCTGCCACTCTGCGCGGCGCGTTGGCGGGCGCGGAGACGGAACGCGCCGCGCTCGTCAAGAAACTACGCGCCGCGGAGACTGGCGAGGATGTTCTTTTGCGTGCTGTTCGAAACGTGCTCGAGAGTCTCGCCGAGAAACAAGACGTTTCGGAGTCGTCCAAGTCCGAGACGAAACCGGAAGCGTCGGAAGCGAACGACAAGAAAGTCGCGCGCGGCAAAGAAAACGGCGCGGAGGAGGAGGACCCGAGCGCGTTGGCGGCGCGCGCCGAGCGAGCGGCGCGCGGGGCGCGAGAGAAACGCGCCGCCGCCGTCGCGCGCGCCGACGCGCTCGAGACGCGTCTGCGCTCCGCGCGCGAGCAGCACGAGCAGCTGGTCCGGCTGCACGACGACGCCATGCGGCGCGTGGTCGCCAGCGGCGCCGCGGCGGCCGCGTCGGAGGCGCGCGAGGAGCTCGCGGAAATCAGAGAGGAGGTTTTAGAGTTGCGCGCCGTCGCCGCCGCCGACGCCGCGCTGCGCGCTGGCGCGCTCGCCGAGGCGAGGGAGGAGGCGGCGCGCGAGGCGGCGCGCGCCGACGCCGCCGCCGCCGCGGAGGCGCGCGCGCGCGAGGCGCTGGTCGGCGCGGAGGCGACCGCGCGCGAGCGCGAGAGGGCGCGCGAAGAGGCGCTCGGGAGGTGCAGGGAGGAGCTGACGAGGGCGAAGGAGAAGGCGTAGGTAGGCGCGCGGCGGGCGCTTTTCTTTTTAGACACACCGAACGAACGAAAAACGCGGAACGGTGCGATGACGATCACGAATCACGAACGTGCGTCAACGTGACATCGTCTCAAAAAAATCGTGCCACTTGTCTCGCGCTTCGATCACACTCGGTGATCGCGTTCGGCGATCGCGTCACCCCCTCGCCGCCGCGCCCCCGTGCGCCCGTCGTCTCTCCCGGCCGGCTCCCGCCATGTCCGCCGCCGAGCTCTTCGCGGGCGCGGGCGCGTCTCCCGGCGTGGAGACCTGGCGCATCGAGCAGATGAAGCCCGTGAAGCAGGCCAACTTCACCGGGAAGTTCCACACCGGGGACAGCTACATCGTGCTCCACACCTGGGAGAGCAAGGGCTCGACCCTGATGAACGCGCACTTCTGGATCGGCGCGGAGAGCACCCGGGACGAGGCGGGCGCGGCCGCGCTGCTCACCGTCGAGCTAGACCAGCTGCTCGGGGACCTGCCCACGCAGTTCCGCGAGACGCAGGGGTCGGAGAGCGATGAGTTTTTGCAGCTCTGGCCCACCGGCGCGCAGTACTTGGCGGGCGGCGTCGACTCGGCGTTCACGGCCGTGGACCGCGACGCGTACACCACACGCTTGCTGCACGTCAAGGGCAAGCGCAACGTGCGCGTGATGCAGGTGCCCGTCGCGCTCGCCTCGCTCAACTCCGGCGACGTCTTCCTGCTGGACACCGGTCGCGCCGTCACGCAGTGGAACGGGCGCGACGCCAGCCGCGCCGAGAAGGCTAAGGCGCTGGACGTCGCGCTCGCGGTGCGTTCCGAGGAGCACGGGGGCAAGAGCTCGCTGGTCGCGATCGACGAGGCATTTACGGAATTCGAGGACGACACCGTTCGCGCGTTCTTCTCCGTTTTGAGCGGTGTTTTTCAAAACGAAGGGAAGCTCCTGAGCGCGGGCGACGCCGCGCGCGCCGCGGGCCGAGTCGCGTCCGCCGCGGAGGGCGGCGACGACGACGCCGTCTCGGCGGCGAGCGCGGGCGCGGGCGCGGTGCGCCTGTACCACCTGCGGGACGACGCGAAGACGGGTACGCTCACGATGACGGAGGAGGTGGACCGCCCCCTGCGGCGCGCCTGCCTGAAGACGGACGACGTGTTCGTGCTGTGCGCGGGCGGAGGCGTGTACGTGTGGGTCGGTAAGAAGGCGTCCGGCGCGGAGCGCGCCGGCGCCAACGAGTTCCTCGCCGGCGGCGAGCGCGCGGCCAAGTTCCTGGACGCCAACGGCCTGCGCGCGGACGCCCCGGTGAAGATCGTCAAGGAGGGCACGGAGAACGCGCTTTTCAAGCAGGCGTTCCACCGCTGGGGAAGCGACAAGCCGCTCGCGCCGAGTGCCTCGGCGACCGGCGCCGCCGCGAAATCGGCGAAACCGAAGTCGGAGGTTGACGTCGCGGCGCTCGTCGCCGGCGCGTCAGCCGACGACGCTCGCGACGCGCGCGGGCGCGCCTTCGACGACGGCCAGAGCGGCGTGCTTCTGGTGTGGCGCGTCGAGGACTTCAAGCTGGCGCCGGTCAAGGAGGCGTCGCACGGGCAGTTCTTCTGCGGCGACTCGTACGTGCTTCACTACGCCTTCGACGATGGGAAACAGCACGTGGTGTACTTCTGGCAGGGCCGCGAGAGCTCGCAGGACGAAAAGGCGGCGAGCGCGCTGCTGGCGAAGGAGGTGGACGACAAACTGGGCGGCTGCGCGACGCAGGTCCGGGTCACGCAGGGCAAGGAGCCGGACCACTTCTGCGCGCTGTTCCAGGGGCGCATGGTCGTGCGGTCCGGTGGCAAGGCGAGCGGGTTCAAAAACGTCGGCGCCGAGGACGTCTACGACGAGGACGGCGTGTGCCTGTACCACGTGCGGGGCACGTCGGAGGCGAACGTGCGCGCCGTGCAGGTGGCGGACGACGCCGCGTGCTTGAACTCGGGGGACTGCTTCATCCTCACGCTCGAGGCGAAAGAGGCGAGTTGCGCCGAGGACGAGACAGGGGTCGTGACCAAGCGGCCGCCCTCCGACCCGCGCGTCCTGGTGTGGGTGGGCGCCGGGAGCTCCGCGGCTGAGCGCGAGTGCGCGGCGCGCGTGGCGACGCTGCTCGCGCCGGGGGTTGGGGTGGGGTCGTCGCGCGTCGAGACCATCCCCGAAGGCGAAGAGCCCGCTGTTTTCTGGGAGCGCATCGGCGGCAAAAAACCGTACGCCAAGTTCTCCGCGGAGCGCGCGCCCGCGTCGGACCCGCGGCTGTTCCAGCTGTGCGACGCCGCCGCCGGCGGGCGAGGGATTCAGGCGGAGGAGATCTTCAACTTCACGCAGGACGACCTGGACGACGACGACGTCATGCTTCTCGACGTCGCGTCGGAGGTGTTCCTGTGGATTGGCAAGAACGCCAACGAGAACGAGAAGCGCGAGTCGCTGCTGTTGGCGCAAAGGTACGTCGCGCAGATGGCCGCGACGGACGGCCGCGACGAGGACACGCCGATCACGACCGTTCCCGCGGGGGCGGAACCGTCGATGTTCACGGCACACTTCATCGCGTGGGACGCGTCGAAGGCGTCGGCGACGTTCGTTGACCCGTACGAGCTCAAGTTGCGACAAGCCATGGCCGCAAACCCGGCGACGCTCGAGCTGCCCGCGCTGAGAAAGACGCCCCCGAAGAAGGAACCCGCGAAGGACACTCATGCGTCGTCGGGGAGCGAGCTCGAGATGCCCGCGCTGCGCGAGATCACGCGCCAACACTCGCCCGGGGCCTCGAACGTCTCTACCCCCGTCAAGACGGGCGCCGGCCCCGCCAGCCCCGCAGTGTCGACGCCAAAGTCCACGCCGGGCGCGCCTTCGCCCTGGTCCGGCGTCGCGGAGGTGACGACGCCGGGCGGTTCGAAGGTGCTTGCGTACGACGCGCTCGTGAAGATGGACGGCACCGCCGGCATCGACATGGCGCGGAAGGAGTCGTACCTGTCGGAGGGGGAGTTCAAAACCGTGTTCGGCATGGAGCGGACCGCGTTCGACGCGCTCGCGGAGTGGAAGCGGAAAGATGCCAAGAAGAAAGTGGGACTGTTCTGATACCGTATACGTACGAAGGGGAGAGAACGAGGGTGATTGTGATGTGCGCTCGCGTCGTTCTGTGATGCGCTCCTCGCGAAGTGACCACCAGTCTACCTTCATCCTTCGCGTCCTTCGCGCCACCGTCGTTTCCGTCTTTCCCGCGCTTCGTTCGACGCCTTCGTCTTTCTCAGTCTTCGAAGCGACGTCGCGCGACTCACTCGTTGTCGGCCACGTCGTCCTTGTCCTTGATGGCGCGCGCGAGGCTCAGCGCGCCCAGAGTGCCGATTGCGGCGATCTCGGACCCGGTGATCTTCTTCTTCTGGGTACTCTTCGCCAGGTTGTAGGCGTCCATCGCGGCGCCTTGGAACGGACGGTTTTCGGGAGGGGTTTTCGGGAGAGGTCACTTGAGACGTTTCCGAGAGCGTTTCGAGACGAGGCGTCGCGGGACGGTCGGGGCGAAGGATCTCGGACGCGCCGAGACGCGAATCTCCACGGCGTCGGTGGGTAGACCGCGCGAGCTTCGCATCTTCGTTCTCGGCTGCGTATGGCGCACCTGCGAGAAGTCCCGCGGCGTTCGCCACTAGCAGGTTCCTTTTGACTTTGTTTCCCTTCGGAGCGAGCGCGGCGGCGCAGTTCATGCCACCGACCCAGCACAGGGACATGCCGAGCCAGCGCGTGCTGGGCTTGTGCTGGATCATGGGCTCGTCGTTCTTGTCCGTCTCCGTGAAGTACGCCTCGTGCATCTTGGTGGGCTTCATGACCGTCGCCAGGCCCGCCGAGCCGGCGAGGACGGCGCCCGATAAAAGCAGGTGGTTGGCTTCGGGGAGAGGGACGTCGTCGAGAAGGTCCTTCATGGTGCAGTCTCGCGAGCGGGGGCGGGGTGTCTCGAAGGGAGCAAGCGAGCGTTCACGCGCGTGTCGTTGTGTCGTGCCTCGTGGGTTGCGCGCGAGCGTCTCGGACCTCTCGAAACGTCGTGGCTTTTCTTTGAGGAAGTCGCGAACCTGTGATCCTGTGATTGTCGAACCGGTTTCCGCCAGGCTAAACATCGTCGAAAATGGGCCCTCCATCGAAATTCAAACGTTTGAAAAGCAAATGCAACGACGTCGGCGGGCCCGAGGCGCGCGGGGCAACTCGCCGCCGCGCCGCGCCGCGCCGCACGCGAGCCTGTCGCGCGAGCCCTTCGGTTTCGCTCGTTCGGGACACCGGGTCCGACCACCGCGATGGCCGCGGACGCGACCGCGAAAGCGCGCCTCGAGCGCCTGCTGGGCGAACTCGACAAATCCGCGGAGACTCCCGCGGGCGAAGATGTGGACGGAGGCGATTACCCCATCAGCGAGTACTCGAGCATGAGCGACGTGACTGAGTCCGACGCGGACGAAGGCCGGCGCGCGAAGCGCGCGGCGGCGCAGCCCGGCGGCGCGCACGCCGGTCGCCTGGAGCAGAAGGTCCAGGCCAGGACGTCAAAGCTGGAGGAGCGCATCGCGCAGCTCGTGGAGGAGAACGCTCGCAAGGATGCGTCGCGCGCGGCGGCGCTCGCGGCGAAGGAACGGGAATTCGAGGTGGAACGCGCGAAGATGCTCGAGGCTGTGTCTCTGTTGAAAAACAAGCAGAACGAGCTCGAGAAGCTCGCGCCTCCTTTGCGCGAGGCTGTGCAGAACGCCAAAGAGCAGCTGCGCGCCGTGGTGTGCTCGCAGGAGAAACTCGCCGAGCTCCAGGCCAAGGACCCGGCGGCGCTCTCCCTACAGGAGTTCACCATCCTGCGCGTGCACCAGGAGACCGCGAACCTGCGCGCGGAGCTGGACGTGTGCCGCGTCGAGCGGGACAGCGCGCGCGAGACGTCAGGCAGGTTCGAGGCGGACGCCGCGCGCCTCACGCGCGAGCTGCGCCAGGCGCGCGAGCACGTCGCGCGCGCCGACTCCGACGCCGACGCCGAGCGCGCGGCGCTGGACTCGCGGTGCTCGCGCCTGGCGCGCGAGCTGGAGGACGCCATGGTCAAGGTGGAGGTGCTGAGCGCGAAGGGCGCCATGTACGACGAGGTGGCGGCCACCGTGGACCGCCTCGGCAAGCGCGCCGCCGAGGCGGAGCGCGAGCTCGCCGCCGCGCGCGGCGCCGAGGGCGCGGCGGCGCGCGAGCGCGACGCGCTTTCCTCGCAACTGGCCAGCCGTAGCCACCAGGTGGAGCTGCTGCAGCAGGACAAGACGTACCTGTCGCGCGAGGTGGAGGAGGCGCGCGAGCGCGAGCGCAAGCGCGAGGAGGAGGAGGACCGCCTGCGCGAGAAGGTGCGCACGTTGCGCGCGGCGCGCGACGACTTGCGCGAGAAGGTTCTCGGCGGCCACGCCGAGATGCGCTCGCAGCACGAGGAACGTTTGACGGCCGAGGTGAGCCGCCTGCAGCGCAAGGCGAACGAGGACTTGGAGCGTCTGCGCGAAGAACACGGCGCGCACCGCGACCGCGAGATCCGCGCGCTGCGGGACCTGCGGGACGCCGCCGTCGCCGACGCGGCGGCGGCGCGCGCCGAAGTGGCCGAGGCGCGCGCCGGGTACGACGACGCGCTCGCCGCGCTGCGATCGACGCAGAAAAACGCGGACGTTTCGCACGCCGAGCTGGCCGGCCAGCTGCGCTTGAAGTCCATGGAGCTGGAGCGCGTCAGTTTGCTGCACGGCGAGAGCGTGTCGGTGACGAAGGTGCTCAGGCTGGAGTGCGAGATGCTCACGAAGAAGACGCGTCTGCTCGAGTCGCAGTACCTGAACCTGGAGGGCGCCGCCGGCCGGCGGGCGCGCGACGCCGACGCGCGCGCCGCCGAGACGTCCGCGCGTTTGGCGCACTACGAGTCCCTCGAGCGCGAGCTGGACGAGGCGGTTCTGTGCGCCGCGAACGAGCAGGCGGCGGGTGAGGGCGTGAACGCCTCCTCCGACAGCGTCGCGTCCGCGCTGGGCGCGCTGGGGTCCTCGGTGCCGGCGTCGCTGCGCCGGCGGCTGGCGCAGAGCGTGTCGCTCGGCAAGCGGTGCGTCGAGCTCGAGCGCGAGGCGCGCTTCGCGCGCGAAGCGGCGGAGGAAAAGGCGAAGGAGGTGGAGGCGCTCGAGCTCCGCGTGCGGCGCGCGGAGAGCAAGGCTGACGACTCGAGCCAGCCGTACAACTACCTGGTGGAGCGCATCAGCGCCACCGAGCTGGAGGCGGACGAGTGCCGCGCGCGCGAGAAGGCGGCGACGGAGACGCTGGCGCGCGCGCGCGCGGAGGCGACCACGGCGCGCGCGGAGGCGGATGCGCTGCGCGCGGACTTGCAGCGCGCGCTTGACGAGAGGAGCGAGCTCGCAACCATCAAGTCCATGCTCCAGGGCACGGCGCGCGTCGGCGCCGGCGGACGCGCCGGAAACGCCGGGACGAGGAAACCCGTCAGGGCGTGAGTTTGCGTTTTAAGCGTTTTAACGACGAAAGGACGACGATGTACACAACCGACGTATTAATACGTCTTTCGGTACGCCTTAACATGCTATAGATACCCCCGACACACCCTCACTTCGTCTTGCCCCCTCGCCGATACGCCGCTCCCCCTTGGGCTTCCCGCGCGCACCGCGCGCACGCGCACTCGAAGCCGTAGTCCCTGAGCTCGGCGCGGCGCGCGGCGACGTCCGCGGACTCGTCCACGTAGCACATGGTGAGCTCCTCGCCCTCGCGCACGTCCCGCGTCGCGACCAGCACGCACCGCCCGTCGTCGTCGGTGTCCTCCTTTCTCGGCGCGACGTTCGGGTCGCAGTCCGAGTTCAAGCAGCTCTGCAGCGCGAAGAAGCCGGTGCCCTCGCACGGCGCGTCGTACGCCGCGTCCAGCGCGTCCAGCAAAGGGTTCGTCACGCGTTTCGTCGCCGCCGCGTTCGTGTCCCGCGCGTCGTCCAGCGCGTCCACGGCGAGGAAGTAGTCCTCCACCGGGCTCGCCACGGCGATCTCCAGGTTGTTCAGCTCGAACATACCCACGACGCTCGCGAACGTCTCGACGCAAAACAAACCGGGGTACCGCGCGAGGAGCGCTTCCGGGACCGTCCGCGTCAGCAGAGCCAGCGACTCCGTCGCGATCTCGCGCATGCTCTCCCTGAACTGTGACTCGGGCTCACCCGGCTCGACGTCGTCGGGGCGCGCGACGGCGTCCCACCAGACGCGTTTGTGGGCGTGCGAGTACGGCGCCCACGCGTAACGCAGGTCGGCCGAAACCGGCTCGGCCGAGGCGTCGTCCGACGTCGAAACCGCCTCTTCCTTCGCCTCTTTGCCCTCGGCGTCCTTCGCTTCCGCGCGCGTCTCGTCCGCGCGCACCGCGACCGAAAGCAGCACCTTCGCGGCCAGGATGAATATGTCGTTCGTTTCCCGCGCGTGCTCCAGGAACGCGCGCGACGCCGCCACGCCGCCCGCGGCTTCCGTGCCGCCGCCGACGCAGAGAAAACGCTCGTGCGCGTGCCAGGCTCGCGAAGCGCACTGGGCGGAGCAGTACACCTCCCGCGCGTCCGCCGCCGCGTCGTCGTCGTCCCCGGGGCTCGTGACGATCGCGGGCAGGCCGCGCGCGTCGAACCCCGCGACTTCGGGAAGCGTCGCCTCGCCGCGCTGCAGGCGCCGCAGCCAACTCGCGTCGACGCCGTGCGCCGCGGCGGCGTCTCGCATCGCGGGCGCGAGGAGCCTCCGCGCGATCTGCGCGCCGACGGTGCCAACGTACCGGAAGCACGCACCGCACACCCGCGCGTCCGCGCGGTTGGTCTCCTGCTGCATGCCCACCAGGGGGTGCTCCACCAGCACGCGCTCGCCCTTGGCGAACGCGCGCGCGGCCACCAGGCCCTTCCCGTGCGCCACGCGCTCGACGCGGACGTGCCCGGCGCCCGAGGCGGCGGCGGCGGCGGCGAGCTTCGCGTAGTACGATGCCTCCGAGGCGGGTGAAGGCGCGGCGAGGAGCGCGTCGCGCTGCGCGTCGCGGCGCTCGCGCGCGTCGGAGGAGGAGGAAGCCATGTCTTCGGGACTCGTCGCGGTGGCGCCGTATGCGACGGGTCGCGCGCGCGAGCGCGAGTGCCGTTCGCGAATGCCGACGCTCGAAGGCGTTTTCTTTTTGGGATCGCTACGTACGTAAACAGGAAAAACGACGAGCGCGATTCGCGCCGACGTCGCCGACGTACGGCGGCGGCGACGGGTCGTCCACGTCGATATTATGATACGTATTACACGGAACCGCCGAACGTACGTACGACGACGCGTCGATGCGGGTGTGATGGTCCCGTCCGAGAGCGGGATGCGAAGTCCTGACGCGAAGTCCTCAGATTTCTTCCGGAGAGCGCCTCTTCTCACCTCTCGATCGCGAGGCACTTGGCGAGGCACGCGTCGGCGTCGAGGTCCTCGAGCAGGTCGAACACACTCCCCTTCCCCTCCGGGTGCGTCACCGCGGGGTCCACGGACCAGGCCTCGATGGTCTCCGGCGAAACGCCCGCGGCGAGCAGTTCCTTCCCGAAAACGTCGCCGGTCGCGTCCGCGCCGAGCCAGTTCACGCGCTCGGCGAGGCCCTCCAGGGGCGACGCAGACGCGTGCACGCCGTTTTCGCCCGTGAACGGCTCGCTCGCGATGCCCAGCGCCTGGTACTCCGCCAGGATGCGCCCGCGCAGCGAGTCCGCGGGCGCGTCCGCGGGGTCGGTCGGGCCGAGCACGGCGCCGCGGAAGTCCGCCCAGCTCAGGTCCTTCGCCTCGAACTCCACGACGTAGTAGTGGATGGAGACGCCCGGCTTGACGAATCCGGAGCGCATGGTCATGAAGAACCCGTTGAAGACGTACACGTCCTCGACGAGCGCGCAGTAGAAGCCGCCGCCGAACTTGACCATGGACCCGGCGTCCTTGGCGGCCTGCCACTTGGCGTTCAGGCCGTCCGCGTCGCAACCGAAGCGCGCGCACGCCTCCGCGGCGTTGCACACGAGGTCCTCCGCGAGCGCCTCCGCCCACTCGATGCCGAACTTCGCCTTGAACTTGTCCGCGGGGACGGGCAGATCTTTGGGCGCCGTGAGCGTCGCTTTGCTGGCGATGGCGTAGTAGTGCTGGTCGATGAGCTTCTTCGCGTCGATCTCGGCGGCGTCGATTTCACCCTCGGACGTGATCGAGATCGACTTGGACGCGAACACCTCCTTAACGAGCGCCTGCGTCGCCGCCGTGTTCGCCGCGGGCTTAACGAACACGAACGCGCTGTTCTTCAACGGGGGCTTCGCAACGGCCGCCTTCGTGGAGGCTGCCTTCGCGGGAGCCGCGGCGGCCACCTTCGTGGAGGCCGCCTTCGCGGGAGCCGCGGCGGCCGCCTTCGTGGAGGCCGCCTTCGCGGGAGCCGCGGCGGCCGCCTTCGTGGAGGCCGCCTTCGCGGGAGCCGATTTGATTTCGGGTTTCTTGGGCGCGGCAGCGGGCTTGTCGCCACCAGCCTTGGCCTTGTGCGCGAGGAACGCCGCGGCCCCGAGGGCAACGACGACGATGAGTTTGGGGGCCATTCTCGCGAACGGTCGGGGGGCTCGTGCGCTCCACGCGCGTTCGCTATGCCTTTTGCGTTTCGGAATGCGATCGAGATGGCTACGGTTGCCGAGACCTTCGGGGGTTCCGAGACGCCTTTTCGAGACTCAATCGTCATGAAAAATATCGCGTCAACCAGCTGCGTCATCCTCCTTTCGTTACCAGCATCCCGAAACCGACACAAAAATTCCGACTTCGCTCGCGCGATCGTTCACACTTCCGCACACCTTCCTCACCACCCACCAACAAAAATGGAGCAGACTTACATCATGATCAAGCCCGACGGCGTCCAGCGCGGTCTCGTCGGCCAGATCATCCAGCGCTTCGAGACCAAGGGCTTCTTCCTCCGCGGCATGAAGATGATGTCGGTGGAGAAGGCGCACGCCGAGAAGCACTACGCCGACCTCTCCTCCAAGCCCTTCTTCGGCGACCTCGTCGACTACATGTGCTCCGGCCCCGTCGTGTGCATGGTCTGGGAAGGCAAGGAGGTTGTCAAGACCGGCCGCAAGATCATCGGCGCCACCAACCCTCTGTACGTCCAGGAACCACGCGCGGACGCGTCCTGTTCCGTCCCCCCTTTATCTCGATCGCGCTCCGCCGCCAATATGCTTTTTCGATCGCGCGCCGCGACCCGCCGCTGACTGACGCCTTCCCCTCCACTCGACGACCACCCACAGCGCCTCCGAGCCCGGCACCATCCGCGGTGACTTCTGCATCGAGCTCGGCCGCAACGTGATCCACGGCTCCGACGCCGTCGAGTCCGCGCAGCACGAGATCGGCCTCTGGTTCCCCGAGGGCGTCACCTCGTACGAGCGCTGCGACAAGGCGTGGATTTACGAGTAAACGAGACGCGTGTGCGTCCGTCGCGCGCTTTCGCCCAAACGTCGCGAGAGACGACCGCGGGGAGCGTCGTCGTTGTGAATCTTCGAAGCGAGCGTTTTATCACCGCGGCATCGCGCGACGTCACAGGCGCCCGCCACGAACGCCGCCGCGTCTCGCGCGCACTCCCGCTACCGACTCTCTCCGTCGTCGTCGTCGTCGTTCCGTCTCGATCGTCAGTCGATCTTGACGCTTCCGTAGATGGCTCGGCAAAACGCGAAGCACGCGAGGAACCCGACCGTGCCCGTGACGGCGGCGAACCCGGCGCTGACCAGCGCCATGTACGCGAAGTACATGATCGAGGGCACAGCTCTTGAAATCTCCAGGTTGGCGAAGAAGTACCACGCGCTGTACAGAAACACGTACAGCGCGGACGTCCCCGAGTTTGCCACCGCGCGCCACCACCACTCGTAATCCTCCGCGCACAGCTGGAAGTAACACAGCACCACCGAAACCTCCGCGCACGTTATCAGCGCGATGCACACGACGAGGAACAGTATGCCGAACACGTAGTACACCTGGTGGTGCCAGATGCTGCTCAGGATGAAGAACAGCTCGATGAACACCGCCGCGAACGGCAGCGCCCCGCCCGCGAGCGCGGTGACCGCGCCGCGCAGGTACCACGGCTGCGGCGGGACGCGCCGCGGGATTTTATTCGTGCGCGTCGGTTGTTCCGGCGCGTCTTTTTTCTCCCCCGCGTACGCGCCGAGGAACACCAGCGGCGCGTGCACTAGGAACCACAGCGCGCAGACGGAGAGCAGAGCGGTGAACGGCGCCGCACCCGCGGAGCGCTCCTCCCAGCACAGCAGGTTCAGAGTGAAGAACACGCAAAACGCGACGCCGGGAGCGAAGAGCGCCGCCGCGAGGGCGTTTCGCCGCCACGCGTGAGCGACGTCGCCGTGGACACCGCCGTGGTTGACGCCGAAGAGTTTACACAAACGCCCCGACGCGTACCCGTTGGCGAACCCGGCGAGCGCGAAGAGCGTCAGCGCCGCGGTCATGAGCCCGCCGCGGTTCGCCGGGGATAGAAAACCGGCGACCGCGAACACCATCACCACGAAGGTCACGGCGAGTAACTGCGTCCCCGCGCCGATTACGATGGCGAGCGCGCGCGGATGTTTCGGCGCGCGAAACACGTCGCCGTGCACGAGTTTCCACCCGGTTTCCTCCTGCGCCTCTTCGATCGTCTCCAGCGCGTTGTACCTCGAGATGTCGCGCTTCAGGGCGCGCAGGAGGATCATGGCCACCATGCCGCTGAGGAACAGCACCACCAAGCACGAGTTCACCACGGAGAACCAGTGCACGCCCGCGCCGTCCGCCATCTGCAGGTACACGTCCCAGCGGCTGGCCCAGGCGATGGGCGAGTCGCGGAACACGACGTCGTACGTGAAGACGACGCTCTCGCCCTCCTCGACGCGCTGCGGCGGCACGGTTTTCGGGTCCCGCCGTTTCGGGGGTTCGTTCTCGTCAAACACCACCGATGGGTGGTTCAACGACGAGCACGAGCTCAGTTTTGGGTCGCGCGCGTTCCACGCGCCGTTGAAGTCGTGCCGCACGGAAACCGGCTCCACTTCGAATCCGACGATGCGCGACGCGCGCGTCCCGGCGTCGGGGGCGTGTACCAAAATCGTGAACCGCAGGTGGTTGTTCACGTAAAACGCGGCGTTCTCAAGTCGCGTCTTCGCGGTCTTGCCCCGCGACGCGACACCCTTGTTGCCGAGCCAAAACGACGCGGCTTTCTCCAAGCGCTTCCCGAACGCGCCGGGAATGGCGCCCCCCGCGAGCGGAGACCCGTCGTCTTTGAACCCGACCGGAAACCCGCGTTCGTAAAGGCTCTTGCGCGCGCCCGAGTCGGCGTCGACGTAATCCACCCGCACCGCCGCCGGCAGGTTGTCGAGGATCATGTTCACGCGGTACTCGTCGTCGATGAACTGCTTCAAAATCAGCGCCTGCGCCTTCGTGAGCGGCGCGCCTCGACAAACCACCTTGCAGTTCTCGTCCAGCCGCGTCTGCATCTGGTACAGCGAGTTGAAGATGCGGTCGCCGCGAAGCACCTCGCCGAGGTTCTCCGCGCTGCTCCGGATGCGGGGGGGCTGGCAAAAAGGGAGCTTGTAGTACTCCACGGGGAGCGCCGTCTTGTCCGAGGTCAACGAGTTCACCTTGAAGTTCACCAGGTCATCCTGTCGCGGTTCGAGAGGAAAAGCGCGCGCGCGCCAGCGACGGGGAGGGTCAGGCGCGAACGGTGGTGCGCGCGCGCGGAGGCGGGGTTCGACGCGGCGTTTCGCGCCACGCTGGCACCATCCGACTCGGTGCATCGGCTCGGGCACGTACCGGAGCGAAGTCCTGCGGCGCGACGCCGGGGAGGTAGAACGCGCGGGTCGGCGCCGGCGCGAGGGCGAGCACCAGCGCGAGCACCGCGAGCTTCGCCGCGGGTGACGCCATGGCCACCGTCGCGCCTCGACGAATGGCGACGCATCAGCCTTTTCGTTCGACACGATGATGAGATTATGAAAAGCTTGCGGTAAAACGTCGAACGACTCTCGTCAATCGCGCGCGCGTTTGCGTAAAACGCTCTTCCGCGACTCCGCGAAACGCCCGCGTATCTACACATCCTTCCCCCGCACCTGCGCCACCCACTCCTCGTCCGCGTCCCCGCCGTAGAACGCCTCGAACCCGAGCGCCTCCAGCGCGCGCACGCAATCGCCCTCCGACGCGAGACGCCGCCGTCTCGCGTGTCGCGTCGGATCGCCCGTTTCGTTTTTTGTTTTTAGTGACTCCCCGGCCGCGCGCGTCTCGGGCGCGCACGTCTCGCGAACGAGCTGTCTGTAAAACGCGTCGTCGTCGTCGTGCGTCGTGCGCTTGTAGACGCCGACAAGGCGCACGGCCCCACGCGCCTTGACGTCGTCGGTGAGGAACTTGCGGTAATACCGCAGCTTCTTCTTGGCGCTCTTCGGAAACCCGCGCAGCTTTCGCGAAAAGTCGTGCCCGACGTTTTTCCCGCGCAGCACGGGCACGCGGTCGGCTTCGCCGAACCACTCCACGTTCAGGGCGTACCGAACGAACTCGAGCCCGTACCAAAGCGCTCGTGGCGCGCCGCGTTTCTTGTCCCGGCTCCCGTAGTCGTACACCACGCAGCTGTACCCGAGCGCGGCGGCGATCAAGAAGTTGGCGTCCAGCTCGCCGACCACCTTCTCCATGTCCCCCGCTTCGCACATCGTCGATTGGATTCGCACGAAATCGAATTCCAACCCGAGGTGGTCCCGCAACGCGGGGACAGCCTCTATGCCGTTCTTCAGGTTCACGAAGTGCCTGGCGACGAACGCGTCGCCCTCCGCCGCATACTCCTCCGCCGTGCGGTACGGGCGCGAAGAGGGGCCGGTCGTGGACGCGGCGCCGCCGCCGCCCCGCGCGGCGCCCGAAACACTTTCGCCACTCGCGGCGGTCGGCGTCTTGTCCGAGACGTCCGCGGCGGTCCGGCCGGCGGCGCATCTCACGGGTCGCGCGACGCGGCGCGCGCGCCGCCATCGCGCGTGCGCGCGCGGGGTCGCCGCGACGGACGACACGCATGCACGCATGTCGCGCGTTGCGTACGCTGAAAGTGGCGGCTGGCGTGGACATCTATCGGAGTGCCTCGTCGTCAGATTCGCTACATTCGTTTCCGAGAGGTGTTTTCGCTTCGTGGCCAGTGAGACGCGCACGTCGCGCGGGGGACATGCCCTCGGCTTCGGGGACGCACCCGGGCGGGTGGACGGCGCCGAGGCCGACGTTGGCGGTGACCATCGTCACGGCGCTGATCGTGGTGTTCACTGCCGCGTTCCTCGACCCCGGTCCCGGGCGACCGTCGGAGGCTGAGACGTTCGCGCGAACCGAAGCGACGCCCGTGGTCGTGGCGTCCTCGCCGGAGCATCCGCCGAGCCTCTCGCCCCCGCCCCCGCGCCCGCACGTCCCGCCCGAGCCCGCCGAGGCCAGCGCCGCCGTGCCGCTGTCTGGCCGCGAGCGCGCGCTGCTGGAGTCGCTGGACCCGGACCTGTTCGCCTCGCTGCCTCCGCGGGCGGGCGCGTGGGAGGAGGGCGAGCGTCCGCCGTGCTTCGCGGACGACGCCTCCGCGAGCCGGCGGTGTTTGCCGGACTACCACGTGGTGGGCGCGTGGCAGAGCGGCGGGCAGGCGTTCAACGCGAAGCTCGGCGCGCACCCTGACGTGCGCGAGGGCGCGGCGCCGCACTTCTGGAACGAGCCGGACAAACCGACGACGCGGTACCTGGACCTGTTCGCGGCGCGCGCGGCGGAGGCGGAGCCGGAGGCGGAGCCGGAGGGAAAAAATAAAAACGTCCTTCGCGTCGGCGACGCGTCCCCCGGCGTTCTCGCCAACACGTGGACGGAGAGCCAGAGAATGCACAGGTCGTTCGCGCAGACCGCCGCGGCGTGCTGGCAGGCGTGCCAGGAGCTCTCGGACGCGCCGATCCAGGGCGCGTCCCGCACGCCTCGACGGCGGTGCGTTGACGGCGACGGCGACGGCGGCGGCGGCGGGTGCATCTCTCGCGCCGCCGCGCGCGACGCCGTCGTCAACGGAAGCGTCGTCGCGGCGGTCGACCGCTCTCCGCGGTCGACGCCTCTTTCCGTGCCGCACCTCATGCGGCACGCGTACGGGGATAAGTCCGTGAAGATCATCGCGCTGGTCCGCGCGCCGCTCGCGCGGCTCCGCGCGGCTTTCGCGCACTACGCGCACTACGCGAAGGCGTTCGGGGAGGGCGAGGACGGCTTCGACGCGTTTATCGCGACGTTCGTCGACGAGTTTCAGCGGTGCGAGGCGGAGGCGGA
>Ga0181601_10001773_pt1 | contig 18627 bp, 17 predicted proteins | sample 041ome_8_FD_133020 | JGI IMG/M metagenome (GOLD analysis project Ga0181601, IMG submission 133020) | Coastal salt marsh microbial communities from the Groves Creek Marsh, Skidaway Island, Georgia - 041407BS metaG (megahit assembly) | ecosystem: Environmental > Aquatic > Marine > Intertidal zone...
GTTGCCATTTTCTATCCTCAGAGCTTTACAATAACTTTTAGGTCTTCCGAGCCGCCAGTGTTTCGAATAGTAGCCGAGATATTACTGATGTATAGCAAATCGCCGGAGAAAATATCTACCTCAGGATTCTCTATTGTATCAACAGTAAGTGTTCCTAGCCCAGTCTGAACGGGATCCAACGAAAGCGTGTCTGCTACTTGGAAATCTTTAAATCCAGTTTCTTCAGTTTGGTGAATCCAAATATCAGAATCGCCTGCATAATCTATATATGCGGCAGCTGTACTTGCACTTCCAGTAACCGTTGTAGTATCCTCATAAGTTATAGGAGTTGAGGGTGTACTTACTAGCTTGATCTTACTAACTGCTGTTGCTGCCGTTCCAGTGAATTGGCTAGAGCTTCCATATTGAAGTGGGTTTTTCCATATGCCCACTTGACGATAGTCATTACCAGTTTGGAACTTCCCACCATTTCCTTCTTCATCTGCTTCTTGAAGCTTAACATTAAACATAAGAGCGGTGGATCTTAGATCGTCTCTGGGATCAGCACCCAATCCTGCTTTTGGTCCAAACACCGGAACTACCTTACCGCCGCTGCCACCTGATATAGAAACATCTGCCCGCGCATATCCGCTTCCCATATATAAGCTTAAATCACCAAATCCAGTAGTGCCTGCTCTTGCACTGTCACCGATCTCAACAGAAGCAATACCACCAGATCCATCTGGAATTACGTGCCCGGTCGCGCCTGATCCGTTACCTGTAATTGTAACAGTATCTGATGTATTATATCCAGATCCAGCAGTTATAACTCTATATCCAACAATTTGTCCGGCTACTGCTGCGTTCTGGATAGTATACTGACCGAAGTATGGGTCTGTAGCGTCTGCAGAATCTACATATTTAACTGGCATAAAGTTTGATGTTAGGAAGCTGTTACCATCAGCTGTTGAAATTGTATAAAGATATTTCCAAATATATCCATCATTCACTTCAGCTATGAGTGTGGTATCAGTATGGTCTGGCTTATCAACTGATGATCTAGCTGTACCATTACCTTCTTTACCTTGTCTTATACAAACATATACGTTGTTATCTTCTGTTCTAACATAATAGTTAGCGGATTGACCTGTAGAAGCGTCACTGTAAGCTGCATATACCGAACCGCTAGACCAGTCCTTTGTTTCTTCTAGTGGTACAACAAACGAGAAACCTTGAACAGCTTTAAGGGATTGCATATTGTATCTAAACAGTTTCTCTTCTCGGTCATGAGGAAAAGGAACGTCGGGACTCTGTTCATTGCTCCACTCCTGAGAACGACCAATAGCCATATAGAAATAATTATCAGAGTCGCCAAGCTTTTCTCCGGTTAGTTCATCAAACACCTGCTGGACCAGTTGTTTCTTTAGTTTATCTGTAATCTTTGCTACCATTGTTCAAGTCCTATGGATTAATTGCGTAACCGTGGCCGCCAGTCACGAACCAGCTAGAGTTGTGCCATACTAGAGTTACCGTTTCATATTGCCCTAAAGTAATATCTGATCCCTGGTTAAATGATGTAGGATCTACCGTTGCATTAGAAGCGTTAATGTTAGTGAATATTTTTACTTCGCCATTTAATGTGCCGTTTGGAACCGTAACGGTCAGTGAGCTCGCATTTAAAACGATGTTACCATATTGGCTGATATTTGCAGTATTATTTGTAGTTAGGTTGGCCGGTGTCCCATAAGCAACCTTATTTGATTTAGTCGAACCAGTTCCCTTTGCATCGACATACAGGTGGATGTTTGCATCGCTTAATCCTACTGCGGAGACAACAGGCGGGGATCCTGAGGCAGCATTATCTACCTTGATTCTATTTGTAGTACTAGATTGACCAGTAAAAGAGATTACTGGTAGACCCGCCGAATCAGCTAACCACTGTTCTACCCTTGGACGTACCAATGATTTATTCGATAGCGTTTGCGTGTCGGTAGTACCAATAACTACACCGGTTGGAATAGCTTTCTGTGAAGCTGAACCATCGATGTTACCAGATGCGTTAGATAGTACAAAGCTAGATGCAGCAATACCTGAAAGTGTATTATTATCAGCACTGATCGTCTTATTAGTAACGGTTTGTGTAGCGGTAGTAACTAGAACAGTACCTGATGAATCCGGGAAGTTAATATCGATCTCTGATGAAGGGTTAACCGCACCAATCTTGGTATCAAAGCTAGTACCAATAATATCTAATCCACTGTCAGTCAATCTTGTAGTACCAGCAACATTTCCGCCCAGAAGACCATATAACTCTACAAAGTTGTTATTGATCTTAGAACCAGCGCGTCGTAAGCTGTCGCCTGTTCCATCGTTAGCGCTTGTGCCCGTGTTAATATTTTCTCTTGCCATATCTAGCTCTCTTTAACTTAAAAGTATTTATATATGTTAAAACGGATAATTTGCAGAATCAGCGGAGTTTGCTGAATCAAATAGTGTACTGTAGACGTGTTGGTCGAATGTTGATACGCCAATGCCGCCCGAATCGTCTTGTGAGAAGACCACGCCATCTGCAGAAGCAAGTGTGCCAGTATCTGAATCGTCCATCGAAAGTGAGTTTGGTGATAGGAGTTCTTCGATAGTGTAGCCTGCATCGATCGAATCAATAGTAAGATTCTGAATATTCACAAATGTTTGATCGGTTCTCTGACGTTGCATACCGATGGTGTTATCCCCTCTATTTATTAGAGTTATATCAGTAAATGCTTCAAATTCTATATCACCTTCGAATGTAGCAGATAGAAGTGACACGAATTCATCGCCTTTTTCATCTTGAATATAGTCAATAGCGCCATTGTTATCAAGTAGTGGGTTATGTGGTATACTATTATGGTCGACATTAACCATTTCAAGTAGGATCTCACCAGCAATATAAACCCCCGCAGGATGCACAAACAATTTATACACGTCTTTCCATTGTTCGAATGGAATACTAGATCGAACTAAAAGAGACATTACTTGGTATAGTTTATCGTCAGTAATATACTTTCTAGACTCTGGACCAATCCGGGAAGCCTCGACCCTAATTTGCTGGCCGGCCGAATTAATACTATCAAGATCGTAATCTACCTCAGGACCAACCTTAAAGATTTGTTCCTTGGGATATGTTATTGTGGGGTCAATGCCAAAGAACCCGCGGAAGAACTGTTGAACGCTATACTTAGTACCCTTTGATCTATACAGCAGGTTACTAAACTTAACAGCTTCTCTTTTATTTTGGAATCCACCAAAATATGATTGACCTAATAGTAATTCATCTTCTAGAAATTCTAGCAACCTATCGGGAACTTGTGTAGCATCCCTGTTTCTATAGAGCTGATGAATCATACCACCAAAGTTGTCTGCGGAATCTAGCCACTCATAGTATGCATCGAATAATTCAACTATATTTGGATAGTCTGATCGGATATGTTGCGGCAGCGCTTTCTCTATCTCCGATCTTTGGAGATTCAACAGCGTCCTATTATTATCCTGTAAGGTCTTATCTTTATGTACTGACATTAGTTAAGCGCATCCGTATAAACAATAGTAAATTGGGATCTGGATAGATCAAGCTCTAACGCTTCGTTTCGGGTGGGAGTAATAGCACTCTGGTTACCAGGCACTGCCGAGATCTTGATGTAATCTAAACCACCAGTAATAGCTGATGGGTTAAAATAATTAATTGTAACAGTACCACTAAGGGAATTAAAGTTACCAATGCTAGAGTTAACGATAGTTGTACCATCTGACGATACAACCTGAAGATTAGTAGAACTTAATTCATTCCTAATAATGCAATTTACGCCATTGAATACAAATTCATTACTTGTAATAACATAAGTATCGTCATCCGTTGTCGCAATAGGAACAGGAAACAATAACTGCTGGGATATATTACTTGCAACATCTTGTAATTTTCCTAGGTTATAGGTTGTAGTATTTGTCGTAAGGCCCTCGTTTGTCATATAGTTTACGGCATCGTTGTATCTTCCTGCAACTACTAAATCCACTATATAGGAAAGTGTTTCGTTTGCAACCCCAGCTGGATTAGACAATAGTGATTTTACAACTGAAAGAATTGTAGGCGCTGTCGGCGTAAACCTTTGCTGCATACGAACATCAGCACGAGATGATAGAATCGCTGGGCTTATCTCATCCACTTGGGTTAGCATAGGTGAACGTCTAAATGCTTGTTTGAATTTACCTGTAGTTGATGTAATATACGACTCAACAGTATTCCTTACTGTTGCTTGAGTAGATGCCGGCGTTAGGTCAGTCAAGTTTCTATTAAATTGAAAATATACGTCGGTCTCGATAAACGTTGTAATTGGATCAACGTATCTTAGATTAAAGGATACGATAGAAAGTTGATTAGCCAGATCTTGAATAGACTGCTTTGTGGTAGTTATTGTGTCCTGGGATACGTCATTATTAAATTTAATTGAAGTATATACCGCACCATATTCAGGCTTTAAAGCATCTTCCCCGCCCCATGATACAATATCATCTATTAGAGTAGAATAGTTACGTAGGATTAGTGATGTATAATCTTCTGCAGTTACCATTCTGTTCTGAGTAGCATATTGGAATGGGGCATTTTTACGGATAGATTCAACTGTCTCTTTTGCCTTACCACCTGCGGAAGTTTGTAGTACAATTGGTCTTAACGTTTCTGTCTGTGGTTGATCTGTTGTATTCAGATTAATTTGGATATTATTAAATGATACTGCGCCATTTGCTGCATCGCCTTTTGTGGATAGATATTCTACCTCAATTCTACTACCAGAAGCAGGGGCAATCCCAAATGTTGAGCCGTCGCCAAAGGAAAGTTCAAAGTCACCATTTGGCGATTCCTTTAAGATATAGACTGTAGAAGACGAAGAGATACTTGAAACGTTTAGAATGTTTTGATAATCTACGAAGTCTGTAGCACTGGCAGCATCATAAACCTTTACTGAAACTGTATCAGCATCAAGTGTCGAATCGGGAATGATATACACTGGGTTATCAACGTATTGACCAACCACAAATGTCTTTGTTCTTAAAGTTCCTTCGTATACCGGAATGGATGTTGATCCACTTGCTGTCTTAAACTCATAGAATCCACTACCGTTATCAGTTGCATAATATGGTTCAATAGTTCTAAATGTATAGGATACGTCATCAACAGTCGTATTAAACCCTGTATATGCTGGTAGCTGGACCGTAGCTTGTCTAGGCTGTAGGCCTGATGGAACAGTTACAGTAAGCTTAAGTGTAGATCTTGAGGCAGTATCGGTGTCCGGAATATAACCAATACCTTCTGCAAGAGACACCATAGAGCTTCGAAGCTGTGCTGTAGGTAGATAAGATTCGTTTAATGCGAAGTTAGCAATAAGACCATTCATATGGGTGTTATGTGCAAGAACATCTAGGATGTTTGATAGGCCAGAAGCTTCAAAGTTATAGTCAGCAAACTCCTCCTTACTCTGCAGGTAGGTCTTCAGATTATTCTTTATGTTATTAAAGTCTAATGCGGTTGATCTAATTGTAGTTGCCATATTATCTTAGCCTTGATACTGAGGTTGTAAGTGTTATCGTCTCCTGGGAGTTTACGACTTGATATTCTATAGTAACACTTAAACTGTTATAATCTTCATCTGCTTTAACGTCTATATTTCTAACCCTTACCCGAGGTTCATAGATCTCAATTTGATGCGTGATATCATCAACTAATTCTTCTTCCATATCCGGATCGTCTATAAGCTCAAATAGCTTGGATGTAATATTCCCGCCAAAAAAAGGTTGGAAGGGTTTCTCGAAATGGTTAGTTAGGATTAGATTCCTAAGAGCCTGATCCACGGCTGCAGCATCTCTCTTGACATAAAGTTCACCATTGGGCTTAGCTGTGAACGAAATATCAATATCACGGAATATCTTATTCCTAGTAGTAATAAGGGTACTAGTATTTAGATTTCCGTCCTGCTTGGATAGGACTCTGGTTACTGCCATTTTTATACTCGTTTTTCTATCTATTTATGCACCCTTGGCAGGAGTACTTAATTCTACAATCTCATTTTGCGAGAAATTAAAGTTGTTAAAAGTTGTGGATAGTTTCCGGTTAAATATAGCAAAATAGTTTTTATCTATTTCAGGAAGTGTTACTATTAATCTACTTGTTAAGGATCCATCCGGTGCCATAGTATCATAAGCTACGGTTAGCTCTTCGAAATAAAAACTATCTTTTATCTTAAGAGCAAGGTCATACGTTTTAGCATTATCAACTTTGCCATATGCATTTACAACCTTATAGACTATGGTTTTCCCTGTCCTCTTGCGATCGTTAACGCCCGTAGGAGTGGGCCTTTCATTTATTCCAGGGGAATATACGCCCTCGGATACTATAATACTTACATCCGATATAAGGTCTATTGCATTTACTCTGGATATTAACATTGAGTGAACGTATAGATTTGGTAGTACTACTTTAAGCTCTTCTTCCGTTAGGGTTTTAAACTTTCTAGATCCGTCAGGTGCAAAGAATGTAGATATCGGGGTGCCATTGAATTTATCGGATATCTTGACCTGATTAACATCTTTCCATGGCGAATCCAATCCTACAAATATTCTATGTTCAGGATTCTTTTTCAATAGGATCGAAGTCTTTTTTACGTCAGCAGAGGTTATTCTTCTAGCAGAAAATATAGGATCGGGTTTCTTACTGAATGATCTACCCGTTGTGGATTTAGGTTTTGCATCATTATAGTTAGGACCAATCACGCCTTCCTTTAGCAAAGTAGTCACAAACTTTTCATTGTTCTTATTTGCATCATCCCTTAATTTGGATCTAGCTAATTCGGGGCTTACAGTAAAACGGACTGCCATTAGAATATCCCATCATAGTCTGCGGTTCGATCAATGTAGTTCTTAATACCATCTTTATGATCAATTGTTACTGCTCTTATACCACCTGCAGATTTGGTTAAGAATGTTTCAGTGGTAGCTGCTGTAGGTTTAACAATTGTAGGTGTGGCAGTATTTGTATTTGTCCAACCAGCAGCACTACCGGGTCCACCACCATACGATGCGTATATTGCAGTATCAGAAGCAATTGCTTCATCTGCTCTACCAGTCAAATCTCCATGAAACGTAGGAGCAGTAACACCTTCTTCAAACACCGCACCTTTTGCACTCAGCAACATACCTGTTCCACCGATAGTTCCACTACCACCTTGTACGGTCATATCATTGGCAGATAGAGTTAGGTTATTAGATGCAAGATTCATAATGTCCGAAGAGGTAGCAAAGAAGTTACCCTTGGTCGGCATATTTACATTGCCTTCGGTATTCATAGTATAATCCTTTTTAACAGAATTATAGCTAGAACCTAATACAGTGCTTGCAACGTTCTCTGTAACAAAGCTGGAAACTGATCCTTTTACCGTTTGGGTAATTCCACCATAGTTAGCCTTTACTTCGTCACCACCTACTGTTTCATTCTTATCGTTCTTTACATTGAGATTAAAATCCAAACAGTCGATGTTAAACTCGCCATCAACTTTAAAGTCTAGATTACCTTTATAGTGGATGTTGCCATTACCTATAATAATAACAGTCTGATCTCCGCCAGTACACTCAACCCGATTATTCAGTGCAGAGATACATATGCTACCATCTGTGCATAGTTCTATGCCTGCACCACTGTTATGCTTGATTAGGATTCTTTCATTACCAGGTGTGTCATCCATTTCAAACGTATGACCGGTCAATGTTTCAGTAATTCTATTTAAGCCATATTCAGGTGTTACACCTTCCGTTGCACTGAGATCTATATTCTCATCAAATGTTGCAAATGAAAGAGAGTTACGCTTCTCACCAGTATAACCTTGGTTTAGGCTACTTCTGTACATATAATCAGGACGTGGGTGTTGTCCTGTATCATCCTGTGGTAGATTACTCTTTACCATAGTTAGCTCCCGTACGACTCTTTAATATAATCTAGTGAAAGTGGTTCGCCTTTTAGCGGATCGAATTTTGTATTCGGTATTCTTTTATACCAGCTCTTTAACCATTTGGTAGGATCCGAATACGGTCTAGCATCTCTCCACCTCTTCGAAGGAAGTTTCCATCCAGCTTGGCCATCATTAAAAAGTTCTACACCCGGAGCGGCATCCAAGATATCTTTATAAAGGTTAATCAATACCCTATTTTGTGCAGGGGCGGATGGTTGATCTGGCTCAATACCTTCAATAGCTATAAGAATAGATTTCTGATTATGATTATTTACCACACCTTGATATTTGGGCGATTCTTTTTCCAGCGGTCTACCTCTAAAAATTATTCCCTGGTTTGATACTAAGAAATGATATGGCACACCAATTGATTGTTTGTCTACAAATTCCTCATGAAGATCTTTTATAGTTTTACCAGGTTCAGTCGATACAAATATTACCTGAGTAAACTGTCTTTCCAGATTAGATAGCTCCGCATAGACTTCTCTTCCTATTACAGGTGCAAAGTTCCTTGCATCGTTTAAATCCGTGCTACTTTCTCTCCACTCTGAGCTTGTCAGGTCGATAAAGGATACGCCTACATCTATACCGTCAACCGCATCCTTATCCTTTACCTGTTTGGTATAAGTGTTATCGATAGACTTTACAACATCAATTGCTTGCTGCAGGGTTAAATCGGAAGACGCTTGTAATATTTTAGCTGCCTCAAGGGTTTTACCCTTTTGCAAAAGCTCAATGATGGCAGTTGTTTCTTTTTTTCCAAGAACAATCTTTACGTCACCTTTGCTAGTACCAGCGTTTAATATATTTCTAGCTGGGGCAAGTGTTTGTTCGATTGCGTTTTCTATAAAGGATCCAAAGCCATTTGCTACAGATCCTACCATCTTATTTGCTATACCTTGGACGTCGCTTACCACAGATCTTAAACTACTTAAGGTACTCTGAGGAGAACCTAATGTCTGACCTAATACGTTATCTAGATTGGAACTCTTGAATACAGCATTTAGTTCTTTCCCAATCTTATCTAGATCCATATCCTTTTGCAAAGCGGATTCAATTGATTTAACACCCTCTTCACTAAAATCATTAATAGCTGCAGCTACGGTTTCAGCAAAAGGTGCTAGGACTACAACATCTAATGCGGCGTCAGCAGATAACCTTGAATCACCAGTTATAGAGGTTAGATCAGTCTGAGATGCCCCGACCTCTTTTACCATATTCCTAAATCCGGTTTCTAACTGTGCAACGGCTATCCCCACCTGATACTCCGCATTATCATTTGCAGTTGTCGATTGAACTTTTACATTTGTAGCGCTTTTAGGAAACGTCAACGCTAAGTTATTTTCATTCACCGTATCCTTTACAGCTTCCCGAACCTGAGGGCTAAGATTACCAACTGCACTTTCTAGGAATTCTTCTAACTTTGACATTATTGCACTCCAGGATTTCTAGTTTTAGCCAAAGAAGCGTACCATTGCTTTTCTGCAATCTGTGCCTGTTGAACTCTTTGTGGCCAATGTGTCTCAATAGCTACTTCATATCTTTTTAAGAACAACCAGGCAGGATTAGAAAAGTCTTTTACGTTCACGTTAATCTCTCCGACTAAAGAATCGTTGGATAGATCAGTCCATACCTCATGAGCAGGGTTGGTCTTCATATCATGTACTAGGAATTTAACCTGACCGAAGAAATCATTCCACGGGACAGGTGTTTCTTGATTTGCGGTAAATTCTACCAGCATTTGATATCTTTCCACATTTGCATTCCATTGTGCTAGACCATAGGAGCTTTCTACTCTGTCAACTTTTGCTGCATCAGGGTTAAACCGAATACCTTGATAAAGAGATTCAATAGCCAAGTTACCAACTACTCCTGCAGCCGCTCTTGGCGATAAACCTTCATCAGTTAGTATCTTCATAAGGATCATTCTTCTTTCATCGGCATTGGCCTTACCATCGTTATATAGCGCTACCATATCGTCAGTTACAATGACTGGGGTAACTTTACCGCTGTATATCGATGAAGCCTGTCTATCACCATCCTTAAAGAAGTTTGAACTGGATCTAGAGTTTTCTCTTTGTACCGATGAAGGGACTTGTGTATGAGGCATTGAACCTAATATTAAAGGTAACTGGGATTGCTTACCATCTAAAAAAATACCAAATACAAATGCAGATGGCTGTAGCTGGGGCGAAAGGCCTAGCCCTGATGTTCCAGGCTCTGTCGTAGGAATAAGTGCTTGGGCATAGGGAAGATACTTGTCCTCTACCTCATCACTATGTAACCCGTGAATTCTTACTTTAAATCTACCTTGATTCTCTGGATCGGTAGCTTTTACTGTTCCAACCCACCATCTAATATTATCGCCGTAAAACACTATTCACCTCCCTCACCAACTTTGGCAACATCCATTTGAACATTATGAAGCCCATCTAATACATTGAATACGTGTTTGGTTCTTAGGATCATAAAGCTTCCGGATCTTTCCGCGTTTGTTATCTCTCTTTCAACAGATGCTAGATCATTATTAAGAACCTTAATATCTATAACATTTCCTACTGTTGTATCTAAGAAAGGGGTGGAAAATAGTAATCCGGGAAGCTGAATCGTTATGTAATTCATTAGTAGATATCTAAGCATGCTTGATCTAATTACTTTTAATATATGATCCTCTCCCTCGATCTGCCCTGCAAAGCCTAGAACAGATTTATCTTTACTAGAGGGACTTCGATCGATCGTGTCACCGGTTATTATAAAGTTTACTGCAGAATTATGTTGTGATATAGTTTTTCCGCCTTTGGGAAAGCCTTCTTCGTTATAAATCCGAGTAAAGTTATCAAATATATTCATTTTTTGATTATTACCAACTGGCTTAAATAAACCTAATTGATTTCTATCATTCATAATCGATTCCATGTTCACAAATCGACTAGAGGACTTTGAAGAGTTAGCATGGATTGTTTCTAATCTAGATCCGTAAGCACCAAGCCTAGCTAAAAGATGTGAGTGATTGGTTTCTGTTTCATGTACGCCACTAATAACATATGGTAAATCTGCATCTTCATACTGTACCGCTGCTCTGGAATACACGAATGGATTCTTCGGATTAAAGCTTTCTCTTTCCAGAATACTTTCTAAGTCCGTCATAACCAACTTATTCTGATTTAAGGTCGAATAGCAGAAATATGGAAACCCGTTAGTAGTCGTCATTCTATTTAAAACAGTCTGAATAATTTCTAGTGGTGTTTGCCACGGAGCTATGTATCTAAGGTCCCCTTGATACGAAGGCTTCCAATAATAATCCGGTGAGGAATCGCTACTTCGAATTGGCAGTTTAGCATCGCTAGTAGAGCCTTTATATAAGACTATCTCTTTGTTTAATTCGCCTCTAGCAATCTTTCTTACAATATTTTCCCCAAAGCCTTGGTAGCCTTTATTAATCCTATTGAGTTTATCAAAATAAGCCACGTCCTCTAAAAGATGAAGCTTCATTAGGCTTAGGTTTGGGTTACCCTCTACCGGAACATTATCACTAATAGAATCAACTCTAAATGATTTTACAATCACCGGCATACTTTCCGATATTGCACTTTTAAAAGTAACCACAATCTTTTCAGTACCCTTAAAGCTATTAATAATACCTTGGTCTTCCATAATGGAAAGTTCTGCGGTTAGAAATGGATTGAACACGCTTTCATACACCACAAGATCCACAACATTCGTCTCTTCGGTATCCTTATATAGGAATACCTCTTCCTTTATCCGCTCAGGAATATCTAAGACGATACTTATTAGGTGTATTTGTTCAGGTGAATACATTTTACGATCTTAAAGCTTTTTGGAATTCTGTATTAATCTTGCTTGCCATTGATTTGGTAAACACCTTAATCCTACGTAGTTCATCATTCTGTTCTTGTAGTCTATTTAGATAAGTTGTATTTACCTTATCTCGTACAGCTGCCTCGTTCGGTCTGTTATCAATATAAAGTGTATCAGAATTAAAATCCACTGGTAGATCGTACCAGATACCATCTGTATCCGAATAATGATGCGTTGCATTATACTGGTCAAGTACTGTATGCACGTTAACCCGCTTCACATTGTCTTCGGTCCAATCCGTAGGATAGGTCGAGTTCCTAGATTTTAGCTGTGCAGGCGGACTAATGGTGTAAGTAGACACGGTTGCAGTTGCAGTAGCTCTATCACCAGATCTAGAGGTTGGGCTATTAGGTAATCCGATTGTAATAGTAGGTGCCGATACATAGTCATCCCCGCCATCATCTACTTCAATGGATGTAACTGCTCCGTTAGTAACAAATGCAGTGGCTCTTGCTGCGGTTCCGCCACCACCGGTAATAGTGACTGTGGGTGCAGTAGTATATCCGGAACCACCATCTGTTACGGTAATAGTCTTAACCTCTTTAAACGGCTTAACAGTAATCTGGCCAAGATCCAGATTCTTCTCAATAATCTTACCTTTAAATGTAGGATTGTTAATTGATCCGGTAATAGCTATATTACCAACATAGAACTCATCGTACATTTTATATGTAGTAAGCAAAGTCTTATTCGGATAAAATTCTTTTCCTAAAGCCCGAACATCCTGTTCATCTAACGGCCAACCTTGCTGTCTGAGATTGTCATTCAATAGAAAGAATGTCCAATAGTAATCAATCGTTCCATATAGCTCGTACGATAGAACGTCAGGTCTTATCCCATCAGGTATAAAATAGTATTCATATAGAGCAGCGTCATCTGCTACTTGATCGATTAGGTCTACGTATGTAGTAATATTTTGGAATACCGAGGTTGCAACCTCGTCACCAAATCTATAATCGACTAATGGATAATTTGCAAATAAAGTCATGAGTGTTCCTCTTAATAACCATCAACGATATCTTGAGCAGTCAGTGCGACAGTCTCTGTGAATGTTAATGTTATATCAGTCTCTTGGAAGTTACCATCCGAATGAAAAGCCATAGACGATTGATTATATACTACAGCCACGTCAGTTAGATAAGAAGGCTTGATGGAGGTCGCCACGTCTTTATTCTTATACTTCATTTGGATATCAAAAATACTAGGATAGCGGAATGTAGCATTTATCCCAGCTTCTCTTTGAGACTCCGGGTACATCTCTTCTCGAAAGAATCTTACAATCCTTTTCACCTCTTCAGCTTCTTCGTGGCTGTCGGGAATCATTTTAAACGTAAATCTAAATGTCCTAATTTCTGGTCCAGCTAGGATAGCTCTTTTGTTCGGGTTTAAAGCAATACCAGTTGTACTACTAATAGCACCCGCCACACCGGTATTTAATTTAGAGGCGATTCTCATAGCAGCAACTTGTGCACCAGGACTACCCAGTCCATAGTTAATCATGTCTCCAATTCCAGAAAAGGAATCGAAAAAAGCTTTTTTCAGGGCAGGATACAGATCACCACCAGCTTGCAATGCTGTTTCCGTTCCGGCACCTAATATACCTAAGTCTACGTTGTTATATGTAACTCTGTCTTGGAATCCCATGGACATTGGTAGATAAAGGGTACACTTTCTCCCGCTACCAATTCTAAGAGGAAGTTTACTTTTAAAGGTCTGCTTATCAGCCCCGCCGCCGGTCAAAGCCTTTGTTTTAGATAATGCCGCTGCAGGTCTGAACCCAGGATCAACTCCTATAATCTCCGATCCAACAAATCCACCGACTATGGCATCTATTACCTCGGCAGCGGTTTCATTCTCGGTTTTTCTAGCCGTAAAAATAACTCGACCCTGATACGTCTCTTGGTCTGTAAGAGGATACCTCATTCGTTCTCGGCCCGCTAAGGCTACACCTCGCTTATGCAACAACGTGCCATATTGCTCATAGGCACTTCCTCTCCCAGCTTCCCCGAACTCGTTCATTTTTTATCCTTGATAAATATTACTATAAAGTTAAAAGTATTTATATGGTAATTATGGCATACTCTGGAAGATATAAAGTAAAGAATCGAAGCAAATACAAAGGTAACCCTGATAATGTTATCTTTCGGTCCCTATGGGAACGCAATGCATTTAAATGGTGTGATGATAATCCGGATATAAAGAGCTGGGGATCAGAGGAGGTTGTGATTCCATACTTCTACGATGTGGATAAAAAATACCATCGATACTTCATGGACTTAAAGATTATCTATAAAAATGGCAAGATTGTTCTTGTAGAGATTAAGCCGGCTAAGGAAACGTCGCCACCCCAATATAAAGGTAGAAAGACTAAGCGTTATATTAACGAAGGTATGACATATGTCAAGAACCAAAACAAATGGAAAGCAGCGCAGGAATATGCTATGGATCGTGGCTGGGACTTCCAAATATGGACTGAGAAACATTTAAGTGCGTTAGGTATACTGCCGAATCCTAGAAAGAAACTCAAGCCACTTGCTCCGATAAAAGTTAAAAAACGTACATAAATAGTACCATGAGCAACTTATTTAACAAACTAGAATTACAGGCATTTAAATCCGGTATTACTCCCCGGACTAAGGAATCAAGAGATTGGTTTAGACGGAAGGCATTAGCACTTCGTAATGTTAGCCGCAGCGCGCTGATGAAGGAAGAACCAGTAACACTGTCAGATCGATCCGTTGTTGGTTCGATGTATATGTTCTTCTATGATCCAAAGCATAAGAAGACATTACCATACTATGATTCGTTTCCACTGGTTATTGTTATCGATAAAGCAGAAGGCGGATTCCTAGGATTAAATCTACATTACCTTCCTCCGATTCTTAGAGCTAAGTTCCTTGACGCTTTGCTAGATATAACCAGTAACGATAAATATGACGAATCTACAAAATTTGCTTTGTCCTACTCGTTATTGAAAAAGTCGTCAAAGTACAAATATTTTAAACCTTGTATAAAGCATTACCTAGCCAGCAACGTAAAAAGTAGATTCGCGAAGGTGCACGCGCCCGAGTGGGAAATCGCAGCATTCTTACCTACAGCTGATTGGCAAAAGGCTGGTAAGTCAACGGTTTATTCTAACTCCAGAAGGATGATTTAATGGCAAGCATTGATCAGTTTAAGTCTTTAGTATCTGCCAAGGATGGCATGGCAAGGCCCAATTTATTCCTAATTGAATTACCTGGTGGATTTCCAGGTGCATCCGTTCGAGAATTAAACCTATTGTGTAAAGACGTACAACTTCCTGGTCGTCAGATCATGACTAACGAACGTCGTATCGGTATGAAGATGGAAAGAATGGCATATGGCTATGCTGTCACAGATATCTCATTGAGCTTTCATGTAATGAACGACTACGGTGTAAAAGAATACTTTGAGGCATGGCAAAACTTGGCTGTTGACCAAAATAAATTCGAGACAGGATACCAGAAGGCGAGAGACGGAAGCGGATATGCTAAGACGGTAAAAATTAGGCAACTTAAGAAGGGGTTTTCTTTCCCTCTTTATAAGAAAGATTTCAATTTCGGATCTAGATTACCTTCAGAAATAAAGAATAGATTGCCCAAGATTGGCCCTATTGATTTAGCTCAAGGTCAGTTAGATTTGAGTTATATAACAAACGATGACGTTATCTATACCTGTGAATTACAAGACGCTTTCCCAACCACAGTTAATCCTATTCAGTTAAATAACGAATTGGATGGATTGGTTGAACTCAACGTACAGCTATCCTATACAAACTGGACTTCGAGTAAGGCAGTCCAACCATCACAACTACAAAACTTTATATCCCGCCAGATTGGCACAGCAATCGGCAGGGTTTTCAATACTTAATTATTAAAGGATGAATTGAATGGCACTACCCCAAATTAATACTTTTCCATGGTATGATATTACTATTCCATCAACAAACAAAACAGTAAGATATAGACCATATAACGTAGGAGAACAAAAGACACTTCTTATAGCATTTGAATCGGGTGAATCATCTAATATTGCAAAGTCGCTGTTAGATATTGTTATCAATTGTATTGAAGATAATCTAGATAGAAACTCTCTAACAACATTTGACGTAGAGTATTTGTTCTTGCAGATTAGATCAAAATCCGTTGGTGAAACAAGCAATGTTATTTTGACCTGCCCAAGTTGTGGACAGCAAAATGGCGTAGAGATTATCGTAGATAAGATACGCATTGATCGATCCGAATTCCCGGAACGAATGATCAAGATATCCGAAGACTACACGCTGGAACTTAAGTTCCCGACCTATATGGATGTTCTGAATAGTAACGGTGTAACCCAAGAGGATTCTGTTAGTGAATTATTTTATAGGACTATTATGCAGAGTTTGGATAAACTACACACACCGGATGAATTAATTCGATTTAAGGATGAATCCGTAGAAGAGATTACGAAATTTATTGATAATCTAACTACTGGGCAATATACTAAACTTATGGAATTTGTAAATCGTTTACCAAGTTTAAAACAAGATGTAGAGTATGAATGTGAAGGTGAAGGGTGCGACCAAAAGAATAATTATACGTTACAAGGATTATACGATTTTTTTTAATAGCTCTTTCTCATGACACACTAGTTAATTTTTACCAAGTGAATTTCCAATTGCTACAGAATTATAATTATTCACTTTTTGATTTGGAAAATATGTTACCATGGGAAAGAGAGATCTACCTACAAATGCTTCTCGATCAAATTAAAAAAGAAAGAGAAGACCAACAGAAAAGAGCTTTTACTAGTTAAGGATACGCAATGTCGTCGTTGGAAGCAGTTAATAAAACCTTAGGCAGGATCGAGGAAGATACTGACCTTCTTAACAGGAACTTTCATAAATGGTTTCTAACACAGGAACGTAGTAAGTTAGATGCTGAGGAAGATCGAAGGGAAAGAAAAAAGCTTCTAGCAATGCTAGGAACTGCGGCTGCCGCAGGGGCTGGACGAGGCGGTAGAGGTGGTGGAGCTGGCAGAAAAGCTAGTGGCGGAATGAACCCGTTAGCATTTCTTAATAATCTTCCCCCTTGGGCCAAACTACTATTAGGTGTATATGCAGGAAAGGCGGTATACGGGGCATACAAAGTTGTAACGGCACCGGTGAGATATGGTAACAAGATTGGCCAAGCCGCCGTAAACTATTATGATGAGAGGATGCGAAAAAACTTTGAAGCGCAAGAAGCTATACGTCTGGCTAAACGGAAGGCAGCCCAGAAGGCAGAAGCAGACCGGCTTGCAGCCGCTCGGCGCGAATTCCAGAAGGCAGAAAGAGCCAACTTATTAGCTCAGATTGCAGCCCAGAAGGCAGAAACAGCCCGGTTATTAGCTCAGATTAATGCTGGTTCAGTAACACCTGATGCGCCGAAACCCCAAGAGCTAGATACTTTAAGTCGCATGCCAACAACATCACCTGATGCGCCACCAACACCGAGTAGGACACCGCCCTCATCGCTATCAACACCTACTAAGATTGACGGGTCACCAACAAAGCCATTATTACCAAAGGGCCCTTTTGTACAAACAGATGTTTCTGACCTTAAGCACATGAGAATTATCATCACCGGAGACCGCGTATCGTATTGGGAGAAGGGCAGAGGATATATCCCAGTAGAAGAAGCGGTTTCTAGATTACGGCTAGGTGGATTGGATGCAAACGGTAATCCTATTCCAATCAGACCATCGGCCATAGATGATTTTACAGTAGATACAAAGCCAGCACCTAAGCCAGCACCTAGGCAACGCCGTAGAAACAACCTCGTCCGGCGCGGCAATAAAAGCGTCTATAAAGGCGCCCGAATGGTGGCGGGAGCAGTACCACTTCCGGGCCTACTCGATCTATTGTTAAATGCTTATATAGCTGGTGAAGATGTTAGTGCAAGAGCTCGGGACGAAGGAAGACTGGCTAAGGATGCAGAATTTGATGCAATGCTTGCAGCGGGATTTGATCCAAGAGTTGTTGTAAGAGATATAGCGGATTTGCTCTCATTAGGAAGTAATTTCGCCTTTGGAACAGAATTCGATACACAAAAAGGTATCACTAAACAAAGGGCTATCGCCAAAACCCTGTCAGACTTCATGGATAAACATGATATACGTCAAGATACTAAGAAATATCTAGGATACGTTGCAAGAGTGAAGGGCTCTGGTTTCGATCCACTTGCATATCAATTATACGACGAAGTTAAAAGAACTGAATGGAATAACATGACTGAGCTCGAAAGAGCTAAATCCATGGCCAATGACGAATCAAATTTGGGTACTGGAATGATGGTAGGAATACGCCAGCAAGAAAAGGCGGAGGAAGCCATCCAAGAAATGGTTCGGGCCAATGAGAAGAAAAGAGCTGAAAAGGGAGCTGTAGAGCAAGCCGCAGCCGAAGCATTAATGCTTGCAGCTGGTGAACTTGGTGCTGCTGCGCAAGCTTGGAAATCTGCAGCTATCTCGGGACCAGGATCAAAAGGTTCGGGTGGTTCAATGCCGTGGATACGCTTTAGTTCTACATCGGATACTAATCAAGAGAAACTTGAAACAGCTATAGGCAGCTTCAGAAACTCTATAGGCAGCTTCAGATAGGCGCTGGCATGTAATAAAATCAGGAGGAGAACCTTCCTAGGTGTTCTCCTCCTTATCTGCATTTCACGTATGCAGCAACCGACTGGGTTATCCGGTACCA
>Ga0181601_10001774_pt1 | contig 18621 bp, 16 predicted proteins | sample 041ome_8_FD_133020 | JGI IMG/M metagenome (GOLD analysis project Ga0181601, IMG submission 133020) | Coastal salt marsh microbial communities from the Groves Creek Marsh, Skidaway Island, Georgia - 041407BS metaG (megahit assembly) | ecosystem: Environmental > Aquatic > Marine > Intertidal zone...
AAGAACGCATTAATGGCATTGCCGAACAAACAAACGACATGGTCCAGCAATACAAGGTTGTTACCAAGCAAATTGAAGGCCTGAAGGTGTATAACGCCCAGCAGGAGCTTCAGATTGCTGATCAGGAGCGTACCTTGGCTAATCTTGATCAATCTATTGCTAACGCGGCAACTATGGAGCGTGAAATCGCCCCACTGATGGTCGGTATGATTGATGCACTGGGGCAGTTCGTAGACCTTGATATGCCTTTCCATACGGAAGAGCGTCATGAACGAGTTTTCAAGCTGCGTAATAACCTAGGCCGCTCCAACCTTTCTACTGCTGAGAAGTTTCGTCAGGTATTAGAGGCTTACAGCATTGAGCTTGAGTACGGTAACGCTATTGAAGCTTACACAGAAACAGTTTCTGTAGATGGTGTTGAGCAGGATGTAAATATTCTTCGCATTGGTCGAGTCGCACTGATGTATCAAACCAAGGATCTTTCCCAATCTGCCGTTTGGCAGAATGGTGGCTGGCAGGCGCTGGATGATGACTGGAATGCTGATATTGCCGAAGGTCTGAAAATTGCTCGTAAACAATCTCCGATTAATATCATGAGTATTCCCGTATCTGCTCCACAGGAGGCCACCCGATGAAGAAGTTATTCGTAAGCGGCCTGATCGCCCTGAGTTCAATAGCTTTTGTTTCTCCTGTATTTGCACAGGAAGCGGCAAGTCTTGAAGAGCTGTCTCAGATGGTTCGTGAAGAAACCATTTCCGACACTCAAGAATCACGTGAACGCATTGCTGCCTTCCAAAGACAGCAACAGCAACAGCAAAGCATGCTTAATGCGGCTAATGCTGAAAGAAACCGTGAAGAAGCTCGTTCTTTGGAACTTAAAAGTGTTTATGATGAAAACGAACTTGTCATTGCGGACAAACAGCAACAGCTGACTGAACGTCTGGGTACTTTGCGTGAGTTATTTGGTCATTTGACCGGTTTCATTGGGGATGTTCGCGAAGGTATTGATACCTCAATCGTTTCTGCACAGTACCCCGGTCGAACGGAGTTCATGGAAGCAATGGTTGCTCAAATGGCTAGCCAAACCGAGCTGCCATCGATTGAGAACATTAATCGCGTATGGAGTGAAACACTCGACCAAATTATCGAAGGCGGTAAAGTAGTAGAGTTCACTGCAGCTGTTGGCGAAGATCCTGCGCGTGAAGTAGTTCGAGTAGGTAACTACAACCTTGTATCCAATGGTGAGTACCTTACTTACGATCCAACCACGGGTCGAATTTCGGTATTGCCCAGTCAGCCAAGGGCATTCCAGGCTGATGCTGATGATTTGCAAAATTCACCGGAAGCAATTAACAATTTTGGTATAGACCCAACTGGTCCTTCTGGCGGTAGCTTCCTTGGCGCGCTTGTTGGCATGCCTAGCTGGGGCGAGCGCCTAAGCACTCAAGGTGGTCTCGTGGGCTACGTCCTCATGGGGCTTCTCTCCGTTGCTATCCTGATTGCTATCTTCAAGTTCATTCAGTTGACTATAGTAAGCGGCAAAATCCGTTCACAACTTAAGTCTGGTACTGCCAATACAAACAACCCTCTGGGTCGTATCTTGGCTGTACATGAAACCGCGCCTAACGTGGATACGGAAACGCTTGAGCTGAAACTCAACGAAGCAATTCTTAGAGAGCGTCCAGGCATTGAAGCTTGGCTTAACGCGCTCAAGATTATTGCAGCTGTAGGCCCGCTCCTTGGTCTGTTGGGTACTGTTACCGGTATGATTCTGACCTTCCAGGGCATCGCACTTTATGGTGCTGGTGACGTTGGTGGTATGGCTGGTGGTATCTCCCAGGCCCTGATCACTACCGTTTGGGGCTTGATCGTAGCTATTCCTACTATTCTGCTGCACACGCTTGTTAACAGCCAAGCGATGCGAATCATTCATATTCTTGATGAACAAGCAGCAGGCATTGTTGCGGAGAAAGCCGAGGGTTAATCAGTATGTTTACCGACGCAATAGAAGCGGTTCAGGCATACATTGAATTGGGAGGGTTCGTAATCTACTTGATTGCGGGCCTAGCCTTACTCATGTGGACTCTGGTCCTGGATAGGCTCTTCTACTACTACGGTGGTGGATTGAACAAAGATGTAGCTGCCGCTATAGATGAATGGGAAGCTCGTTCTGAAAGGGTTTCCTGGCATGCACACAAGGTTCGAGAAAAGCTGATTTCTGAAGTCACTGAGCGTGTGAACACTTATCTTTCAATGATTAAGACCACCGTTGCCCTGGCGCCCCTCTTTGGGCTTTTGGGAACGGTTACTGGTATGATCAATGTGTTTGAGGTGATGGCCATTACTGGCGGCGGTGACGCACGCCAAATGGCCACCGGTGTTTTCACTGCTACTGTCCCCACATTGTCGGGAATGGTGGTAGCAATAGCTGGTGTATTTGGAGACAATTTCGTTAGCCGTAAAGCGAATAACGAAACTGCATTTCTTGAAGATCACCTCACCATGGATCACTGAGGTAGCGAACCATGAGTAGGAATAGAAAAAAAGCCGATGAACAACAGATCGACCTCACGCCCATGCTGGATGTGGTGTTTATTATGTTGATTTTCTTCATCGTGACTGCCACTTTCATTAAATTGCCTGGGGCAGATGTTCTTCGTCCGGGTGCGCTTAATGCCACAGAAAGCAAGCCCGCGATGCTGATTGCAATCGATAACGATAGTCAGATATGGATTAACCGTGAATTGGTTGATCCTCGTTTCCTCAGAACGCGTATAGCAGTAATGTACTCTGAAAATCCAAATGGAGAGATGGTAATTCAGGCGGATGAAGAAGCGCGTATTTTACAAATTGCGCAAGTTGCAGACGCAGCGAAAGACGTTGGCGTTGAGCGCATTACCATAGCTGCGGAGGAACGATGATGAACAAGGTAAAACCACGTCAAAGTGGGTTTTTGCTTCTCGCTCCATCAGCGATCTTAGCCATCGTTGTAGTTTTTAGCCTGCTCTTTTTGATGCAGTTTTTGATTAAGTCAGATTTGCCAGAGCCTGATACTGATGGTCGTCCTCAAATAGCTGATATTTGGCAAGAAGATCGCGAGATTGAAGATCAGTTCAAAGAGCGCAAGATCGAAGAGATTGATGAGCCTGAGGAACCACCACCCGATATTCCTAAACAGGATATTGAAGTTGATGCAAGCGTAGAAACGCTGGATTTGTCTGTTACTCGAGTGGCAGCCAACGTTGATATTTCTCTTGGCGGAGGATTTTCGGACGGTGACATTATTCCACTGGTTGCGATACAACCTGACTACCCGCGACGAGCATTGCAGCGAGGAATCGAAGGCTACGTTGTCGTGACATTTACAATTACTACGCAAGGTCTGACTCGAGATGTTGTGGTCGTTGAGTCAACTGACTCAATCTTTGATCGTTCAGCGGTAAGGGCAGCCGAGAGACTGAAGTACAAGCCTCGAATAATCGATGGCAGGGCTGTAGAAGTGGACCATTTCTACAAATTCACTTTCGAACTTGCCGAGTAAATAGTGCGAGAAAGAACTATGAAAGTAGATATGAAAGAACTAGTTCAGCGCTTTCTGCTTGTCTTTTGTTTTTTGGGCATGGGAGCCGATTTGGTTCAAGCTCAGGAAGAAAAAGAAGAAAGACGATTTGAAAATGTGGAGACCACCAAAGTTAAGGCCATGAGTCAATCTTTGGCCAAGCGTCTAGAGCCGGCCAGATTTTGTTTGGCGCCTGAGCCTGAACAAAAGGATGGCCCTGTTCCAGAGCCGAATCCTCAGTGTGCCTTGCAAGTTTTGCAAGATATTCGAACGGACAATTTACCTGGACATGAAAAAGCTGAGCTCTGGAATCTGTTTGGTTATACCTATTACCTTTTGGAAGACCAAGCAAGAACCAAGGAGTACTACACAAGGGTAGTCAATGAGCCCGAGGCAAATGCTCCCTTGGTTATGCGTACCCTGAAGACTGTTGCCCAATTGCACATGATGGATGAGCAATGGGATTTGGCGCTAAGATATTTCACCGAGTGGATGTCATTGCAGCAAATACTAGGCGCATCAGATTATGCACTTATGGCTAACATCAATTACAACATGGGTGATTTGGACAGTTCATTGGAAAATATCGAGATTGCCATTGAAATGCGCGAATCCAGTGGAGATATAGCCCAGGAAAACTGGTATGGAATTCAGAAAGCTATCAGTTACGAGCAGCGCAATTTCCGTAAATGTGTTGATGTTCTAAACAAGCTAATCGTTCACTACCCTAATGTCAGATATTGGCGTGAACTCGGCGGTATGTATGCTGAACTCGAAGAAGAAGTTGAGCAAATGGCAGCTTATCACTTAGCTTATATACAAGACGGATTCACTTCTGAAGGGCAATACGTTGGTATGGCTTATATGTTCATATCAGCTCAGGCGCCTTATAAGGCAGCTGATATCATGATTGCTGCTATGGAAGAAGAAGAAGTTGAAGATAGTGAAAAAAATCTTCAGCTAATCGGTTCTGCCCTCTATCAGTCCGCTGAGTTACAAAAAGCACTTCCTTGGATGGAAAGAGCAGCGGAAAAGTCATCTGATGGAGAAAGCTTCGCCCGTCTAGCTGGCATTTATGTGGATTTGGAGCGATATGAGGACGCGCGGCGAACAGCCACCGAAGCAGCAGAACGCGGCGCTGATCGCATGGATCTCGTATACCTGACCAAGGGTAACGCTGAGTTCAACTTGAAACGATATGACGATGCAATTCGTACTTTCCGTCAGGTTGATCGGAATGCGGAGGCATACGATTCGGCCGTAGAATGGATTCGCTACGTAGAAGCTGAGAAGAATCGTGATCAACAGCTAAGGGATTCAGGAATTGACCTAGATGCAATACTGGCTGCGCGTTAGCTTTCAACGCCATACATGCATAAAAAAACCGGCTTAATAGCCGGTTTTTTTATGTCAGGAGAGAAACTAGAAGCTCAAAGCCACTAGTCTAAACGGGATAAATCCCTCACTGCGCCCTTATCAGCACTTGTTGCCATTTTGGCATAGGCTTTTAGTGCTGTAGATACTGCCCGTGGTCTGGCTTCTGCGGGAGCCCAGTCACCACCGTCATGCTTCTCGTTCATTGCTTCACGGCGCTTCTCTAGCTCTTCGTCAGCAATCATCACATCTATACGGCGATTGGGAATATCAATTCGAACTTTATCGCCATTCATGACCAACCCTATCGCACCACCGGCTGCCGCTTCGGGTGAAACATGTCCAATTGAAAGGCCTGAGGTGCCACCAGAAAAACGGCCATCAGTGAGAAGGGCGCAGGATTTTCCAAGACCTTTGGATTTAAGGTAGCTGGTTGGATAAAGCATTTCCTGCATACCAGGGCCGCCTCGCGGACCTTCATAGCGAACGATGACAACATCGCCTTCTTTCACTTTGCCGTCCAAAATAGCTTTTACAGCTTCGTCCTGAGATTCGGTAACAACGGCGGGGCCTTCAAAAACGAGGATGCTTTCATCAACACCGGCCGTTTTAACAACACAGCCATTTTCGGCAATATTGCCACTGAGTATGGCCAGGCCACCATCCTTGCTATAGGCGTGTTCCACTGATCGTATACAGCCATTTTCACGGTCTGCATCCAAGCTATTCCAGCGTGTATCCTGGCTGAAGGCCACTTGGGTCGGTATACCGGCAGGGCCGGCCTTGAAAAATTCTTTAACCGATTCGTCTGATGTTTCCATAATATCCCAGAGCGACAGGGCATCTGCCAGTGTGGCGCTGTGTACAGTGGGGATATCTGTATGAAGTAGACCGCCACGCGCTAGCTCCCCCAAAATACCCATTACTCCACCCGCCCTATGAACATCTTCCATATGATATTTGGGTGTATTGGGTGCCACTTTGCATAATTGGGGCACTTTTCGCGAAAGCACGTCCATATCTGTCATGGTGAAATCGAGTTCTGCCTCTTGGGCAATGGCTAATAAATGAAGAATTGTATTTGTCGAGCCACCCATGGCGATGTCAAGCGACATGGCATTTTCAAAGGCTTTTCGGTTGCCAATGTTACGTGGAAGTACGGAATCGTCATCGTGCTCGTAATATCGTTTGACGATATCAACGATAGTCTTTCCGGCCTGCTTAAAGAGCTTTTCACGATCCGCGTGAGTCGCAAGAACGGAACCATTTCCGGGTAAAGCCAAACCAATTGCTTCTGCCAGACAGTTCATACTATTAGCAGTAAACATACCGGAACAGCTGCCACAGGTTGGGCAGGCTGATCTTTCATACGAAGCAACTTTGTCGTCACTGGCTTGATCGTCTGCGGCAATTACCATGGCATCTACCAGATCCAGTTTGTGATCGGCGAGCTTGGTTTTGCCAGCTTCCATCGGGCCACCTGAGACAAAGACAACGGGAATATTCAGTCGCATGGCTGCGATCAACATTCCTGGCGTGATTTTGTCGCAGTTTGAAATACAGACAATACCGTCCGCACAATGGGCATTGACCATGTATTCGATGCTGTCAGCGATAATATCCCTACTAGGCAAGCTATAAAGCATACCGTCATGCCCCATAGCGATGCCGTCGTCTACGGCGATCGTGTTAAATTCCTTGGCTACACCCCCTGCTGATTCAATTTCCCGAGCGACGAGCTGGCCCAGATCCTTGAGATGAACATGTCCCGGTACAAATTGGGTGAATGAATTGGCGACGGCAATGATAGGCTTTTGGAAATCATCATCCTGCATGCCTGTCGCACGCCAGAGCGCACGGGCTCCAGCCATATTTCTTCCTTGGGTGCTGGTATAAGACCTGTATTTAGGCATTATAAAATTCCTCTACGACTTATTAGAGTTTGGTGTTTAAGCGCTTAGTTCTTTGATGAGAACTTTGGGTTTTCTTTGTGAGTTGTACTGGGCTCGCCGGGCATTCGGTAGTGCATCCGCATTGGTCTCAATAAAACCGCGTTCAATAAACCAATGGGTAGCCTGGGTTGAAAGTACAAAAAGTTTTTGAGTACCTTGCTCCCTGGCCTTCTTAATTTGATGGTCGAGAAGTTTTTGCGCATAGCCGCGACCCTGAAATTCGGGTTGAACAGCAACACAGGCGATTTCTGAGGCTGTTTCATCAAGACGATGCAGTGCGGCACAGCCTACGGCGGTACCGTCAATTTCCATCACTAGAAAATTTTCTATTTGTTCTTCCAGCAGTTCACGCGTTCGTTGAACAAGTGCTCCTGCGTCTTGCATAGGCTGGATTAGTTCAAGGATAGAGCCGACATCACTCGCTGTTGCTGGGCGGAGGACTGCAGAATCAACCTTGCTAATTAGAAGCCCGGAACCATCATGGGTAAATAATTCTTTTAACAATGCCCCGTTCTGCTCATAGCTAACAAGATGTGAGCGCTCAATACCTTGATCAACTGCTTCTGCCAGAGCGTCTGCCAAACCAGCCTCTTCCATGTTGGCATTACCAAATGCGTGGGCAAGTTTGGGACGAACCTCGGAAGACTTGAGCATGGGCGTAAGTGTTTCTTCGCTCATAAACCCGATTACTTTATCGGCTTTAAGCGCTGTCGCAATGCTCAGGGTGCACTCGTTAAGAGACAGATTAAAAACTTCACCGGTTGATGAGTATCCGAGAGTATTGCAAATAACAGCTGCGCCGGTATCAAGAGCCGCGAGAATTGCCTTGCTATCTATCTGACGAACCAAGCCAGTGTATTGGTAGTCCACACCGTTACGCACACCCAGTGGTTTGGCATAGATAAAGTTTCCAGAAAGGGTTTTCAGATTGAGCTGATACATTGGGGAGTCAACCAGACCTGCTGACATGGCACTTTCCAATTCTGTTCTTGTGCCATTTGATGCGGAAATAATATGTGGCATGGCATCTGCGGAAGATACGCGTATCCCGGATTCAATGGGCGCCTCGACACCTGCTTTTTCCAGTGCGCGGGTAATTTGAATACGGGCGCCCTGGACAATAACCAGCTTGGCTCCAAGGCTTTGTAGCATGGCTAGGTCATGCACTAAATTAATAAAATTTGGGTGCTCAACAGCCTCGCCCGGAAGGGCGATAACAAAAGTGGCTTCGCGGTGCTTCCTGATATAGGGAGCAGACAATCGAAACCAGTTGATAAAACTTTCTGGTACCTGATGCATGATGCCTTGTCTTAATGGCTCGCCGCTTGCGAGGCTGCGACATTGTACTTGATCTGGGCAGGGTAGCTAAGTAGCTAAACGCAGGTGTTTTTCTCAATTAGAGGCAATAATGCTCTATAAACTGACGATAAATGCGTGTGCCCGGCTCAATTTGGTTATCTGGAAGAAATTCGTTGGCTTGATGGGCCTGGTCAATGCTTCCTGGCCCCAGGATAATCGTTTTCTTGCCCAGCGCTTTAAAAAAGGGCGCTTCGGTTGCAAAAGCGACAGATTTGGCTTCTTCGCCAGAAAACATAGAGGCTTGTTTAACCAAATCTGAATCTTCAGGTTCCTCAAATGCCTCTACTCCACCAAACAGAATTTCTTGATCAATGTCGACGCCTCGACGGTCAGCAATGGGTTCAAGCAGTGCCGTTATATCATTGCGTAGTTCATCAATGGCCATGCCCGGAAGAGGGCGTAAATCAAATTGAAGCTCGCACTTGCCGCAAATACGATTGGGGTTATCACCACCATGTATACATCCAAAATTCATGGTTGGTACGGCAATGGTAAAACCGTCATTGCGATAAGTTGACTGAAGCTTACTGCGAAACTCCTGCAGTGCTGTCAGCACTTCAATCATGGCCTCCAGTGCGCTGTTACCTAGATCTGGATTTGAGGAATGCCCTGATCGCCCAGTTACCCTTATGGCCTGCATGCTTATGCCTTTGTGCATACGAATAGGCTTGAGATCAGTAGGCTCTCCAATAATTACGGCCTCTCCCTGGCTGAGACCAGACTCGGCAAGGAATCGCGCTCCGGACATTGTGGATTCTTCGTCAGCGGTTGCGATTAGCGTTAAGGGCGCACGTAGTTTGGATAGTTCTATTTGCTGAATGGCTTCCAGTGCGACAGCGAAAAAACCTTTCATATCTGTACTGCCGAGGCCGTAAAAACCATTTTCCTTGTGTGTGCACTGCAATGGATCGGAAAGCCACTGAAAGTCATCATAGGGAACGGTGTCAGAGTGTCCCGACAAAATCAGGCCACCCGTGCCCGAACCTATGGTGGCAATCAAATTGTGCTTTCCGTCGATGCCCACTGATTCAACTTTAGTTTTAAACCCAAGCTGATCCAGCCAATCGCCGAGTAAATTGATCATGCCAATATTGCTCATGTCATGTGCTGGATTGACCGAGCTAACCGAAGCGGCGGCAATTAGTTGGCCGAGGTTTTCCTTAAAGGTGGAAAGTTTGCTGTTCATGCCGCTACTTTATAGTTGCGCGATATTGAATAACAGAGGTATCGAGGATAGATGGCATCCGTGTCAAGACTAAGTACAATGCACGAATACAAAGTTTCGGGGCTAAAAATGCCGCCTACTCAACGCGTAAAATCGATAACGACCATTGCCCAGGCACTGTTTGATGATGGTTTAATCAATGAGTCTGATATGCAGCGGGCAAAAAAAGCCCCGCTGGGAAATCATCCCATCAGCTCAATTGTTGCGCTTGGCATTGCCGACCAATTAAATGGTGGACGCGCCTTAACGGGTGAGGTTCTGGGCGAATGGTGGGCAAAAGAAATCGACGCCGAATATTTTTCGGTGAATCCGCTCAAAGTTGATGTGCAGGCAGTTACCAAAGTCATGAGCTTTAATTATGCCAAGATGCACAAACTTCTTCCGGTAGAAGTTCGAGCCGATGAGGTAGTCATAGGTGCGGCTGATCCACACAGTGATTCCTGGCAGGCAGCAGTAGAGCAAAGTACGGGTAAAAAGATTCGCACGGTTTTTGTCCGCCCTGATTTAATCGAAAAATATATTGTTGAATTTTACTCCATCGCCAGATCAGTGATGGGGGCAGGTAATAAAGACAACGGTGGTTCCCAGTTAACCAATTTTGAACAACTGCTTGAAATCAAGGGCGACAAAGACGCCTCCGCAGAGGACAAGCATGTCGTCAACATTGTGGACTGGTTGCTGCAATATGCTTTTGACCAGCGTGCCAGCGATATTCACCTGGAGCCTCGCCGTGAAGAGGGAAATGTTCGTTTTCGTATTGATGGCGTGTTGCACGAAGTTTATGAAATGCCGCGCAATGTATCTAATGCGGTAACTGCCAGACTAAAAGTGCTGGGTCGAATGGATGTGGCCGAAAAGCGGCGACCTCAGGACGGGCGAATTAAAACCAAAACACCTCAGGGCAAAGAAGTGGAGCTTCGACTTTCCACGCTACCCACTGCTTTTGGTGAAAAAATGGTGATGCGCATATTCGACCCCGATGTGCTTTTGCGTAGTTTCCAGAAGATGGGACTGGAAGATAAAGACCTGGCTATTTGGAACGGCCTCACGCACCGCAGCTCGGGAATTGTTTTAGTAACTGGGCCAACGGGCTCAGGTAAAACTACTACGCTCTACACCACGTTGCGTGAGCTGGCGACCAGCGAAGTGAATGTATCAACGCTGGAAGATCCGATTGAAATGGTTGTTGATGCGTTCAACCAAACCCAGGTGCAATCACAGATCAACATGGGTTTTGCCGAAGGTATACGTACCCTGCTTCGCCAGGACCCGGATATCATCATGGTGGGCGAGATACGAGACCGGGAAACAGCCGAAATGGCTGTTCAGGCAGCATTAACCGGCCACCTGGTGCTAACTACCCTCCACACTAACGATGCGCCTACGGCGATTACACGTTTGCTCGATCTGGGGCTGCCGGCACATCTAATTAGGGTAACCCTGAACGGTGTCATGGCCCAGCGTCTAGTGCGCACACTTTGCCCCAATTGTAAGGAGAAGGCCGACGTGGACGAGCGGGCCTGGAAAACCTTGGTTGATCCGTTTAAAAATGATCCACCAAAGCACATTTACCAGCCAGTGGGCTGTCTGGAGTGCCGAAATACTGGTTTTATGGGTCGCGAAGGCATTTACGAGATTCTGGAGCCTTCCAGCAAACTACGTCAGTTGATCAGCGAACAGACGGACCTGGATATGATCCGAAAGCAAGCGCTCAAAGATGGCAGCCTGACGCTTAGATTGGCCGGGGCCAAAAAAGTAGCTGCCGGAAAAACCACGATCGAAGAAGTTTTGCGCGTTACCCCTATCAACGAATAAACCTTTTCTGGAAGATATTTATGCTAGATCGCCTGCAACAGCAGCCCGACGACCCCATCATTGAACTATTGATGAAAGCCAAGGCAGATACCTCGCCTAATGTGGTCGATTTAAGTGCCGGTGTTTTTAAGGATGAAGAGGGTAATACCCCAATTCTGGACGCGGTTCGCGAGGCTGAACCCAGAAGGCTGCAAAGTGAAAATACCCGAACCTATCAGGGAATCATTGGCGATGCTCGCTACAACGAGCTTATTACCAAACTGATTCTGGGCGAAGACTGTGCTGCGGTTACTGAAGGCAGGGTCTCGACCTTGCACACGGTTGCGGGATCGGCGGCAGTATTATTGGCAGGGCAGTTGATACGACGAGCCTCCAACGAGGCCGTTGTCTGGGCCGGAAGGCCTACCTGGGCAAACCATTTTCCACTGTTAAAGACGGCAGGAATTGATGTTTTGGAATTCCCCTATTACGACCATAGCACCAACTCCTTGATGTTTGATGAAATGATGGATGCCTTGGGACGCTTGCCCAAGGATTCAGTGGTTTTATTGCACGGTTGCTGTCATAACCCTTCGGGTGCAGATCTGAGTCGTGATCAGTGGGATGAGTTGGCAGAACTAATTGTTAATCGTGGTCTGGTCCCATTTGTTGATGCAGCGTATCAGGGCTTGGGGAATGGGTTGGAAGAGGATGCCTACGGCTGGCGGTTATTGGCCGAAAAAGTGCCGGAGATGCTGATAACCTATTCCTGCTCTAAGAATTTCTCTCTATATCGTGATCGTATTGGCGCGTTGATTGCCATCTCCAGGGACAAAGCATCTGCTGCCCATACACGCTCAAATATGATGAGCTGTAGCCGGGCAACCTATTCCATGCCCGCAGCACACGGTGCTTTTTTGGTTGCTGAAATACTAAGCGATAAGCAGCTTCGTCAGAGTTGGGAGGCTGAGTTAACTACTATGAGAAACCGGGTAAATGGCATGCGCTCCGGATTTGCCCGAGCAATGGCTGAACGTGGTTTTGGCGATCGATTTGGTTTTGTTGCGGACCAATTTGGTATGTTTTCTTTTTTGGGAATTACGGCAGAGCAAGTCATCCAGTTAAGGGAAAAATACAGTGTCTATATGCTTGAATCCAGCCGCATTAGTATTGCTGGACTGACCAGTGGCAATCTTGATTACGTTGCTGATTCCCTTGTGTCTGTAATTGGCGACGGGGCTTAATTACGCAGGGATATAATTTCCCAGCCATTATCCCTGGCGATGGATCGCAGGGTGTCGTCCGGATCCACCGCCACAGGGTGATCTACTTGCCCAAGTAAGGGCAGGTCATTATGCGAATCGCTGTAAAAGGTTGAGTCGGTCAGGTTTTCCCCTTCTGTCTGCATCCAGCGTTCCAGCTTGCTCACCTTTCCCGGACCCATACAGGGTTCATCAATGAGCTTACCGTTGTAACGATCTCCCTCTATACCTGGTTCTGAGCAAATCAAGTCAGTGATGCCCAATTTCTGAACAATGGGTTCAACAATAAATCGGTTGGTAGCAGTGATGACGACCAATCGGTCACCTGCATTTTTGTGAGTTGCGATTAGTTCCTCTGCCTTGGGTAGCCAAAGTGGCTCGATATAGGCAGCCATAAATTCCCTGTGAAGGGTGCTCATTTCGTCCAGTGTTTTGCCTTTTAGGGGCTTAATACAAAATTCCTGGTATAAGTAGGCATCCAGCTCCCCGCGAACATAGTCCTCGTAGAATTTCTGGTTCATCCTTGAATAGGTCTCTGAATTCACCAGTCCCTTGGTTACAATAAACTGTCCCCAGGAATAATCGCTGTCACCAGCAAGTAGCGTATTATCCAGATCAAATAAGGCCAGCGGCATAATTAGATTCCCAGGGCAGATTGCAGTTGTGGGTAAATTCCCCGGCATTCTAGCAGGGCTTAAGATTCTTCAATAACGAGATAATCCAGTTTTGCAGATAGATCAGGATCAATTGACAGGAAAGACAACAAGCCACCTAGCACAGGCCGGTGAATATGCGGGTGTGTTACATGCCCAGGTAGTGGATGCCATTCGGGATCTGGAAGATCGAGCGCGGTCGGAAGGTTTTGACCTGAGAATTGCTAGTGGCTTTCGAAGTTTCGATCGCCAGCTTTTGATCTGGAATGCCAAGGCAAGAGGCCACAAAGACGTATTCGGCGACAATGATGAAAAAGTCGATATGAGTGTATTAAGTGAAATAGAGCAAGTTGAGGCTATTATGCGCTTCTCGGCATTACCCGGATCATCAAGGCATCACTGGGGAACTGACTTTGACATATACGATGCATCGCGGATGAAGCGGGGATATAGCGTGCAGCTAAACCTTGGTGAATGCCGCGACAACGGCCCTTGTGCTGAAATGCATGCCTGGCTGGATACCGAATTGCCGCGCACGGGGTTCTATCGCCCTTACGCGACGGATGCAGGTGGAGTGTCACCGGAGCCATGGCATCTAAGTTACAGGTCGCTGGCGAATGAATACGCCGGTAGAATGAGCATACAAATTTTGCAGCAAAGCTGGGATGGCGCTGATTTGGCGTTAGCGCATGTTATAAATGAGCATATTCCCCGGCTTTATAACAGGTTCGTTGTTATCGACTAGAAAACAATGGATTAAAGGGAGAGTCTATGATTTCTACTGAGCCAGTAACCAGCGATTTTGTCTGGCAAAGCCTGCGCGAAGAAGCACAAAATACAGCAGAGAATGAGCCAATGCTGGCGCCTTTCCTGCAGCAGTGCATTCTCAGCCACGATAGTTTTGGTGATGCGCTTTGCTGTGTGTTATCCAGTGAAATGGCGGCACCCTTAATGGCCCAAAAAGACATCTTTGTCACCTTTCGTGATGCCTTGCTGGCTGACTCGAATATTGAGTTGTCGGCCATCGCTGATATACATGCTCACCTGGATCGCGACCCGGCCAGTGACAGTTACCTCTGCCCTTTCCTTTACTACAAGGGTTACCACGCCCTTCAGGTTTATAGAATGGCAAACTGGTTATGGAAGCAAGGGCGTGAATCGATAGCCCTGTTTTTTCAGGGGCGTGCTTCTCGGGAATATGATGTGGATATCCATCCCGCGGCAACCATTGGCAAAGCGGTAATGATCGATCATGGTAGCGGCGTAGTTATCGGTGAAACTGCTGTTGTTGAAGATGATGTATCCATGCTTCACGGCGTAACCCTGGGTGGTACCGGCAAACAGTGCGGGGATCGTCACCCCAAAATTCGTCGCGGTGTACTGCTATCCGCCGGTGCACGTATTCTGGGTAACATTGAGGTAGGTGAAGGTGCCAAGGTGGGTGCCTCCAGTCTGGTTCTTGAAGCCGTTCCACCCCACACCACTTACGCTGGAGTGCCTGCCAAGCAGGTAGGCAAGCCTCACTCCGCCTCACCTGCGTTCTCGATGAACCAGGATTTTGAATAGACGGATAGCGACAAGGCCTAGTAATAGCTTATGCAATTTGATCCTGATTATTTTAAGAACTGGTCCAAATATCGAACCCCCCTAAAACTTGATGGTCTTAGGCGAATTATCAGTGCTACGCGCTATTCACTGCAGGGTCTGCAAGCGGCTTGGCGTTATGAGGAGAGTTTTCGTCAGGAAGTCGTTGCTATTGCTGTATTAATACCCGTATCGATCTATGTGGCGGGTTCTGTTCTTCAATGGCTCTGGTTAATCCTAAGTTGTGTCATGGTTGTGATTACCGAGCTGTTGAACTCAGCAATTGAAGCGGCAGTTGATCGCTGGGGTGATACGGAAAATGAACTAATAGGTAGGGCAAAAGATTTGGGTTCTGCGTCAGTATTCGTTTCCTTGGTGTTCTTTTTCCTGGTCTGGGGAATGACCATTGTCGACCAGTTCGTTTACGATTTTTGGCCGACCTAGATTAATCTGTTGTTGGCTCCCTGCGCCTGAAATCAAAACCTCCGGCGGAAATGCCAATCGTTCCTCTAGGCAAAACCAGGGTGACAGGCACGCCATCCCTTATAACTTCCATAACCACAGTCTGGCCTTCGGCGCCTGTCTGCGTGGCCTGCTGAAGATCACTGATACTAAATACACGCTCGCCATCGTAGGAAATAATGTTGTCGCCTTCCTGTAGTCCGGCAGATGCACCGGCAGAATCCGGCAACACCTGCCCAACGTTTACGCTGGTTGGGCTGCCAATTGTCTCTAGATAGCGCTCGTACTTTTCGTCGCCAAGTTCGCTACGAAGCGTCTGGTTCATCGCCAGAAAAAGCTCCCTGGGATTAGCTCGACGAGTACCAAAGCGGGATGAAAAAATCTGTCTTTGAAGATCAGCTTCCAGCTCGATTATTCGCTGAGCGTCCCTTTGGTCAAAGCCTGCATCTATTAGCATATCGATGCCATCTTGGTAGCTCTCCGTTCTGGTCATCGGATTCGGCGCACTAAAGGCCTGATTGTCGAGCGTTGCACTCAGTGCTTCATCCTGAGCGTTTAGCTCGCTCAATTGGCCGGCGAGTGCCATGCGTTGCTGACGTTCCTGTTCAATCTTTCGCTGAAGCAGTTTGCGTTGCTCGATTTCTGATTGCAGCGCCTGCTCCAGTTCATCCAGTCTATTGGATAGCATCTCCATAGAACTGTTGTTCGAAGTAGGAGAGTCCCTCTGTATCAAAGGGACGGCAATAACCAGCCCAAGTAGTAAGGTGGCCAAAATGCTGACAGAAATTTTTATCATGGGTTTTCAGGCGATAAAAGAAAGAGCGATTCTAACGCTGGGGAAGCCTTAAGTACGTTAAGAATCCTGTAGATGGTTTAACCGCAAAAAAACCTATTTTTTTGTGATCGATTTGGACCACCACCAGCGAAGGCCGACAAAAAGAAAACGCCAATCTCGAAAGAATTCTGGCCATTTCCGTTCAAATATATGCCCTATAAATTGTAAAGCCCAGCCCAGGAAAAACAGGCCGAGGCACCAGTAGTGCAGACCTGAAAAGACGAAAGAAAAAGGCAGGGCAACCAAAGATAAGACAATGGCAGGTATGCCTAATTTGTGACAAAGCTGGTTGGCTGGGTGTTGATGACTTAGTGAATATTCATCGACCCATTGATCCCAGCTCTTACCAAAAAACGAGTTCATAAAAACGCCCTATGGTTACTTATGTCCTGTATTTTGAAGATACCTTGATAAGCTGGGTAATTGCCAATTAAATCCATTGTTTTATTTTTTCGTATTAATCAATAAAACCTTTTGGTTACAATGCGTTGGCAAGCAGTATTGATTTTGAAATTAGGTCACAAACTGCGGCTACCTTGTTCCTTTATTTCAGTGATATTACGCCGCTGCTGAGGTAGTATGCGCGCCCATTAATGTAAGTGATATCCACCCAACTTTATTAGTAATACCCGTGAAACCTACAAATATAGAAAATCCCGAGTACTTCCATAAGGTTGTCGATTGTCAGTATGCCTGTCCGGCACATACGCCTGTGCCAGAATACATTCGACTGATTGCGCAACAACGTTATACCGACGCCTATATGATTAACTGGGAGTCTAACGTGTTTCCAGGCGTGCTCGGGCGTACCTGTGATCGGCCATGTGAGCCCGCTTGTAGGCGTGGTCGCGTGGAAGAAGAACCAGTCGCAATTTGTAGATTGAAACGCGTTGCAGCTGATTTTAAAGACGAAGTGACAGATCGCTTGCCTAAAATTCCTACAGATAAGAACGGCAAACGAATCGCGCTTATTGGTGCCGGCCCTGCTTGCATGACCGTAGCGCGTGATTTGATGCCGCTTGGATACAGCATCGATCTTTACGATGAAAACCCCAAGGCGGGCGGTTTCATGCGTAGCCAGATCCCAGGCTTCCGCCTGCCGGAATCTGTTCTCGACGAAGAGTGTGGATATATTCTGGACATGGGTGTTTCCCAGTTTTTCAACCAACGGGTTGAGAGCATGAAGTCGATTATCGACAAGGGATATGACGCCATTGTTGTTGGCACGGGCGCACCTCAGGGTCGCGACCTTGAATTGCCTGGTCGTGAAGAAGCCGACGAGAACATTCATATTGGCATCCAGTGGTTGGCCAGTGTCGCTTTCCAGCACACCAAGGAAATTGGTAAAAAAGTACTGGTGCTTGGCGGTGGTAATACAGCGATGGATTGTTGCCGCACGGCTCGCCGCCTCGGTGGTGAAAATGTAATCGTTACAGTGCGATCTACCTACGAGGACATGAAAGCCTCGCCATGGGAAAAAGAAGATGCCATGCGAGAAGACATTCCGTTCGAATGCGACATGTCTCCGCTGGAGTATGTCGTCAAAGACGGCAAATTGGTGGGCATGAAATTTGATCGAGTGGAATCGGTTTATGACGCCAATGGAAAACGCACACTCAAGTCTACCGGTGAAGCGCCTGTATTCATGGAAGCAGATGATGTAATCGTTGCTGTTGGTCAGCAAACTGCATTCCCATGGATAGAGAACGACCTGGGCATTGATTTTAACCAATGGGGTGAGCCTGAAGTAGATGGGACTACCTTCCAATCAACATTACCAAACGTCTTTTTTGCGGGTGATGCGGCGTTTGGTCCAGAAAACATTATTACTGCTGTTGCCCATGGGCATCAGGCAGCCGTGTCGGTGGATCTTTTCTGTCACGGTAAGTCGGTGGATGAGCGCCCGGCTCCCCATACAAACATGTTCAGTCAAAAAATGGGCATTCACGAATGGAGTTATGACAGCAATGTCACTAATGATGTTCGCTACGCAGTTCCGCATCTCGATAAAGAAAAGGCGCTAGCCAGTCGTACTGCTGAAGTTGAGTTGGGCTTTGATTTACAGACTGCGTATGAGGAGGCAGAGCGCTGCCTCAACTGTGATGTTCAGACTGTATTCGTTGCTGGAAAATGCATTGAGTGTGATGCCTGTACAGACATCTGTCCGACAGACTGTATTACCTTTACCCAAAATGGCGAAGAAGAAGACCTTCGTCAGCGGCTTGAAGCTACTGCGGAAAATACCGAGCAGGATCTATACGTTTCCGAGGAATTGCCTACCACCAACATTTTGGTTAAGGATGAAGATGTGTGCCTACATTGTGGCCTGTGTGCTGAGCGATGTCCTACGGGCGCCTGGGATATGCAGAAGTTTTTCTATGCGACCACCAAGGCGGGGAATCGCGTTGGGGAGGTGCTCGCATGAGTGCAGAAGTCAAGACACTGAGCGCGCTTAATAACTTTGTCGTTAAATTTGCCAACGTTAATGGGTCAGGTTCCTCAAGTGCTAACCATATGTTTGCCAAAGCGGTGTTTCGTATGGGAATTCCAGTAAGCGCGCGT
>Ga0181601_10001775_pt1 | contig 18613 bp, 16 predicted proteins | sample 041ome_8_FD_133020 | JGI IMG/M metagenome (GOLD analysis project Ga0181601, IMG submission 133020) | Coastal salt marsh microbial communities from the Groves Creek Marsh, Skidaway Island, Georgia - 041407BS metaG (megahit assembly) | ecosystem: Environmental > Aquatic > Marine > Intertidal zone...
CTCATATGTCTCGGATTCATGTCTTTACCAGCGCGGCGCGGAATTACCTGCCGAAAGTAAAGGTCCTGTTCGACAGCACCGCCGAGCATCATCCCGATTGTCAGCGCCACTTGCTGCTAGTGGAGGATTGGCCCGAGTCTGAGGTTGCCGTCGTGGCCCTCGAGGGCGAGATTCATCAGCCACGGGACCTCGACATACCGGACTGGCGACCCTGGGCGTTTTGCCATTCGATGGTTGAGCTGTGTACCGCGGTGAAGCCCTTCATGCTTAAGCAGCTCCTCGAGCGGGAAGATTGTGATGCGGTGGTTTATCTCGACCCTGATATCCGTGTTTTCTCGGCGCTGGAGGAGGTGGTCGATGGCCTCGCGAGTCACAGCATCTTGTTAACGCCTCACCTTATCGCTCCCGAGATTTCTGTAGAGGGAGTGATGGGTAATGAGCTGACCAGCCTTCGTTTCGGAACTTACAACCTGGGATTCATCGCGGTCAGTGCATCTGAGGCGGGGCAGTCTTTCGCTGCGTGGTGGGCTGATCGCTGCTATCGATTCTGCCGTGACAATCCTGAGCAGGGGCTTTTCACCGATCAACGATGGATAGATCTGGCTCCCGGTTTATTCCCCGGTCTAGGCGTCCTGCGCCATCCCCGTCTTAATGTGGCGGCCTGGAACTGGAACCATCGTCGGCTCGCTCATGAAAACGGGATCTTTGCGGTGTCTGGTGAACCGATGGGGTTCTATCATTTCACTGGATTCGATTCGGGTGATCATCAGTTAATGCTGGAAAAATACCCTGTGCAGAGGCCTGTCATTGAGGAATTGATGAATTCTTACCGGGAAGCATTGTCCAAGGCTGACCGTCTCTTCAGTGATACTGGCTGGAGTTTCGAGTTTTTCAGCGACGGAACACCGGTGTCGGGTGCCTGTCGGCGCAGCTTTCGTGATAATCCGGGTTTGCAAGAGGCCTATCCGGATCCTTGGCATTGCAGTGAGGCGCTGTTGGCGACAACGCCAACCTCGCAAGGTGAGGGCAGCGTCAGTTTGGGCTACGTTGGTGCAGAGCCGGCTTTGGACGGAAGCAAGTTGATCCAGCTGGCTATGTCGGCGGCGAAGAGCCCCAAACTGGCGGCTGATATGGCCCGTGCGGCGGGTCGAATAGTGAAAACCGAGGGTTGGTATGGGATACGCCGACGGTTGATCAAGGAGCGCAAGTCATAGAGATGACCGCAGCAACGGAAATAAAGGCAGACTCTGAGCAACTCGTGCCTGCAGCACCCATGCTGGGGCAAATGTTGGTCTCTGCAGGGAAGCTCTCCGAGCGCGATTTGGAGCGTGCATTGGTCGCACAGCGAGAAATGGGAGGGCTTCTGGGAGAGGTGTTGGTGCGTCTGGGGCTGGTGGCCGAGATGGACGTTGTCACCGCGCTATGTGAGCAACTCAGCCTCACATTTGTGCCAAAGGAGGCCTACCCCGAGGAGCCTGTGACGGTGGAGTCCCTGCAGGTGCATTTTCTGCTGGGTAACCAAATTGTGCCAATCTCGGCAGACGAACACAGTATTACGCTAGCTTCAGTCAAGCCGCAGGACCCTTTTATCGCCAAGGCGCTGGCTCTGGGTACCGGCATGAAGATTGAGTTGAAGCTGGGATTGGCTTCAGACATCGATGCTGCGTTAGAGCGTTATACCCAGTCAGATGAGGATGAGCTCGAGGGCGGCTTTGGTGCCTTCGACGCCTCGGACGACGAGTTTGTTGAGCACCTGAGAGACCTCGCCAGTGAGGCTCCCGTTATTCAGCGCGTCAATCAGATCATCCAGCGTTCCCTCGACATCGAAGCCTCCGATATTCATCTCGAGTATTTTGATGACGGGTTGAGGCTGCGTTATCGCATCGATGGTGTGCTGCAGGAAGCCAGCCAGGTCGTGGACGACAGCTTGTCAGCAGCAATCATTTCGCGCATCAAGCTGTTGGCCAATTTGAACATTGCAGAGCGTCGATTGCCTCAGGACGGGCGCATCATGATGCGGGTTAAGGGTCACGAACTCGACCTGCGCGTATCGACCTTGCCCACGGTGCATGGCGAGGGAATCGTGATGCGCGTGCTTGACCGACAAAGTATCCGCTTGGATCTCGCGGATATGGGGTTCAGTGACGATACCTATGACTACTACACGGAGCTCCTAAAAAGGCCTCATGGCATTTTGCTTCTGACGGGCCCGACTGGCTCTGGCAAGACAACGACGCTGTATGCGTCTCTCTCCAACATGGATTCCGATTCGCTCAAAGTGATTACGGTTGAGGACCCGGTCGAATATCAACTTCATGGTATTAACCAAATCCCGGTCCACAGCCAGATCGGTTTGACCTTTGCTAGGGCGCTGCGGTCGATTTTGCGACAGGACCCGGACATCATCATGATCGGCGAGATGCGCGATACCGAAACCGCGCAGATCGCGGTGCAATCAGCGCTCACCGGACACTTGGTGCTTTCCACGTTGCACACCAACACCGCCGCGGGCGCGATTACGCGACTGGAGGACATGGGTGTTGAGCGCTTTCTGATTACGGCGGCGGTGAATGGCGTCTTATCCCAGAGGTTGATCCGAAAGCTGTGTGGTGAGTGCAAAAGGCCCGTTAAGGCGTCTGCGGAGATGCTGGCTTCTTCGGGGCTTCAGCCCTTTATGCCAAGGGGGTCCACAGAGATTTTTGAGGCAACGGGTTGCTCCGCGTGTAAGCAAACGGGTTATCGGGGGCGAATGGCCATCCATGAGTTGTTTGTGCTTGATCCCAGTGCGCAAAGGGTGGTGTTGGATGGCGCGGATGCGCATCAGCTCCGTGAACACGCACGATCTCGAGGTATGCGCACGCTGTACGAGGATGGTTTGCGAAAAGTCGCACTCGGCTTAAGTTCCATGGATGAGGTGCTGCGGGTTACGCAAGACCAGAGCGATGACACGCTTGAGGCGGCGGGCGCGAGCTGAATCCAGCTCGAGTCTCTTTGGATACTGAGTTATGCCAGCGTTTAAATACCGAGCTGTTGGTCGAAGCGGAGTCGTTGACACCGGTGTGATTACGGCGGTGGACCTCACCGCCGCACAATTGCAGTTGCGCGCAAAGAAATTGACACCGCTCTCTTTAACGCTCGCTGCAGCACAGAAAGCCACACCGGCATCCGCCGCTTCTGCCGACGCAAATGTGCTGGATCCAAAACAGCTGAGTGGCATGCTGGATAAGATCTCCTCAGCGCCGCGCAGTAAGCGTGTCAAAAAACGCATCGAGCGCGACGATGTGCTGCGCTTTACCAATGAGTTGGCGGTGTTGCTAAAGGCTGGTTTGCCTCTTGACCGCGCAATGCGCGTGCAAATTGATTCTGCCCCGCCGGGGCCACAGCAAGACCTGTTGAGTGATCTTTTGGAGCAGTTGAAGGGCGGTAAATCCCTCAGTGCCGGCTTTGATAAGCGTCCAGATGTATTCAGTCACTTCTATATCAATATGGTCCGATCAGGCGAGGCCAGCGGCCATCTGGCCGATGTGTTGGCGGAGTTGGCAGCCTATCTTGAGCGAGCCAAGACGGTTCGTGCGTCGGTCGTATCGGCGTTGATCTATCCGGCTATTCTGGCCTCGGTAGCCGTACTTTCTGTCTTCATTATGCTCGGTTACGTCGTGCCCGAATTCGAGGCCCTGTTTGAAGATATGGGTGACGCATTGCCGCTTCTTACCCAACTTATCGTGGGTTTGGGAGACGTGGTCTCTGCTTACGGGGTGGTGTTATTGCTACTTGGCGCCGCAGTGGCGTGGTGGATGCGCCGCTGGTTGCAGGGCGCCGCCGGCAGGTCCTGGCTCGACCTCAAAGCCCTGAGCGTGCCAATGGTCGGTGCGATCACACTGAAATACGAAGTGGCCAGATTCTCGCGAACGATGGGCACATTGTTGAACAATGGCGTCGCCATGCTGCGAGCCACTGAGATTGCCGTTGGTACGGTCGGGAATAGCCTAGTGCAGGCCTCGCTCGCGGAGTTGCCGATGGTGATTAAGCGAGGCGGCAAACTGTCTCAGGCGCTTGATCCACGCGTATTTTCACCCGTGGCGCTGCAGATGGTCAGAGTGGGTGAAGAGTCCGGGAGCCTCGACACCATGTTGCTTGAATTAGCTCAGGTTTATGAGTCAGAGGTTGAGGACGAGGTGAAGCGCGCGCTGACGCTACTGGAGCCGGCGCTGATTCTCGGTATGGGTGGGATCATTGCGATTATCATCATGGGGATCCTGATGGGGATTTTGTCTGTGAATACCCTGGTGGTGTGATAGCCCAACCGATTGAGTGGTAGGAGGAGAAGCATGTTGGACCGAAAAAGAAGAAAGATTAGCGGCTTCACGCTGGTTGAATTGTTGGTTGTGTTGGCCATTCTGGGTATGTTGGCGGCGCTGGTGGGCCCGCAGGTGCTGAACCAGTTGGGGGGAGCGAAGTCCAAATCTGCGGCGATTCAGATTCGAGATTTTGAGCAGGCGCTAGAACTCTACAAGCTAGACGTGGGTCGCTTTCCCGGCTCGAATGAGGGGCTCAATGCTTTGGTTCGTCAGCCCTCTAGCGCAAAGGGCTGGAATGGACCGTACCTGAAAAAAGATGATGTGCCGATGGACCCCTGGGGCAACCCCTATCAATACCGGGTGTCAGGTTCCACTATTGATATTTCTTCGTATGGTGCCGACGGTCGGCAGGGCGGCAGCGGCGAGGACGCTGACGTCTCGAACTAGGGGCTGATTTATGAGACGGTCCAGCGGCGGTTTTACGCTGCTTGAGCTGGTGGTTGTGCTCGTGATCGGCGGCCTGTTATTTGCTCTGGCGGGCCCCTCTGGACGTGCACTGTTCGAGACCATGCAGTACCGCGACGCAGTGAGGGAACTGGTGTCGGCCGCCAAAAATGGCAAGCGCGATGCGCTCGCAAAGGGTAAACCGATAGACCTCGTCATCGATACCGCCAAAAATCGCTATATCGTGACGGCAAACGCCGACGCCGACATGGGTTCAGCGGCAGTGCCGCTACCCGAGGAGCTGATGCTCGAGGTCGAATATGCGGCAGAGGTCAGTCCGGGCAATGGTCTTGCGGCGATCCGGTTTTATCCCATGGGCGGTTCCTCGGGCGGTGAAATAAGAATTCAGCGCCCGACCGGGGCGGGCACGATATTGACCATCGACTGGCTGCTCGGTGATGTCAGGCAGGTTTCCCTGTGATCAGACGATCGGCAGAAACAAGGCTCATTGGGGCCCGCTGCCTAGCGAGCCGAAAACGGAGAGTTGCTCCAGCCTGTCACAAACAGCCGCGTTTACAGGCGTCTCTGACCCCGACTGGCTTCTCACTGATCGAAATGTTGGTGGCGCTGGTGATTCTCTCTTTATCGCTGGGTGTGCTCTATCAAGCCGCGATGGGCGCGACACGGAACGTTAGGGTGGCGTCTGAATATACCGATGCTGTCATGCTGGCCGAGTCGATGCTGAATGAATACCGCTATGTGCCTGAGGAGAACTTTCAGACGCAAGGCGGCTTCGGCGACTTCCTCTGGCGCGTCAGTTCATGGCCCGTGCCGCTGCCTGAAGGTGCTGATGAGGATTACGGTGCTCGCTACGGCGCTCCGCTACAGTATTTGAAAGCCAGCGTTTCATGGCCCAGCGGTAGCGGCGAGCGAGCGATTGATCTGCTGACAATTGTGCCGTTGGCAGAGGCGGAGCTGTGAGATCGGCAGAGCGAGGCATGACGCTGGTAGAGGTCGTGGTCGCGTCGACGGTCTTTGCGCTGGTCATGCTGGCCACGGTGACCGCATTTCGTACGTTCGGTCAGGCGTATCAACGCCTTGATCAAGTGACCGCTGAAACGGCAAAAAAAAGGGAAGTGGATCGGTTTCTCCGCGCATCATTGGTTGATGCCATGAATGGCGAGGCGCGGTTTGAGGGCAACACCAGAGAGGTAAGCTGGATCACGCCGCTGGATCGTGTCGGCAGTGCGGGTGGGATACAGCATTTGCGGCTGAGGCGGCGCGGCGACAACTTGGTGCTGTCTTTCGCGCCGTTCGACCCCGCTCGTGACCCGGAGAAGTCTCCCGATTGGGGTTCGGTGGTAGATGACTATGTGCTACTGGAGGATGTGACGGAGATGCGACTTCGCTACCTTCCATCCCCACAGGATGACTGGTCCCGCTCCGCGAAGCTTGATGACGATGAAGATCTGGGTCTGTCCCTACCCTCGGCAATGATGCTGGAACTGACAGCGAGCGGCCAAGCTTGGCCACCCCTGACAGTCGCTTTCGACCAATTTGGGCGGCAAGAGTGAAGAATTCACAATGCCAATCTGGTTTCGCCCTCGCCCTGTTATTGTGGATGATTGCCGGGATGTCATTGATGGTGACAGCCGTCATACACTTTGCCCGCGATGATACGGGCATGGCTGAGTTGCGCCTGAAAGAGGCGAAATCCTTAGCGATAAGCCGTGGCGCCGCGCTCCTTGCAGTGCGTGACCGCTCAATGCGCAATGCGATGGCCGATGCTCAGGTCAGGGATTTAAATGGGGAAGAATCGGGTGAAAATGGCGCGCAACAGGGTTTTAACGCCCGCTACGAATTCCCGGAAATCGGCTCCGTGCAGGTGCAGATCAGGCCCGGCAGTGGCTATGTATCGCTCAATAGTGCGAGCCCTGAGGAACTGGCTGTGATGTTCTCTGGAATTGGTGGAGTGGCCGATTTTCAGGCGGAGCAAATGGCCATGGCAGTTTTGGAATACCGCGAGGGTGTGACTTCTGAAGCGGGTGACCGCACCTTTAGCTCGGGGTTCCAGTACAGCGAGGAGTTGCTCAGCGTTCCGGGCGTCGGGAGAGGTGTCTATGACAAGGTGCGCCGATACGTGCATCCCTATCGCTCTGGTGACATTAATCCCAATGCGGCACCGGGCCCGCTCCAGAAGCTTTTCTCAGGGGATCAGGCGACCGCCGAAGCTGTGTCAGGTGTGGGGGGAGACGCGACGATGAATGGCGGTGGCGCCGGGTCAGCGGGCGCTTCCGGTAGCACGCGTCAGGGCCTGGTAACGTTTGATTCGATCTGGGAAGAGAAACGCCAGGGAGCAGGTGGTGGCGGTGGTGTTGCCGCGGTAGAAGTGTCTTTGATTGGCGCTGCCGGGGAGCGCACCGAGCGGCGTGTTTGGGTTTCGACCGCGCGCAACCGTATTGTCAGAGCAGAACCTGCGTCTTTCTCCGATACAGCAGGTAAGCAGTAATGGCAGACCAGTCGCAGTGGAATCTGTTCGGCCTTGACCTGTCGCAGCTGGGTACGCGCGCAAGACTGGGGATTTCGCAGCTTTTTCTGGATCCCAGATCTGGCGTCTACCGACGTTGCTGTCCTGCGGTCACTTTTTACACCGATGGGGCAGAGCCTCAGGTGCAGCGTCCGGAAGTGCCTTCTTTTTTACCTGATACTTTCAAGGCGGCTGTCACCGAGTCGGGCGCTGTGGCCGCTGTGGTGCCTGAGCAATCGGTGTTGTGCCGGTCGTTGACTCTGCCGCTTGAAGCTGAGGTTGAGTTGCCTCAGGTTGTGAGTTTCGAGGTGGCAGCCCACACGCCTTTCCCGCACGATGAGACGGTGGCTGGTTGGCAGGTGATTGAGCGGGCATCGGATCAGCTGCAGGTTGTGATCGCAATGACCGCCAGGCAGGCGGTGGAGTCGGCGCTGGACTATGCGGCCGCGTCATCCGGTAGCGCGCGATCAGAGGCAGAGGTGTGGGCGGAGACTGAGCACAGCTTGGTCATGCTACCCGGATTTGGCGAAGCGGTGCGGCAGCGGCAATACCTGCGTGCATTGGGTGTATTGGCGGGCCAAGCTGGGCTAATTTGTGCCGCTGTCGTGGCGGTGCTGTTGGTGCCGCTGATTTGGCTGAGCATCAGTAGCGCTCAGCTGGACACGCAGCTGACCGAGACGCAGCAACGTGCCGCCAATGTCACGACTATTCGCGATGCGCTATCAGATCTTGAGGTCAGTGTTGCCATAGCAGAGGATTTCTTTGAAGACCGGCCGCTCTATGACGAGTGGCTAAATCACCTCGCATACGTAACACCCGACTCCGTATTTCTGCAGCGACTGCAGCTACAGTCGTCCCAGCTAACCATTACGGGTTTGGCCGAGAACGCGGCTGACTATCAGACCATTCTTGCCTCCTCGGGAGAATTCTCGGCACTGCAGGCGCCGACAGCCTTTACCCGTGATACGCGGCAGAACCGGGAGCGCTTTGTGCTGGTCATGCAGCTGGCTGGGAGCGAGTTGTGACGATGACCTGGATCAAAGCGCTTCCCACAGAGGCGCGCGCGCTTGTGCTGATCTTTGTGGGCTCGGTCGCCATGGTCACGCTGTGGATTTTGCTCTCAATAGTGGGTGCCTACATCAGCCAGTTCTCTGAGGTGGGGCGATTGGAGCCACGGATAGGCCGTCTCATTGGCTACGAGGCCGGCGCAGAGGATCTGGTGCGCTCACGAGCCACTGCCGAGAGTGCCCTGGCCTCATTGGCTTTTGTACGAGACACAGAGGCCTCCTCCGTCGGCGCCGAATTGCAGCAGGTTCTGCGTGCCCTTGCCTCCGGGGCGGGCCTAACGGTCAGTGGCAGTCAGTTGGAGCTTGAGGACGACGCTGATGATGAGCAGCGCTTCACAAAGATGGTGGTGTCGCTGAAGCTGGAGGGGCCACCCATCGCCCTCGACGTGTTTCTCACTGACCTGTACCAGCAGAGTCCGGCGCTGACGGTCACCAATCTTGATCTCAGGCCCATGCCTCCAAGGCGTCGCGCAGGCAAGATTGACGATGACCCTGAACGTTTATCGATCGCCACCAAAGTGGTTGCGCTCAAGGTGGGTGCCTGACGTGTCTTATGGATTTAAAGCAGCGAGTGCCTTCCAGTGGTCGGTGACCCATCTGAAGTTGATTTGGATAGCGGTGGGGTGCTTCGCGCTGACCGTACCGGTGGCTTGGCTGATCGACCCCGATGTGAATGCTATCCCACCCGTTATCGCACCGGTTGAAGGTGTGAGCGCGGGCGCTATGGCACCAGAGGGTGGTGCCAAGGGCCCTGATTTTGTGTTTAGGCCGCTTTTTTTGGCGGGCCGTAAACCACTCGCTCCTCAAGAAGCGGCGGTGGAGGAAACACAAGCCGATACGGCGGACGCCTCAGACGCCGAGTATGAAACGCTGGACGGCGTGGTGTTACTGGGCGTTATCGCCTCGGGAGATCGACAGGCCATCATTGTGCGATCCGAGGGTGAGCGGCGCAGTCTCACGGCTGGCGATCAGGTCCTGGGGTGGACCCTTTCCACCGTGAATGCAAGGTCGGCAGAATTTACGAATGCGAGTGGCGGATTGGCGAAGGTTGACCTGGCTATGGCGTCTAACTTGGCGTTGCCGCTGGCCCAGCAAGTCGCCGCCGCTGACGAACCCCAGCAAGCACCGCGGGCCGAGGGCCCCATGACTTTTGAATCGATGTACGAGCGCCGCAAAACCAACTCGGCTGCAGAGGGTGCTCAGGCGGCTGTCGACCCGGGAGCAACCGAATAATGCAAGGCGACAAAACTCGAAGCCTCATTGGCCCGCAGTGGCGAGCGATGACCGCAAAAATTGAGGGGCATGCCCAACGGGGGCGGGGCCCTGCAGGAGTGAAGATGAAGAGCCATGGCGATCTGCTGAGGGAAGCAATTGGCGTGTTGGTCTTGATGACAGTTCTCAACGCCTGCGCAACACAGCCGGAACAAGACCCCTATGTGAACACTAGCGCCCGATCTACTGCAGCGGTGTCTAACCCTGCCGCGGCATCTGATAGTCCGCCTGCGGAAGCCGTGAGTGAGCCGACGACAGGGCCCGTCAGCATGGTATCGATGGGCACCGGTGAGCTGATCGCGCCGCGCCCGGAACGACCGCCCATCCGACTCGATGGCGATGCCGTCATGTTGAACTTCGAACAGGCGCCGCTCAGCGAGGTGGTGCACACCATACTCGGTGACACGCTGGGGCTCGACTACGTAGTGGAGCACCCTGTTGGTGGAGAGATCACCCTGCGCACGCGATCGCCTGTTCCAAGGGATCAGCTGCTCACTATCCTTGAGTCGCTTCTCAGAAACAATAATGTGCTGATGATTCGGGGCCCCAACGATCGCTTCTTCATCAGCGGCTCGCCGACCATGAAGTCGACCGTGCCGAGTTTTGAGAGCGCACCGACAACCGGCTTTAGCAACGTGATCGTGCCGCTTCAGTACATCAGCGCCAGCGAAATGGCCGAAATTTTGAAGCCGGTAGCGCGAGAAGACACGTTTGTTCGCATCGACAATGGTCGCAACCTGCTGATCCTTGCTGGTACCCAGATGCAGCTCACGGGGTGGCTGGATATCATCGCCACGTTTGACGTGGACCGATTAGCCGGCATGTCTGTGGGCGTATTCCCCATCAGTAATTCGGAGGTGGAGGAGGTCTACGAAGAACTCGAGCACATCCTGATGTCCTCGGCGAGCGAGGGCGGTGAAGGTGCCGGGTTGGCGTCTTTAATTCGCGTGATGCCGGTCGAGCGCTTGAACAGCATCATGGTGGTGTCGCCCCGGGCGCACTACATCGATACGGTTCGTCAGTGGGTAGAAAAGCTCGACAACGTGCAAGACCCGGCGTCGGAGCCCACCTTGCAGATTTACCCGGTGCGAAATGGCGACGCCGCACAGCTCGCCGGTTTATTGAGCACCATATACGGAGGCTCTGGCGGCGGTGGAGGCAAGAGCTCTGGTGTCGCACCGGGCATGGAAAAGGCAACTTCGGGGGGTGGGACGAGCACTGCCGCTGGCGGCTCGGGCAAGGGCACGAGCGGCGGCACGTTCTCTCTGGATGATGACATCCGCGTGGTGGCAGATGAGTTCAATAACACGCTGCTTGTTTACGCCACGCCTTACGAGTATCAGAAAATCTCGCGGATTCTGCAGAAGCTCGACCGGATTCAGACTCAGGTACTGATAGAGGCCAGTATTGTGGAGGTCCAATTGGTAGGGGACCTGCAGTATGGCATCGAGTGGATGTTTAATAACAATCTGGGTGGGGGTGACACCGGCACGGGCATGCTGGATTTAGGGGGCGGCCTGCAGCCGACAACCGGTTTCTCTTACCAGATTACCAACAGTGCCGTGGAGACCATGGCGGTCATTAATGCGCTGGCGACAAAGTCCCTGATCAATGTGATCTCTACGCCTTCTGTCATGGTGCTTGATAACCATACGGCGATGATCAATGTGGGTAATCAGCAACCCATTCAGGACCGCACGACCGTCTCGGATGGCGGCGTGATCACGAATTCTATTACCTACAAGGATACTGGGGTGCAGTTGACCGTGACGCCGTCTGTGAACGATGGCGGTCTCGTGACGCTGGAGATCGAGCAGGCGGTGACCGATGTGGGCCCGGTAGATGTCGCTACTGGACAGCGGAGCTTTCTGGCGAGGGATCTGAGCTCAACGGTTGCGATTCGTGATGGCGACTCAATCGTACTCGGCGGACTGATCCAGGACAACGAAACAACGGGTAAAACCGGCGTACCTTTGCTGATGGACATTCCTGTTCTGGGTAGCCTGTTCAGTACGACCGGTGAGAGTAACAGTCGCACAGAGTTACTAGTATTCATTACGCCCCGCGTGATGGAGTCAGAGCAGGACCTCAGGGCACTTAATAACGAAATGCGAAACCGCATGAGCGGCATTCCCGATTTTGAGGACCTGCCCGTTAACTTTGAAGCGGGTCAAGCTGAAACCGAAGGAGAGTAAGCGGTGAAAATGAGATTGATAACCCTACTTGTGATCGTCGCCGCGCTAGGCGGTTGTGCAATTTTTGATAACCGGCCGCCGGAAGAGATCGTGGGTGAGCGGGCCCAGACGAGACTAGATCTTTTGCTGAGCAAGGACTTTGAGCGGTCCTATCAACACATGACGCCCGGTTATCGCGCGATCCATACCGTAGACCAATACACCGTCGATTTTGCGGGTTCGGGCATGTGGACCGACACGTCTATTGCCACAGTGGGGTGTACAAGAGTGGGCGAGGCACCTGTGACGGCATGCAAGGTGGTCGCACTGATTTCATACCCGGCACCGCGCATGGGCTATATCCAAACCACCGAAGTGACCGAAAACTGGGTTTTGCTCGATGGGCGCTGGTATATGAACCATAAATAGCTGGTGTTAGGCGAAATCGCCGATTTCCAACAATAGTGCCGCTGTGTTGCGCCGCGGCAAATAAAAAATAGCGGTAGCCGGAATAAAAAACGGCGTCTGTTCGTCTCTAATACGGATGACGGCGAAATGGCTTGTGGTTTGGGGCGCCCGCTCGTTTTCTCAGCTCGCTTGTTTGGTAGTAATACCCTAAAAAAAACAAGCAGAGTAAGGTTGAGAGGCCGGTATCCGTGTGCTAACTTTCCCCCGTTGGTGAGTCCGGGAAGCTTCGGTCCTGTGTAAGCAGTGGCCATGCGGCTCGCAAGACCGACAGTACGGCTTGCCAGACTTACTGGCACCAACTCGAACGTTTGAGATTGAACTTTTAGGAGTGATTCATGAAAAAGAACCTGTTAAGTGCAGCAGTTGCAGCCACTTCGGTGGTGGTAGCCAGTTCTGCAGTTGGTCAGGCGTACATCAACGATCGCCTCACGGGTGAAGCGCTGGTGTACCCGATCTACAGCGCGCAGAACGGTAACGACACCTACATCCACGTAGTGAACACCACCGGTGACTACAAGGCTGTTAAGGTCAGAATGATTGAAGGCGAGAACTCTCAGGAAGTGCTCGACTTTAACCTGTACATGTCTCCGAAAGACCACTTTGCTTTTGCGATCACCGCTGATGGCGAAGGGGCGAAGTTAAAGACTACGGACAATTCTTGTACTGTGCCGATCATCCCCGAGACTGGTACGACCGCTGATGGCAAGACCATCCGCGAAGTGTCATTCCGAAACTTCCTTTACGCAAAGGACAAAGACAACGCCGGCGAAGACCGTGAGCAACTCGGCTACGTCGAAGTCATCGAAATGGGTCAGATCGACCCCGCTGCGAAAGCTGTTGTTGATCCCAAGGGCAAGACGAATGTAGCAGCAGCCATCAAGCACGGCGCTACTGGCGTACCAGCTGACTGTTCTATCCCAGTTTCTGGCTGGTCAGTCATCTCTGGCGCCTCTGGTCAGTGGCTTAAGGAGTGTGGCGCAGGCTGTGCTGCGCAGGGCACCTCTGAGTTCGTGGCCAATTGGAACGGCGGTGGCTTGTATGGTATCGGCACAGTGATCAACGTATCGGAAGGCACCTCCTTCGGTGAGGACGCTGTTGCCATCGAGCAGATGGTTACGACTAATTCTGCAGGCTCTGCGCTCCATTACGAGCCCGGCTCTACCAAGCCTGACTTCAATGATGCATCTGTATCGTCTTCCGCTCTGGTCTCTGTTCCTGGATCAGGTGCACCCCAGCAGATAACGTTTGCCGCTGATGACCAGAAGTTCAAGACCGTCAGTGCGTTGTTTATGGCTGATCAGGTCATGAATGATTACATTATCGATCCGGCGATTTCCGCCCAGACGGATTGGGTTCTAACCTTCCCGACCAAGACTTTCCATATCAATGGTAAAGCTGGTGCCGAGGACAATGAATCGAAGAACGTCTACAACCCGTTCGAATTGCCTTGGGATGGCAAGGGAGCGTGCGAGCCTTCAACCATGTCCGTATACGATCGTGAAGAGGCCTACGTCCCGCCTGGTGGCGACGAGCCTGACTTCTCACCGGCACCTCCTGAGCAGGTTCAAACAACCGACTTGGTGCTCTGCTATGAGGTAACTGTTTTGCAGTTCGGTGAGAAAAGCACCACGAACAACGACTCTACAGTGACTGGCGTGGGCTCGTTGCTCGGTAGCTATGTTGACGGTTGGGCGACTTTGGACCTCGGTCCTTCGGCAGCCTATAACGGCAAATACGCTTCGGCCGTTGACAAGGATGGTAAGGCAACTGCCTACTACGACTTCGAGCGTACTCTTTCAGGGACCAACATGGCCCTTGAGGGTCTTCCGGTAACCGGTATAGCAGCTATCGAGTACACCAACGGCAGTATTGGCGGTGTTGCTGCGAACTACGCGTTCTCTTCTGAGCACAAAACCTCAGTATCAACGAGTGCTATTGATTAACAACTCAGCTCCGAGACAAAAAGGAGGCCTCCGGGCCTCCTTTTTTTATGCGGCTTGCAAACAGCCCGGCGATAAAACAGATCGCAACACCGTTACATAAACCTATATTTGGCAATAAGTCGCTGCGTGGCTCGTCGTAAGGAGCCTTCCGCCTCTAACATGGTCTAAAATGGCAAGCAGGGTGCGTTCGCTAGAGACACTCTCCGGCTTTGCAAGGACCGCACACAAAGAGACCACGGAGGTCTATTAAGATGTTGAACCGATTACAGTTTTTTCTTCAATGGAGCGCCGTACTGCTCCTATTGGCTAGCGCCGCAACCGCTCAGAATAAAACGATTACACTCCAAGGGTCCGGCGACGCCGGCAATTCTGAAACCATCTCTTTAGAGGCGGACGCGAATGTAGGCGTTACCGTCAATGAGACCGGGATTGTGGTGACGTTGCCAGTGAACGTCAGAGTGAAGTGTTACGGTGATGAGACAGATGAAGGCTACTGCTTGCTAGCCGTTGGAGACGGCACAGGCAACACAGGCGGTAATAACTTGGTTGGTCTGACCCCAAGTTTTGGATCTCCGTCCTCCCAGACGAGCGGCTTCACGGTACAAATCACCAACTATGATTCGGCTTACACTTGGTCGCAAGAAACCAGCAGAGGCTCAGTGACACGAAATTCGGATGGGCTGTTGACAGTGACTGGGCTAAGCGCTGGGCAAAGCGCAACAGTGACGGTAACCACTACTCGTTCGGGCTATAGCGAGGCCTCAAGTACCGTGACAGGTCAGGCTAGCAGCGCCGGCAACCCCAGTTACTGCTCGGGTGCGCCCGCCAATGTAATTTGCAACGCCTCAACTAACCTCGACGATATGTACGGCCCACAAGAAGGGTATGAGATAGCAATCTCTCCGACGCGGATAGTCTCTATGCCGTTCACTTTAAAGGACGTGGGGTCTAACGCGAATCAAGTAATCAGCTTAGAGACCTTTACCGATCAGGCTGTCTTGGCAGAGCCCTTCAAAATCAGAGCTTGGGTCTCTACGACACCCGGGGGATACGAGTACAGTGCTCAATGTGACGGTTATTCGAATATCGCAAGATTTACGTCTAAGGTCGTACAATTCAATTCCAGTCGCAGTTGTTCTCTGCCGGCCAGTGGCGGTGTTTTCTACGCCAATTTTGCCGTCACCTGTCGATTTGGCACGACCGGGTGTACTTCAACTAGTGATATGTACCAGTACGGCTCCATTTACAAGTTTTTCCTCTCTCGTTATATCCAATAATGGAAGTAAGGTTTGGAGGCCTAAACAAATGCCGTCTGTGGGTGATCGATAACCTCTAAGTACGAGCGTCACATTGTTACGTGTAATCGAGGCTTGCCTTGTAATGAGGTGGCCTCTTTTTTTAAGGGATCAAGTCATGGTTCGACTGTTGTCTGTCTGTATCTACAGTTTTCTTGGCGCGGCGTTAGCAGTGGCCTACGAGCCCGAGCAGCCTGTGGTCGAGATCAATGGTGTGATCATCACCCCCTACGACATTGCCCGGTATACCGAGTTCAATCTTTCGGCAGAGGCCCGACTATCTGGATTGGAGCGCGAGAGAGCCTTGCTGCAGGTGATCGAGAACCTATACGTGCTGCGCCGTGCGGCCCAAGAGCAGGCGAGTCAGGATTACCTTCCGCCAGAGCAGCTTGCTTGGGTGGCAGCGTACGAGCGCACGCGCTACGCCGCCATTCGCTATTTCGATGCCAATCGTGACACCCTCTCGGATTCTATTGACTGGGAGCAGCGTGCACGGGAGCTGTATCTCTCGAATCCCGAGGGCTTTTCTACTGGGAAGCGGGTGGATATATCTCATATTTTGATTGAGATTGAAAATCGTACTTTTGACGAATGGGTTTCTTTGGTTCAAGACATACGGACTCGATTATCTGCTGGAGAGTCTTTTGAGGCGTTGGCTGTCGAATTATCTGATGATGCGGCCTCGGCGAGGAAAGGTGGGGCTCTGGGGCCTATCTACAAGGGGCAGATGGTCACAGAGTTTGAGGCGGCAGCCTTTGCGCTAACTGAGCCTGGACAAGTTTCAGAGCCTGTATTCAGTAAATTTGGCGTTCACATCGTGAGGCTGAATTCTTTGGAGGAGGCCACGCTCATTCCTTTTGACCGGGTCCAACGCGGGCTCGAGAGGGAGGCGAAAGAGTCAGCTCAGGGCTCGCTCAAGGAGCAGTCGGTGTTGCCGTTTAAGATCGAGGTAGGCCCCTCGATACAAACGGTGGATGAAGAGTCACTGAGAGAGGTGGTGCTACGGTTAATTAACACCGACTGGTAGGAGCCTCTTGCCGCTGGCTCTGGGTGCGTGTGGCGGCTGCTACAAAATAGGCTCGGTGCCACATTAGCTAATTTCCTAGAGCCATCTTATTTCCGACACTGACGCGCTCTGCAGCGTAATACGCCCGCCTCGGTCCCTTGACCAAAGAGAGATTCGTTCTCACTATGGCATATCGGCAGTCGTAGCCTTGGTAGCGGCCCGCCTTTAATCTCCCGCGATGTCGGTCCGGAACGTTATATGAGTCAGATACCCGTTGATGTGGTCATCCCTGTATACGCCGACCTCACTCTAACTCAACGCTGCATTAGGTCGGTTCTAAATGACCCCGCACGATGTTACTCGCAGCTCATCGTGGTCGATGACGCGTCCCCAGAGGCCGACTTGTCTGCTTTTTGTACAGAGCTAGCCTCCGAAGGAAAATGTGACCTCATCCGGCATGATCGGAATCAAGGCTTTGTGGCTTCGGTGAATGCCGGCATTCTGGCTGCAGAGGATCGCGACCTTGTCATTTTAAACAGCGACACCGTAGTCCCATCCGGTTGGTTGCAACGCCTGTGGGCGGGGGCGGATAACCACCCCAGGGCAGCCTCTATTACGCCGTTTTCCAACAACGCCACCATCTGCTCATACCCGAACTTCTGCGAAGACAACGATCTGCCTGTAGGCCTTGACCACCCGGCTATCGATACGCTGTTTAATGAGGTTAACAGTGGTCAGATGGTGGAGATTCCAACTGGCGTGGGTTTCTGCATGTATCTGCGCCGTGCCGCAGTCGATGATGTGGGGGGCTTTGACGAGGACGCCTTTGGTCGAGGCTATGGCGAAGAAAACGATTGGTGTCTGAGGGCAACGGAAAAAGGTTGGAAGCACCTCCTGGCTGCCGATGTCTTTGTTTATCATGCCGGGGGCGCCAGCTTTGGTGATCAGGCGAGTGATTATCAGGCGAATGCGCGGGCCGTGATTTCCGAGCGCTACCCCGACTACGAACGGCAAATTGCCGCGTTCATCGAAGCGGATCCTCTTGAGTCTGCGCGCTATGCCGTCGACACAGTAAGGCCCGATTCTTCTGCGGTGATCAGCGAATACCGGCAGCGTGAGCAAGCCATAAGAGCTTCGCGTTACGAGCTGGACCGTCAGCGACACGCACAGGTCACTGCGCTAGACGAACTCCTTGGAGAGACCCGTGTGGCGGCAGAATCAGAGCGGCAGTGTTACGAGGATTTGTTGACATCTGAGCGGGCGCAGGTGGCTGATAGAGAGGCGCAGTATCAAGCCCAACTTGAGGAGATGGCAGCGGGGTATCGGTCACTGGAAAAAGAGGTGCTGGAGCTGAACCGTCTCTGGACTGTACGTATATTTCGTTGGTTACAGCGCAGGTTGGGTGGTCGATGAGCGCTGCCACGGCTGTCTTCACCAGCATCGCCGCGAACTACCTGCCCAAGGCGAGGGTATTGGCGCGATCCGTCAAGCACGTTGCGCCCGACGCACAGTTTTTCTTGATGCTAGTCGACTCCGCTCCGGAGGGTTTCAATTTAGATGTCGAGCCTTTTGACGCGCTGATAACTATCGATGAGTTGGGCCTCGAGAATCCAATTTCCTGGGCATTTACCCACACGGTGGTGGAGTTGTGTACCGCAGTGAAGGGCAGGGCGGCGAGCCATCTGCTGGGGCAGTCGGGCGTTGACCGGGTGTTCTACTTTGACCCCGATATGGTGGTGTTCGACCGCTTCAGTGAACTGGAGCAGGCGCTCGCAGAGGTCAGTATTCTGCTCACCCCGCATCAGTCAGAGCCCGAGCAGCACTATGAGGCGGTCATGGATAATGAAATGGCGAGCCTAAAGCATGGTGTTTTCAATATGGGCTTTGTCGGCATTGCCGATACGGCAGAAGGGCGACGTTTTGCCTCATGGTGGGCTGCTCGATTAACGGACTTTTGTCTCGACGATATCAGCCGCGGCCTGTTCACAGACCAAAAATGGGCCAACCTCATCCCCTGTTTTTTTGATGATTATCGCGTGCTCCGCTCTCCCGCCTTTAATGTGGCCACCTGGAACATTACGACCCGGCAGGTGGAGGGTTCTCTGGAAGACGGCATTAC
>Ga0181601_10001778_pt1 | contig 18605 bp, 9 predicted proteins | sample 041ome_8_FD_133020 | JGI IMG/M metagenome (GOLD analysis project Ga0181601, IMG submission 133020) | Coastal salt marsh microbial communities from the Groves Creek Marsh, Skidaway Island, Georgia - 041407BS metaG (megahit assembly) | ecosystem: Environmental > Aquatic > Marine > Intertidal zone...
ACGGATGGCGACGTCGAACGCGGCGCGACGCGCGTTTGAGCGGGCGAGGAGCGGGACGCGAACGTCGACGTCGAGCGGGACGGGAGGCGTGGCGGCGCGAGGGGCGTCGACGCGCGCCGCGCGGGCGGGGACGACGTTCGCGTGCGCCATGTACGTCGCGGGGAGGGACGTTTTGAATTCGGACAACTGGGCGCGGTGTTTGGAGAGGATGGAGGACGCGTCGACGAAGACGACAAAGGAGACGAGGGAGGACGACGCCCGACGAGCGGAACGACGACGACGACGAGAGTCTTCTCAGGCGATCGATACGACATCGCTGAGCTATCGCGTTAAAACGTGGGCTCGTGGGGTTCAGCTCGCCGTCGTTTTCTCCCCGTTGGCCTTCTTGGCACCCGTGTTGTTGCGAGACGGATGGGCGTGGGGAAACAGGCTGTGGTACTCGTTGCTCAGGCGAACGCTCGAGGCGTGCGGGCCCGCCTTTATCAAGTGGGGGCAGTGGGCGTCGACGAGGTACGACGTGTTCCCTGCGGCGATGTGTCACGAGTTGGAGCACTTGCAGGCGGGCGCGCCCGAGCACAGCTGGGCTGAGACGAAGAAAATCTTGCAACGCGCGTACGGAGGCGACGCGGCGGCTGGGGTGACGTCGTCGGACGACGGCAAGTCAATCAAAAGCTTCGAGGACATTTTCGAGTGGTTCGACGAGAAACCTCTGGCGAGCGGAAGCGTGGCACAAATTCACAGGGCCAGACTCAAGCCCGGAGTCGCGGAGGAACACTTGACGGCAACAAAGCTCGCGCTTCGATTGACGAGATCCGTATCGGCGGGCATCGAGTTGGTGATGAGCGGGGAAATTTCTCGCGCAGCGTTCGGCATGCTTGAGGAGTGGCGCGACGGCGCGGCTGGTCTCGGAAGAGAAGTAGAGCGCCTCGTCAACGGGCGCATCAGACGCGGGAGCCAAAAGAGAGAGGTGGCGGTCAAGGTACGCCATCCGGGCGTGGTGGACGCCCTGACTCGCGACTTTGAGATTCTCGTGTGGATGGCATCCTTATCGAAGAGTATCAAGTGGTTGGAGCCTTTGCAACTGGAAAACACAATTCAGCAATTCGGTGTGCACATGCTGCAACAGGTTGATTTCCGACACGAAGCGGATAATCTGGATAAGTTTAGAAAGAGCTTTTTGCTCATGCCCGCCGTGAGCTTTCCGACGCCCATCCCCGGACTCGCCACGGAGGAGGTTCTCGTCGAGACGTACGAGCAAGGCGTGAGCATCGCTAGCTACTTGCTCTCACCCGAAGCCGCAAAGGAGCAGCTTGGTAATCCTCAAAACAAGACGCTGGCTGGTTTGGGTGTGAAGACGCTTTTCAAGATGCTGATTGACGACAATTTCTTGCACGCGGATTTGCACCCCGGGAACATTCTCGTCAGACTTCCCAACGGGGTGGCGCACACGCTCTCCACGATTGCGGGGATGCGCGGGAAACAGTCGAGCTCAATCAAGGAGAACGACGACGACGACGACACCACGACGTTGTCGGACGCGTCACCGGAGATTATCATTTTAGACACTGGTCTCGCGACGCGCTTGACGCCGTTTCATCAAGCGTCGCTCGCGAGAATGTTCCAAGCCATCGTCACCTGGGACGGTAGCACTGTCGCGGACACGATCCTCTCCTTTGCGGACAACGTGAAGGCGAACGTGGATTACACTGACTTTAGGCGAGACATTGCCGTTGCCGTTAATCAATTCCAAGAGTCGACTCCGCGAGCGGGCGATTGCATGGGTGCCATTTTTGAGACGGTGCAGAAGTACCACCTCTGCCTCGACCCGAACGTCATGATTGCCGTCGTCACCGTCATGGTTTTGGAAGGTTGGCAGTGGAGACTCGATCCGACGGTGAACATTCTCGATTATTTGGACGACGTACTGAAGGCGAGCGCTCGCAAGTACGCACGTCTCGCCATTGCGGATTACGCGTTTAGAGACATGTGGGCTCCGTTCTCCGAACCAAACGTCTTTAGCAAGACCGCGGCGGATCCTATGAACGCCCTTCGCGCGCAGGGCGATACCCACGCGACTAGCGCCGTGTACGGCAATTTGTTTTAGATGATGCATACGACAAATTTGTTTTCTCAACCCACGCTGTGCTCTTTTTCAAAAAATAAAAAACGAACCGTTTCGTTGGAACCGATGGATTGATCGACTTGTTCAGTCGGCGGCGCCACACCGACGCGCGTCGACTGAAGCGCAAACGATGATGATGACGATGACGGCGAGTGCGATGACGACATCCGTTGCGTCGCGTCCGGGATCTGTGCGAGGTCCTTCGACGTCAAAGTCCACGGGCACGGGTTGTGCTTCAACAACAAACATGATGATGATGATGACGAGGCGTCGTGGTTCAGTGGCATCGGCGACGCGAGCGACGTCTTATAAGACGGGCCTGAAGGATCTCAAGAACTGCGTTGAAGCTGAACAGTTTGATCGGGTGATGATGGAGGAGCTCTTCGACATTGCGGATGAGATGGAAAAGGTTAAACCGGGGACCCCGGAGTCTCTTTTGTTGCAGGGCTACCTGATGTCCACGCTCTTTTACGAACCGTCCACGCGCACGAGACTGTCCTTTGAAGCTGCGATGGGCCGTTTAGGCGGTGGTATCGTGAGCACGGAATCTGCTGGTGAATACTCGAGCGCGGCAAAGGGTGAGACGCTCGAAGACACCATGCGCACCGTTGAGGGATACGCAGACATCATCGTGTTGAGACACTTCACCGCTGGTTCGGCTCGCCGCGCGGCGACCGTTTTGTCAAAGCCAATCATCAACGCCGGTGATGGCCCGGGACAACACCCGACGCAGGCGCTCTTGGATGTGTACACCATCAGAAAAGAGATTGGTCGTCTGGATGATTTCAAAATCGCCCTCGTCGGGGACCTGGCGAACGGCAGAACAGTGCGCTCCTTGGCGACGGCTTTGACGCAGTTTAAGAATGTCAAGTTTTACTTTGTCGCGCCAGACGTCGTCAAGATGAAAGATGACATCAAAGACATGCTCACGGCCAAGGGTTTCGAGTGGGAAGAGGCCACAGATCTCGCGGAAGTCGCCGCCGACGTCGACGTCCTGTATCAGACACGTATTCAAAAGGAGCGATTTCTCAACCCGGATGATTACGCCAAGGCGAGCGGCAAGTACATCGTGGATCGCTCCATCATGGACGCTTTACCCAAGAGTTCGGTCGTCATGCACCCGCTCCCGCGCGTCGATGAGATCACGGTCGATGTTGACTCCGACCCCCGTGCCGGTTACTTCCGACAGGCGCAAAACGGTCTTTTCATTCGCATGGCACTTTTGAAAGTGTTGCTTCGAGCCTGAATGCGAACGAGGGAAGAAACGCGCGTCGAGCCGCTTTGACAAGTTTATCTACCTACTTACAAACGCGCGCGCGCTAGACCTAAAGCACTTAGTATAATATCACTCAGCTCACCGTTTCACTGAACCTCGTGATTCCAGGAGTAATCGTCGTCGATATTAGCGAACGGCTCGTCAAATTTAACCGGAGTCGGCTTCATGACGTTTCGCACTCGACGCCGATCTCTATCGCGTAATCCAGCCATTTGCGACGCAATCTGCTGTCGCATCGTCTCCGTTCCAACCATGGTGACGCGCTCAGCCTCTTCTTCGCGCTCTTTTTCAGCCTTGGCGTCTCGCATCTTTCTCAGTTGTTCCTTCCATTTGAGTTTCCATTCGTACGTCTGCACCTTTTGCAAATCGCTCCCGCTCGCCGAGCTCAGCGTCTCGTACGCGGCTTTCGCTCTGAGAAACATCTCCTGCTCCTTGGCGTTGGGGTTGACGTCTGGGTGATAAAGTTTTGCCATACGTTTGTACGCGCGCTTACACGCCTCGGCAGAGGCTCCAGGGGCCACCCCGAGCGCGCTCCACGGGTCGTCATCGTCGTCGTCCAACGCATAGCCACCATTCGTGCTCTTCGTTCGAGAAGATGACGACGACGACGACGACGACGACGCGCGAGGTTGAACCGTCTCGCCGCGCCACGATCGACGCATGCGCGTCCCCGCGACGTTCGTGTGTCGAACCCGCGTCGTCGCCGTCGTCGACGCCATTCTCAAACTCGCGCACGACGACGTCATCGAGCCGAGTTCAGAGCGAGGTGAAGTGCCGCCCCGAGGACGCGACTGCGAGTTGTCGTCATAAAGCGACGACGACGGACCCGACGATGCGCGCGGTGATACAAAAGTGCGTGCGAGGAAGCGTCACGGTGACGCCGTCGTCCTCGAGCGGGTCCTCAGCCTCGGTGACGCGCTCCATCGGTCGCGGTGCCGTCGTTCTGGTTGGCATCGGTCACGACGACGACGAACAAGATGTGGAATACGTTTTAAGGAAAACGTTCAACACGAAGCTTTGGTCGAGCGAGGACGGGTCCAAGGCGTGGTCGAGATCGATCAAGGATGAAAATTTGGACGTCTTGTTCGTCAGTCAGTTTACGTTGCACGCCGAGCTCAAGGGGAATAAGCCGTCGTTTCATCGAGCGCTGCCGCCGTCGAGCGCCAAGGCAATGTACGAGTCGTTTTTGCAAAAGGCTCGAAACGAGTACGGTGGGGTGATCGAGGATGGGGAGTTCGGAGCGATGATGGAGGTGAATATCGTCAACGACGGTCCGGTGACAATCATCGTCGACTCTAAGAATCGAAACTGAGAGAGGGTCTTCGTCCCTACCTAGTACTTTCTAAAAACGTGTTGTAAGATATCTCTAAGTCTCTAGCTACATCGTCACTTGGGCCTGGCGACGTGCGCAAGTTTGAGCCGCCCCAACCCGCGTTCGATTGACCCACTCTGTGATCGTACTTCCGTGCATCTCGCGTCAGCCCACTTGTACGCCCGCTGCACGATCCTCTTGATTCCTAGGCGCCACGTCGTCGCGAGCCGAATTTTCTCGCTCATCGACGCTCGTAAATTGGCAAGCGCGTCGACGTCTTGCTTCGCTGTGGTTGGGAAACTCATCAACGTCTCACCGGCGGCTTTTCTGATGGCGTCAAACACGGCGAACTCTTCTTCGGCGCCGAGTGCGCCTCCCTGGCGAGCGACGTCGCGCAGGTACTTTTCGTTTTTGCGCACCTTCGTGAGCGCCGACCGAATGCGAATCTCCGCCAAATCGTTCCAATCAAAACCACCGACGAATACTTTCAGCGGCATCGTCGACCTTTCTGAATCGTCTACGCACACATCTAGCGTGTAGCAATCTTGTGGATTAACGTCGGGCTCTAATAAGAATCCGTAGAAATCCAAGAGCTCGAGATTGGAATACTCTCCGTAACATACAAAAATTTCCTCCCCCGGTAGACAGCCGCGTCTACCAAGCGGTTGAACCGAGGATCGGAACGAGAACGACCGCGTCACCTCATCGTACGCACCGTCGCCTGGAACCGGCTCTCGTTCTTCCGAGCCTACGATCCCAGGCTCGTCGTCTTCGTCGTCATCTTCGGAGCGAACGCCGAACGTCGGAGCGCCGACGACTCGAATGAGGCTCGGCGGATCGTGCGGGGCGTAGTTGAACATGTCTCCAACCGGACAGAGCGCCCCAGCACCGTGAAAGGGCACGGATACCGCGCGAGAACTCACCGTTCCACAGGCCCAGCGGTATTGAGCGTAAGCGTCGTCCTCCGATTCGCAACGCGTTATTTCGATAACCTCCGGCTTGACGCGCTCGAACGCTTTTTCCAGCTCGAGTCTTCTTCGCCGCGCCAAAGCCATCGCCGTGACGTCCTGCAGCTCACGCGCCTCGGCGTCGCTCCAAGAGTGCAACAACGCGTAAGATTCGGGTAAGGAATCAATGTACGGCCCAAAGCTCCGTTCCGTGTCAAACTTGCGCCGAAGCAACTCCAGCGCGAGCTCGTCGCGAGCCGCCGCCTCCTCTGAAACTCCCCCAACCAGTGGTCTCTTCCCCTCATCTCGCTCGCACGCGATCATCGCCTCGCGAGGAATCGTCACCAGATTTACCGCCTCATCCCTCGACACGCCCTCGCCGTCCACCCTCGCGTACACGCCCCGATGCGCCGTCGAACCATCGCTCGACGGTTGTCCTCGCACTTCAACCGACGCGCACCAGCGCACGCCCCGTTCGCGTGCCCACGTCTCGAGTGACGACGCGTCGCGGTCGTCCCCGTCGACGCATCGAGACGTCATCGATCGATCGCCCTCGCGTCCCAGTCTGTCGGTCGGTGACGCGTCCGTTGGCGCGTCCGTCGGCGCGTCCGTCGGCGTCCGCCGCGCTGGGCTCTGAGCAACCTCGGAGTGTATACGGACAAGGTTGACGGTTCGCGAACCAGGAAATCACATGTCCGAATAAAAGACAGAGATACGTCGTACTATGGATATAGAATCGGGATCATGTAGTAAAAGCGAAAATGCGGAGATATAAAATTCCACATGTCCGAGAGAAGAGAGGAGAGAGACGACGAGCGGGAAGAGGAGGTTCTCCCGCGAGGGACGATCCGCCTTTACTGAGCGCGCGCTTTCGAGCAAGGTACGCTTGACGACGACGAAACGAACTGAGCGCGAGAGAGGATGAATTCTTGGTTGATTTTAATCGGCGAATGACCTCGTGTCGGGTCGCGTCGCGCGGGAGGGGCGGGGGTTCGCGATTTCTCTAGGGTTCTCGAGAGCGCGAGAACGGATCGACTGACGACTGGCGCCGCGCTTTCACATCACCGCAGGCTAGTATAACTTTCTAGACATGGCTAAGCGCACCAAGAAAGTTGGTACGTATCACATTCAGGCCGCTTCGACGCGACGCTCGCCTCGGGATCTCTCGCCAACGCTCGAGTGACCAGGGTGACGGCATCGCGTTTTAGGGTCAGGCTTTCGTGCCTTGACGAATCGATCGCGCTCGACGCGACGCGCGAGCGTAGCCACGAGCTCTTTTGAGGGAGCAATCGACGTTACTTTTTACTGACAATCTGTTTCTTTCCGAATCGTAGGCATTGTGGGCAAGTACGGCACCCGTTACGGTGCCTCCCTCCGTAAGGTTGTCAAGAAGCAGGAAGTTTCTCAGCACTCCAAGTTCTTCTGTGACTTCTGCGGCAAGTACGGCATGAAGCGTAAGGCCGTTGGTATCTGGTGCTGCAAGGGGTGCAACAAGACGAAGGCGGGTGGTGCGTACAGCCTCAACACCGGCGGTTCCGTCACTGTCCGCTCCACCATTCGTCGTTTGCGCGAAGCCACGGAGAAGTAAATCTCCGCGTCAACGAACAAACGACTTTGCGCGGGTGTGTGAAATTACTCACGCATCCCGCCGTGACTCGTTAGACGGGCGCCTCCGAGATACAGTTTCGGGCAAGCGTCTCAATTAGCTAGTGTCAGTTGTAATGTGAGCGGCGGCTCGCACTTCACCAAGTCTGTGTCCTCGACTTCCGGCGCGCGTTACGCGCTTCGCCCACCAGCGCCAGGGTTGAGACTTCTCTTATTTAATCATCTAAACGCCCATAAAATGAGCCAACGCAATTTGCGTCACGGAAATTACTTTGCTTCTACAGTTACTATATTATGTGTTCTATACGCATATTATGAATTATTATGCTCTATCATTGACTTTGTTGCGCTCTTTGCGGTGACGATGGCGGTTTCGTTGTCAACCTCGACGACTCGATTTCTAGCTGGAGACTTGGCGACCGCGGCGCCTCCATCGTCCGCCTTGACGTCAACCTTGACGCTACCAAACGGTAAATTTTTACGAAGAGAGAACTCATACATGAGCCAATTCATCGTGCGAATGCGGTTCAATCGGTCCCAGGCGTCGAGTCGTCGTTCGGTGGAACGCTGTATCACGCGCAGCGGCATGTTTATGGCGCGAATTGGAACAGCCATTGCGAACGCAATCAGAGAGCTGAAAATGTGTACGGTGGCGCTCCCAAACTGGATGTTCGATCGGAAAATATCTACACTCGGCGCATCCTCGTGACCTGGTCTTGAGAATCGCATGGTGCGCTCGTTGTGGAGAACGCTCGAGGATGTGGGTGCGCGCGCCACGGCGGCGCCGAGCCACTCAAGTGGATTTTGATGTCGTCTCTTGAACCTTTCTTGCGCTTCTCGTGCGCGTCTTTCCTTTAACTCTTCGCGTTGCAGACGCTTCACTTCGAGTTCTTTTCGGACTTGGTCCTTCAGAACTTTCGCCTTGTCCTGCAAATCAGCCTCGAGCAATTTTTTGACTTCCTCAATCGTCTCCAGACAGACGGGCATGACGGGCACGTACATGCCCACAACGAGCTGCAGGGCGTATTCCACGCCTACAGCGACTCGTTTGAGGTGGACCGCCATAACTGGGAGCGTCGGCGCCACGCCAATCAACCAGACGAAATGCCAAAGCCTGATTGGACAATACGTGTTCACGAGCGAAAATATCTTTTCGACGACAAGGAGGCAGCAGCATACGACCAACGTGAGCATGACGGCCAGTGTGCAGAAATACTTGCTCAGGGCTGGATGGTCCCATGTGATGAGCTGGAGTGGTCGATCGAGCATGTCGGTGATACTTTCCAATTGCGTGCCCGCCAGTTTGCACACTCCAGGCATCAGTCTCGGGCCGCCTGATGTGACGACTTTATCGATTCTCACGAGCGTCGTACCGGCATCCTTGATAATTTTGAGGAGTCTCCACACAATTCTTTGAATGAGAGAAAGCACCATGTCTGCCGGGTTGGCTGACGTCAACACGGCGACTAGGCCGTTGATCCAATTTTGTGGAAGAAGCATCGACGTCACACTGGGTAATTCGTCATCGATACCGGCTCTCTGACGCCTCGCCTTGCGAGCGCGCACACCTTGCTTCACCGCTTTCTCCGTCAGTTCAACGGCGCGACCTTGCGCACGGAGTTTGACGAGCTTCTCCTCTTCCAAAAACTTGTCGCGATACTTGCGGAGCTTTCTATTCCTAGTTTTACCCAACTGTATAACCTCTCTCCGGGTCTTCTCCAGCACGCTTGCATTTGCTTCGTCATCCGTAAATAACGGTAAATGCGCCAAGAGCTCCCTCGTGATAAATCTCGAGCAATAGCCGCAGACAAACAATCCCGGGAGGAGCCATATCAAAATAAAGCTACTCAACATGGCTCGTCTGAACGTCAAGCAGCACAAGGTGTGATACGAGAACCAAAATACTTTTACCCGCGCGCGAAGCGGATGGTTGCACATGAAGACGGCTGCTCGAGCAAACATCTTGATGGGGAAGACGATGGATTCAATGAGACGATGTAGGCTGAGAATGACTCCGTCTATGGTGTCGGGAATGTGATTTGTTTTCTGCGGCGAAGTTGTCTGCTGCAAGTACCACGCCCATTCCGACCATTTTGAACTCTTCGACTCGAAAGACAGATTGATGCGCGCAAAGCCTTGCCAATCAGAGATGGATCCCTTTGACCGCGGGTAAATGCACATTGCGTGATTTGGATCTTCCATTTCCTCTTCAGTCAAAAACTCAGAATTCGGTGGTGTAATGTTAAACCAAGAATCGATCTTACGTCCAGGACTCTCTAAGACGGTCGAGATGGGAATTGAAACCGCCCCGAGTATGTTATCTCCACCTGTGAGTACGTCGCGACACTTGAAGACTATTCGAATATCGCTCGCCGCTTCTGTGATGGAAAACTTGAAATACTCGCGCGTCGACTTGACGGTTTCGGAGCGGTTATCCCACATCACCGATGCCCACACGTGATTTCCGAACTTTTCAGCGGAACCAGAAGCCATGTTCAAAAGGCTGTCGAGAACCGGGGCGAGATGTTGATTCGGCGTTCGATCCCCGATGACAGATGCAATGTTGCACGTAAACGATCCCAAGGTGGGACGCGCGGCTTGATCAATCTGTAGCAAGTTTTTCGGCGGAAACTTTGCGTACCCACACCCCAACATCACTTCCATTTCCCCGAGATTTTCTGATCTGCTCGAAAGCCACGACTTTGTCTTCTGCATTGGCAGCAGTTTCACCTTGAATTTTTTCAAATCGCCGACTCGCAGATCGTCCACTCGTATTTGCGCGTAACCAATCGCGTTGCCGTTTGTAAAACGCTCTTCACCTTCAACATATCCATAGTTGTCATCTTCATCTTCGTCGTCAATCGCATCCGCAACCTCATCGCCTTGGGCACCTTCACCCGCCTTGTTTCCATTTCCTTTATTCAACTCGGGCAAGCCTAAGTACGAAATGAACTTCTTCCCCAGCTTGACGGCTGTCCTTGAACCGTAGATGCTTTTCATTTCAGATATAACCTGTATTGTCAGCGTGCGACTCAAATGCGTCTTTGGCATCACCATCACTTCGGGCGTAAAATCGAAATCTTCCATGACGCCCCGTTGTATATGGCTGCACAGAATATCGCGATGCGTGTTCAAGGATACTCGGATTCGAGCATTTGTACTATCCTTTTTGTAACGGATCGGCAACCCTTCGAAACCAAGCGCTTGGACGTACAAGTACTTGTTCGTCTCGTGTTGGTTAATGTACATCATAGAATCGAGCACGGGCGGCGGTCGCGGAATATTTGCGTGTGGGAAGCGAGCGGCGCTCAAGCGCACGATGAGCTCGCCCTTGACGCGCTCGTGAGCGTTCCACGCGAGACCGCTGTCAGTCGATCCGACGAGTGCGTTTCTATTTTCGTCCGTCCCGTACAAGGGTGTGGCAAACTCTTTCCAAGAACCATCGGGAGGCAAAGAAGCCAAGGATATCGCAGCTTTTCCCATGAGTGTCGATGAAAATAAATTTCTGTCATAGAGTTCAATCCAAACTTCAGCCGCGCCCGGACGCGCAATCAACGTGAAGACTTGCCCTATACCATTGTTCCACACCGGATGCAACGTGTTGAAGATTGTTTTCGTTCTACAAAATTCATCCTTTGGCGCGTTGTCAATGGAAACATAGGCGAAAGCATCACACGAACCATTTGAGTTGTCGATGTGAAAAAGCTGCCTCGCCGCGACGACGGCGACGTGTACGCTCCTCGCGAGAGCCGTTCCTTCTCCTCGAGTCAACGGACCCACGCGAAGAGTTTTGAGAATGGCCTCAGATTCCGCTTCGCCCACCTCTGAAATTTGAACTCTAAGCTTGCCCAAGTCGGACGAGGCGCGAGGATGAATCCAGCACACTTCGCCGGCGGCGTCTGGGGTGATTCTGCCTTTGATGTCGAGATCGACGTCGGCGACTTGTCCGTCTAAAGGAATTTCAGCCAGCGATATGGCGGCTGATCCTAGAAAGTCGTGACTAGAGAACGTATCCTTATCCCACAGGGTGAACACGACGGCGCTACACTCTGGATCCTCCGGCACGCGCAACAGGTAGCGCTCGTTCCACACCGGGAAGCGCGTCCGGTATTTGCAAGCTGTCTGATATCTTTCGCCCAGAGGAGTCGTGTTAAATCCTAGTTTAACGTATGGATCGCTCGTTCCCAAGCTGTCCGCGTCGTAAACACCTCTCGCGTTCATCACGCTAACTACCAACAGCTTGGGTCGACTCTGCCTGCACACTTCCGCTTCGGAAGCAATGCTCGGCCAGTATCCCTTCTCACCGACGGCGGGCTCTTCGAAAATCGTTCTTCCTATGGACAACCGAATGATAGCTCCAGCGCCTCTTCTCTTCGAACCAGACTTCTTGTCTAGAAAAACACGCATGTGTGCCTTTGTTCCGTCGTGAGGAATGAGTTTTGCCGGAATGGATGCGTATCCAACCACCACTTTTCTGAACATGTGCACCTCTTTCAGTTTGATGTTAAAGTAACCGTCAGGCGAGCAGTTTTGAAAGATAAACTTCCCCTTCCCCTCGGACCATACTGGATGTTCCGTGTCTTCTCGTCTCGACGTGGACACTTTTCGACGAGTCATGTTTCGTTTCCAAGCAACCTGCACGTACGTCTTCTTGTGTTTCGTCTTGTAAACGCCCCGGGTCTCGACGTCGTAGACGTTCACCTCCATGGCGTGCTTGCCGTCTATGATTTTGGAGTCGCCGTCTCTATTCGACATCAGCGCGTTCACAGTCTCCGTCGGAAGCGTCGCACGGCTCAGGTTTCGCTCTAAAACCCGACACTTTTCCTTTCGCGACGTCTTCTCCAACTTTTTCCTCCTCTTAGCGCTCTTCCGAATCATCCTCTGCACCCGTCTCTTGAACCGACGGTCCATTTTGTTTTCTTCACCCCCCGTCCCAGACCCAAGTCGCGGTTCCTCTCCTTCTTCCTCGCCCCCACTGTCGTCATCCATCGGTAACAACTTATGCAACACGCTCGCGCCGAGCGTCGACGACGCACCGAAGCGCGGGACGTCGACATCGTCGACATCTTCATCATCGTCCTCATCTTCATCATCGCGCTCGCCGTCACCACGAACGACGCTCCGTCGTCCCTCTGACTTTGACGTCGACGTCGACGTCGCGTCCGTCCTCATCGTCGTCACCTTTACGTTGGGTGAACTCACGACGCGGTCCGCCATCCCGTCCGTCCGTCCGTCGTCGTCGTCCTCTGGCGTTCCAAATCCATTCCATTCGAGTTGGATTGACGTTCAAGTGCCAAAATCCATCCGTTCGTACTGTAAGAGTCATATGGCTATCAATCAATCAATTGGAACACACGCACGCAGTTCGCTTCGGCTCGGCTCGGTGACGCGCACCTCGACGACGACGAAGACGACGTCAGAGCGCGCCGGACGACGGACGACGGCGATGAACACGAAGACGACGAACCACGCGCCGAGCCCGTCGGCGCAAGAGGTGAAGAAGTTCACGCAGATTTGCCCAAAGTGCGCGACGCACACGCCCATCGTCGAGGACCACTCGAGCGGGGATTTGATTTGCACCGAGTGCGGGCTGGTGATCGAGTCGAGGATCATCGATGAGTGCTCGGAGTGGAGAACGTTCGGGGACGGGGATAAGGATAAGAACGGGGCGGACCCGTCGCGGACGGCGGGGGCGACGAACGTGATGCTCTCGGGAGGGGGGTTGAGCACGACGATTGGGCGAAACCCGGATGGGACGGTGAACGCGACGCTGTCTCGGTTGCATAACCGAGGGATGAATCCAGACAAGGCGTTGATGAGCGCGTTTCACTCGATCGGGGAGTTTGCGGACGCGATGGGGATGAATCGGGTGGTGAAGGATGGGGCGTGTGACTTGTATCGCATGGTGACGCAAGCGCACAGCACGCAAGGTAAATCAAACGCGGCGATGTACGCGGCGTGTTTGTACATTGCGGCGAGACAAGAAGGGATGACGCGGACTTTTAAGGAAATTTGTGGCGCGGCGCAAGGAACGACGGTGAAAGAAATCGGGCGGTGTTACAAGTTTATTCTCAAGGTGTGCGACGGTTTGAATATGCAAATGATGGAGCAAATGATTACGCCGGAATTCTTGGTAAATCGTTTCTGCGGCAACCTCGGGTTGGCCAACATGGATTTCATCAAGCTCTGCTCGCACGTCATCAAGACATTCCTCAACTTGAGAATTTCCGAGGGGCATCATAGCGAAAAGCAACCAGCGTCTGTGGCGGCGGCGGCGATTTACGTCTCCGCCGTGGTCAAGGAGTGGCACAAGGACAAGGCTAGCTTGTTCCGAATCTCAGAGGTGAGCGGCATGGCGGAAGTGACGATTAGAACGTCCTTTTACGACATGGTGCCGTACGCGTCGAAGCTTTTACCGTCAGCGAATCAAGATAGATTGGCTGACTTGTTAGCCGAAGCGGAGCGCATGCGCGCTGGCTCCACCATGATGCTTCCATCACACGCTTCAAAGCGCAATCTCAACGCCGCCGGCGCGGACGTGCCGCTGCTTAAATTAGACGAGGTCGACGTACCGATAGACGTCCCGGGAGACGTAAAAATTGAAGTCAAGGAGGAGATTGGATCGTGAGAGACGATACGAGTACTACCGGTAGTTGTGATGATAAATCAAACAAAACTAAAACAAACGCGCGATGCCCCAGTCTCGCTCGTAGTAATGATTTGAATTTCAGCCTTACAATTCCGTCTTTTGGAGATTCAGACGCTCTCTAAAGTCTTCCACCATCTTCGGTAAGCCTTCCTTTAACGTAATCTTCGGCTCCCAGCCGAGCGCCTTCTTCGCCAATGAAATGTCGGGACGACGGCGACCCGGATCGTCGGCGGTGTTCTCCTTGAACTCAATCTTCGCATCCTTGTTGACAATCTCCTTGACAACTTCAGCGAGCTCGATCATCGTGAATTCACCCGGGTTACCAATGTTGACCGGGCCAATTTCATCTTCGTTGTCCATGAGCGCCATGAGACCGGCGACGAGATCGTCAACGTATTGGAAGGAGCGCGTTTGCTTGCCATCGCCGTAGACAGTGAGCGGTTCGCCGCGAAGAGCTTGCGAGACAAAGTTGGATACGACGCGACCGTCTTCGAGAGCCATTCTCGGACCGTACGTGTTGAAAATGCGGGCAATTCTGATGTCGACGCCCTCTTGGCGATGGTAGTCGAAGCACAACGTCTCCGCGACGCGCTTGCCCTCGTCGTAGCACGAGCGAACGCCAATCGGGTTGACGTTACCCCAGTAATCCTCCTTTTGCGGGTGCTGGAGAGGATCACCGTACACCTCGGACGTGGAGGTGAGAAGCATGCGCGCACCCACGCGCTTGGCCAAGCCAAGCATGTTGAGCGTGCCCATGACGGACGTCTTGATGGTCTTCACCGGGTTGTGCTTGTAGTGCACTGGAGACGCCGGACAGGCGAGGTGGTAAATCTGGTCCACCTCCACGAGCATGGGTTCGACGACGTCGTGTCGAATCAACTCAAAGAATGGGTTTTGAAGGTGGTGCATGATGTTCTCCTTGCGACCGGTGAAAAAGTTATCCGCGACGATGACAATGTTTCCTCGCTCCATGAGTCTATCCACGAGGTGCGAACCGACGAAACCGGCGCCGCCCGTGACGAGAACGCGAAGACGAGTCGCCTTGGGAATCGGCACCGGCATCGATTTAGCCACAGTACCCCGTCCGAGGGGTTCAGACGTCGAAGACGTGCTCAAAGCCGTGGACGACTTGACGTGCGAAGACCCAGACGATGAAGAATCAGCCGTAGACTTTTTCACGTCGATCTCCGCCACGTCCGAGCTCATCCCAGATCCAATGTTCGACGACGACGACGAAGAAGAAGAAGAAGAATCGTCACCCCCGTCATCGCGCATCATTTCGCGTCCACTCTGCGTGGTGAACCCGGTTTCGCTCGCCGGGCGGGACTCGTACTTTGACGAAGAAGAAGATCCAAACGCCGTCGTCGTCGCTCCCCCATCCATGCTCGCCCCCGTTCTCGCCCCTCCGACCCCGCTCACCAACGCGATCGCCACCATCACCATCACCGCGCACATCGCCCGCGCGCGCATCCTTCTGCTCAACGCGTACCGCGCCATGATTCTTCCCAAAATCGACGTCGTCGGCGTCCCTCCGGGTGCGTGCGGCGAGCGTCCACTCACGCGCGCCGTCCCCGACGTCGTCGCTCTCCCGCCGTTCCCGCCGTCGTCGCGCGACCCCAGTGAGGCTCTTCTTCGTTCGACGTCGCGGTGGCCGTCGTTCGTCACCATGCGAGGGCGTCGAGCGCTGGCGATCGCGGGCGGGATTTCATTTCATTTCGATCGAAATTCATCTTGCGGAAAAAGTTCCGGAAAAATGGCGTTTTACTCCACCCACTGAGACAATGGAACTGATTGATTGACATTGATGTTACAAGCCGGCCGACCCCGATGGGAAACCATCGCTGCGGACGTGATCGGACGGCACGAGACGAACGGAGCTATCGATCTCCGGACGGTGCGGGGCGAGAGAGGGAAGGACGGACGGGATGTCTTCGTCGGCGTCGGCGAAGGATGAAAGGGAAACGTAACGAAGCGCTGTGTCCGCGAAACCGGATGAAGACGAATCGGATTCGGATCTGTGGCGAGCGACGGCAAAGGTGAGGTACCCGACGGTGCACGCGAAGGTGTAGACGACGTAACGAATCCAAGCCAACGCACCGAGACCGGCGATGAGGATGCAGGTGAGCAAGACGCCAAAGGCGGGAAGGAACGGTACCAAGGGCATGCGAAACGTCGCCGGAGCGCTCGTCATGGGAATGGTGAGAAAGCTGAGCGTGGACGCGGCGACGCCGATGAGGGTGAGAACGCCGAACCACGAGATGTGTGCCCGGGATCTGTAATCCACGCCAAAGGCTAAGGAGTTGAAGAAGAGCGCGGCGGCGCGTTTGAGAGGAGGCGCGCGTTGGCTCCATTCCGCTCGTTTCGGCGTGCATCGACTGACGATGAGGCCGAGATTGACGCAGCAAAAAATGCTCAGGGTGCCGATGGAGACGAGTTGGGCGAGAAGGTTAATGTCGAGCAGAACGGCCAATCCACCGGTGACGATGCCGGAGAATAAGGATGCGTTCGCAGGGGTGCCGTACTTTTCGCTCACGTCTGAAAACCAAGCCGGAAGCAAACCGTCTCGAGCCATCACCATGAAGATTCTCGGCTGTCCCATCATGGAGAGCAAAAGAGAGGTTGTGATGGCAGCCACGGCGCCGATGGAAACGATGGAGGCGACCCATCCGAGGCCGTACGTCGCAAACGCCATGGCGAAGGGTGCGTGGACGTCGATGTCGACGTAGGAAACCATTCCAGTGATGACTAAACACATGAGCGCGTACAAAGTCGCGCAGACGCCGAGCGAACCGAGAATACCAAAGGGCAAATCGGCGCTCGGATTTGCAACCTCTTCCGCGCACGTGGCGATCGTGTCAAAGCCAACGAACGCGAATATGACGACGGATGCACCGGATATGATGCCCTTCATCCCGTTTGGCGCGAATGGGGACCAATTCTCGTGATGCACCTCCGCCGCGCCGGCGAAAATGACAATCGCAATGACGACGAGCGAAACGTACGTCACGATGGAGTTAAACTTGGCCGTCTCCTTGGCCCCGCTCACGAGGAGCGCCGTCATCCCAGCCACGACGACGCCTGCTATTAAATCTAATTCCATGACGTCCGGCCAAATGGTCAACCTCGCCGCGTTGGCGCGCACGCCAAACATGGACATGAAGTACGACGTCCATCCTCTCGCGACGGCGGCGCTCGCAATCGTGAGCTCGAGCGCCAAATTGCACCCGGTTAAAAACGCCGCGTACTCACCAAACGTGGCAAACATGTAATTATAAGCCGAACCCGCCACCGGCATGGCCACCGCAAACTCGGCGTACGCCAAACCCGTCACGGCGGACGTCGACGCCGCGATGACGTACGAAAACACCACCGCCGGTCCCGCGTGGTCGTGCGCCACCGCCCCCGTCAACACGAACACTCCAGCGCCGATGATGCCCCCGATCCCGAGCATCGTCAGGTCCATTCGAGTGAGCACTTTTTTCAATCCATTCGAGTCCCCAGTCGCGCCGTTTTCCTCTCCGTCCGACGCGACGCCCGCCGACGAAGCCGAACGCGCCGCCTCGTCCAACCGTTCCGTCGACGTGCTCGCCCCTCTCGCCGCCACCGCTCGTCGCACCTCACTCGACGTGAAAAACGCACGCACCGCCGCTCGCACTTCCTTCAACGCGTCCGACGCCCTCTGTCTCGTCGTCGTCACAGCGGACGTCGACGTCGACGCAATCTCTACCGGCGCGCCGCTGCTTCGCATCATCTTCTTCTCAAAGCGAAACTCACCCAGTCGTCAACGCACGCGTCTGTTCCCTCTTCCCTCGACGCGACGCGTTTAGGCGAGCGAGCGAACGAGCGAGCGGAACGTCGACCCGAACGTCGCCCTCGTCCTCCTTCTCCGTCGTCGTCGTCGTCGTCGTCGCACGCGCGCGCGCGGCGTCGGACTCTGAGCACACATTAGGATAACGCACAAATCATAGGATCCAAACGTGTCTTAATATGAAAAACCACCTATTTGATACCATTAAAAACATTATAATACGTGTACACATGCGTGTGATCTCACGATTGTCGCGCGCGACCGACTCGACTCGTCGACGCGACGCGCGCTCTTCCGAGTCCGAGCGACGATCGGGTCGAGCGGAACGCGACGAAGGAGTCGTCCGATCCGCGCGCGCGTACACGACGAGACGCGAGCGACGCGACCGGTTCTCTTTTGGAATCGGTTTGATTTGATTTCAAAAACCAAAGACAGGTCGTCCAACCTTGGCGACGGATACCCGACCGACGACGATGGCGATGCGGTGCGCGGTGACGCGAAGCACCGCCCGGGCGACGCACGCGCCGCGAGGACGACGGACGCTGAACTCGGGGCGGCGAAGAGCCGCCGCGGGCGGGGTTGGTGAAGAATGGATGAAGAGACGCGGCGCCCTGGCGCGCAGACGAGCCGCGGGCGACGAAGGCGAGTCTTCTTCAACCGGTGACGATACCGAGACGTCGTCGTCGTTCGCGATGGGTTCGGCGGGTGATTACGGCGCGGCGGCGATGGATGAAGCGGTGACGTTCGAGGAGGAAAACGATGGGGCGTCGAACGGGGTCGCCGGCGGGTTCTCGACGTATCCGCCAGACGACGGGTCGCCGTATCAAAGTTTGAACGGCGGGTCCGAGCCTGCTTCGACGGCGACGGCGGCGTACAGAAACGGTGA
>Ga0181601_10001781_pt1 | contig 18594 bp, 25 predicted proteins | sample 041ome_8_FD_133020 | JGI IMG/M metagenome (GOLD analysis project Ga0181601, IMG submission 133020) | Coastal salt marsh microbial communities from the Groves Creek Marsh, Skidaway Island, Georgia - 041407BS metaG (megahit assembly) | ecosystem: Environmental > Aquatic > Marine > Intertidal zone...
AAGAAAAGAAGGAGATCTTTGGTGGGACTCAGATAACAATCAGTTATATGCTTGGACGGCAGATGGTGATAAACACATTTTAATTGGACCTGAAAGCATTAAACCTTTTGGAACAACACGTTGGGTAACAACAAAACTAACAGATACTTCTGCTGTTGAACATCCAGTAACAATTGGTTATATTGATGGCACAGCATACGTGGTTTTAGCAGATTCTAACTTTACAATAGATCAAGCGGTCACACCTTTAGCAGGATTTACAGACATTAAACGTGGTATGACCCTAGACGGAACCACAACAACAGGATTAACAACCACAACAAGATTTCACGGAACTGCAAGTAACTCAGAAAGATTGGGTGATCGACCTGCAAACGGTTATGCTTATATAAGTGATAACGAAGATATCACAGGCGACTGGAGATTTGTAACAGATGCAGGTATCGTAATTGGTGATTCACAAGAAGTTTCATTAAAAGTTCAAAATACTAATCAACCAATATTGGTTAATGAGTCAGGAACAACACTAAGATTGGGTGTTGACTATGTAGGTAACACGGGTGATAAAACGGTTGTTCTAATAGATGGAAAAAGTTTTAAACCTTATGCAGACAATGAAGTTAATTTAGGTGCTCCAACAGTTAAATGGAGAAACATTTATGCTGATGCCATATATGCAAACGTTGTTGGTGATGCAATAGGTTCATTTACTGGTAATGTTGCAGGAAATTTAACAGGTAATGTAACAGGAGCGGTAACAGGAGCGGTAACAGGTACATTAAAATCAACTTCGGGTAATGTAATTGTAGACAATGATGCAACTACTTCTACTCCTGAATTAGATAGCACAGCAGGAACAGTGGCAGGACGTTTTGAAGGTACTGCAAAATATGTTGATTATGGTGTTTATAGAAATAATGCACAAACTATCACAGGTGATAAAACATTTACAGGCGGAGTTACAATAAATTCAAGTCCGTTGGTAGTTAATAGTACAGCATTATTAAACGGAACATCTCAGCATCTTAATTCTCAAATTAAAAAAGTTAAAATTGGTAATACATCAGGCATTAATCCTGCTTCACCTATAACACTAGGATCAAGAGATGTAGTAATTGACACAGCAAACATCGAAGGCAGTGAAATTACAACAACATTGTTTAAAGGTGGCGAATTAAGAGAAGGAACAAAAATTAATGGTGCATCAATCGGTGATACTATTCCGGTACAAAAAGTAGTTTCAAATATCTACTATGATACAACTGGTAAGTCGTTTACTAAGATTTCATATGATGACACATTTGCAAACGCTGATAACACAACAGTAATGACAGCGTTGGCAATTAAAAATTACATTGACGCTAAGGTTGACGATGTTGTTAGCGACATTCAGTTCCATATTGATAACAAGGATATGACAGTTGATGATGTTAAAACACAATTAACAAGAATTGCTCCTCCTTTAGAATATCCAGAAGGTACTAGAGCAAGAATTTTAGGTTCACATTATTATAACAACATTGCAAGAGACTACAATGGTAATAAACGATATGTTATATTTTATGGACAAGGGCCAACAAGATACGGTATTGGATACATTGGTGGTAGAACAACAAGTTCAAACACATCATCCACAGAAGTTTTAACTGCTAAGAGCGGATTTACAGGTTATCTATTCCAACGTGAAGCAGGTGGAACACCTATTGTTAAAAATGAAGCAAAGAACAATAGTTCAGATGCAGGAAACATTGTTTCACAAATTACAAATAGAACGTTTGTAGGTTGGATTGAATTTGATAATCCAATTCCACAAGCAGTTGCAAACGCCTTTGGCGATCCTGCGATAGTAAATGCAAGAGTAATTGCTGTAGAAAATGGAATAGTTAGAGATTATTCTAGTGTTGCTAACACAACAATTTTATATGATAACACAAACAATTATCAACGAGCATTGGTAGAAGATTATGAAACTACCGCAACAATAGGAGGAGTTGGTGTATCCTTTGAAGTTTATGATTACAGTTTAACAACAGTAACAACAAACGCTCAATGGGTATTTAAAACTTATATCTAATGTATAAGATAGTTGAAAATTATATTACGAATGTTGATGATATTATGTTTAAAGTAAAACAGCACGAAGAAAAAGGAAAATTTACTTTTCGTGGTATCGGCGGAGAAGAAAAACACGGAACAAAATATGGTGAAAGTCATTTTAGTTCATTGTTTCAAAAAGATATGGATGATGATTTAGTAGAAACTATTTGGAAAACTATACCAACTGAACGTAAATGGTGCAGTCAAGTTGTAGTTAACAAATATGCTCCAGGTGACTGGCTAGTAAAACATCAGGATAGTGCTGGTGGTTATTGGAAGTTTAAATTAGTTTATTTGACAGAAGGTAAACCACATTTTAAATATTGGGACCAAGAGGATAGAGAACATTTAGTACAAGAGAAAAAAGGTGCTATGTTTGATATGCCGATTGATACTTGGCACGAAGTAACAAAAATGGAAACAGATGAAGACCCTAAGTATAGTCTTTGTCTAATATGGGAATAAAGACATGGCAAAAAAGAATATGGTATTGATGTTCAATAAAAGCAACGGTGAGTTGATTGGAGATTTACCTGCTGAACAAAAAATAAAAGGTCTTAACGGTAATGAAGTAATGACCAAGGTAGTAGAGTATGATCCAGATACTCAGGTTTACATTGGAACATTTCATGACGGTAAGGTTGTTGCTATTGACGAAATCAAAGCAGATGTTCCCCTTATTGATGAAGAACTTTTAAATTTAAATGTTAAAGATAACATTGAAGCAGAATATCCATTGCATAAACAATTAAACATAATGATGGAAATGTTAAATGCTTCAACAATTTCTAACACAGAAGAATTCCAAAAGATGTATGATTACATTACAAACGAAAGAGAAAGAAATTCGGCACGTAAAGAAGTGTACAAACAAACAGACAGTTCATATATTTTCTTAAGCAAAGAAGAAATTAAACTTGCTAAAGATAAAAAACTAGGGAAAGCATAGAGGGTAAATACAGTTATGCCATACATTGTAAACACATATAACGGTCAACAAATTACAATAGTAAACGACGGTACTATTGATCAAACAACTGACCTTAAACTTATCGGTAAGAACTATGCAGGATTTGGAGAAATTCTAAACGAGAACTTAGTTTATCTTTTAGAAAATTTTGCCGGTGCATCTGAACCACCTAATGCAGTAGCAGGACAGGTTTGGTTTGATTCAGCAAACAAAGTTCTAAAATTTTATGATGGTAATAAGTTTAGAATTGCAGGCGGAGCCGAAATAGGTTCTACTGCTCCTACTGGATTAGCCAAAGGTGATATGTGGTGGGAAGAAGACGGTGAGCAGTTATATGTTTACAATGGTCAAGATTTTATTCTAGTTGGTCCTGTTGCAACAGGCGGAGAAGGTGTTTCACAATTATCGGCGATTACAATCAAAGATACACTTGCCAATGACAGAACAGTTTTAAAAGTAACAATTCAAGACGATGTTGTTGCATTAATTTCAAAAGTTGAATTTACAATTGACGATACTAGAAATCCTATTCCAGGATTTAGTCTTGTTAACAAAGGATTTAATTTAGCCAGCGAAGCAGTATATCCTGCAATCAAATATTGGGGAACTGCAAGAAACTCTGATCAATTAGGAGGCATTGATGCTTCTCAATATATTTTAGATAGTGGAAATCAAATTTTTAGTGATCTAGTTAACTTTAATAATGATAATGGTATACTTATTGGTGCTGGTAGTGATTTGCATTTATATATTACCAACGGCGACGAAGTTAACATTACAAACGAAATAGGTAATGTTATCAAAATAGGTGTTAACTCGGGTGCAGGTGCACAAGAAATTGCAAGGTTCGAAAATGCAACATTTATTCCGGCATCAGACAATACAGGTTCAATAGGTACTCTATCATCCAAATGGCGTAATATATTTGCTTATGATATTGCTTTAGATGATAACGGTGCATTAGACGGTAACACAATTGGTTTACATACAGGTAATGTTGTTGGAAATGTAACAGGTAATGTTACTGGTAATATTACAGCAACGTCAGGAACAAGCACACTTAACAACTTAACAATCACAGGATCCATTACAGGTTCATTGGTTGGTACATCAACTACTGCTGAATTGGTTGAGTTAGACGGTGGTGCTGGTGTTGCCGCGGTTACAACTGCTACTGCAAATAGTATTGCAGGTAGAGATAGCAACGGTGATATTACTGCTAATCTATTCAACGGTACAGCAACAGATTCACAACAATTAGATGGTTCCGCGGCAGATATTACACAAACAGCAAACACCATTGCAAAACGTGATACAAACGGAGACTTGATTGCACGTAAGTTTCAAGGTACAGCAACAGCGGCTCAGTTTGCTGACTTGGCAGAAATGTATGCCAGCGACAAACATTATGATCCAGGTACGGTATTAATATTTGGAGGAGACGCAGAAGTTACAACAACCACAATGTTTTGTGATCACAGAATAGCAGGAGTAGTATCGACAGATCCTGCATATTTGATGAACAGCACAATTGATGGTGTAGCGGTAGCACTTAGAGGAAGGGTTCCTTGCAAGGTAGAAGGCCCAGTTTCCAAAGGTGATTTAATTGTAACAAGTCTTACAGCAGGTGTAGGAACAGCACTTACCAAAGATAGTGCATTACCAAATTCAATTTGCGTAATTGGTAAAGCAATTGAAGACAATCCAGAAGCAGGAATTAAACTAGTAGAAGTAGTTGTATAAGGCTGTTTAAACGCATTTTAAGGGTCCTACAGCGTGTTTAAACTTCTTGTGCGATACTTTGCTTATCGACTTTAACAACGTCTATTTTAGACGCTTTTAAAAAGTCTATTCCGTCCGTATTGCGGTACTGCTCTCCAAAATAAACACGTTTTATTCCACTTTGGTAGATTAGTTTTGAACATTCAATACAGGGAGAATGTGTGATAAAGATAGTAGCACCATCTCCGCTTTCCGGACTTTTTGCCAATTTGGCTATGGCATTTGATTCCGCGTGAAGTACTTCTGGTTTGGTTTTTAAAACAGGAGATCCTACGTCATCTATTCTAATTAAGTCTTCACAAGCATTGTCCCATCCTGATGGAGTACCGTTATATCCGTATGCGATGATACGATCATCTTTCACAATAACAGCACCAACTTGTAATCTTACAGCATAGGATAGTTGTGAAAAACGTTTTGCAACGTCCATGTAGGTATCTACAAATCTTTGTTTCATACCATTGTCTTTGCCATAGGAAAGATTCCTGCAATTACTTTGGCACACTCATGAGCAATTTCCATATGTTCTTTTTGTGTACCGTTAGCACCACGCAATTGAATATAATGGATCCAACTACGCAAAGTACCGTTCATATATAAACGAGTCTTTGTTAATCCTTCCGGTAGTACAGCACGAGCCTGTTCTTTGGCAATACCATTTTCAATTGCCCATTCATATGCTTCCTTGGCTTTTGCAATTACTTCACGCTGATAGTCGTGCCATTTAATATCAATGTCACCGTGTTCCAGTGCATTAATTTCGATTGAGTTCTGTCTATTCTTTGTGTCCTGCAGGCGTGTTTCGCGATATGTAAACTGTTCTCCAAACTCCTTTGGTTCAGCATAGCGTTGGCTAAACTCTTGAAAAGAGAAAGAACGATGTCGCACAATTTGATGTGCAATATCACGTGTGGTATCAATTTCTAAACAAGCATTAACCATTTCAAGCGGTGACCAATGACCCCATTTAATCAAATATCCAATAAGTTTTTCTGCTGTCTCTTTATTAAATTGATTTGCTGGATTTGATACCCTAGCACAAAAGGCGATAAGGTCTTGAACATTTTCTAAACCTTCTGCTTCAAAATCTTCTGATGGTTTGGTATAGGATACTAGTCTAACTTGCATTTTTATTTCTTTCCTTCTCTTTTAATTTTAAAATTTACTTTTTTTGTAAATTTTTCTCTAGCCTTAGTTACATTAGATTGTAGTGCTTCTACATCAACGGTAAAGTCTATGCTACTAATTGATCCCCTATATTGGCTTATAATTTCGTTAACTTTTTTGGTAGCCAAATGAACAGACATATGTTGCAAGATGCTTTTTACATCTATAATTTGTATTCGATTGTTTCTAAGATTTAATTTAAGATTAATTAGAAATTGAATTGGGAGACTATCGATATTGATTGTATCGAGAACATTCTCCCAATCCTTATTGCTGATTTCTAATTGATTGTCCTTTTTCATGGGCAATCATAGTACTATGCAGTTGCTTTAGAAGTTGTTTTCTTTTCAACTTTAGTAGAAGGATCTAATTCTTCTGCTCTGCGTCTCAAGTCAACTACTTCTTTATAAAGAGCGTCTGCTCTTGATCTATAGTTTTTAGCGATTGCTTTTTTCGCCTCTGGTTCATTTTTCTCTGCATCTGTACCAGGTTGAACTGCTAGATCCTCAACTGTTACACCTCGTTGTTCTGCAATCTTAAGATTTAACTCATCGAGTTTGATCCAAGTTGCTCTGTCTGACATAGGTGTCATTGTTATGGAACTTGTAGGAACTTTTCTAAGTTTTCCTGTAGAGTGTAATACTTCTAACATAGTTGTACCATCAGAAAATTTTCTAATGCCTAATACGTTAGCAAGTTCTACAGCCTCTTGTCCTGCTGGCGAATCAACTACATTAAAAATCTCGTCATGATACGTTTGACTTAACTTTGCGGATTCGATTACTAATGCAGATTGTGAGTCACCAGGAATAGTACGAAAAGGAACAATTACTTTAGATCCATTATCTAAGATTCCTACGTGCTTAATTGCTTTAGCCATATTTTTTCTCCTTAGTTAGATGGAACACCAGTTACTGCTTCTGCTGTTGCATCACCTTTTGCTGGAGCAGGTGTTTGTGTACCTTCTGGTTGTGCGGGTTTTACTGCGTCTAAAAATTGCATCAGTCTGTTGTATGTATTTCCAACAACTGCCATTTCAGCCGCCTTAAAAGCACCACGTGATTGAGCAACATCAATAATTGTTTTCAACGCCTGTAAATCACTTACTGTGAGATCAGGTGTAGCCGGTGCCGCCGGATTAGCCGGATGATTTTTATCAACCGCTTGTTGCTCTGCCGTTTTTGTTTTTGCTTCTTCAGTCATATCGATATAACTCCTTGTATTATTAATTATACTAGTTTAATGTCGTGGCCATGCAAAACTGGACACCCTAAACTAAACATAGTGGATTCAGAGGCTTCTTCAAAACCAATCTGATATACAGTTTCCAATTTGTTGTCGACTATTTTCAAATCTTCGACTATACAATATCTTCCACTTAGATTATTATATATCCAACTACGACAACTGTCAAGTATTTTATGAATATTCCATAAGTGTTCACATTGGATAGTAATAACTTGAAATGATTCTGGACAAAAATCGAGTTCTCGCATATCCAAAACATTTAGTGGATTAGGATCGTCGATTAATAATCTCATTATGCCGCCTGTAATTCATAGTGACAAGTAATACCGTGAGGTGCTTCAATTGATTTATCAGAATGAATTAACCAAATTGTATCACAGTAATTTTCATCACCCCAATTCCATGAATACCCGACAGTGAACACAATTAATTTTTTTGGTTCATTACCGTTGTCTTTCATGTATCTCCAATTAGCATCAAAGTCAGTTCCGCCACCACCGTGTAGTTCATAGTCTTGAATTGACTCACCGCTATCTGGAGTAAAGTCTTGTTCGTTATAAACTTCTGTGTCAAAGCACCATACTTTAATTTTGTAATCGTCGTACTGATCACAAATACCTTTTACTTCACCTAGGAAGTCTTCTGCTTCTTTGCTACCAATAGATCCTGACATATCAAGTGCGATAGCAATATCAATTGTTTGATCAAAGTCCATACCAGGAAGTACAGCACCTGTATGCCAACCCTTACGTGAAGGACGCATAAATGTATAGTTGCTCTTAAGAACACTTTGAATCTGTTGGTTAAGTAGTTCACGCCAGTTCATTTTAGGTTCTGTAAGATCCTTAATAATACGTGCTACACCTTTAGGAACATTGCCAACACCTGCGGCCTGTGCCGCTGTTACCATTGCTTCTTTAATTTCATCACGAATCTTTTTGAGTTCTTCTTTGGTATATTTAGGAGCCTTACCACCTTCACCTTTAGGCTTTTTAGTATTACCTGCAGGACCTTCACCTTTGCCTTTTTCCCAATCAATGTGTTCGTCAAGTAGTTTACCCAACTGTTTTAATTGTTCTTCGTCGTATTTTTTGTAGATATCATCATACACGGCTTCACTTGCCCAACCATAATACTTTGGATCGTGGAAGGGTTTAACCTGTGTAATTACTTCACCAATGTTATGACGAATCAAATCACCATTAACGCAATAGTCAGCGGCGATGTTATAAATTTGTGGTTCACGGTCATCTCTACGTGTAAAGTGATCATATACACAGTGTAGGATTTCGTGACCAAACAAGAATTCTGTTTGTTTTTGTGTTAGTGAATTTACAAAGTTTTCATTGTAGTAGAAGTTACGTCCGTCAGTGGCCGCGGTTGAACACCAATCAGTTGCGTCGATAATCTTAAGACGTGTTGCAAGATTACCAAAGAATGGTTGACGAATAAGTAGAGCAATACGTGCCGTGGTTAATTTTTCTTTTACTTTAACACCATCGACTGAAGGATCTCTTTCATAGATCTTACCCTCGATCATGCTCTGTTCTACTGCGGTTGTTGCCTTTGACATATTGTTTAACTCCTATCTAACTATAATTATAGTATAGCATCTTTTGGAAGTTTGTCAACTAGAATTGTGCTAAAAATTGGTTTTGCATATCCATTTTGGCTTGTAAATATGAGCGATTTTCGGTCAATTTGGAAGGAAAATATTCGCCTGGTTTAAACACATAATTCACAGCAGAACTAGGTAATTTGGAAGTTTTTAAACCGTCACCTGCATCGATAACATAAGGAATCAAGTCTTCTTTGGATATAACTGCAACAGAATCTCTATCACAAATTAAAAGAAATTGTGCATAACTTTCTGGAAGTGTCCGTCCTGCACTTGAACCGCGACTATTCATAAGTTGTAAATCTGCAACGTGTTTTCGAGGTTGTTTCTTTTTACTGGTAAAAAGACATCCATCTGTATATTTCATTTCTATTGTAATACCGTTGGGTCCAATATGATCCACACCTTCTCGGTTCACATATTGTAAATCTTGATTGCTAAACAATTCTAATGCCCGTTCGAAAAGATCACTTTTATCAAAGCGAAGTTTACGTTCATTAAGTTCGTCACCTACTTGATCTACTAGTGTAACGTACTTGTTCCAATCTACATTGTATGCTAGCCAATGGGCCAATTCAGCAGTTTGCATCTTTATCTCCTTATGCAACTGTAATTATTATAGATGAGTCTTATCTAGTTGTCAACTGATTTGGACAATATTTCTTCGAGTAATTTGTTGTGGTCGTAATTTAATCGTTCTGGTATAGGTAATTTAATTGTTTCTCTATGTTCAATTCTTCTTATATCTCTAAAAATTAAATAGCAATTTTGTTGTCTACCTGTACCGCTTGAATTTCTAGCAATAATTTTTTTGTTATTTTTAACACCAATAACACTTTGTCTTCCTTTATACTTGCTTTTAACACCGTGTAAATTTTCAATCCAATCTAACTCGTCAGCATCTGGATGTATATGATCTTCAACAAACACATCTACTAGGTAATTTTTTTCTGTTCTATCAATTCCGTGTCTAATTATAACATCTAATGTTTTTGTTGTGTTAAATTTTTCAAAACTTTCACGTTCAAATCTTTTAAAGTTTTCGATTGTTGCTTTACCTATTACATATGGATCTTCAATCATATCATTAAGGTGTGGCAAGCCAACCCTTCTTTGTACTAGTTCTAATACAGGATCATAATGTTCAGGATTATGAACAAAATCTCGGCTAGGTTTAGTAGTTCTAATTTGAGGATGAAAATGTATTGTTTTAATGTTTAAATTATTTTCTTTTAAAATTCCATCTGCTAGATACTTGTCTCCCTCGATCCAAATTGCACCTAATGAATCACAAATAATTTGTTCCCAATTTTCAGATGAGAGACTATTAGTTTTAAGTGCATAATAGACTTTAGTTTTTAAAATGTCTAAATTAAATTTTATCATCAAATACTTTTTTATAGTGTGGTTTTAATCTTTCAAGTACACTATAATATTCTTTTTCATCTTTATATAATTTTTTAGGAACAAGATCACCGGCTAGTGTACTTTTAATCATATTGCAATCTAAACATAATGTTTGAGTATTTTGATCGCAGTGACTTCCGCCGTCTCTTTGTGTTTCAATATGATCAACGAATAACATACCCCAAGCAACACGATCACGTATAAGAGCATCTTCGATTAACTTCACCTTTGGATGATCCCATGGATTATGCCCACAAATTTCACAGGTACGTTTTTTATTAAATGTCCAAGGACGATCCATTCTAGCAGGACCACCGTATTCTCTTAATAAACTTTGATGATATTCACAAAGACGAGAACCTGCACCTTTGTATATTGAAGAACGCTCATTACAATAAGATAGAGTACAAGTTGTACCTACATATCTTTTTGTCCCAGCATAACCTTGCTTTAGTCTTTCGAAAAAATGTTTACTCATTGCTTTCTCTACTCTAAATAAAGCGAGGGGATCCGAAGACCCCCTCTATAGTTAGTTAGGACGCCATAGCGGCCTGGACATACTTACCATACTTGCTATGGAAACGGTCAAAGTTTTTCAAGTCTTTAGGTGAAAACGGCAACTTGTATGTTGCAATAGCCACCCTAGTGCCCATCACTACAAGTTCAGTTTCAAAATTGTCCATCATAAGCCGAAGAAATTATCAGCCATTGAATTCCAATCTTTAGCCTTTGCCTTAAAAGCCTCTTGTAGTTCGTAACACATAGAAACTGTAAGTGAATACATCGCAGAGATGTCTTTAGTTTCCATAGACTTAACTTTACCGTTAAGTATGTCGGTTGGATTAGGTAAACTTGAAGCAACCTTACGATGTGCACCAAATTTAACTGCCAACCCTTCACCAACGGCACCTGCCACGAGGTCTGTCAAAGTTGATTCAGACAGGTCGTCGTCGAGAAGTTCGCTCACAAAACTCCAAGAACGCGGAGTCGCAAATGCTCGGGAACTAGACTTTGGATCAAAATCATATAGATCCTGTTTAGAAAAAGTCAAGTAACCCACAACATCTGGGTGAATCTTGTTTTCAGTTGCCCAAATCAACCAGTCTTCAAAGTCCACTCGCATCTCTAAGTGAACAAAACGGTTGGCAAGTGGTGCCGGCATACGATAAGTTACACCCTTATCAGTTTCACGGTTACCAGCGGCAACGATCATTACGTTATCAGGCAGTACATAAGTACCTACCTTACGGTTAAGGATAAGTTGATAAGCCGCGGCCTGTACAGCCGGAGCGGCTGAGTTCAACTCGTCCAAGAATAAAATAATCTTTTTGTGCTTCTTAGCCAGTTGGGCATCAGGAAGTTCTACAGGCGGTGCCCATTTCATAGTATTATCGTTTGCACTATAATACGGCATACCTTTAATATCTGTTGGATCCCACAAAGACAAACGAATGTCGATTACATGAGATTCGAGTAAATCACCAATTTGTTTGATGATATCTGATTTACCAATGCCTGGAGGACCCCATAAAAAGATAGGACGCTTCAGTTTCATTGCGTGTTGTACGGCAGTTTTTGCCTCATTAGGCGTAACTGTACGATTTTCAGTTGTTGCAGTTGCTTTTGACATTTTTGACCTCTCTTGTTTGTTACTAACTATAATATTAGTATAGCATCGCAGAGCAAAATGTCAAGCGATTTTTCCTATATTTTGGATAAAATTCTATCCAAAATGAACCAATTATTCTGCGGATATTTCTTTAGCCATTGCCCGGGCAAGTCCGTATTGTTTAATATCGCCCGCAAACATCATGAGTTGTAGTGCCATTTTTTCGCTGAAAACGAAAATTCTTTTCTTTGTAACAAAATATGGACAATCAATAAACTCGTCTAAGTATAAAAATACCTGAGGAGTAAATTGTATCTCGTTAGGGAATCCAATTTCGTATGTCTTAAGTTCTGCTTTATCAGTTGCATATTCAAAACCGGCTCTTGTAAGACGCATACCTTTAGCACCTTTTTCTCTGGTATTTTGCCACCAAAGCATATAGTTCTTCTTAATTGAATCGTCTGATTTATCTTCTTCACCAGCACCTATCATAAAGGTTTTGGTGTAAGCATACTTAATATCCATCTAAATTTTTTCGCCTGTAATTAATTTGTAAACAGCGAAATCCTCTACTTTATACATAGCATTTAGTTTCTTTGCTAGATTGTGTGCGTGACCTGGATTTGAAAAAGAAACCTTTTTGTATTTTGGACCTGGAACAGGAGAAACCATATTAGACGTTTTTAAGTTAAATGGCTTTCCTTTATAAAAAACCGCCCAAATGGCATCCGCTTGAAGCACTTGTTCAGTTTTGTATGTATTCTTATCAGTGTGATCTAATAAGATTATTGGTTTAGGTCTACTCATATACGTAATTCCTTTAAATTAACTACGTATATATTTATCTTAGATCAGAAAGATCCGCCATCCATTTGTACGTTAATGGCTTCCTCTTCTTTAGGTTGTGCGTCTTGTAATTCAACAAGCCTTGCTAAAACCATTGAAATAGAGTCTGCTAAGGATCTATATTGATCGTTACTTAACCTTATTTCTTTTTGTTGCATTTTTGTTGCTACACGTACACTATCTAGGTACTGTTCAATAGCAATAGTATTAAGAGGTTTTCGAGACATTTGATAGTACCTGTTTCATTTCAAATTCAGTTTTAAAAGGCCCTTTGTAACCATATCGTTGTAGTGTAATAAGTTTAGGACAAAAACTCTTTACCCAACCCTTAGCAAATTTAATGCAGTAATAACCTGCACAGTATAAACTCTTTGACTTTTTACTTTTGCTGTATAACGGTAATGCATTTTTAACATCATACAACGGATTGTATGGAGTTGTTGAAGTAGGGTATTCATACACTTCTAAAACTTTTTGATTCTTGGTTTTTGATTTAACAATTTCCTCAAAGAAGTCATTACCAAATGTACTGTAAATATCTTCTTTAGTATCAAATCTAATTTTTTCCATCTTAGTTACAAAATAATAACAATTGGTATCTTTTTGTAGTGTTCCTACTTTCTTGCCTTTATCTTGTACTATCCAAAATTTATTAGGCACTAACGGCTTGGCTTGCATATTTCCCTCCATATTTTGCGTTTAACGGTTCTGCGTAACTTTGTGCTTGTTCTGTTATTTTATTAAGATCATAACTGCTCGCAAATTTTACTAAGCGAACACCGACTTGTGAAATATCTTTATTTGCAGAAATACCTTCTGCTATTGTCTTACTAATAAGTTCTTTAATGTTTTCAGGTTGTGCAGTTAAATCACAAAGAACAACATTTCTTTGATAATCATCAAGTACACGATGCTCTACTCCGTCATGGTCCACCCAACGTTGTAACATTAAATTATTCCAGTTGTAACCTTTTGAAGTTCTATCTTCGAATGCTTCTTGTAATCCAACTTTGTTCTTGGTACCTTTAACACGTACACCAGGATATGCACTAAACACATTATCACTAGTATCGCCACGCATACACTTTTCAAACAATAACCATTCTGGATTAGGTGCAGGTTTAATATCTTTTGTTTTATTATCAACAACTCGTTTGCCTTTTTCATCAAAGTATCCTTCGTGAGTAGTTGTAATTTTCATAACACCATTATACTGTTTTACATTAGGTGCAATTAATTGTGCAAAGTCACCGTCTGTACTAATAATAACATGATCATCGTTAGGATGTGCTTGTATCCAACCTGCAATAAGATCATCTGCTTCTAGTTGTGGGTGTTGCAGTACGGTACAATTTGTCTTAGTTGATACAAATTCTTTAAATTCATCAAACGTTTCCCAGAATATTTTTTCTTCTTCTTGTTGTGATACTGTAAGAGCATCACGGCTTTCTTGTCTATTACGTTTATAAGGTGCGTAAAAGTCCTTACGCCAACTACGTCCTTCTAAGCAAAACACCACATGACTGCCATTAAAGTCTTTCCAAGCCTTTCGAATACTACCAAATGTTGCGTGTAAGGCCATACCAATTTTAATATCAGCATCACCTCGAACAGCGTGTCTGGCTCTAAAAAACGTATTTGCAGTATCTACAAGTATATATGACATTTTAAACCTTTATAAATTCTATTTCGTTGCCGTTAGTAAACTTATCGCCTTCAACATATAAGTCAAATGCTAAACTTACTCTTTCTTTATTTTCACTGTGTTTTTTTACACCGTGTTTAACATAACTAGGAAAAATAGTTAATCCTCCTTTTACGTTATCAAATGATTTTACATTCTTTTCATTAAATGGGCAATAGTACAATGTGCTCGTTTTATAATTGTCTAAATGCATATTACCGCTCAAATAAGCATATTCACCACTGCCGTGATCGTGAACATCAAATTCTTGTCCAGTTCTTACTACATTGGCCCAACTAACAAACACACAGTTTCTTGTTCTACCATTTGACTGTTCATCAATAAATTTAATATATTGACCTTTAATAAAACTAAAAATATTTTTAAATGCAGGAAGATCTCTAGTTAATTTAAATAAATTAAAATAAGGATATTTACTAGTTAAACTATCACTACCTAGACCTGTGCCACCATCTCCGTGTGTTCTATGAAAAGGTTCATTAAACTGATCGACAATCTTCTTTTCATTATTAATAATCCATTCTCTTGCAAAATCTATATCTGCAGGATTTGGATAAGTTGCATTCCAAAAAGGTATATTCCAACTTGGTGCAAACTCTGTTTGTGGATGAGCACTTTTCCAGGTTTGAAGCATTAACTTACCTCTACTTTACCGTCACCTAATTTTTTTGTATTAACATATCCAGCACCCATTTTAGATTCTGGACTTGCTATTCCTTCTTCTTTAGCAATATTACCGCAAAGTTCCTTAAACCAAGCATCAACAATTTCTTCTTCGCTGTCTCCTTGATATCCATTTAAACGTAAATCTTTAACAAAGTATTCGTTCCAATCAAGTTCAAAGAATCCGTTTCGTGGATTATCTTTTTTCATTTCGACACCAAGAACTGCTATATAAGGTTCTTTCTTTTTAGTTGCTTCTGCTTTTGCATCAGTTGTTTTTTCTTTTGATACAGAAGCAGGTACATGACCTTTGTCGAAGATTTTTTTAAGTTTATCTAACATTTTCATATTCCTGCCTTTCTTGCTTTTTCATCAAGCCTTTCATCATTTTCTGTTTTATGTACCCCACGCATTGCCGAAGATGTCGACGTGTAGTCTAGGTGTGTACCTCCAGCCTCGCTCCATTGCCAATGTTGCGATTCGTCTTGTGTTGAGTTTGTACTCTTCCGATCTACCACCCAAGGGCATAACGTATACAGGGCAATCAATCCCTTCTTTACGATATTCATTAACGGCTTTAGTAACTTCGTCCACGTCTTGTTCGTCAGCCACAACAAACTTGAAATACATAGAAGTATTAGGTATGCTGTAATATGATAAAGCAATATCAGGCTGTATCGCATCGTTCCAAGACTCTCCGCTAACGGAAAGTTTCGGACTGCACGACCAAGTGATATCAATTCTATCTTGATCAATGAGATATTGTCGGAAATCCCCTCTAAGTGCTTGTGTTGTATTTGTTTCAAATGTAACATTTTTTAAGTCCTTCATTTTAGGATGTTCGAATAACTCGATGTATAACCTTTGCCATCCTAGCAACGGTTCGCCACCTGTTAAAATAAAATGGATATCCTGTCCATTAGACATTGTCCATTTGCCTTCCGGAGTTAAACTAAGAATATAATCAACCACTTCATTAACTTCGTGATCTTTCATATATTTTTTAAACTCAGGATAGATACTTGCATATGTATCACATCCTGTATGAATAATAGGCAAGTCCTCGAATTTTTCTACTTTATCTGTGATTCCTTCGTCAAGCAATTTCTTAACTTCGGGATTATATTTAATGCCAGTTTCACGCATTGGCGTACCTCTCGGTAAACCAAAGTTCATACAACGAAAGTTACAACCGAATGTACGTAAGAATACGCTAGGTACACCTACAAAACGACCTTCACCTTGTATGCTATAAAAGGCTTCGCTATATCTTAATTTCATTTATAAAAAACTCCTATGCTAATATACTTTACATTATATGGTATATTTAGGTTTTTGTCAAGTTTATTCTACAATATTTCTTTTAATGATCTTCAAAACACGTTTTTGCATTTTGGCATTAACAAAGTAATCATAGAGTTTTTGTAGAGGAACCACTCCAAAAGTATTTCTGGTTAGTGTACTACAAATCCAACTTGGATGTTTTTCAGCCATTAATCGCATTTCGGTATCATCAAATTCTATCAAATTGATCTTTTCACTTGTATTAAACCTTATATAAATCAAAGGGTCGCCCTCTTTGATTACTAGTTGTCTAGCATCATTATTAATTAAGAAAGTGGGTTTCCAAAGATGAAACCATTTTCCAATATCAAATGTAGCACTTAACACTCTAGTATTCCTTGTAAAACTATTTAGGTCGTAATACGCAGGAAGTTGCGTTGCTTCTAAACTTTCTTCACTAAAAAAATAGTATGAAAATGCTAATTGATGTAAACCTTTTTTACCTTGTGGTGCACCAAAGAAATGTTGAACAAATTCATTACTTTGTCCTTTTATATCCCAATTTCCGTCTGGTAAAATATTAATTGAAATATCTATAGGTGCTTTTATAACAACAGTGTTTTTCATTTCGTTGGTTACTGGAGTACATCTATATGCCATTTCTCCTAAAAAGTCTTTAACGTCTAAATGCTTAATTAATGTAATAGGTTCAGGATATCTTAATTCGCTAATATGACCAGGCGAATTCATTGGTTCTGTTGCTCTACACCAATATATGTTCATTTACGATAGTTTCCTTTCTCCGGAATTACGTGTCTTACACCACCACGCGGATCTTCCATATCACCTTTGCGTCTTGGAATCAAATGTACGTGTGGCCACATTACTGTTTGTCCTGCTTCAGTTCCAACATTCTGTCCAATATTATAAGCATCATAATATCCATTTTGAACAGCATCATAACCCCAAGCATAAGCGGCCTTGTAGCATTTGGCAAGATGATCCCAATCTTGTACTTTGGGTACAAAAAGTAAATGTCCTTCAGTTACAGGATATCCGTCTTTGAATACCACAAAGTCTCGTGTATCAATAACAACTTCAGTCCAGGGTACATTCTTAAAATCATCAATTGTTTCGTACTGGTGGCTCATAAGTTTCCTCATAAAAATAAACCGAATATCCTTTACCGTTGGTATCTCCACCGTCGTTATCGATTTCTACTTCATTGCCTTCGGTTCCGTAACTAACATTCTGAATGTAAACTTCATCGTTGGGCATTGTGTTTTGATTGATAACAAGTTTAGTAGGATCAAAAGTTTCTCCTACCAAGTGTAAAACACCATCAAAGAATGTTCCTTTTTCACTGCTAATCATCTGTGCATACCAACCTTTGGGCAGTACAGCATCTTCATCTTCGATTGAACATTCCACTTCATGCTCATCAACTGCTTCGCTTAAAGTTTTACCATCTATAATAGTTTCTAGTACAGGTGCGTTGTATTCCTTGGATTCAATTTCTTCAACTGTGATGTGTGCGGCCTCGTTGTTGCACCCCCAAAAATGTCCTGCTTCTTCGGGTGGTTCATGCCAACCTGAATAGTATTTCTCTCCGTCATCGTTTTCCCATCTAAGGAAATTTGCTTCATCAGGAATGGTGTGTTCCTTAACAAATTCTTCGGGGTCATTCATATACTCTTCTGGGGATAGTTCTTCCTGTGAATTCCACCAATCAGCACACTCCTTGGAAATTCTATTCCATACCATTTCACTACCATAACCCCAGACGCTGATTCTGTAGTATCTGTCAGGACGTCTGATGGTTTCAATTAGTTGTTCTTGTTCTTTAATAAGTTCTGGACTTTTAGTTACCATAATATAGTTCTTCCTTTATATACCGTTTAAGTTCCTTGTCTTGTACATCATGAGGAATATCATTTTTATAAAAGATTCTGTAACTATCACTACCATATTTGCCAATACCATAAAGTTGTGTAGCATCATTTCCGTCCCAATTTTCAAACTGTATGCTCATCTTATAAATGCGTTTTGCTCTTACCTTTTGCATACCCAATGGTGCTAGAAACTCTTCCAACATAGGAATTGTTGCTGAACGTAACAGTTTGTTTGCTGTAGGCCAACGTTTAAAAAACTTTGTAAGCAAAGGTTTAGTTTGACGTCTGTTAACTTGGTTCAAACAG
>Ga0181601_10001783_pt1 | contig 18568 bp, 13 predicted proteins | sample 041ome_8_FD_133020 | JGI IMG/M metagenome (GOLD analysis project Ga0181601, IMG submission 133020) | Coastal salt marsh microbial communities from the Groves Creek Marsh, Skidaway Island, Georgia - 041407BS metaG (megahit assembly) | ecosystem: Environmental > Aquatic > Marine > Intertidal zone...
CGCCCTCGTCACGTTCCCATTACTGTTTACCAATACGAGCGCGTTCGTTCCCACACTGGGCCCACGCACCCACCGAGCGCGGGTGATCCAAACGAACCACAATCGATGCGTCGACATCGCCCGACCGCGCCGCACCCGCGCCGCGCCCGCGTCCCATCGCGCGTCACGAAACGTTGCGACAAAATTCACCCCAACCGTCGACGCCGTCAAACCCGCTCGCCGCGCTCGAAGCGCGACGCGTTCGGGAATCCAAATCCCGATTTCGAATCGTTAAAACGCGCGCGCATTTCCCACCCTCGGGTGCGCGGGAAACGAGTCGCGAGCGTTCGCGCGATGAACAAAAGGCTCGACGCACCTCGCCGCGGCGCACAGCGCGCGGATCTCACCCTCCGCCAATTGTACCGTTCGATTGTTCGGTTGTCCGCGCACGCTGAGCAAGCGCTCGATCACGCTATCGACGTCCAACGTCGTCGACATGATGGCGATGCTCCGCGCGCGGCGTCCTTCGCGGCAGCGCGAAAGGCTCGGATCGAACGAGTGGGAACGCGGTTGGACGTCGTCGAGCGCGCGATCGATCGATCGGTCGGTCGATCTTCCGTTTCGTTTCGGGGTTTAACCCACCGTCCGTTCGTCGGCGTCTGTCGTCGTCGTCGTCGTCGTCGTCGTCGTCGTCGCGCGCGCGTTCGCTCTCGCGCCCTGGGAACGCGCGCGCGCCTTCGAAACTCGCGTTTTGAACCCGCGTTGGCCTTAACGCATCTCTTTATACGATGCTGTATTTCTTACCTTTTTATTATCGCTCCTTAAGGGCACTCGGTGGCGCTTCGCGAATCTGTGTCTTTTCTGTCAAAAACGCCGAACCGAACCGACCGCGCGCGCCGCGAGCGACGACGTCCGTCTGCATAAAGCGCCGCGATGGACCCGAATGGCGGCGGCGGCGGCGACGGGGAGTTCGTCGCGACGGTGCGTCGAGCGTTTCGGGACGTGCTCGGCGCGTCGCCGCGCGGTGTCGGCGTGGATGTGGAGACGCTCGAGACTGAGGTCGTTGGGAGAGCGGGCGCGACGGCGTCTGCGTTGGCGACGGGTACGGCGGTGACGTGGGTTGACGCCGCGGTGGAGTGCGTGCGTGGTGGTGGGGCGAGGGTTGTTTTCGGCGACGGCGACGGCGACGGTGGAGCGGACGTGGATGTGGACGCGGAGGATGCGACCGCGCGAGACGCGGCGGCGAGGACGTTTGCGCGAGACGCGAGACAGAGGCTCACGGCGAACGGTGCGGGATCGAACGCGAAAGGTTTAGAAAGGATACGTTTGATTCCGAGCGAGAGACTCAGGGCCAAGGTATTGGGGATTGGTGATGAGGCGACGTGGGAAAACTGTCTGAGCGCGGCGGCGCGCGAAGCGTTGGAGCGAGTCGCGAGCTCTCGGGAACGCGGAGTGATGACGGTGGAGCTCAATGAGGCGCTGGGGTGCAAGAGTTCGGATCATCTCGTGAAACAGCTCGTTGCCGCTGGGTTGATTGATTGTCAAAAGGTGTCTTCAATCGGTAAGGGGACGCAGAGCGTCACGCAAAACGTCGTCTTTCTGAAGAGATTTGCGCCGCCAGCTAAGATTGATGACAAGGTGGCCTACTACAGAGCGTTCACGAGAGTGCTCGCGGATCGCCCAGACGGTATAGCCACGTCAAAGGAGCTACGCGAGCGATTGCTGGATGAGTTTAAGGATTCAGAGCTCTTGACGAATCGCACCGACAGGGCAAAGACGAAAGTGTTCGCGGCGGCCAAGGGCGAACTGCACAGATTGGGATTTGTCGAGCCTGTCAAGAGCGATCACGGCGATGCGATTCGTCTCATCAAGCCTTTCGTGGACATGGATACGATCAACATTGATGATGATGATGATGATGTGGTGGTGAATTGGACGGGACGCGGTTGTGCCGGTGGTATTGTGCTCGAACAAACGTTTGAGACGCAGTTGGCGAAAAAGGTAGCCGACGTAGACGTACCCATTAGTCAAGCTGAGATATTCCGAGATTTTGACGTCGCGCCGCGGACGATGGAGAAGAGAGTGTCAAAGATGTCTGATGAAGATGGTTTGCTGAAAAAAGTATCCGTGCAGCGAGGCAAGGTGAAGATGACGTGTTTCTCTTCCACGGCTCCTGATGAAGGCGATGCGGCGCGCCGCCCCGCGATGGTGGAGAATGTGACCGCTTTAATCGACGATACTTTGAAACGACGCGAGCTACTCTTGAACGAGTTACGTCTTAAAGGTTTCCTCTACGTGAAGCGTCTGAGTAAATGGCTCGCGATCGCAGAAGGTGGACAGTATCGGGGCGTCGACAAAAAGGTTGTCAATGCGCTAGTGGACGACATCACCAAAAGCGGTGACGGTGTGCTGCGAGACATCACGTGGAGCATAACTGAACGCGCGCAGGAGCAAATCCTTTTTCACGTAGACTTCCCGTTTGATCCACGGACTGAGTCAGGCGCCGCATTCATAGAGGCTCTGAAACGTGACATTAGATTAGCAGACGTCGCCTTGCGGCAGCCGCTCAGCAAAAAGCACGGTGGAGATGAAATCATCAACGTTACGCCGATGCAAGCGTTGCCTGCTACGATTGAATCCATGGAAATAGATGGCGAAGAACGAGACCGCATGCGGAACGTCAGGAATGGCTATCGTACATTGAATGATTTCCACGCAATCGGCTTGGGCTACATCAAGGCTGCAGTCATACGTCTTCACAGTCTTCACATGTACCTAATCGAGAAAGTTTTCGTCGGAGAGAATAGAGAGGGGTTGATCGACCCCACCATACTAGAACAGAACATGCCGATTTCTATGTACATCAAGCTGGTTAACAGCGCGGAATCCAAGCAGGTGGATGATGACGATCTCGAGCACATCAAATCGGAAGCGCTCAGGAAAAAACTCATCAAAGATTTACCGCAGAAACTTCAAAAGAAGATTCAATCGACGTATCACATGGCGCGTTTGACGCAAAGGCTCACCAACCTTGGTTTGCTCTATGAACAGCCAGGATATGACGACGATACAAAACAAATGCGATTGATGCTCAAGCTCTCGACGAGTGCCCGATTCCAAACCCGAGTCGCGGACGTTGAAGATGAATCGTCTTGGAGCAAAGAATATGACTTGACAACCGTGGAAAACGCTGAAAAGTATTGGAACGCACTCGAAAACACCTTCAAAGGAAAAGCGGAAATGGATCATGCGATGCCTTCGCCGAACTTGACGTACCCACGACTCACGGCGACACGCGCTTGGGCCCGAAAATGGGCGCTGGGCTTGGATAATTGTATCATAATGATGAACCGGTTGCGAGAGTCTTGGACACTACTCCTCGTGTGTCTACTGAAACGTGCAGATAAAATCAGAGATCATCGAGAGTTTAGCGAAGCGGACGATGAGACGAGACGTTCATTATGTGGAGTAGCACTGGAGCAGCTCGCCAGTAACGGCTTGCCGAACGAAGAGGCTTTCCGCGCGGAACAGCTAGCGCAAGACATGGGCATCCCAGATGGATTGAGCCATATCAAGACGACGTGGAGAGACTACTGCTACGCCCAAATTTGCTCAGCCGTCAGTGATGGTACAGTTTCGCGCCAAGTAGCTGCGGTGGCTCTTCGAATGTACGCTCGCCACTCTCGCTTCCGAGTTCATCGGCGTCAGCCTTTCCAGGCGCTGACCGATATCGACGGTAATTTGGTGCGCAGTCCAGAGCGATCGAAACGATTGCAATCGATCAGTCTCATTAGGACGAGAGAGTTGTCTCCTTCATTAAACGAGTCTGAAATTTTTGACGATTATGAGAGTGACGATGAGTTGTCCAACATGCGAAGAAAGTTTGTTTTCACGGCCATAGAAGACGAGTTTTTGATTTTCTGCATGATTCGGTTCATCGCATTGTCTGGTCCAAACGCTTTGCGAGCAGAAAAGCGCGACTACCGCGCCGCAGTCGTGTATAACGACCCGATGTGGCAATCACGCTATCCTCAGGCGCGGAAACGTACTGTGGTTAAACGCTGGCGTTATTTGACTGTAGAAGACGGTGAGGAAGACGTTGATATCAACACTGAGCGCCATGATGCCATTATGAAGATTGGTAGTGAATATTACGAAAGAGGCGCTCGCGCTCGGCGCGAAATTGCGCTGCCTCATTTGCCGTTACCAACACCTGTTAACGATGAAGATAGAGAACGCTGGGACGAAACGTGGGACGGTACAGGCAAGTGGTCGGAAGGAATCGCCAAGCAAGTATTGCATTCAACTCGTACGATATTGGAGCAGTTTCCGGTGACGTATCCGCTTCCTAAACATGACAAGGCGAGTTCACCACGTCGTCTGAAACCGAAACGTGAAGAAAGAGTTCGCCGTCTACGTGCTGGACGCGAGCTAACTGAAGCAGATGACGATATCATTCTGGCACGCCTCGCTCCAATTGCGTTTCTACGCCGACGTGCTATTTCGTTTCAAGACGAGAGCGATGACTCTGATGACGACGACGTCAGCGATTATGATGAGTCTGACGTTGATGAGGAGATATTGTATCCATTCTCTAAAGAGACGGTTTGCGGTATCCAAGTTGCGCAGCATCGGCTCGACGCAATCAAATACGCTCGAGAGCTTTCTGCTCATCAATCTACCAACTTGAAGTGTGTAACTCCAAGTGGGCCGCAGGTGTTGGCGCTCTGTCGTGCGCTCGTCGACAACAAAATAAGCATGTCAACAACGACAGAGACGGCGGCGGATCAGCTGAAAGAAGCATTTGGTTGTGACAGTCAAACCTCTGAGGGATTGCATCTCAAGCCATCTGACGTGCCGATGAAGGCTTTGCATAGTGTGCGCGTTGAAGTTGGCTCACACGCAAACGATGCGATTAATGCGGAGTTCAAGTGCTCAAATGTCGTTGGCTCGCTCAGCGTTGATGCAACGAAACAAACGCAACTCAAGTGTCTGAAGATGATCCGGAAATTGAATGATGGCACGGGTGCAACAATTAACGAAATAGTACACAACGTTCGCAACGAAAATGTACATTCTGCCAAAGGTGCTCTTGGGGCGCTGGAAATTCAGAGAGCTTTGGATGACTTAATCGTCGACGACAGCGTAGTTGCCGAAGGTAGAGGACCTGTCGTCTTCTATCAAGTGCCGAAACAACGGGTGTCTGTGCAGGAGTCGGACGAATCCAGTTTGAAATCTTGTACTCGCGCCGTAGCGGGGTTCGTACTGAACTACCCGGGATGTACGAGCGCTCGTGTATACAACGCCCTCGGTGGATCTTTCAATCTGGGAACCATTACATTAGCGCTGGCCCGACTTGTCCGAGAAGACATAATTTGCGAGCGCGCCACTGAAAAATACAGTTCAGTGATCCCAAAGTTATTCGGCGGCTCTTTTTTGGGTCAGGATGAAAACAGTGTAGAGCGATTTTACTTTGTGGTGGACGAAACAGCTGATGCGTTTCTAAACACTCTCTTAGATTAGAAGAATAGATGAATGTGTAAATTGCGTTGTTGATGAATGATTAATACAATGTACGATCTGCTGTAGAAGCATCAGCTCAGAACGCTATTCTCGCCTGTTGCAGCGCAGCCTCCATCATGGATGGCGGACGACGAGGAGGTGGGTACGGACCAACCTTCATCTTCTGTGCAAAGGCACCGAGCTTCTCGCGCACGAGGGCAGCAGCGGCGGATAAAACAGAAAGCATCACGGTGTACTTGGGCGGCATAGAACGTGAGAACGTAGCAACCGCGGCCGCTAACGCCACAAACGTGAGCACTCTAAGCGCTTTACGAGCTTTGCCAATGTTGGCAAGAGCCTTTGCACACGATTTGCAGTTGATCGTGTGCGAGTGGTAGCGATCGAGCAGCGCCTCGCGAGTAGTTTCTTGCGGCGGAAGCGTTCTCGACATGCCCTTCGGCCAAGCCGGTCCACCGCCAGCGATTTCAGTGATCCACTTTCTAAAGGCAGAAACGTACACGTCTGCCTTGGTTGGCATGTAACAGGACTTCGCGTAGTTCCAAGTCGCGCCGTTGTTGTTCTGCTCAATTTCAATCAAGCGCTCTTGCTTGTGCAAGAAAATTTGATCATCCTCGAGGATTGCGTTTTGGTTCGTGTGGGAGAACCAAGAAGGGTAGAGTCCAAAGAAGAATCTAGGGAGTGCCGCCTTGAATATGAACGGGAAACGAGCCATCAATCGGCAACGTCCCGGGGTGGTTGGCACCGCATACACCACCGTGAGCGTCGTGAACGACGGAGTGCGCAAGGTGTGACGCATCAAAGTTGGCGCCTGGTACTCTGTAAACTGAGTACCGTACTTTCCTTTTCTCGGACCTTCTTTCCAAATACCTTCGAAACCCTTTGCCGTGACGCCGTTTTCACTCGTGAGTTCGAGGTTCACTGGCGTGGCGTTTTCACGCTTACCCACAGAGTTGTGGTGCGTGAACGGCACGTGGCTCACATCCATGACGTTTTCCAACAACGTCGCCCAGTCCATGGGTAAATCACGGAAAATATCTTGGCACACGCACTCCGGGTCGTCGTACTCCGGGATCAACGGCAAATCTGGCAACGTCGCCGGCGCTTTATCCATCGTCGTCGGATACACCCAAAGCATACCTTGCGCCTCTTTCGTCGGGTACGCCGCGACGCAAGATCTCGGAGACTTCAATGCCGTTTCCAAACCCGTCCCTTGCTCGATCTGCGGAATGGACGTGCACTTACCCTCTCCCGTAAATGTCCAACCGTGATACCCGCACTCGAGCTCGCCCGTCTCGTTGACACGTCCTTCGCTGAGCGGCACCAATCTGTGCGGGCACCTATCCGCGACGCAACGCATCTCACCGCTCTTATCCCGCCAAAACACCAATGGTTCCCCGAGAAGGGTAAACGTCAGCGGCGCGTCATCCTCCAAGTCCGCCGTGAACGCGACTGGAAACCAGTTCGCGTGCCAGTCAAACGCCGAGCCCACATCCACGGGCGTATCCTCCGCCGTCTGCAACGCCCGAGTGCGACCCGCATGCGTCGTCGTCCTCGTCGTCGTCGCCACCCGTCGTCCGACGCGCTCGCATCGCGTCGTCGCCGCACCGCTCGCGAACCTCTCTCTCAGCGTCACACTAAACGCGCGCGCGTTTCCTTCATTCGCGACGGACCCGCGTCTCGCAGCAGCCCCGCGTCGCCCGCGAACGACGACCGCGCCCGCAGGTCGCGTCGTCCCGATCGCCGGTTGCGTCGTGATCATCGATGCGTCTCGTTCGTTTCGTTCGTTCGCGCGCGTGCCAATGAAGAGGTTGGAAAAGCGCACAGTCGCTGACGTCACTCCAGCACTCGCACTCGACTCGAGAGCGAACGCATGGGCGCGACTGGGTCTAAACCCGCGGCGTCGTCGGCGCCGATCGGCGCGGATGGGAAACCGAAGAAGATCTGTTGCGCGTGTCCCGAGACGAAACGGGCGAGGGACGAGTGCGTCGTCGAACACGGGCCGGATGAGGATGGAAAGTGTAAGGCGTTGATCGACGCGCACTTGAAGTGTTTGCGAAGCGAAGGGTTCGACGTGTAGAATGAATGCGTGCGTGCGGAGGGTGCGTGTATGAATATTAATTTTAGATCATGACGATGATGATGCGACGCGCTTGCGTCGCGCGCGTTAGTCGAGGGGTGAAGACGGTTGGTTGTAAAAGACTTGAGAAGAATGTGTATTGGCTCGCTACGAGTGCGTCAAATTTCATAATTCATCCCGACCCTGGGATTGGGCGCGAGAGATGGCGGCTTCCAGTTCAGCGAGCTCAGTCTCGAGCGCGTCCACAATGCCCTGCTCGCACGCCTGAGGGGTGTAGAGCGTCGCGGAGTATTCGCACCTAGACGGTTCCTCGACGGATTCGAGGCCGTCTCGATCGCCGCACTTCAATGTAAGCGTGAGCGATCGGCTGGGGCCGTTCCAGCACTTCTCGCCCTCAGTAAACTTTAACATGAGTTCGCCGTTGTCTGAGACTTCGGTGTCAGAGTTGGATCCGAGGCGAGTGCCGTCTTGTTTCGCTTCGCCAAACGGGCACGCCTTGTACTTGTACTTGTCCACTCGCGCCTCAAAACATTGACCCACCAAAGGTAAGAGCTCACCGTTCGGACCGTAGTTGCGTTTCAAATTATTCTTTAGCGTTTCTATCTTGCTCTCCGCATCGTTCACCTTGTTCAGCTCGTCTTGGTACGCCGCGCGCTTCGCCTTGGCTTCTGCGGCGAGACGCGCGTCGGCGCTTCGCGAAGTGAACTTTTTCGCGATGCGCCCGAAAATGGATCCAATCTTCGACGTCATGGATCGTTCTTCCATTTCTTCATCGTAGACATCATCGGAATCCGGTTCAGAGTACATGTTGGTGTCGAAGGACTCGTCGTGCATCACTGGTTCCTCCCCAGCCGATTCGTCGGGTTGTCCTTCGTCAGAGATCCATTGGCTCGCGATGCGTTTGCCCCGTTCCTCCGCCGTCTCTTCGTTCGACGATGATTCAGCGGTGTCTGTTTCGGACGACGAAGCATCAGGACCGGTTCCGTAGTCTGATGGCCGCATCTCCCCGCCATCATCCTCCGTGTCGTAACCACTTTCAGAGCGCTCCGCGTCTGAAGCGTCCGTCGCCTCGTTCGCTTCCCGCGCCTCCTCCTTTGCCTTTTTCGCAGCTTCTTCCTCCTTGAGCTTCCGCTCCTCTTCCTCCGCCTCCTCCGCCGCGAGTTTCAAACTCTCCAACCCTTCCCTTTGCCCCGCGACGGTGCTCTCCAGACTGGCCAACTCCTTTTCCCACCCTCTTCGCGTACCGCTCGATTTGCTCTCCGCCGACGCCTTGGCTTTCAATCCCTTTTTCGCATCCCCGATTCGACGCACCAGCTCTCCTCGTCTCGCCCGCGCCTCGACCACGCACGTATTTTCACACTTCACCCCTTTACGCCCATTCGTCGTCTCATCGCTTCCATCGCAACAATCACACACTCCGTCGTCCACTCGACTCGCCGGCACTTTCAGCGGCGTCGCGCCCGCGTTGACGCAATAAAACCCACGACCACCGTCTCTCCCCGCGCACGCCGACGTCCCGGGTTCATCGCTTCCGTCCGCACAATCGCAATACTCGTCGTTCACTCGCGAGTGCGGGATGATTCGCGCGTTTTCATCGCACGCGTACGTTCCAGACTCTGATTCGTAGCGGTGTCTCAACGCTGGATCGACACCGAGCACGTGCCGCGGCGCGACGACGCTCGCACACGTCACGCGAGGGACGAGGGAGAGCGATACCGCGCACGTGAGCGCGACGACGCAGACGCCGACGACGCGCGTCGGCGTTGTCGCGTCGGCGTCGCGTCGGTACGGGCGTTTTGGGCGCGGCATTGTGAAGAACAAGATGGAGTAGCGCGCGCGTTTGGGCGTTTCCAACGAGAGGCTAGCGGTGTTCATTTAAAACGAGAGAAGTCTACGGTATCGTCGTTACGATCGGGAGCACGGTGGCGGGCATCCATCATCCCTGGTGGTGGGTGGTATCGCCGGCGTTACCAGAAGGTGGAGGTTGTTGTTGCGATTGGTTTGGATGGACGCCGTACGCCGCCGCGGCTTGTTGATATTGCGCGTACCATTGAGCGTACGCGGCTGGATCCATCTGTTGCGAAGGAACAGCGGTCGCTGTCGTGCCGACAGCCGCACCGGCGTACGGGTTCATGGTTGCGGCGGCGGCGGCGTGCGCGGCGTAAGGGTTACCGTAAGCGTAGGCGTACATTGGTGGAACGGTGGGCGCCGCCTGGAGTTCGACGCGATCCATCTCGCGCAAGAGTTGACGCACGAGATCGACGGCTTTCTTGACCTGTTTCGCCGTGCCGACGACGCGACACTGATCGCTCGCCTTGCACCCGTTCGCGCCGCGTTCGATATCGATCGCCACTCCCGTGGTTTCGCGAATGTTTCGAATCGTCAAACCGTTCGGACCGATGATAGCGCCCGCCTTGTACGCGCAGGGAATCACCTCTTCGACGATTGTGACGTTGCCGTCGGCGCCCTCGACCCAGGAATCTGCAATCATTTTCTCGATAATCTTCTTCGCCACCTTGACGCGGTCTCCCGGGCCAGTGATGACGACTTCTTCGACGTCCCGCATGACTTCGATTCGACATCCAGTCTGTTCCTTTAACGCTTTGATTGTTTGACCGGCGTTACCGATGACCAATCCAGAGCGCGCCTTACAATTTACCCGCTCCGTCTTGGACCCTTTTTCCTCAAAGAAAATATCCAACTGCTCGCGGGCGAAATCAATCTTTTCTCGCGATCCTTTAATCTGAAGTTTCCCTTCTCCGCGCACCACCTGAATGTCCGTTCCTATGTCTTGTTGAAGCTTACGAATCGTCATCCCGCCGGGACCGATGACCAAACCTTCGTACTTGACATCCATGTCGTAAAATTCAATCAAGTACGTCGGCTTCTTTTCGCCCTTCTCACTCGTCGTCGTCGTCGTCTCGACGGCGTCGACGATACCACCGTCACCGCGTCCATCGCTCGGCTTGCTCCCAGACGCGGGCGGCGCCGCGTCTCCTAATAACTCTGAAGCTTTTTCCCGGGCGAGTTCAATCGCCTTGGTCGCCGCGTCCTTGGTCGCCGCGCTCAACGCTCGCATCATCTCAATCTGTGTGTTCAACTGCGTCGCCTTGACAATCTCCTGCGGCGTTTGCATCGTCCCTCGATTCGTCTCCCCCGGTGTTCTATCCGTCGTCGTTCTATCCGTCGTCGTCGTCGAAGCCGTCGTCGTCGTTCTATCCGTCGGTTCGCCTTCGTCCCAACGAGACCCTCTCCTCGACGACCGGCGTCGCCGCGACCTCGACCCGTCCTCGTCGCGATCCCGCCGATCCCTTCGTCGCGCGTCCCGGTCGTACTCGTCGTACTCGTCGTCGCGATGACGTCGACGAGAGTCCCGCCGGTCCCTTCGTCGCGCGTCGCGGTCGTATTCGTCGCGGTCGTCGTCGTCGTCCCATCCTCTTCGTCGTCGTCGAGCGCGTTCGTCATCCTCCTCATCGCGCCCGTCCCTCGATCTCGAGCGTCGGTGTCGACGACGCGAATCGCGAGAACGACGACGACGACGACGATCGTCCTCGCTCACGCTTCGTCGTCGTCGGCTCTCGCGTCGTCGTCGGCTCTCTCGTCGTCCATCGTCGTCGGAATCATCTCGAGACCGACTTCGTCGCGGTCGTCGTCTCTCGCGTCGCCGCGCGTCGTCGTCGGCATCCCCGCGAGAGTCGCCGTCGTCGTCGTCGTCCCGCCGTCGACGCGATCCACCGCGGTCGTCGTCGGCGTCCCCGGGCATCGTCGTCGGCTCACGCGTCGTCGAGTGAAGCGCGCTGCTGCTTCACTCGTCGCTGTCCGACGACGCGACGCATGTCTTCGTCGTCGTCGAGACGCATCGTTCGCGTGCGCGGACGTCCGTACGTCGATCTCGCCGATCCCTCCGTCGTCGTCGTCCCCGGCGCCGGCGGCGCGTCAGAGTCGTCGTCAAAGGCGAAGACGCGCGAAGACGCTCGACGCAGAGCGAACGCGAACGCGAACGATTCGAGAGGTTGGCGCGACGACGCCGGGTTCAGACGGGCGTCCGACGCCGACGGGGAGACGGCGGGAGACGCGGGTGGAGACGGCGGGTGATCTCGTCCAGGTCGGGCGGTGGGTTCGTTTCGTCGCGCCGGTAGACGTAGAACGGTTCGGTCGTTCGGTGCACTTTTTCAACCGCTTTTCATCGTGTCATCAATCATCGTCATCATTCAGCGACGCGACGCGACGAACGTCATGTCGACGCGCGCGAACGCGGTGGTGACGACGACGTCGGTGTCGGCGTCGCCCGACGGTCGTCGGCGTCGCGAACGGTGTGGAGCGTCGACGAGAAGACGCGCGCGCGCGTCGTCGGTTGAGGATGCGGACGGGTTATCGAGCGCGTGCGCGAGCGTGGATTCGTGGGCGATTCGCGCGGCGCGGGAGAGCGATTTAGATGGAATCGTGCGTGCATAGACTGGAGCGATGCGCGGTCGTTTTCGCGCGCGGACGCCCCGCGCGTCGTCGTCGTCGTCGTCGTCGTCGTTCGTTCGTTCGTTTGTTTGTTTGCGCGGAGGACTGACCTCGTTCGTTTGTTTGTTGGACGCCCGGCGCAGACGCGCGCGTGCGAGGTATCCGGCGTCGATTGGTCGGCGTCGTCCATAGAGGCGGACGTTCGACGGAGTTTGGAGAGTAGGACGTCGACGTCGAAGGTTTTGGTGGCGGTACCGGCGCCCGGGGAACGGTTGGAGTCGGACGCGCGCGTCGTCGGCTCGGTCGGGTTTTGCGTGTGCGCGGGCGGAGAGACGCAAATCACGCAAATCGCGACGAGACCGTCGATTCGTCGTCGTGGTTTAGGGAGTCGAATGTTAAAAGCAATGCTCGGGCTCGATCCCAGCGCCGTGGGCGTGCTCGAGGTGCGAGCGACGAACGAAGCGGCGTTGGCGATGTACGAAAAGTGCGGATTTCAGCGCGCGGGCGTTCGCGCAAAGTATTACTCGGACGGCGTCGACGCGGTGTGCATGACGAGAGAACCGGGCGAACGACCGGTATCGACGCGAGAGCTCACGCGTTTGCTCGCCGGGTTGTCTTCGGACGCCGCGCGAAAACCGGCGCCGCCGCTTCCAGAGCTAGCCGAAGCGACGCCGAGACCCGTCGTAGACGTTCCGCGACAAGGTCCGGCGTTCACGCGCGGCGACTCGGGCGAGTACAAGATGCGCAATCGCATTCGTCGCACGCGACCTCCGTCGTAAAAATCGCAGTCGTCGTGATTCATCCACTATTTGTAATAGACGAACCATCCGTTCGAGCGCGCGCGCCGTCGGTTAAAATCCAACGCACCGTCGCACTAAAACGCCACTCGCCGATGCGGCGCGGCACCGCCGCCGCGCTCGCGGCCGTCACTCACGTCATCGGTGTTCTCGGCGACGTCATCTTCGTCCCGTACGCCGTCGCTTCGTCCTCCTTCGCGTCGACGGCGTTCGCACTGGCTCTGAATGCTTCGGACAAGTCGTGCGCTCTCCTCTTGGGAAACGCTTCCACCGATGACGTCCTCGCATCCGCGACGCTCATCGCCATCGCCGTGCTCCGCCGAACGATGGAGGATACCATGTACCACGGAATCGGTCGCGCGCTCGGTGTCGACGCCTTACGATTGTCGTCGTCGTCGTCGTCGCAGTCTTCGTCGCAGTCTTCGCGAAAACGAGCGACGACCACGACGACGCTCATCGGCGCGCTCCTCTGGCCCACCACCGCGTCGTGCATCCTCTGCGGCGCCGCGTGTGCCGGTACACCGACGACACCACTCACCACCGTCGCCCTTTTGATCGCCCTCACGACGTGCGTTCGCGTCCTCGCGTTTGCCTTTGTCGGCGAAGCGCTCGTCGCGCGGGCGCGCGCATTCTTCCAGAATCAAACCGGCTCCGACTCTGACGCGTTCCCGCTCGCGATTCTCGCAACGTGCTCCGCCGTTTTCGCCGTCGTTCCGCTTCTTTTCGCGTTTCCGCGCCTTTGGCGACGCCCGCCGTCGTTTCGTCGGCGACGAAAGACACGTTAGACTCGACAGCCGAATTTAAATTAAAAACAAAATGTAATTTTAATTCTCATTCCGCCGCGTCAGTGCGCGACGACGACGACGATGACGACGCGTCGCGCGCCTTCGGGCGGTGACGACGCGTCCGAGACGACGACGTCGACGCGGGACGATCACGAACGACGAGCGAATCATCATGTACGTCGTCAACAACAACAACATCCTGGACGACAAACGCAACGTTCTGCAGGCTCAACGACATCGACGGATGCGACGAACAAATCGTCGTCGGTCGCGACGACGACGACGAACGGCGCGGGATCGCTCTCGACACACCGCGCGCTCGCGACGTGTTCGTGGTGTTTTCACCTGACGTCGCACGCGGTGGTGACGCGCGGGACGAGCAGCGCGGACGCGAACGCGACGACGCGTTGGTTGGACGGACGGGCGGCGCACGTCTGCGGCGCGTGCGCGAGACGCACGGTTCGGTGCGTCACGAGACACTGCCGAGCGATGGCGCGCGGAGGGGACGGGTGGGACGACGCCAAGTGTTTCGCGTGCGCGAAGATCGTGTCCCCGGGGCGGACGTGGAGAGACGCGGATCCAGACGCGGTGGAGCTGGCGCTGTCGCCGCCCGGGTGGTGTTCGTGGTGCGGACGCGAGAGCCGGCACCGGGTGACGAGGGTCGTGGGAACGCGAGGGAACGCGTATTTGAGTCACTGTTCATCGTGCGCGAGGGCGACGCACAAGTGCGAGCGGTGCTGCGATGGGTTCGCCAAGATTGGGGATGGACGATGCGCCAAGTGCGCCGGGCACGCGGAGGATTGGAACGCGGGCGAGGAGGCGTTCATAGCGGCGACGAGAGTCACGGCGTGGTGTTCTTGGTGTGGAGAACGGTGCGCGCACACGAAGAGGGGTAATAACGTAGGGAACGGTAGTAACGTTGGCGGCGGCGATGCGTCGGCGTACGAGTGTTTGGTGTGTGGGGGTGGAACCAAGCCGTGCGAGGAGTGCGGTCCGGAACGCGGGGTGATGCGCAAGCGATCGAGACCTGGCGGCGGCGGATCGTGCATTCGGTGCCGAATCATGGATGACGCGCCGCCGAAGAAAATCAACATCGGTGGGTACGTGTCCATACCGACGATCGGGGCGATCACGTCGCAGTTTAAGCGCGCGTGGCTTTCGAGACGACAGAAATCTGTCACCGCGGAGGAGGGAAACGTCGACTCTCCAAACGCGAGCGCCGAAGACGTCGAGCGCAAATGGCAAACGCGAGTGGCTCGCAGAGAAGCGGCGGATGAACAAGCGGCGTACGTGTTTGAGGTTCTCGAGCGAGACAGCGAGTATAAGGACAAGGCGTACAGAGCCGGGTTGATACGTCCGTTCTTTCTCCTCGCGACGTTGCCTCCTCGAGAGCGCGCGCGCTTGGGCATGCGTCTGGGCGTCGCGCTGTGCCGAAGTTCTTCATACTTTGACGCGCACGCCGAGGCGTGGAAACTGCTTCGAGATCCAACGTGCGGTTTGCAAACGAAAGGAGGGAGCGTGTCAAAGGTTGTGGAAAAGGTGACGGGCGCGGGAAGAGGCGCCAACTGGTTGGACATTATGCACACGGCGCTGACGCTCGGAGCCGAGACGGGGAAATGCCCGGCGATGGATCCGCGAGAGCTCTCGGCGCTTCCAAAATTTCGTTCATCTGGCCACGCGCTCTTCGCGCTTCGGGTGTCCGCACACCCAGCGTTGATGGATTTCGAGCTCGCCGTTCTTCGACTCGTCACGACGGCGCAGCGCGGTCGGCTCGCGCCCGGGTTGAGGACCATCATCGACGGCGTCGTCAAGCATCCTCGAATGGACGCTTTGAGAAGCCGATTTCGCAAGGCTTACGGCGCGCGCTGCGATGAAGTCGCGAGACACGCCGTGGTGGTTACTTTCGCGTCGTCTCCGTGGGCGTCGACGACCGCGGCGAGCACTCCGTCGAACGCCGAAGTGATTGCGGAGGGTATATTTAACATGTTGTTGGACGGCGCGCCGATGACGCGGGGCGATTTGCGCGCGAGCGAAATGAACGATACCGACGCAGACGTCAACATATCGCGCGGTGCGCCCTCGTTGCTCGGATCCCTCGCGGCGTCGACGTCTATCGGATTCGCTGCATTTACCGCGGCGCAGTTTGCGCCGAGAAAATTTGCGTTGCTCACGCCTCGCGACGTGTTGGATCTCACCGCGGGCGTGCGCACGCCGACGCTCGCCGCGTCTGGCGTCTTTGAACCGGTCGCAGTCATGCTCGTGCATAACGTTCTGCTCATCGCCCGAAGCGTGTACATTGATGATTACCTCCCGAGCGAGGCGAAGAGGTTATCGAGAGAGGCAACTGCGGCGATGCGTTCTCCATCCGTCGCCGCGACGCCGCAACCTTTGGGCGAATCGAGCGCTTCTCCAGAGACGGATCGCGCCGCCAATTCTCCCTGGTCACCCAAGTACGCACACCTCGAAGACGTGGGCGCGGATGAACGACTGGGTGAGTTAGATGACGCGGAAGAATCCGCGGCGATGCTTGCGCGCTACATAAACTCCCTGGATACGAGCGATTTATTGGGATTGGACGAGTCCATCGAGTCGGACGACGGGAGCGCGCGCTTTGACGAGTAGTATAGGTAGTGGTAGTGACTCTCTCCGTCTTGTTGTATTAACACGATTTGTTTGTCTTCTTAGTTTATCTACGCATCCCTCTGCCGCGACCACCCATGCCGCGACCACCCATCATACCTCCTCTACCGCCCATACCGCGGCCGCCCGCGCCGCCCATGGCGGACTCGTCTGGGCCCTCGCTGCGCGGGTTGCGCACCGTTTCGTCAATTGACAAAATCAAACACGTCGCCTCGGTAGCGGCGTTGAGCGCGTTGATTTTGACCAGGCTCGGTTCCCAAATGAAACGCTCAAACGTGTCGCAAATGCCTCCCGTGTTGACGTCGACGCCAAAGTTGGCCCCGTCATCGCCGGCGTGCTTTTGACGAAGCTTGTTCAAGACATCCGTGGCGTCGTGTCCAGAGTTGTCGCACAATTGTCGCGGGATGATTTCTAGCGCCTTTGCGAACGAGTTGATGAAGAGCTGCGATTTACCGGCAACCGTGCGCGAGTGATCGCGCAAAAACTTGCTCAACTCCATGTCGATCGCGCCGCCACCGGGAACGATGGACGCGTTCTTCACCGCGCGGCGAACGATTTCAATGGCGTCGTTCAACGATCTCGCCGCCTCTTCGATGAACTGTTCCGCCCCGCCTCGCAAGACGAGCGTGCACGTCTTCGCCTCTGGGCAACCTCTAAAGATATTGTACCGTTCGTTACCGACTTGAATCTCCTCGAAGAGTTCGCACGTACCGAGCTGAGCCTCTGTAATGTTGTTTACGGTGGTTTGCACGGGAGCTCCCGTCGCCTTGGTGACGCGTTGCAAATCTTGCTCCTCGACGCGACCCGCGCAAAACAAACCGCGATCGGCAAAGTATTGCGTCGCCAAGTCACCAATGGCGAGACGGCTAAGAATGATGTTTGCCCCGGACGCGACGCACTTGTCGAGCTTTTCGTAAATGATGTTCCACTCGGCGTCGACGATTTCCTGGTACTTGGCCGGGTCGCTCAGGCGAACCTCGGCGTTGTCTTTTTCGCTCTTCAATTCGAGCTCCATGTTGAGCGCGAGAATCTTCGGCTTTGTGAACTTCTTCGTCATTTGTTCGAACCCGGCGTAGGCGAACGTCTTCTTAAAGGCGACGCCGTCGACGAGGAAAGAATCCGTCATGCCGCCGCCCATCACCTTTTTAACGCCAATCATTCTGGGATCCAACAAGTCTTGGTCGAGCGAGCGGACGGCTCGAACGCACATGTCTGCGAAAAATTCCTTCTCACCACCGACAAGCTTGGAGCTAAGAGTCGTTATCGCGCACTTTTTTAAGAGTTCATCCTTCTCCTCCGCGCTGTTGCCCTCGATCGACGTGGACAACTCCTTGACTCGGTTGGTGGCCAAGTCGCACGCCTCTCTAAAACTTTTAATAATGTTCATCGGGTGCACGCCATCCTCGACGTATCCCTTGGCCTCCTTGAGCAACTCCCCGGCGATGATCACCACCGTCGTCGTACCGTCTCCAACCTCGCTATCCTGCGCTCTCGCAATGTCAACGAGCGTTTTAGCCGCCGGATGCACAATTTCCAACAGCTTCATGATGGTCGCCCCGTCGTTTGAGATCGTCGTCACGCCTCTGTCGTCGCGCACCAACTTATCCAACCCTCGCGGTCCGAGCGTCGTGCGCACCGCATCCGCCACCGCACAACACGCGTTGATGTTAGACACGCACTGTCCTCGCCCTTGCGACGTATCCGTGCCTTCTCGAAGTAACACGATCTGCGGTTGCTGCGTTTCGGGCGAAAAAGCATCGCATCCGTCGACGACGACGGATGACGATGATGATGATTCGCGTCAGTCTCTCTATTCCCGTTAAAGTCGTCGCGGTCGTCCCGAGCGGCGGCGTCCGTCCCGCGTCTCCACGTCCCGTTTTACCGGGACCCCGTCGCGTCGCGACGAACGAACCGAACGAATCTGGATGATGATGACTCGGTCAAAACAAAACCTCTTCGCCAACCGCGCCGGTCATCCCGACGCGTTTCACGCGAGAAAACGACGCGACGTATCGAGTTTTCGCGCGACAACACGTACGATGAGTCGCCCGTCGGGCATGCGAACCATGGGATTCGCCATGCTCGCGCGCGTTCGAGGCGGTCGGCGCGTTCGCGTGTGACGCCGAGAACGTCGAGAACGTCGTCGCGACGTTGACCGCGACGATGTCATAAACCATCATCATCATAGATATTACGTCACTAAGATACGACACTATGTAACATACATAATGTCACAATAGTCCAACAAGTAGCTCAATCGGTGCTTTATCGCGTTCGTTCGGAGCGACGAGGATGACGAGGATGACGATGACGAC